>OFCP01000341.1_pt1 | contig 34700 bp, 37 predicted proteins | sample 1520831 | NCBI WGS metagenome assembly OFCP01 (sample SAMEA2699039, study PRJEB24076) | metagenome | biome: Human gut stool | place: Spain | collected 2013-03-20 | reverse complement strand
ACAAAATACCCTGTTACCAGAGCCACTACGGGAGAAAGAACCAGGGAAAGAACGATTTTGCCGATTCCCTCACCCGATAAAATCTGCGGTCCCACGCTTATCGATACGGCACCGATAATACCGCCGATTAAAGAATGGGATGAACTGCTGGGTATCCGATAATACCAAGTCAGAATGTTCCAAATAATAGACCCTGCCAAAGCCGCTATAATAACTTCCAGGCTGATTTGGGTCGGATCCAGAACCAGGTCGCCGCCAATCGTTTTGGCAACTCCCGTACTGACCATGGCACCCAAAAAGTTCAATCCCGCCGCCATCAAAATCGCATGATTCGGCGATATAGCTCGCGTCGACACGCTGGTAGCTATGGCATTTGCCGTGTCGTGAAAGCCGTTTATATAATCAAAGAGAACAGCTAAGATAACGACTGTCCAGATCAACCAATGCTCAGGCATATTTTAACACGATCCTCCGAAATAAAGTGGCCAATGATTCGCAACCGTCCGTAACATCTTCAATGGACTGAAGAATTTCCTTCCATTTAATGAGCTCGATGGGATCTTTACATTCTGCAAAAAGCTTGCCCATTTCTTCATGATACAGATCGTCGCATTCTTGCTCCAATTTCATAATTTTTTTACTACGCGCCTCGATCTTCAAATATTCTTTTTTTACATTGCGCATAGCTTCAATGGAACGTCGAATCTCTTTCATGGACTTAGCCATAATGGTAGCCATACGCTTCGTTCCTTCTGTTGCCGTTCCGACGCGATAGATACACATCTTGTCCATGATTTCCGTAACATTATCCAAAGCCTTATCGAGTTTGTCGATAAGTTCCTGAATGTCTTCACGATCCATAGGCGTAATAAAGGATTTCTGCAATCGCTTCATCGTTTCCAGTACCAAATCATTCGCCTCTTCTTCAAGGGCGTTAATTTTTTCCATCGCTTCCGCTTTGGAAATTTCTTCATTCACCGCTTCCTTAAGAATATCTGCCGCCGCATAGCAGAGGGCTGCATGCTTGTCCAGCAAATTGAAGAACTTTTCTTCTTTCGGCTTTAAATGAAATGCCATCTCTATCAAGTCTCCTTAACAGACGTTATTAGACAGTAGTAAGTCTACATATAGACCTGAATAGTATTATACCATAGGCGTATATATTCGTATACAATTTACGGCCCTACTTATATACCGTTGTCACATAAAAGTTTTTTATGGAGAAAAAGCTCCCGACCTTTACGATCGGGAGCTTTCGAATTTCAACTTACCTGCTACTGTTTTGCCATGAGCTGTGCCACTGCCGCTTTTAACGCGTCGATTTCTTCTTGCTGTTTCGTCAACGTCGCCTTCTGCTGTGCATTTTCGGCACGCAATTGAGTAACTTCATCCTGCATGACATAAACGGAGCTGATAGGACCGGCTTTGTACCGATCGGGAATAGCCGCCTTCTTAGCCGCACTGCCGAACTTATGCGTTACTCCGACGTTTACCATATTGTTATTGTCGCCGAGAGCTACGCCCATGTGGAGCATAGTGTCTTCATTGGCATAATGTGCCAAACCTACGGCTGCCGCCGTTTCCCCGCGATAGTTACCGATACCAGCCATAATCTGATTCGGTTCGAGAGGATCGTACTGAATGGGCTTTAAGGCTGCTAAAGCCGCCGACTGCGCCGCAACACGACGGCCTTCCGATTCAACCGCACCGATACGATTGACCACTCGTTCAAGACCGCCCGTCGTCTGATGAGAGATAGCATTCATAGCATCGACAACATTTTGTGCCGTCGCCACACCGTCATTACCGTTAAGGCCGGCCATGCCGTTATTAACGGCGATCGTAGCTGTCTTCACGTCGTATTTCACATCGCCGTTGGGAGCTACGGACGCAGTGGTCAAATTACCGTCCTTGAAGTTCAGTCCGGTACTCAAGCTTACCGTTTCAGCCGAGCCGCCGTTCGCTTTGTAGGACAAGTTCGTAGATTGAGCGGCTTTTGTGCCGTCAAAGGTCACCTTATAGTCCATAGAATGGCTTCCCGGTGTTGCCGTAACGGTTATGGGATTATTCGGGTTGGAAGTGTCCGTGCTGACTGTAACGGCACTGACTGCCGCATCCTTTACGGCCGCCTCTTTCACCTTAACTTGAATACCCGTAGCATTGGCAGTCGTTTCCGTAAATTGACCGTCACCGTTAACGTTAAACGTACCGTTCTTCAGAGCTAAAGTCTGTGTACCGCCGTTGTCACCGTCATACTTCATCGTTACGTTATCGACAGCCGACTTAGCTGCATCGGCAACCTGTTTCAATTGGCCTTCCGTTGCCGCTCTGTCCGGAGTGGTCGTCGTACCGCTCCAAGTCGTATTGGAGAGGCCTGTAATCGTATTGTTACTGCCGTTTACCGTCACATTGCCGGCCTTCACCGTATTAGCAGTTACACTGCCGTCTGCACCGTCAACAGTTACCTTATTACTACCCGTTCCGACAGTTACCTTATTGCTGAAGTCTCCGTCTTTAGCCGTAACCTTGCCGGTTGTACCGTCAACGGTTACGGCATTACCGGCCGTACCGACCGTCACCTTATCGGCAAGCTTAACATCGTAAGTAACCTGTCCGTTAGCCGCCGTAGTAGACGTAAGAGAAATATTTCCCGTCGTACTGTTTGCACCTTCTCCGCTATTGGCCGTTACTACGGTCTTTGAACTGCCTGCAGCCGCTCTGGCATCATCAGCAACCTGCTTTAACTGATCTTCCGTCGCCGCTCTGCCCGATACAGGAGTGCCGCTCCATATCGTATTGGAAAGACCCGTAACCGTATTGTTGGCACCGTTTACGTTAACACTTCCGGCCTTAAAGATATTGCCCGTCACCGTCCCCGTCGTTCCGTCAAGGGTAATGAGGTTCGTGCCCGTTCCGACCAATACACTGTCGGCGGCCGTTACCTTATTAAAGGATACATCGTCTGCCGTGGCTATGGTAAATTCCTTACCTGTACGGCTTACCTTGATGTTTTGGCCGTCTTTGAAGTTGACTTCATCGCCGCCCTTAACATCGTCTCCGGCATCGCCGTTGGCTTTTACCTTAAACGCCGCCGCATCCTTAATCTTCTGCGTGCCCGTCGTAGACAGGTTGCTCAAGTCTTTATCAGCCGCGTTGTCGATCTTGTTCTTTGTCGTCGCGTCGAGAGCTACGTCAATAACCTGGCCGCTCGCCGTCGTCGTCAAGCCGTTGGAACCCGTGACCTTCAAGGTCTGGTTCTTCAGGTTGACGCTGCCCGTTCCCGTGCCGCCGTCGGCAATATTCAACGTAGATACGCTCGTCGTAGCGTTGTTAATCATGTCCGCTACGTTTTGTGCCGTCGCTACGCCGTCATTGCCCGTTACGCTTACCGTTCCGCCCGTGTTGGCAAGAGTGCCCTTCTTCACGTCGTACGTAATCGTTCCGTTCGCACCGGCCGTAGCCGTCGTCAACGTTCCGTCTTTAAACGTCAGCCCTTGGCTCAATGACGTCGTGCCGCCCGTTCCGTTATCAGCCGTGTAGGCAAGGTTCGTCTTTTGTGCCAACTTCGACGTATCTACGGTAATCTTATAGTCCTTCGAGTTCGTTCCCGTCGTAGGCGTTATCGTTACCGGGTTGTCCGTAGCCGCATCGGTGCTGACCGTAACGGCACTGACTGCCGCATCTTTTACGGCTGCTTCGTTAACCGTCAAGGTTACATCGTTGCCGTTGGCGGCTGTCGTCAGGTACCCGTTGCCGCTCTTAATGCCGAAGTTTACATCTCCGGTTGTCAGCGACTTAGCCGTCGTCGTTCCCGTATCGCCGCCTAAGCTGATCGTTCTTCCTACTGCCGTAGCCGTGTCGTTTACCTTATTATTCGTCGTCGAATCAAGGCCTACCGTCAAGGTCTGGCCGTTCATATTCGTCGTAATACCGTTAGCGCCGGCTACCTTCAGAGACTGATTCTTCAAGTTCACCGTACCGCTGTTCGTACCGTCCGTTACCGTCAGGTTTTGCGATAAGTTGGCTACCGCGTTTTGTACGTCTCCGATATTGGCCGCATTCGTCACCGTCGTACCGCCGCTGGCTACGTTACTGATTACCTTGTTGCCTGCATTGATACCGCTGTTTGTAAGGGATACGCCGCCTGCCGTAACACCGCTGCCGTTGACGGTCGTCGTATTCGTGCCGTCCGTAAAGGCCGCACTCGTAAGTCCTGTCAGAGTCGGTTTCAAGGAGTACGTAAAAGTAGCCCCGTTCTGATTCATATCCAGGTTATCTCCGGCATTAAAGGTAACCGTATCTCCTGAGCCTACAGATGTCACACTCTGTGTACCCGATTGAGTACCCGAACCTGTAATACCGCTGGTAGCCTTCCAACCTGCATTGGCTACGCGGTCGGCAATAGTCTTTAACTGATCTTCTGTCGCCGCTCTGCCCGATACGGGAGTGCCGCTCCATGTCGTATTGGAAAGACCCGTAACCGTATTGTTGGCGCCGTTTACGTTAACACTTCCGGCTTTAAAAATATTGCCCGTTACCGTCCCCGTCGTTCCGTCAAGGGTAATGAGGTTCGTGCCCGTTCCGACCAATACACTGTCGGCGGCCGTTACCTTATTAAAGGATACATCGTCTGCCGTGGCTATGGTAAATTCCTTACCTGTACGGCTTACCTTGATGTTTTGGCCGTCTTTGAAGTTGACTTCATCGCCGCCCTTAACATCGTCTCCGGCATCGCCGTTGGCTTTTACCTTAAACGCCGCCGCATCCTTAATCTTCTGCGTGCCCGTCGTAGACAGGTTGCTCAAGTCTTTATCAGCCGCGTTGTCGATCTTGTTCTTTGTCGTCGCGTCGAGAGCTACGTCAATAACCTGGCCGCTCGCCGTCGTCGTCAAGCCGTTGGAACCCGTGACCTTCAAGGTCTGGTTCTTCAGGTTGACGCTGCCCGTTCCCGTGCCGCCGTCGGCAATATTCAACGTAGATACGCTCGTCGTAGCGTTGTTAATCATGTCCGCTACGTTTTGTGCCGTCGCTACGCCGTCATTGCCCGTTACGCTTACCGTTCCGCCCGTGTTGGCAAGAGTGCCCTTCTTCACGTCGTACGTAATCGTTCCGTTCGCACCGGCCGTAGCCGTCGTCAACGTTCCGTCTTTAAACGTCAGCCCTTGGCTCAATGACGTCGTGCCGCCCGTTCCGTTATCAGCCGTGTAGGCAAGGTTCGTCTTTTGTGCCAACTTCGACGTATCTACGGTAATCTTATAGTCCTTCGAGTTCGTTCCCGTCGTAGGCGTTATCGTTACCGGGTTGTCCGTAGCCGCATCGGTGCTGACCGTAACGGCACTGACTGCCGCATCTTTTACGGCTGCTTCGTTAACCGTCAAGGTTACATCGTTGCCGTTGGCGGCTGTCGTCAGGTACCCGTTGCCGCTCTTAATGCCGAAGTTTACATCTCCGGTTGTCAGCGACTTAGCCGTCGTCGTTCCCGTATCGCCGCCTAAGCTGATCGTTCTTCCTACTGCCGTAGCCGTGTCGTTTACCTTATTATTCGTCGTCGAATCAAGGCCTACCGTCAAGGTCTGGCCGTTCATATTCGTCGTAATACCGTTAGCGCCGGCTACCTTCAGAGACTGATTCTTCAAGTTCACCGTACCGCTGTTCGTACCGTCCGTTACCGTCAGGTTTTGCGATAAGTTGGCTACCGCGTTTTGTACGTCTCCGATATTGGCGGCATTCGTCGCCGTCGTACCGCCGCTGGCTACGTTGCTGATTACCTTGTTGCCCGCATTGATACCGCTGTTTGTAAGGGATATACCGCTTGACGTCATGGTAATGCTGTTTGCATCGATAGTCGTCACATCGGATCCGCTCGTAAACATGGCCTTTGTAAGATTATTGAGAATAGGGTTGAGTGAATAGGTAAAACGGCTCCCCGTTTTATTGATAACCAAATTATCTCCTGCTTGTAACAATACGCTATCGTTATTGCCTATGCGGGTTTCCGTCGTATCGCCCGTACGAACGCCCAACCCTGAGCCCATAGCCTTTATCTTCCAACCTGCAGAATTGACTGCCGTGTTGATGGCTGAAGCCACATTGTTAGCATCAGCCAGACCCGTACCGGCTGATGCAGTCGTACCGTTCATCGTAATATTTTGTATATTAGGCGTAATAGTCAGATTTCTGCCGACTGCCGATGTCTTAATATATGTGTTATCGCCCTTAATGCCAAGGGTGCTTTGTGCCAAGTTCACATCGCTCGTTCCCGTATTTCCGGCAAAGCCGAGGTTGACAGACTTTAACTGAGCCACATTGACTGCATCCGTGTCCGCCGAACCGGCAGAGACACCGATGATTTGTCGTGAAAATCCGTTGCCACCGATCGAAACGGCACCGTGATTGGACATAATAGCCCGGCCGGTAAGCCCTGCATACTTATCGGTTTTATTATCATTGGCATCGTAACCGGTAACGCCCGGGGCTCTGTTTGCCATAGAGCTGTTACCGATAGCAACGCCGTCAATAGCGGTAACGCTCGTACCATTACCGATAGCTACCCCGTTATCCGCCGATACACTGTTACTGTAGCCGATAGCTACGGAACCTACATTAGAAGACCTTGCATTGTCACCGATAACGACGGAACTTTCTCCTGTAGCCGTAGCCCCCTTGCCGATGGCAACGGAATGAGTCACGGCTTGAGTTACCGTGCCCACACTGGCTCCGTCACCGATAGTTACGGCCGAAGCACCGTAACTCTTTGCACCCTTACCGATAGTCACGGCTCCGGCACTCGGGTGTGCTTGCGTACCGGCCGTCGTCCCGTCGCCGATTGTTACTGTCGAAGCGCCGTAGCTACCGGTCCCTTTACCGATGAGAACAGCCTGCGCTCCTGATAAAGTAGCTCCGTTGCCGAGAACCACATTGTTCGAGGCATAGGCGTCGTTCGCTGCGATCCCCTTACCGATCAAGATGTTATTGGTACCTTTGTTGAATAAATTCTGACCGATGAGAACGCTTTCTCTATTTAGATTCATAATTTGTGAACCTAAGAGTACGGACTGCGGTCCGTCACCGTTTCCGGTGATGCTGTGACCGATGCCGATGCTTTCATCTCCGGAAACCCCGACATCTCCGCCTATAGCTACGCTGTTTAAGCCGCTGGCACCGTTATTGTTTCGGTTATTATTTTCCGTCGATTTTACCGATACGTAGTGAGTTTTGGCGTTATCAATCGCCGTGTATACATCGCCTGCCGTGACAAGGCTTTTACCGTTTTGAATGACAGCCGTTGTCTTGGGCGTAAAGGTCAGCGTGACCCCTTCATTGGTGTTCAATGCTTGTATTTCGAGTTTATCCTTATCCGTAGATTTAGCAACCAGGGCTTGATTCGCCAATATATAATCACTGGCACCGTTTGCCGTGTTTTCGTTATAAGCCTTTACCCTCGAGCTTACGGAACGAAGCTGAGCCACGTTGACTGCATCCGTATCGGCATTACCGGCAGCTACGCCCGTAATCTGACGGGTCTTTTGACCCGTGCCGATAGCTAAGGCCCCCAGGCCGGATGTAAAGGCACCGGTCGTTCCCGCATAAGAATTATCCCGAAGTGCAGTCATGTTATATCCGCTTACGCCGGCTCCTTTATCCGCTACGGAATAAGAACCCAAAGCAATGCCGTCGGCTACTTTTACGGTTGTAGCCGTCGACGCTTGATTCGAGTTGCCGATGGCAATGCCTCGATCTGCATTACCGGCAACCGTCGCGAAAGTACCGAGGGCCGTCCCGTAGTGAGATCTCACGCTGGCACTGTTGCCGATGGCCTGAGCATCGTTTCCTTGATTGACCACATTACGCCCCACAGTAATCCCTGCCGTACCGGTTGCGGAGCTGTTCACCCCCACAACAACACTCTGGGCTCCCGATGCAGTCGCCGCCGCACCGACGGCGATGGCCTTTTCACCTGTCGCCTTAGCACCGAACCCGTTATTGTTACTTCCCAAGGCTAAAGCCCCTGCGCCGGTTGCTTCCGATAAACCGCCGATGGCTGTTGCATAGACTCCCGATGCTTTAGCACCTAAAGCACTGTCATCTTGAGCCCCGCCTATAGCTGTTGCTCCCATGGCCGTTGCTTGTGTACTACGACCGATGGCAATGGATGAATTCCCCGATGCATTAGCCCCATAACTGCTAGGCGTAGCCGGATTGCCGCTATTATAACCGCTGCCGATAGCCAGAGCGAACTGCCCACTTGCCGAAGAGGACGAACCGATGGCGACACTTTGTGCACCATTGGCTGTCAAATCACGACCCAGAGTAACAGCCGAGCCTCCTGTAGAATTATTTCTAAGCCCGACAGCAACAGCGTTATCCGTCATTGCCTGAGATGATTCCCCCATAGCAACAGAGTTTATTCCTTTTGCAAAAAGATCGCGGCCGACAGCTACACTCCAGGTGCCGTTGGCAATGGCCGTCGTACCGACCGCCACAGCCTCTGTATTAAGGGCCTGTGAGCGATAACCCACAGCCAGTGAATTATCCCCCGTCGCATTGGCAGCCCCGGTTCCGCTTACGTTATTTCCTGCCGCTGTGTATGCCGAACTGGCAATCTGTCCTGAACCGCCTACTGCCGTTGCTCCCGCTCCTACCGCCATTGCATTGGAGCCGACAGCCGTACCCGAACCGCGTCCCGCATTGGCATTGGCACCTAGAGCCGTGCCGTAGTTATTAACGGCTGTCGCATTGTACCCCAAAGCGGACGTGAATATATTGGTAGCCTGAGCTCCTACACCGACTGCCAGAGCATAAGAAGCTGTCGCATTGGCCTTCTGCCCGAAGGCTGAACTGGATATTCCCGTGGCCTTAGCTTCCGTACCTACAGCTGTTGAGTTTACATGCTGTGCTTGAGCCCCGTTACCTATGGCAACGCGATTACCGCCGGATGTGTCGTTTTTACTTACATCGGCATTCGTACCTATGGCAACGTTATTATTATTGCCATTTTTCACATCCTTACCGGCCCATTTACCGATATAGACACCGCCGTTAGCACTTGATCCGTTTTGAGTACCCTCACCGGCTCCGGAGTTCATACCCGACATATAACCGATAGCAATGGTATCCGCACCGCCACTATAGGCACTGTTCCCCAAAGCAACCCCGTTATTCTGCGTTGCCGCACTGTTAAATCCGAGAGCAGTCGTACCGCCGGCCGTTGCATGAGACTGTGCGCCTACAGCCATAGCAGGCGCCGAGCTGGAGCCGCGATTGGCTTCCGCATCGGAACCTATGGCGATAGACTTAGCGCCCGTAGCATGTGCAGCTACACCCATAGCCTGGGCATTTTGCCCGCTTGCCGTAGCAGCCCGGCCTACATAAAAGGCACTCTGTCCGCCTTCGCCGCCGGGAGGCGCCGCCTGTACGGCACCAGTTCCCGCCAATACGGAAAAGGCCAGCAAGGCTGTGGCTATCGCCTTCTTACCGCTCGTATTCTTCGCATACTCGGATACGACAATATAACATTGCCGTGACTTACTCCAAACAATCTTAAAAACCTTGTTCATATAACTACCTCTGGTAATAATTCTCTAATTTTAGTTTTGATATTTATAGCAATTTATATAATATTATATATATATGAGTGAATACAACTAAAAGTTCATAATATCCTTATATCAATATAAAAAAGTCATTATTCTTTTTACGGAATCATTATTTTTAAATTTAATTTTCGTTACATCTGAAAGTTTTACATCCGTTTTTTTCATTTTCTTGTCTCTTTTGCATGGTTTTCTCTTTATTTGTGATAGTTTTGTAACATTTAAGTATGATGAATTTATATCATTAATGGCAGCTTATGCTTAACGTTAATAAGGTGCCGTCATGATACTCTATAAAAAATTTTTAGTCCTCATTTGTTATTTTTTATACACAAAAAGAAGGATTTAAGAAATATTTGAAGAAGTATATATATGAGTTCTCTTTTCAAACTCCTTATGTTTTCGTGAATAAAACCGACCTGTTTTTTGCCTTATATGAGTAGAGGGGATAAACGAAAGGAGGGTTGCCCTTGTCGGAGTTTCTCAGAACGCTTACCAAAGAACGCCTTATCTTTTGGATTAGCCGTTTATTCCGGTTTTTAACGGATCGAAAGCCCTATTTTCTCTGCGGACGCGCAGCCCGCTGTCCCTGCCCTGTCGGCGGCGGTGCCACGGTTATGGGTCTGGCCGTAGGCGATACGATTCGTTTTTCCATGGAGGGGGACAAAAAGAAGTCCCCCTCCCGTACAGCTTAGACTCATCATCCGTACAGCTGTATAAACTCTTATATGTCAACGGTCTTTTATTCCCCCTCCAAGATCCGTGACACTTTATAACTTCGTATATTCATTCCGGCCGACACCGGCGGTTTCAACATTACCGCTCTACGCCACCCGTCGTCACGGGATTCGGCGGTATGAATAAGCGATTTTCATCTATTCGTTTAAGGAGGTCCCGTATATGGCAACAAAACAGGCACTGGCAAGTAAGTTACAACTCACCGTTTCGTATACAGACGAGGCGGGTAAGAAAAAAACACGCACCCTTAATTTTTCTTCCCTTAAAGCCGATGCCGACTCCGGCAACGTCTTAACAGCCGCCAACGCTCTCGCATCCTTACAGGCTGATGCTTTGGACGGAGTGAAAGAAACGGTTCAGTACGAAATAACGGCGTAATTCATAAGGAGGATCTACCATGATTACTAAATCGGAAACGAAAACTTTAATCTTATCCTTTGCCGACAATGCAGGCAAAAAAGTCAACTACACCTTGCAGCGACCGAAGGCCGACTTGGACAAGGAGAGCGTTGATAAGGCCGTTGCCGACATCTTAAATGCTAAAGTATTCGCCACTGAAACGGGCGACTTATCCTCCCTGCAGGAAAGCCGAATCGTAACCCGCAAGGTCGAAGCCTTCGCATAAGAAAGAGACTGTATCTGCGACTCTTTCGAAAAGAGAACATCTTGTAACGAAAGAAGTGATTATTCATGCAAGCCCATTGGGATACGACAGCGTGTATCCGTCATGCACGCTGCGGTTGTACTGAATCGAAAGAACGACTTCTCACTCGATATACACCCTTGATTTTGAGTCTTTTCAATACAGTTTTAAGAACGGCTTTATTATCAAAACATGGCTTAAAATAGACACCCTTTATTATGCGAAATTCCCTATGTTTCACTATATTTTTGTTTTGCCTGTTGTCAAAATGTTGTCAAAATTTATCAACGGCTTCCAAATCAACGTATGCATATTTATTCTAAATGTTTCAGTTTTTCAGTGATTAAATTCTCAACCCATTCGGGCGGCTCCTGTAGTGCGGTAGACATCATCGCTTCCACTAATTCTGTCATCGTCTTGACTCCTTTCTACCCTTTCAACTACATATTCGATTTCATCCGTCCCATATAAGATATTGAGTGCGACTTCTAGCGGCCGTTCGGGGCGAAAGTTAATGAACTTCGCGGTCTGTATTTTCTTTTTCGTTTTAATCACCTTCTTATTTCTTATTTGCCGCCTCAACAAGGCTTATAAGATATAACGGAATACTCAAGCCCTGAGCCTCTGCGCTTGCTCTAACCAACGCCCAGTCTGCGTCAGTCATTCGGATTGCTCGGGTTTTTCCCTTCTCTCCTCTTACAGGAGGTCGCCCTGAGCCTTCACGCCTGCCGCCTCGTTTGTTGTTTTCCATTGCTTTCTCCTTTCGCCCAATCCCTCTATATATCTAGAAGTATTACTTCTTTCTTGCCCGTTCCACTAAATTCTTTGCCGCTAACAGCCAGAATACAACGGTCAAAATGTCGATTATCCACATTAATTGTTGCATAATCCACCTCTCTACGCTACAATACAATTTAAGAAGGTGGCGGGGCTTTCACCCGCCAAGCTTTTACTTTCTTGTGGCCTTGTAGATTAAGTAAGCTGTTGCGAAGCTAATTACTTTTTCTGCAAGGCTTATTAGCTTTTCGGCTATTTCATACCCATCAATTTTTCTCACCTCCTCTCTACATCTTTATTATATCAAATATATTTGATTTTGCATAGTCTTTTTCTAATGTATTCCTATTTCCATTTTGCATAGACATATTAACTTCTTGCGCCTAGAGCATGTAAACAAAAAATAAGGCCCCCGATTATTCGGAGGCCTTTTTTGCATCACCATTCTTTTATTGTGTACATTAGCGTACCGCCCTGAACGCCCGTGCCGTCGGTGTGTATAATTCCTTCAATCCGTCCGGCTTGGTAGCCGATAGACAAGTACGGCTTGCCGTCTATGTACGTTCCCCCGGCTTTTATTTTGTGGTTGTTCCGAAGGTTAATCTTGTACACGTCGACTTTTTGCCGTTCCGCGTCAACTGTGACGACCGTTCTATCCGATTTCGCCCTGGCTGCTAACGGGATCTGACTATCGTTCTTCCGTATCGCCTGTTCCGTCTTATCGGCGGCCGTCGTCAAATTTGGTGCGGTTACATAATATGACACGTTCGGAGCGGTCTTACCATCGTGAATCCGTTCGATTTTCGTTACGATTTCGGCGGCTTCCTTATCTGTAACCCGTAAATCCTTCTTTACCGCGTTTTTATCTTCTGTGTCCGATAAACGCATTCGTACAGGCTCGTCTGACGGTCGTTTTACATGATTCACAGCAAAGTATATGCCGAATAAACAAAAAGCCGTCAGAACGCAAAACAAGGCAAGTTTCAGCCATTTGCCCGTTTTTTCGTTGTTAAACGTCGGGAAATTCATCAATTCACCGCCTTTTGTTAGTCGTACATGACGTTTTCGTCAACAAACACGCCGTCGACGTTGCCCGATTCGGAATATTGCCAGATTTTTATATTCGCATTCGGTTTGTCGAGCTGTAAGTCATTACGGCTAGAATACTGAGCGACCCACAACGGCACATAATTCGGTAAGCTGTCTATATTCATACCGTTCATAAACATGTCATAGCTTCCGTACAATCCGACGTATTTGCCCGCCGAGTTCATACGATTCACCCACGCCATGACGACCGTTGTCAATTCATCTGCTCCAAGGCTTCGCTGTGCTTCCGTTTCAACGTCGAGCCAAATTCCTGCCGACAGGTCTACCCCGGCGAGATATGTATCCATGGTCGACAGTAACCAGTCGGCTTCGGCTTCAGCTTCTTCTATCGTCGTTGCGGTTGAATAATAATATATGCCGAGCTCCATGCCGTTCGCCTTGGCTTCGTTGATATTATGCACGAACAGGTCATCGAGATTGTAGCCGCTTCCCGTATAACCGATACGGCAAATGCAAAAGTCATAACCGAGGATTCTCGCTCGTTCAAAGTCTAAACCTTCTTGCCACGTGGATACGTCTATTCCGTATTTCATTTTTTCCCTTCACCTCTTTCATTCGTCGGCACTTGCGGTCGCTGTGGTTCTTCCAATCGGTCGGGTATGCCGTTGCCGTCCTTGTCAACCCAAAGGGCAAGGAATCCGACCAGGGCGGTCAACACAGACGGGATAAAGATATGGTCGATGATATTAATACCGACGCTTATAATCTTCCCTCTGTCGTCATCAACATAGCCACTGACGAAGGTCAGAGTATACGTAATGACGACAAGAATAATAGGGACTAACATGATTAATATTAGTCCCCTCGTTGCGATTACCCCCGTCGGATGAATCCCGGCCACTCTCGCCGACTGGAACGCCTTCTTGAGTGAGTTAATTACCTTATCTCTCATCGCTTTTTTCCATGTAATTCGTTCCGCAAGTCATCGACCCGTGACTCCAATACTTCAACACGACCGACGAGCTGTAAATGCCGTTGTGCTTGTTGAATGCGGTCTTGACGAGATAGCTTGATTTCTTCTTTTAATTCCCTAAGCGTTTCGATGAGCGTATCATACTTAGAAGAGAAAAACGTACGGTCGTTGATTCGGTCTTCTTCGAGCCGTTGCAAGAACGGCCGTATAATCAAGTAGTAAGCCATACCGCCAAGCGTACTCATGATTGTGAGCGTCGTCAAAACGTCGGCGAGCTCAAAGCTCCATGTCCACATCGGCAACCTCCTTACAGTATGTCTCGCTTAACATAGCTGACCCCTACGCCGTTATCCCACGTCGAGCCATCGCAGTCGATATTCGCCCAACTAAACACGTCATCGGCGTACCCATCTTCTCGGCCCTTCCGTCTGAACTCAAGGTTAAGCCGCTCGGACTGACTAGGCAACTGAATATGACCGGGCATTTCCTTATCTCTCGGAAAATATACTTTGCTCGTCAGCTTCGCAAGTAGCATCATGCCTGTAATTGTAACGTCATCGCCGCTCGAAAGTTCGTTAAGCTCAAGGCTATCAAAGTGAAGTGAGTCAAGATTCGGATTGCTATATATCGTGTCGAACATGGCGTATGCCGGGAATTCAAGTACAGCCTGTCCGTCTGCACGTCGATAAATCTTCACGTCGTTCTCATTGAACAACTCTTCATTGCTGCCCCCAGTCTGTACTGCCGGGATTGTAAGTGAAGCGGCCGTACCGTCGTTACCGGTCGGATACTCCATTGTGAGAATCTTCTCGTTGCCGTCGAACGGAGAAGATAATGCAAAGTCGAGTCGTCCGCTGTCGGGTATCATCTGACGATTGCCGTTCGTGTCGACAACATAAAACCCGGGTTGACCTTCAACATGCACGACCGTATCGCCAACAGCTACCGACGTTCCGTCAACGAGTTTGAATTCAGCAAGATACGACGAATATCGACCGTCGGGAATAACTTCCCGTAACAACGCTTTGAGAACGTCCTCGATGCCGTCGCTGTCGACCTTCATCGCTCTGTTCTTCATCATTCTGTATACAGTCGGAAAGTTCATGCTGACCGGCTCGGAGTTACTGCCGTCCTGTCCGTGAAGGCTTTCGAGCCATTCATCGACCGTGCCGACAAAGCCACGTTCGACGGCAACTTCGTAAGCACTCTTTCCGTCCTTACCGGGTAAGCCCGGGACTTGAACGGCAATGTTCAGCGGATTCGGTAATGTCAATTCTACTTTTTGTTTTTCTTCCATTTTTGTTTCCCCCTCTTCGGCGATGCGGATTAATACATCGAAATATCTCTTATTATCGTCATTTTTCCCATGACGATTTTATACGTCCATTCGGGCGTATGAATAAATACATCGTACTTAGCGTGCATGACTTTCGGATTTGCTTGAAGACTTACCGATGACGGGATCCGAACCTCGGCCGTATTCCCGTTCATTCGGCATTCGCCTTGCATAATTAGAACCCCGTTCATCGCTCGGACCTTCATTACAACACTGGCGGCTGAATAGTCGCCGTTCTCTGCCGGTATAACGTAATTCCTCGCCCAGTCCGACCCGATATGTAATTCGTCATCGAAATGTATCATCGCTATACCCTTTCGTACTTAATGCCGATAATGTCAACGATAGACGAGTTTTGAATACTGATTGCAAACATTGTGTTTGTTGACGGAACCCCAGACGAACCCATGTCTGACGTTCGTACTTTTGAATTGATACGCCAAAAACGATTATCTTCAGATATTAGCACGACAGGACCGGGCGTATTCATTACATAGTCCAGTGCATAAACCTTGTGTTCTGCAATATATTTTTCGTGTCCTTCATCATACGAACCGATAACCAAAATAGTATCGAACGTTGTAAAGTCTTCCGTCAAGTAAATGTCGCCACGATGGAAATCATAATTAACTGCATCACCACTGTACGCCGTGATTCCCGTATTAGCGTTATTCACTGTCCGCACGTCAACCCCGTTATTAAGGCTTTTCATGTGTTCCCAGTCGATAATTGACTTTATAACTAACGGCATGTTGTGGCCGCCGACAATATCAATAACGTTCGATTTAAACGCCATAAAATCGGCCTTGTCAGCCTTCTTATCGAATTGTTTCTTGTGTGCGTCCGTGGCTTCGTCGTGCGTTTTTATTTCCTGCCGCACTTCATCGGCTGATAATCCTTCGGTAACGGTGCCATCGACGGTTACGTTTTCGGCATTAGAATAGCCGAACGCCACTGTAAGCGTGTGCCGTGTTTCGCCATTAGCCCCCATAACCGGCAATGTCGCCGGCGTGTCGTCCGTCATGGCTGAAAATAGTACCAATTGTGCATCGGCATTTCGTACATAAAAACCAATTTCACGCAGCGTAATCGCATCTTGCGTACCTCGGTTCGATACTCTAAACCGTACCTTGCAATCGACTCCGTCTTGAATAACGCTGATAATATCGGCCTTTATCTTCTTGTGGCCCAGGTCTGTTGCCTGTTCAACATCACTGACAGCCCCGTCGCCGAACCATATTTCCTCGATTTTCAGCTTCATTTTGTTGGCCAATAACTCGGCATGAATCTTTTTCCCGGCATTGGTCAGTTTCGCTTCGCTCCACATATTTTTTGCTCCTTTCTATCCCTTATACGGTTTCGAGTGCCAAGCGGCCGCCGTAGTAAACCCGTTCCCGGATCTCATTCATTCGGTTAATCGATATATCCTCGTTCACGCTTTCGGCCACAACCCGACCGCCGAAGTAAATCGTTTCCGTACTCGACTGTTCGCTTTGTGACTTCATGATTAAATTTTTCGGGATAATCGGCTCGGCCCAGTCGTATATTTCTTGCACCCGGTTGGCTACATTTCTTGACAACGTAAACCATATTTCATACTTGTCCCCGTTGATTTCGGGTAATACATTCCCGATGCCGAACTGGTCATCCAAGAGTTCTTGCAGCTTTTTAAGCGTATACGGTCTACTGCCTCCGAGTAACGTCATGATGCGGTCACGCCGTACCTCGACCGTGTCATTGACTCCGGGTAGAACGTCGAAAATCGCTTCCCACTGCTCCAGGCCGTACCCTGTTGCAGTGCTTATGTACTGGTTGATGAGAATATCGCACATCGCATCCCATAACGCCCTGAATTCGGGATTTTCAATTCGCATAATTTCCTGAACGTCGAGGCTGTCACGACTTACCGGCGTAAGGTATCTTGATATATCAATATCACGTTCCAAATTCACGCTATGCACCTACTTTCGTAAGTTCGAGCGTTCCCAGTACCGGAACAGCTTCTGCACCCACGCCCGTATTCTCTTCCAGGCCTCTGACCTTAACGCTTGTTACGTCGACAACTCCGGGAATGTTCAGTAAGGACATCAGTATATAGGCCGGTCTGACGGTCGTTCCCTCCGTGTCGGACTTCTTGCCCCAGGCGGCCCGCTCTTTGGCGAAATACTCTTTAATGGCCTTTTCTGCCACGGGCTTTACATCTTCAATGCTTACCCCTTTTCCGAGTATCACGGATGCGGATACCGGAATAGGCGTTGCCGTCACGGCCTTAACTGTGACCGTGTGGCCAATCGGAGCAAGGCCGTACCCCTTTCCCTGCGGAGTCGGGTCCATAACTTCTTGAACTTCCTTAACAAGGCCCTCGTCAGGTACTTCGTACTCGGTATTAATAATCACGAGCTTAACCGTACCGCCGCCATTCCAACAGCGGAAAACTTTCACACCGCCCACGCCTGCAATAGCAAGAGTTTTCTCTTTATAGTCCGCTCCGTTCCCTCCGTAGGCTTTCGACTTCAAAGCCTCGAAATACCGTTCCCTGAACGTTTCCGTATCTTCTTCATCTTCGCCAGGCGTAATGACCTTTACGATTTTGGCACTCGTTAACCCGTTAACGGGAATAATCGGCGTAATATCTCCGATTGTTGTGTTACCGCCTCGGCCAAGCTGTTCGCATTTCATCTTATACGTATGGTCGTTGTCATCGACAAGCTCCGTTACGATAAAGTTGTAATTACCGGAATTGAACCGGGTATATAGCGGCACCGGAATGTCGAATTGACCAAGTACCTCGGCCGGCGTGGCCGCTTCCGGGTAAATATTAAACTCTGCGGCTCGGAGCGTTAAAAACTCCCTGTCTGCTGTCGTGGCGAACGTCTGCCGGAGTATGACCCTTGCCATAATATAAGCCTCGGCCAACTCCAAGGCGGCCGGTGCTGTCGCATCGTAAATAATCGACCCTTCTCGTTTATCAAAAGTAGATCTGACTCGGGCTAACATCCTTTTTTCGATTTTATCGAAGGTCATGTTTTCATACATTTAAACGCTCACCCCCTTCGTGATATTCTCAAGCGTTCCGAATATCGTTTCCACGTCGAACGTTGCAAATACATCTCCGTCGTCATGGCTGAACTCGAATCCCGTAACTGATATGATTCTGTCGTCGGCTTCAAGTGCTTCCGTGATGCGGCGTTGCAACTCGGCGTAAACATACGGTATCGGTTGTCCGAATAGGTCTTCCAATTCAATACCGTAATTCCACGAATAAATCGGATACCGGTATCGCTCCGTACTTAATATCTTGAATACGGCTAACTTCATAGCCTTTAACCCGTCTGTAAACCCATTTATTTGCCCGTCGGCCTCGAACTCAACGTTATACGTATACGAAGGCTGCCGGGTCTGTATAATCTCCGGCGAACCTTGCGTTGCCGAAGTCGGTAATAATTCATTCGCTATTTTGTTGTGCACCCCCTATTGGGATTGTACCAACGGTCAAGGGCTATATACCTTTGACCGCCGCTTTCACGCAATAAAATGACCTTGTCGCCAAGGACAAGGCCGTTATGAACCAAGAATTTTTTGCGTCCTACATACCCATGATGATGCGGAGCGTAAGCGGCATCGCCACTGCCTCCGCTTGCGTCTTCCGTGATATGGTCGACGCTCATCTCGATTGTATGTTCGCATGTATTCTTCGTCAGTAATATATTCGATTCCGGGATTGTAATTTTTTGGTCGACGGTAATTGCTAACGGGTCCACGCCTGTAACTTCTCCGACGAGAATGTCTGACATATCCAAGTCGGAAAGCGTATTAACGACGATGCCCTTCATCGCATCTACAATGCGATTGTAATCATTATGCATTACGTCGCCCCCATTCGTATAACCTTCGACGGTAACTCACCGTTACCCCAGGCGTAGGCGGCATCGCCGTAATGCATGGCGTATCCTTTACTCGATGAGTTACCGAAACAACCGCCTGCACCGTCAGCAATAACGACATGGTCATCATCGCCGTATATCAATAAGTCGCCTTTGTTGGCGTACCCGTTAAACGATTCCGTAACGTATCCCTTCGCTTCCAAATTTCCCCGAAGGGTCGGTACGGATGCGGTACCTTTGTTGTATTCATCTGCAAGGTCCTTGTTATACCACGACCCGGCTGCACACACCGTATCCGCACATCCTGCAGAACCATACGGGCTGACCCTGCCGTCACTCATGGAAAATGCCGTATCGACCTGTGCCGCTGTACCGCTTCCCGTGGCCATACCGCCGATACCCATATGCCGTGCCTCCGACTTCTTTTGTGCCGCCTGTATCTTCTTCACGGCTTCCGCATCTTCATTCTTCGTGACCTCTGTCTTGCGTTCTTCTTCGTAAGTCACGAATAAATCGAGGTCCATTAAATGAACCCCGGTCTTGAACGTGTGCGTGACCGACTCAACCATTATGTACTGATTGATATTCACATCGCCGAAGTCTTTGTTGACATACAATAAAGAACCTCCACGAACTCGAATATCCCCGATAACGCCTTTTAGTCGTATATCTCGGGTCTTTCTGTTCTTCAACTTTAGCATGTTTGCCGCTCGCTTAACGGCATCGACATCCTTGGCATCGGGAACCAATACGCATTGAAGGCGGCCCCATTCCTCGATATGTTCCTTGTCCATTTCGACGTATGTGTTTTTTAAGACTTTCCGTTCGCCGTCAGGAACAGTACGATAAACCTTTATCATGTCGAACGTGTCCTTGTCGATAGAAGTCTTGTAATCGACATCCGTCATGCAGTCATCATCGATATATATATCGGTCTTCATTCCCTCCGTGACCGATTTCAGCATCAGCTGACCGCCGTCGTCGTACAGTTGGTAATATTTTTGAGTTTGTATTGTCGTAAGATCCAAGGCCCTTTGAATAATATCGGCGAGGGTCTTGTCCTTCTCAATGCGTTGCGGTTTGGCCGGGAATTTATATACCGTGTTGTCGATTTCCCCGACTTTCAATCCGAAGTCCTCGGCAATGTTCTTGATGAGGTCCGTAGCGGTAATATCGCCGTATACGTAACAATCCTTATTTTTGAGGTATCTCAACTGGTCGTAGGCCGTCACAGAGATAATCGCTGACTTGTCCCAGCTCTTCTCGAATACCGTTCCCACGAACACCAATTCACCGTTTACCTTGAACTCGATATGATTACCTTCCGTGAAGTCCAGTATGTTATCTTTCGGGATTTTTATCGTGAGTTTTGCCGGCTCGCAATCAATGCCCCTGGTCAGTTGTACATCGTCCAGTACGTCGCATAAAAACGTTTTGTCTTTATTCGTAATGACACATTGATACTCCAAGGGTACGGGCATCGGGTACTTGGTGAGTACCCGGCCCGACTTTTTCGGCTCTTCCTTTTTCTGTTCGTCTGCCATTACGTCGTTCGACCCCCGTTCTGTACCTTCTCGGCGAGTGATTCGTCTTTTAGCTTAATCAGCTGTCCGTAAGTCAGAAGGGCCGGAACAGCGATTTTATTCAAGGCCGCTATGGCGAATAGGTTATCCGGATTACCGAGTTGAGTCCGTACAACTTGTTGAAGCGTCGCCCCGAACCCACTCTTAACGGACTTCGGTACTTCCTTGCCCGTTGTCGGCCTATCGCCTTGTACCGTTCCCGTAACCTTTCCGTTTTCGTCTGTCGTGACCTCGATACGTTTCGCTCCCCAGTCCTTCCACTTCTTTAATTTTATGTTCGCATACATGTCGAACCCTTCGTCGGCCGAATCTTCGAGTGTCCAGTCCTCGAGGGTACATTTCATGTTGTTCATGCCGAGCATCGAGCCTTTCGGGCTCATACGAACCATAATGAACTGTATGACGCCTTTCTTCTTTAACTTCTCCAATTCATCGAGGTAGTATTTCGCCTTACGGCCTTTAAACAGCGTCGACTGATTGAACGGGTACTTACTGTTCGGCAACATGAATTTGAAGCTGACTTCCGTCAGTCCAGGCGGCTTAATAATATTGACTTCACCCTTGCCGATAAGGTCTATTGTTTCGTTCTTCCCGGCGATAGTCGTCGTCATTTCTGCCGGCGGTATCGGTATCTCCATTCTGTCAAGGTACATGTAATACACTAGATACCGACCCCCTGTCTTTGCCCGTTCACGGCCTGTTCGATACCCTTCCGAAGATCCGATACGAATCCGTCCATATCGGTATCGTTATTGATTGTCACATCATTACTGATATTTACGACCGTGTTTTGTTTTGTAAACTTGCTTAATGCGGAACGGACGGCTGCATCTCGCAGCTCTTTAATTTCTGTTTCCGTCATGTCGACTTTATCGGCGATTCGCTTCGTGTTATCGGCGGTTTGTTTAGCGTTTTTCGCAGCATCTTTGCCGCCACTTCCTCCGGCCGCTCCGTCCTTCCCGGCACCGCTTTCAATCTTCGACGCATCGTATTCGCCAGGATTAGAAATATCGGGTGTTTTCAGCATATCCCCGATACGGTCGCCAATCCCGTCACCAATTTCGTACCCGGTTTGAGCGAATTCTGAAATGTTCCCGTATTCCATTTTCTGTGCGACCGTAACCTCGCCGCCGGAAACAGCAAAATGTTCGGCCTGTAACACGTTTTCCCCGATATGGTCAATCGCACCGCCAATAACGGACTTTATACCGGGAATGTTCCCAATAAGGTCAATAATGGCATTTACGGCCGCTTTTACATACCCGACGATACCGTTCCATATGTCAATGAACAGATTGGCAACAGCCGCTAACGGATCACGAAATACGTTAGCAAAGAAGTTCGCCAAGGCCGCAAAAATGTTCCATACGAATACAACCGTGTTGTATATCACGCCGCCTAGAATTCCGAACAAGCCTCCGACAAGGCCCGTAACGGATATGGACGTATCCGCAAAATAATTGAACACGTCAACGGCTAAGAACACCAACGCTACAATGGCAACGATACCGGCTATAATCCATGTTATCGGGCATTCTGCAAGGGCCACGTTTAGCCCGTCTTGTGCGACAGTCAACGCACGGATTGCCGCCGTTTCCGCAAAGTCCGCAATTGTCTTAGCTATTGTTGCCGCAGCCGCCGCCCCCATAGCAAAAGCACTCGACGCAAGCGGAATTACTAACGCTGTAATCGCTCCGGCTAATACCACGGCCGCAATCTTCAACGCAACCATATGATTACGCACGAAGTTGGCCATGCCGCTAAAGGCCCATACAATCGCATTGATAGCTGCATTAACGCCTCGAACGATAATCCAAAACACGGGTGCTAACGCTTCCAGGGCCTCGGCTATTCCTTCCACGGCTTGCCGAACAGCATCACTATTCGCCAATTGTGAAATACCTTCAAATACAGGCGTGAACGCTTTTAACGCTCTGTTCTGTATCATCGTAAAATGGTCGCCCCAACGCTTCGGCATCGTTTCGAATTGTGCGTTGATTTCTTCCACATTCTCGCCGATAGCCTTCTTGATAACTTCGGCGGTAACTTTCCCCTCGGCGGCTAACTGTTTAAGTTCTCCACGGCTTACGCCCATGGTCTTGGCGATTATGTTCTCGATAAGCGGTGCGTTTTCGGCAATGCTTCGGAATTCATCACCTTGTAATTGTCCGGAGGCCATGCCTTGTGTTAACTGCAACATGGCATTCTTTTGGGCTTCTTTACTACTACCGCCAATGACAAACAGCTTTTGAACGCCTTCCATAAAGTCGACCGCTTCCCTCGGGTCGGGAAAAGCATCATGGGCCGACATAGCTAATTGTGATACGGCGTTGGCCATATCTAAATAACCGCCCCTAGCCTTTTGTGCCGATTGATAAATGCGTTCATTCAGAATGATAGCGTTCTGCTGACTGCCCGTAACCAAATTCATACGGGCCTGTATCCCGGCGTATTCTTCGGCCGTTCCCATGAGCGACGAGATGCCGTTCTGTATAGTAGATAACGCAGTCGTTATCGCACTGGCTGCTAAACTACCGACCATCATTTGGAATGCACCGCCCATGCGTTCACTCATAGCCGTTGAACCGCTCACAACCTTCTTCATACGGTCGCTTAGGTTGTTCATACCGTTTGATGCTTTCCGGGTAGCCTGTGCCGCCCTGTCCATCGCATCGGGAATGTTCGTCGACAGCTTAATGTAATTGTTAATGGTTGCCATGTGCTACCCCTTCCCGATTTTAGCCATTTCCGCTTTCTCGGCCTGTACGTGATAGTTCATAAAGGCGATTACGGCGGCTTTTTCATTCTCATCCATATTGACGAACGCCCTCGGCCTGATACCGTACTTCACAAAGGCCAAGTACGCAAACGAGGTTTCCGGGTCGTCCGTCTTTATCAGTTTTTTACTTCTTTGATTTTGTCATCAAGGCCGACTTTAAATCCTTGTGCTTCGGATACGGCACTAGCCAAATCGGCATATTCACCGGGCAATAACATGACCTTCAACAGTTCGCCCGGGTCGTTTGCACCCCAAGAGTTTTGTAATTCGACTTCGTCGAGAGTCGGGTATACGATAGTTTCGGTAATCAGATCAGAATTAAATCCTTCGTTGTCGAATCGCTCTTTATATTCACGGGTCCCCGGTACAAGGACTTTCTTAGTATGGCGGTCACGGATTCTATCGAGTTCTTTGGTTGTCAGTACTTTGATTTTCCATTCAATCGGCTTGCCGTTTTCGTCCTTGAAGCGGTCGGATGCTACATACCCAACTTCGCTTTCGATTTTTACGTTCTCTTTCAAGAATGCACTGAAATTTTCTGCCATTCTTTTACCCCTTTCGTTCACATATAAAAAGAAAAGGAATGAAGGCCCTATGCCTTCATTCCGTCCAATTCTTTAAACTTTGTGGCCCATTTTACGTCCTCGAACGTGAAATTGATTTCGTCTTCGAGCCATTCCCCGTCTGCGTTGAAGTTAGCGACGGTACCTTCATCGATATTACAACCCTTTAAAATAACTGTTTGTGACCCGGCGTGACTGGTCGGGTCTTCATTTGTTACCTGCATATCGAAATACGTATCCGTGCCGCTCTTCATCATGTTTTCAATCATATCGTCGAAAATCGACGTGTTCTTGTAAATCGTCAGCTTGCCGCTTCCTTCGAGCGACGTGGATTTATTTCCCTTCATCATGCGGCCCAGGATTGCCACTTGCTTTTTATTTTTCTTGACGGTGGCTTTTAAATCTTTGGCCTGGAACAATAATTTACGAGTGCTGCCAACGATTATATAGCAGTTGGCCAATTTGGCGCTGATTACGTCGGCCGCTTCCATTGTTCTGATTGCATCCGGCATTGTGTTCCCTCCTTTACGCTACGACGACGGTCATGTACAGTTTTTCCATGGAAACCGTCGGCTGTAATTGAACGTCGACCAAAACATCTTCTTTATTATCGCCTTGCAACGGAATAGGAATGTCCTTGTCGTCAAAATTCTAAATCGCACGCACACGCTGATATTCTTCAGCTAAGTAAACCAGATCAGCCCACAACGCTTTGCGGCCGTCTTCATCGTTCTGTACCTTGTCGAGATACGTCTTGTTGAATAAGCGTGCCGCATCGATAGCCCAGTTATCGAGTACCCGGATAACCTGATTGAGTGAAAAATCACGGCTCTTTTCTTTCGTAAATTCTGTAAACGTGTTAATGTCTTTCAATACTCGGACTTCACCCGTGACATTGCCGCCGACAGAATCAGTTACGGAATGGAACATAAACATGCCGTTCTTAATCGCCTGTTCCAACTCGAATTGCTTGTACTTCGTGTTAATCGTGTACTCGCCTGTATACTTACGGTTGCCGACCGTTTCATTAATTGCACACGACGCTTCTTGACCGGTTACCCAGTATACGGCACTGCCTTTTTCCGCTCCGCTGTCTGTGACATCATTCAGTACCGATATAACGCCTTCATCATTCACGCCCTGCTTGCCGTGGATAACCAACTGGAATTTTGCCCCAGTCTGCACTCTACAACGATGTGTGAAGTTAATTAAAAGGCCCTTGATAGCGTCGTCCGAACCTGCATACCCAAGCACATTGAAATAGTACGGCTCAAGCATTTCCAGGCCGTCCTGATAGCTTTTTGTCGTAACGGCTGCCCCGTTCGTGCCGCCTGTAAGCGCCGTGTAAGCAGTGGCCGCCAATGTAGCCGACTTCTCGAATTTCAAGTACTCATTGTCAATGAGGTCCGCAGCTGTCTTTACGCCCGACTGTTTCGCTACTGCCTGACGATTGTTGTCTGTCGTCATGTACGTTGTGACGATAAAAGCTCCGGAATTATCCGGATCTGACTGTACCGAAACCCCCAACGCATTGCCCCTAATCCCTGCATATTTTGCTTTGGCAAGCGTGCAAGATGCGACAGCTCCGTCACTATTAAGACGATAGAAATATCCCGTTTTAAGGCCGGTGAATAAATCTCTAAGGCCTTTCATTTTCGGGTGTGTGTAGTCATAGCCGAAATACTGCATGCAGTTCTTTTGGAATTCATCGGCATCTACTCTAAATACCGCCCCCGACGGGCCGTAATCCAATTCAAGCAGCATTGCCCCGAACCCTCGGTCGGATACTTCTGCCGATGCCCGTACTTTCGACACGAAATTAATATATGTGCCGGGTAAAACTTTGTTGTGGAACAAGAACGTTCCGCCGCCTAATGCCATTACGTTGTTCCCTCCTTATTCATTAACGGACTTTTGCACAAGGTGTGCAAGTGCATCACTTAACACCTTGTCTACTTCATCCGCTCCATATAACTGCCCGGAATTCAATACAGTATCAAGAATATCTCGATACCGCTTGAATCGGTCAGATTGTAATATAGTCACCTTATCGAACCGCTCGACGATGCTCTTCGGCTCTTCCTTTACGGCGACTTCTGTGTTTTTATTGGTCGCTGTTTCCATTCTTTACTCCTTCCGTGATTCCGACTTGACGCATCGCCTCTTGTCGTTTCCCGGCTTTACGTCGCATATCTTCAAGGGTCAACAGGAAATGCATCACGCCGTCCGTCACCTTATACGAACGCTTTTTACTTCTCATCAATTGGCCGTCGACAGTTATGTACTCTAAAGCCGAATACAGCCGTTCGCCCACGTCGTGAAGTTCGCCTCGCACGTCCTCCGATAGGTCCTCTTCATTAAGAAAGTAGAGTATCTCGAAATCGTTCATCCGGTCGTACAGGCTAGAAACGTGTAAATCCTCGGACGAATTTACAAGGCTGATATAAAAGCACGGGAATTCTGCCCCGTTTTCCTTGAATTCGAGGTATACCGGTCGTCCTGTTTCCTTATGAACGGCCGTCGCAATGCCCGTAAGAATGTTACTTATCGAGTTCACGCAGATACCCCCTCATCGCACTGTTTAATAACTTATTCCCGTTACGTTCGACGAAATTTTCGGCCTTCTCTTGCATGTGCAAGCCCTCAACCCAAGGTTTTTTGAGTCTTGCCCCATGTACCACACCGCCAATCGGAGTGCCAAGCATCGGAACATACCGTCCAACTTCCTGCCGATGTCCGTCATTCAAAAACGATGCATATTTAGATAGGTTATACACCCTTGCAAATGCCGTCGTTCCTACGACTTTCGCTGAGTTCACACGCCACGCATTCCGTGTCTGTTGCGTGTTGTAATGATACGTTATGTACTTTGCCTGCCCTTTTCTATCCTTGCCGGCAAAGGCTTTAACTGATCCACGTTTACCAACGGGCGTGTTTTTCTTCGCTTCACGGATATAAGCCGCTGTCATTTTGTTCACTCCGGCCTGCAAAACGCCTTGTACTTGTGCGGCGTTCCCGAGCTTCTTAAGTCTTGCGGAGAAATCCTCAAACTCGCTTATATCAAATTCAACCTTAGCCATTATCGCTTCTCCAGTAATTCAAGTTGAATTTCCTGATGCGTATCATACTTTGCCGGAGTGGATGCCGCCTTGTACCAGGTCACCCCTTCGTTATGCGATACTGCAATGCGTGACCCCTTCGGAATCTTCGCATCCGGATATGTAAACAGCACGATAGATTGAGTGAAGGATGCTACCCCTTCACCCGTTCCGGTCGTGCTTGTCTTATACGATATACGGCAAGGGTATATGCCCGTGTTCTTCGGCTTAGACGTAACGATGCCCGTGTCTTCATCTTGCTTGCTCACATCGGAATACACGAACGCACTCATCTCGTACATTTTTTCAAGCTGTTGCCTTGTTCGTCTTACCATTTCAGCCGTCGGTAACACGCCAATTCCCCCTTGCCATAATTCGTTAATGCATCTGCTAGTGTAGTCAGACGCACGGACAAAGGCTCGCCGTTAAACTCGATTTTCGTATCGCCAATTTCGATTGATTTCGCCATATCATCGGCATCCCCAAGAATATTTTTCCCCTGTATTTTGATCAGCTCTCCAAGTGTTCGATATATGACGACTCTCTCAAGTTCGACAGGAACCTCTGCCTGATTTATATCATTGAGTATGCTCCGTTCGACAACCTCGGAAATAAAATCAATCGAGGTTTCAAAGGCGGCGACATCCGGGCATCCGGTCAAGTCTTCGGCAAGCGTGATAACCTTTTCCGTGTACTTATTCATCGGCCTGGGCCTTCTTTTGGTTTGCTTTTTTTGTCGTCTTTACTTGAGTGGCTTGTGCATCTTCATCGGCCTGCACTTCTTGATTGGCTTGCACATCTTGAGTGGCTTGTGCATCTTCCGTCAAAGGCTCTTCCTCATGAACGTCCACGCTCTCGGTGTTCATCACTTCCGACTGCTCCATGTCTATATCTGCGGCCGTTCCTCGGTGCCGCCTAATCAGCATACCCATTGATACCCCTCCTTGTTATACGGCTTTGAATGTCATTTTTAAGACTTTAGCCGGATTCGTCAATCCTACTGCGTAATGTTCTGCCGCCGAAATGACCGTTGTTTTCGCCAAAATATCACGGTCCGTTTCAACGTCGGCGGCTTTCTTAACGTAAATCGTCACTGCCGGCATTACGGGCTGTCCGTCTGTTGCTGCTGCACTCATCTGTACCATGAAATTGGTAAAGTTGCCGCCTGCTTTCGGTACACGACGAGATACAACGACTTCACAACCGCAAATAGATCCGATGGCTCCGGTCATCATTAAATCACCGCCGTATTTGGTCTTGTCAATGAAAGCCGGGTCTTTACGGATTTTTGACAACTGTTCGGGATGAATGAACAGCACCTTGGATACGTCGCTTTCTTCTGCGAATTTATCGACCCCGTTTACGATTCCGTCATACGAGATTTCGTTCGTATCCGTAACCGTAAGCGTTGTTGTTCCCAACGCCGTTACGATATCTTCATCGACCTTGCTTGCGATAGACATTAACAGCTGACGCTGTGTTTCGCCGACCGGGTCGCCGTATCCGGACAAAGCCGCTTCGTCTGTAATTTCTGCTGCTTTGCCGACTTTCTTTACGGATACTTTTGCCGTGCTTGCTTCAAGCTTAGACACATCGATTGCAGCACCTTCGGCCACGTCCTGTGCATCACCGATGTACTTAAACGCCGGAATCGTGATAGTGCTACCGGGACGCCCTTCAAGAGTGTTGTCGACTTTACAAATTTGCGTAAATTTGATTGCTTTCGGCAATCCTGCCGCAATCATATCCCCCATGACCTCGGGATTGACAAGGTTTGCTAATTTTGTTGCGTTCGCACTTGTAGGCATGTTGTTATTCTCCTCCGTTCGTTAACTGGTCGTACAGTTCCTTGTCCTCGTTATATAACTTGACCCGTTCACCATACGACATTTTGTTGAATTGTTCTTTTGTTACGCCTCCGTTCGGCTTGTTGCCGCCAGGGCTTCCAGGCGTTGCCCCTTTAACGTTCGGCTTATCGTCACCGAAGAGATACCCGGCCTCCGTTACGAGCTTCTCAATCTGCTTATCGAGGCCCTTGATTTTCCCGTCTTCGACCTCTGCATTGTTAAGGTCGAGCAGGGCACGCACGGCCTTTACGCTCTTGGCCTTTGCCGTTAATAAAGCACGGTCGACAATCCCGTCGATTTCCATGTTCTTGACTTTCTGTGCATACTCTTGTTCACGGGCTTCGCTTTGCTTCTTGAGTTCCTCGATTTGCTTGCTCAGTTCTTCGTTACCTTTGGCTTTGTCTTTTAAGCCGTCCAGTTCCGTTTTAATCTGTGCCAGTTCCGTTTTGGCTGCCTTCTTCTCTTCGTTCGTTGCGTTGAATTGTGTTTTTGATACGTAATTCTTGCCGTAATCCTCCACAATCTTATCCGCAGCTTCGTCCGTTACGCCTAACGCCTTTAATTCTTCTTTCGTCATATTTTTACCCCTTCCTGTTACGCTTTATTTTCGAGTGCTACACCACTCGTTACGGTCTTGTTCTTTTTCGCCTGCAATACTAAAAAGGCATGAAAAAAGCACCCACGATTGTGAGTGCTGAAATAAATATTGAATTAAAACTCGTTTATTAACTTTCGGGCTTCCTCGGTTGTGCATTGCACCTCGAATTTACATTCACCCTTCATTTCGGGATCCCATTCCGACATCAACAGGCAGCGATTAAAAAACAGCTCTTCGATAAACCCGTCTTGCCGCAAGGCCTCGCCCTTAAACTGCACCAACGATACCCGTTCATCAATATTGCTTGCCAGATTATCGAACGTGACCAACACAGTCAAATACCGTCTGTCTACCTTTGTGCCGCCAATCATCGGCAATTTGGATACACTCTTGCACACTTCGATACGAGCCTTGCAATCAGCCAGCTTGTACCGTGACTCGCCGCGCACGGCATATAAAGTGCCATTATCGATGAATATACTTTTGGTCGTTTTTTCCATTGTATTCACCTCCCCGTGTACTAAAAAAGCACCTACATAAATAGGTGCTTTAAGCCTTGCCCATATACGCTTTTAGTTCGGCTGCAAACTCTGCCGATATGCGTTTATTTTCGGTCTCGATTTCCTCGGGGCTTAGTCCGCTCGGAGTCCAATTCTCCATATCACGAACGAGTTCACTATCATCTTGCAATAAGTATTCGTTCTGTTTATCCTGCTTCGACATAATTTATAACCCCTCCTTCCTGCAACTCCTCAAGCACCTGTGTTAATGCGGTTTTCGGACTCTTGGTTTTACTGTAATCAGTATACCTATTTTTAACTTTCTTGACAAGCGTTTCAATATCATTTCTTCGCCGTATGTTTTGAATTGTATATATTTTCCCATTAGGGCATACCACTATTGCAGTATGAATACTCGGATTGCGTAAGTAAACGGTTATATCCGCTATTGAAAACGGAATGTTTTTAGGGTGATTATGAATAACTATCAGCGAATTAACCACATGCTTTTTCTTCCCCTTCGGAGGGTCTGGGATATGGATTCGCACATTATTACCGCCTATTTCCCCGAAAGACTCTTTGCCGATAATGCGCCCATCCGTTGACATAATAATGCCCCTTTCTCGGTTAATACCGTCGTTCTTTGTGAGACATTTTAGTGCCTCTTTACGAATTAGGCGAGTGACCTGTCGGGAAAATCCTAAAGCCTTAATCGCATCAAACCATTGCTTTGCATTTACGGCTTCTCGATTAACATCATATGGCGTTGTCGGCTCACCTTTGCCGTGCGGCGGTACCTTTCCCGTATTCTTCGGCATTTCTTGCGGCAAGCCTTTATCGTATGCCTTGTAGTATCCTACATCGGGTCTCATGGTACTTTGCACGCTTTGCGGCCTTATATCCTTCAACGTCTTTGACTGCTTGACGTACACATCTTCCCACTCACCATAATCTAGTTCACCCTCAACGAATACCGTTTTACCCGTCTTCGGATCCCTTGCGGCCCTTGTTCCGCTTCCGGCAATATCGGCAAGGTCATCGCCTAAATACGGAACCGTCGTGCTTCGACAATGACAGTGAAACGGCGGTATCGTAATCCCGGGTTTTGCATCCTTACGTTGTACGACCTTACCGTCCATACGACGGCAGATAGGGCTTGTCTTGCTGTCGAGTGTGGCCAATATCTCCACGGCATCAACGTCAAGTTCGGCCATGCAGTCCATAAACGCTTGTGAATGTACCCGTGCGAGCTCCGTTTCGACCAATCTGTTGGCGTTGCTATACGACGTGTTCATATTTTTCGCAATGGCCTTTGATATATCGGCCGTACCTTGGCCTATTATCATCGCCTGTGTAAATTCGTTTTGCATTGTCTTAGCCAACTTCTTACGGTTGTCCCATATGCGTTCGGAGAAGTCTTTGCCGTCAGGTGCCCACGGAGAATGAATAATGCGTTGTACAGTGTTCGGATCTACTTGGCTATATTTGCCATACTCACCCTTCATTGTCTGCGTTAAATATGCAGTACGATAATTCGAGCTTTCATATACCTTATTCAGTAGATCCGATATATCAGTGTCTTGAGTCTTTGCCCACCGTTCAAGCTCGTGAACCGTGTTGATATATAACTCCTGCTCACGATCGAGCCGCTTGCGTATAGACGCCTGTTTCAGCATTTGCTTATACTCATCCGATAGCCCCTCTTGCTCAGCCTGTCGGCGATATTCTTCAAGCGTCATCTTGAAGGCCTTTAACTCCCTCGCATTTAACTCTTTATGAGCATCGGCAAGGCTTATACCGTTCTCATCGGCATACCGCTGATACCAGTCGTTTACGTTCTTCTCCATACGCCTGATGATTACGTCGGCCTGTTCACGTAGATTTTTACTTGTCATCTTACCAAGCCCAAAGGCTCGTTCGGATTCGTCTTCGTACCGTTTCGCCCAGTAATTACTCGGCATGGTTATCACCTATATAATCGGGTTCGTTTGTTGCCTTTTCGGCCTCTAACTGCTTCATTTCTTCGGCTACATCTTTAACCCACGGGTGATTAGTGAGAATGGTTTCATTGCTAATAACGCCTACGGAGTTGCGGCAATTCGTAATAATATCACCCTCGTTCATCGGCAAATCACGATTAAACGTAAAGTTGACATCCTCAACAGCTTTTTTGCCGCTTAAGCCCCTATAGGTATTGATAAACCACAACATCCGGTCGAGTCCTTCACGAATGCCCATTTCCATTTCGTTGGCGTCGAGGTCAATGTCTGAGTACATCGACGTTATGTTCATCTGATTCGGGTTGTTACTCATGCGATCATCTCTGCTATCGAACCCTCGGCCATTCTCGATGATTGCCTTCTTGAGCAACTTAATAATGACCTCGTAATTGCTTGCGTTCACCTCAATATGAAGAGCTTCCACGCCACCTTCTACCCCGTCGACTGTCCGGACCTTGATTGCTCCGTACTGTGCTAGGTTAGCCCGAAAGCTATCAAGCTCCGTGCCGTCGTAATTCTTAATAACAAGAATCGTACTGCGAATATCTTCTTGCATGTTATCGGCGTAATTCGACAGCATCGTATTGAGTGCGTCCTGCAGGCTCTTCACCTTGGCGATTAACGGCTGCTCTTCTTCATTCATGCGAAAGGCGATAAGCGGCACGTTATTCCAGTTGTACGGCTTGTCATCAATGGCAAAATTCGCCGTGCTTTCACGGTCTCGGTCATCGGCAAGACTGCCATTTTCATACACGTAATACTGAACTCCCGTACGGTCGTAAAATTCAACCTTGGTCATTCTGCGGTCCATAATTCCCTCATACACGTCAATCTCGTATACATAAGCAAAGGCATCAAGGCGTTCTCGTTCTTCATCGCTCCAGAACGGTAACACCTGCTCAGGCTTCATACGCTTAAACTGCAATGCCCCTGATTCGTCGATATACGGATGCAGATACCCAACGCCACCGGTCAACATGTCTTTCCCTACACTCTTGAGCTTACGCCGTACACTCGGTGTAAAGACGTCTTTTATGTCCTCGTCGTCCGTTTCTACGACGAACGGTTTTGCCAGTAAGTAATTCACTTTCTGATCAACAAGGTCATCGAAACGATTGTCCACAATCTTATTGTTAGGCAAATTGACCAGCACCACCGTTTTGCCACCTGTGTCAGTTACGGCTCGAGTTTTACGCAATATATCTTGCTCGCCTTGGTAATATTGGCGGCCTGTTATCATAGCCTTGCGTTCCTTGCTGCTTATCCACTTTTGTAACTCACGACTCAAAAACTGTCGCTTACTCATCGGTGCGTTATCACGTAACGCTCGATTTATTATGTCAGTCCGAAACATTCTATACCCCCAAATCAAAAGAAAACCGTTCTACTCCTATATCTTCACAGGCATACCGCATAGCATCCATTAAGTGGTTGTTATTATCTTCCGGCTTCCCCGTATATCTGTCAAAACGGTCTTTAGCCCATTGATACACACTTATTTCTTGTAAGAAGTTCACACACCTGGGGTGAATTATTAGCTCGTAGTTTTGTATTCTCTGAATCCCGTTTAATACACTGTCCTTACCCTTTCGGGATTTTACAATTCGGGTTATCCCTGCCTGGTACAATTCCTCAATGCTCTTAGGCTCGGCTGCGTCGGCTCTTATTCGTTCTTTAGCATAGCCCATACTTTCAATGCGCTTAGCTAATTGTTGGTTGGTTAGCCCTGTTTGATACAACTCATCGAACACATATATTTTTTTATTCTTCTGATTCACCACTGAACAGAATAATGCGGCAGGATCCGTTGTATACCCAAAGTCCAAACCGAAGGCAGCCTCCACGCTTTCTTGATTCCTGATTTCAGCACAGTCAAACACTTGTTCCTTCCAGTTTTCATATACAAGCCCATCAACAACACCCCAATCCCCTTCTCCGGCAACGGCATAGCGTCTTGGGTTCTTCTTCATTTCTTCAAACAGGAGTAAATCCGATTGGCTTAGGAACTCATTACATCGATAATTCGTTGTCATTGCCAGTACGTTCGGATTAGACGTATCGAAGAACCGTTTCTTCAACCAGTGCCTATCAGACCATGGATTAAACGTTAAAACGACCTGATGATACATCCCTTCGGGTAATTGCCCACGAATGCTTTCATCAAGTCGGTTAAAGTCATCCTCTTTTGTTATCTCATACGCTTCCTCAATCCAGAGTCTACACAAGCAACCTGAATCGACGGTGATGGACGTAACTTTTAACGGATCATCAAGGCCTCTGAACAGGATTTTCTGTCCCGTAGGAATATAAGTAATCTCTAACGGCGATACGCTACACCTAAAATACTTTTCAACGTGCAGCCTTCGCATGGCCCATTTAAGCTGTGCAAAACAGCTATCCCGAAGCGTTCGCTCCGTCTTGCGCACTACAAGCCAATTAATAACAGGATTGCTCACAATCTCATATATAACTCGTAATGACTGCGTGGATGATTTTTTACTACCTTGTATCGACCTTTAAACCTCCAAAACTCACCGTAGCCTTCTCCCTCTATATCGGCAATATTTACGACGTCGTAATTAGTCTGCAATGTCATCACCACCGACAATCATAATCGGATTGACTTCAATCGCCGTATCGGCACTAAACAAATTGTTTCGTTTACCGATAAGCTCTAAAGCCTTTAGCTGTGCCCTGGCGTCAACATGCTTTTTAATAATTCGTGCACGGCTGCATCC
>OFCP01000331.1_pt1 | contig 34860 bp, 29 predicted proteins | sample 1520831 | NCBI WGS metagenome assembly OFCP01 (sample SAMEA2699039, study PRJEB24076) | metagenome | biome: Human gut stool | place: Spain | collected 2013-03-20 | reverse complement strand
GCAAGATCGCCATCACCGGCCTGTCGGAGTATTCCTACGGCACCCTGACCGGCACCGTGACCTCCATCGACAGCGATGTGACCGCCAGCTCCTCCGGCTCCTACTACAAAATGACCATCACCCCGGACAGCACCTACGTCATCAGCAACAGCGGCGACAAGGTCGATCTGTCCAACGGTATGAGCGTCACCGCCCGCGTGGAGTACGACAAGCTGACCTATTTCGAATACGCGATGGAAGCTCTGGGCGTTCTGTTCCGCTAAGCGCTCACATCAACGCCCAAAGAGGTACGAAAGAATGAAACTGAACCTGAAAATGCTGGCCGTGAGCGCCGCTCTGCTGGGCCTGCTGGCCGCCGGCGCTGCGCTTCCGGCCTCTGCAGCCAGCCCCCTGAACGCGGCCGCTACCCTCTCTCTGCCCTGGTCCGCTGCGGCTGTGGAGAGCGTCGAGACCGGCACTTACGCCTCCACCATGACGGTGGGGACGCAGCAGCAGCTCTCGCCGGTCATTCTGCCCGCAAAGGCCGCACGCAATGCCACGGTAACTTTTATGTCCAACGACAGCACCATCGTGAACGTGACGTCTGAGGGCGTGGCGCAGGCGGTGGGCGTCGGCACGGCGCAGGTCATCGCCAGCGCAGACGGCGTGAGCTGCGTCTACACCATCACCACCGAGCTGGATGAATCCATGATCGTCAAGGAGATGGACATCACGCTGGCCTCCAGCACCATCGCTGTCGGCGAGACCACTTCCCTGTCGCTGGGCGTGCTGCCTTCCAGCGCATCGAATTACGCCAGCGTGAGCCTCAGCTCCTCCGATCCCGCTGTGGCTACTGTCAACAACTTCGGCAAAGTCACCGGTGTCGCCCCCGGCACCGCCACCATCACCGCCACCTGCGGCGATGTGAGCGCTTCGGCCACTGTCAAGGTCGTCAACAGCGGCGTAGACCGTCAGTCCATCGACCTGAACACGAGCTATGTCGTCCTCAAACCGGGTGCCAGCCGCACCATCACCGGCAAAGTGACCCCGTCTTCCGCCTCCCAGTCCCTCACCTTCAAGTCCAATGACACCAAGGTGGCCACTGTGAGCGCCAAGGGCGTCATCACTGCCGTGGGTACGGGCGCGACCTCCATCGTCGTCTCCAACGGCACGGCATCCGCTTCGGTGACGGTCATCGTCAACCGGAATGCTTCCAGCTCCGGCAATGGCGGCGGCAGCACTGACGGCAACAACGGTGAGGTCATCACCGACCCCGTCGTGGAGGCCATCGAGGCCGACGGCACCGACGAAGTGACCTTCGCACAGCGCGATGTCCCCACCATCACCGGCGAGATGCTGAATGCCCTCCGTCTGAACGGCAAGACCCTCGTGGTCGAAGCCGATAACTACACCATCCGCATCGCGGGCCGCGATGTGAAGAGCACCTCCGCGCAGGTGAGCACAGCCCTGAGCTTTGCCCCCTCTGAGTATGGCGTCACCTTCACCCTCAACGGCGGCGAGGCTCTGCCGGGCGTCGTTCAGGTCGAGATGACCGGCGACAACGCCGCCTACACCCGCGTCTACCTGCACAATGCCGTCAAGGGCAAGTGGCAGTTCCTCAACAGCTACAAGGATAATGTCCTCGAGGCGGACACGGCGGGCGAATACCTGCTGACCACCCAGAATCTCCGCTTCGCCCATGTGGACATGACCTTCTTCATCGCGGGCCTTGTGGTCATCGTGGGCATCATCATCGCCTACATCGTCATCAAGAAACGCTATTGGTTCTGGTAACTCTCATAAGTAAAATGACAGCGGCTGCTGTAAGTCCCTAAGACTACAGCAGCCGCTGTTTTTAACCTCTCAGTCTCGCTATCGCTCGACAGCTCCCCTACCGAGGGGAGCCTCTGGCGAAGAGATTAAGTTTTCCGATATGCCAAGGCCTCCCCTCGTTAGGGGAGGTGGCAGCACGTCAGCGCTGACGGAGAGGTTTACTCCACCGTCACGCTCTTTGCCAGATTGCGGGGCTTATCGACGTCACAGCCGCGCAGGACAGCCATATAGTAGGCGAACAGCTGCAGCGGCACGATGAGCTGCAGGGGCATCAGCAGCTCGTCATAGTCGTCCAGACGTACCACATAGTCCGCCACGCCCTCCGGGACGACAACGTCCTTCGTCGTGAAGAGGATGACCCGCGCACCGCGGCTCTTGGTCTCCTTGGCGTTGGAGATGGTCTTTTCGTACACCTGCTTCTGGGTGGCCAGCGCGATGACCGGCACACCGTCGGTGATGAGGCTGATGGTACCGTGCTTGAGCTCACCGGCAGCGTAGGCGTCCGAGTGGACGTAGCTGATCTCCTTGAGCTTCAGGCTGCCTTCCAGTGAGAGGGCGTAGTCGAAGCCGCGCCCGATGAAGAAGCAGCTCTGGGTGTTGACGAAGCGGCTGGCGAGGTACTTTATCTGCTCACAGTCGGCCAGACGAGGCTGGATGACCTCACCGGCGCGGAGCAGCTCGGCGGTCAGGCGGCGGGTCTCTGCCTCGCTCAGACGGCCTCTGGCGTAGGCCAGACGGAACGCGAAGAGGTAGAGGGTGCAGAGCTGCACCATATAGGCTTTGGTGGACGCCACGGCGATCTCCGGGCCGGCGTAGGTGTAGAGGACGTAGTCCGCTGCGCGGGCGATGGAGCTGCCCACCACATTGACGACAGCCAGCACCGGCACACCCCTGCTCTTGGCGAGGCGGAGGGCGGCCAGCGTGTCGCTGGTCTCGCCTGACTGGCTGATGATGATGACGAGGTCGTCGGGGTCGAGGATGGGGTCACGATAGCGGAACTCGCTGGCGATGTCCACCTCGGCAGGGACCCGGGCCAGCCGCTCGATGGCAGTCTTGCCCACCATACCGGCGTGCATGGCCGTGCCGCAGGCCACAAGGTGGATGTTCTTGATGCTGCGCAGCTTCTCATCGCTCAGTTCCGGGATGCGGAGGTCGGGCATACCGTTCTCCACGCGGGGGCTGACGGTGGCCGTGATAGCGGCAGGCTGCTCATGGATCTCTTTCAGCATGAAGTGGGGGTAGCCGCCCTTCTCAGCGGCTTCTTCGTCCCAGTCGGCGGTCAGCACTTCCCGCTCCACCGGCTTGCCGAAGGCGTCGTAGAACCGGATGCCGTCGGCCTTGACCACCGCCATGTCGCCCTCCTCGAGGACGCTGTAGCGGCGGGTGTACTTGAGCAGGGCCGGAATATCGGAGGCCACGAAGTTCTCGCCCTCGCCCCAGCCCACGATGAGGGGGCTCTCCTTCTTGACAGCGTAGATGGTGTCCGGCTCTTCCCGGAACAGCACGCCCAGCGCATAGCTGCCCCGCACCATCGCCAGCGCCTCCCGCAGGGCTGCCAGAGGGCTCTGCTTGGGCTGGGCGCAGCAGAAGTAGTCGATGAGCTTGACCAGCACCTCGGTGTCCGTCTCGCTCTCAAAGGTGACGCCCTTGGCCAGCAGGTCGGCCTTCAAAGGGCCGTAGTTCTCGATGATGCCGTTGTGGACGATGCTCACGCGGGGGGTGGAGTGGGGATGGCTGTTGACGTCGCTGGGCTCGCCGTGGGTGGCCCAGCGGGTGTGTCCGATGCCGCAGAAGCTCTCGGGCAGGTTTTCTGCCTCCAGCTTGCGGCGGAGCACTTCCAGCCGGCCCTTGCTCTTGACGACGTGGATGCCGCCTTCCAGCGCCAGCGCGACGCCGGCGGAGTCATAGCCGCGGTATTCCAGCTTTTCCAGACCGTTCAGCAGCACTTCCTGGGCGCTGCGCTTACCCGAATAACCTACGATGCCACACATACAAAACACCTCCATGCCGACAGCACGGCGCGAACGCACACGGCGGCTGTCAGCCTCTTACGATCAGTCTATGTTCTTGTATGGCTTTCTTTGAAAGGATTCTGTTGCGGTATTGCTGCCGTTTTTTGCCCTTCTCTGCGGCTGGTATAAGCCCTGGAAGCTATCGCTCCTGTTTCAACCGGAGGAACACCCGCCGAAACTTTCGATGATCCCTCTCCTCGTCACCCTCACGGCTGTCACCCGCGTGGCCCGGCGCTTTTTCGTCAACTGAAGTCGTCTATCCCCTCTTTCTGCTCTTTCCGCCGCCTTCCTGAAAACAAAAACAGCTCCTTTCGGAGCTGTCAGAAGCCGACGGAAAAGGTCAGCGGTATTGTATCACAAAGTCCCACATCCGTCAATGGACGCCCAACATTTTGTGGAGCCTCGGCTGCCAGACCACTTTATAGAGCATCAGCATATTGTGGAGCGCCCGGTCATAGAGCAGGAAGGCTGCATTGCCCATGGCCAGCGTCACCAGCGAGACGGCCAGCGCCGTAGTGCGCAGCTCTTCGGCGATGCTGCCCGCCGGGACCAGCAGCAGCACCAGCCCGTACATCGCCAGGATCCCGCCGTTGCAGAGCAGCAGCTTGCAAACAGCCCGCAACAGGGCCGGGCGTATCCGCTCGAAATAAGGCTTTGCCAACGGATAGTACCCCAGCAGGAACACAAAGGTGAGGGCCACTTCCTTGTCCGGCACGAAGAGCAGACTCAACAGGCTCACCGCGCCATAGGCCGTCAGAGCCATGGTCTTCCCGCACTCCACGCAGACTGTGGCGATGAGGAAGCTGGCCACCGCCGGAGCGATGAACATCGCAATGGGAAACACAGCCCCCAGCAGCATCAGGACCATGCTGAGCGCTGCGGCCATGCCGCAGTAGGCCATGGCCCAGCTTTTACTTTTGCGTCCCTTCATGGCAGCTCCCATTGTACCGGCTGGCTCTCAACGTCCAGCGGCTCGATGGCGTGACGGAGGCCCAAGATCATGATGTTGTCCAGCAGGGTGCGGTTCAGCTTGACGTCCAGCATCCCGTAGGCGCGGACGAGGTCGTTGACCGCAGCGAGGGCCTGCCGCCGGGCGTTTTCCCGGGCGGCGTTCCTGTCGTTGATGCCGTTGACGAGGAAGACGTTGTAGCGGCCCTTATCTTTGTCCCGGGAAAAGCTCTCCGCTTTGTCCAGCAGATAAGCGGCCCGGCCGATGCAGCTGCCGATGTAGTGCATACTTTTGCGCTGATTGGGGTCGTCGGTGGCCAGCACCGAGTAGAGCGCGCCGTAGAGGTTGCCCTTCGGCTCTGCGGCCAGCAGATAGTTCTTGGCGTTCAGGGTCATCTGGACGTTGGCCTGGTCCCGCTCCTGCACGAAGATGCGCTCCAGTGCCGGGTTCTCGGCGGCAGCCTTCCGGTAGGCTCGCCGCAGCAGGACGGTGTCCACCACCCGCCGTACCTTTTTATAGAAGGGCAGGTCGGCCCACTGGGCATCCTGGATGCGGTGCCAGCTCAGCAGGACTTCCACCTGTGCGGCCAGCCGGATGCCCTGGGTCTGGCACATCATCTGCCGCCAGACCAGTGTACCCGGCTCCCGCATTCGCTTACAGGTGGCCGGACGGCCCGCCAGACTGTCGGCCAGTACCGCGAACAGGACGCCGTTGTAGCGCAGACCATAGCAGGAATACAGCCCATAGGTGGTGTAGAGCTGGCGGCGGACGCCGCGCTGATACCACTGATAGGTGTTGTAATCCCGGATGGTCAGCTCCGGCAGATAGGGCCGCATACGTCCCTTCATTCTGTTCATTCCTTTCGCGGGCCGCGCCGGGCGCAGCCTTTCTTGCAGGGGAAGACCGCTTCCCCACAGCTGTAGACTAGTATAATCTATTTTTCGTCAGCGTTCAACCGTTCTTTTGTAAATTCTTATAGAAAAGGCCGCACTGGAATCGATTTCAGTGCGGTCTTTGGGTGCATCTTATTTCTTTTCGAAACGACCCGTGTGGCCGGGCTGGGTGCGCTTGCCGTCAAAGCCGCTCTTGGGCATGGGCTTTGCGGGGCGGTTCTCGAACTTGGGGGCGTTGTAGTACATATACAGCTGGCAGGGGATCATGCCGTTGTACATCTTGCGGCGCTTGTTGGCCCGCTTGCCGTAGTGGTGTTCAAAATCCATATCGGCAGTGATGGCGTAGACACCGGCGCAGGGGTGGGCCTCCATCTGCTGGCCGAGGGTGCGGGCCAGCTTGGCGGCGCCCTCGATGGTGCTCATGCGCTCACCGTACGGGGGGTTGGTCAGGACGATGGCCTCGCTCCTGGCGGCAAAATCGGCCACGTCGGCCACCTCGAAGTGGCAGCGCTTCTCCACGCCGGCCAGCTTGGCGTTGGCGTTGGCCAGAGCCACGGCGGCAGGGTCGATGTCGTAGCCGAAGGCCTCAAAGCCCACGTCCAGCTTGGAGTCGGCCAGAGCCTTCTGGCGCTGCTCGGCCCAGATGGCGGCAGGCACGAAGCTGTAGCGTTCGGCGGCAAAGCGGCGCTTGAGGCCGGGGGCGATGTTCATAGCCTTCTGAGCGGCCTCGATGAGCAGGGTGCCGCTGCCGCAGAAGGGGTCTTCCACGAGGCTGTCGCGGCGGACGCGGCCCAGATCGGCGATGGTAGCGGCCAGTGTCTCACGGATGGGGGCCTCCATGGAGTTGCGGCGGTAGCCGCGCTTGTGCAGGCCGTCGCCGGTGGTGTCCAGCATGATCTCGCAGACGTTCTTGCGGAGCATGAAGCGGATCTTATACTCCGCGCCGGTCTCGGGCAGGCTGGTGGTGCGGTGGCCCTGCATCAGGCGCTTGACCACAGCCTTTTTGATGATGCTCTGGCAAGCCGGCACGCTGGACAGCTGGCTGTTCAGCGAAGAGCCGGTGACCGGGAAGGCCGCGTCGGCGGGCAGCAGCTCTTCCCAGTGGATGGAGTAGACGCCGTCGAACAGCTCGTCGAAGGTGGTTGCTGTGTAGGTGTTCAGGAGCAGCATCACGCGCTCCACGGTGCGGAGGTTGAGGTTGGCGGCAGCTATCATATCCGCGCCGCCCTTGAAGGTCAGACGGCCGTCGCTGACCCGGATGTCCTCGGCGCCGATGCGGCGCAGCTCAAAGTTGGCCGTGGACTCGCACCCGAAAAAGCAGGGGGCGATGAGTTCAAATTTTGCAGGCATTCTGGTTTCCTTTCCTGTCGGGTGCGGCGTGCCGCACCAAAAAACAGGCCCGCCCCGCTGGGGGCAGGCCCAAAGCTTCTTCGTCTTGTGCGGACGGCTCAGCGGCCGCCGCGGCGTCCCCGGGGTGCGTAGCCGCCGCCCCGGCGGTTGTTGGTCTCGTGGTCGAGGTCGGCCATCTTCTCTTCGCTCTGGCTCTTGAAGCGGCTCATCATGTCCTCAAAGCTCAGGTTGTCGCTCTTGGCCGGGGCCTTGGGCTGCCAGACGCGGGGCGCTGCGTCCCGTGCCGGGCCGCGTCCGCCCTGGGGACGGCCGCCCTGACCGTTGCGGCGGAAGCCGCCTTCCCGCGGGCCGTTGTTGTTGGGGCGGGAGCCGCGGCCCTCATGCGGAGCGCGGGGTGCCGGCGGCAGCAGCCGCTTGATGGACAGCGCGATCTTGCCGTCCGGTGCCACATTGATGACCTGCACCTTCACGGTGTCGCCGTCATGCAGCACGGCTGCAATGTCCTGCACATACTCGTTGGACACCTCAGAAATGTGGACCATGCCCACGCGGCCCTCCGGCAGCGCAACGAATGCGCCAAACGGTTTTACGCCGGTGACACGGCCTTCAAAAATATTCCCTACCTCAATCGCCAAAACTCAATACTCCTTGTTGACTAATGTGTTTCCCGCCGGCCGCAAGCCGCTCGGGGCGCGGCATCAGTTGCCCGTCACATCCACGAAGATGCGCTCGTTGGCCGCCGCATAATTGTAAGAGTCCCGCGCGACCCACTCGGTCACGTCGTCCGAGTCGCCGCTGAGGATGCGCTGCATCTCCTCGTTCTGGGTCTTCTGCTGGTCGATCTGCTCCTGCAGGGTGTCCAGCTCCGCTTTCTTGGAGCTGAGCGCCACCTGATTTGCGATGTACGCCGCCAGCATACTCAGCAAAAGCAGAAGGAAGAGCAGTTTCAGCACAGCGCCCACGACGGACGCCTTTCTCTTCCGCTTTTTCCGGCTCGGATTTGCCATAACACAGTGCCTCCCGTTTTCGGACAGCAGGCCCAATGCGCCTGTACTCTCACTTTGATACGTTTGAATTATACAACATACGCCGTGGTGTTGGCAAGCTCTTTTTCTGTTTTTTTGCAAGTCTTTTTTCGTTCCGCCGTACTTTGGCGGCGGCGCGGGCGGCTTTCCACGGGGCGATGCACCGGGCGGCGAGCCGCACCGGCCCCAGCAGCAGTTTCCCCGCAAAGGCTTCGGCAGCGGCGAACAGAGGCCGCAGCGCTGCCTGCACCGCCCCGGCGGCGCAGAACGCCGCCAGCGCCATATAGCCCCGCAGCTGCCCAGCCTGACTCTGGGAGACGGCATAGCTCTGCAAAGCCATCAGCACCACTCCCACAAAAAGCATATCCGGCAGGAACGCGGCCCTGCCCCGGGTAGGCAGAACGGCCCGCGCCGCGCCCAGCACACCGCCCAGCACCGCGCAGGCCGCCATCTCCTGCCCCACTGCCCCGAGCGAAAGCGCCGGGCCCATCACCGGACGAGACGGCGCAGAAAGCCGCCCGGCGTATGCTCTGCGGTGTATTCCAGCGTGTCCACCCGGCCTGTAAGCTTGACTTCGCCTTTGTCGAGGTCGAGGCTGGTGACGCTCAGCTCGGCCCCGGTGAGTTCCAGCGTCCCTTTCGAGGTGAGCATCGCCGCCCCCTCGGCGTCGCAGCGGATGACCCGCCGCACACCGGTGACGGTCAGCTTGTTCCGCCCCTCCAAGATGAGGTCATGAGGCAGCGCCTGCTCCGGCTTTGCATCCTGTTGTTTCATGACATTCCCCTCCCCTTTTCTGCCATCTTATGCAGGGCGGGGCGGGGTCATACCGGATTTACTCGGCTTTCGGGGCATCGTGGGCGGCTGCCAGCACGTTGTCCTGCTCGATGATCTCGTACATCTCGCGGGCCACGTCCTTGGTGCGGGGCTCCACGTCGGAGAGGACCTTCACCTTGATGGGCCGGTTGCCGAAGGTGACCTCGATGATGTCGCCGGCCTTGACGGCCTGGCTGGCCTTGGCGGTCTTGCCGTTGATGAGGATGCGGCCCGCGTCGGCCACCTCGTTTGCTACCGTGCGGCGCTTGATGAGCCGCGAAACTTTCAGATATTTGTCCAAACGCATTTCTAAACTCCTTGTATCAACCTCTCAGTCTCGCTGTCGCTCGACAGCTCCCCTAGTAGGGGAGCCTCTGGCGAAGAGGCAAAGCTTTACGATATGCCAAAGCCTCCCCTATTAGGGGAGGTGGCACGCCGTAGGCGTGACGGAGAGGTTGTTCCTCTATTAAAAAAGCCGCCGGGCCTAAAGGTTCCGGCGGCGATGGGTTTTCTCTTACAGGGTGTCCTTCAGAGCCTTGCCCGGCTTGAACACGATGCTCTTGGAAGCAGCGATGGTGATGGCCTCGCGGGTGCGGGGGTTGATGCCCTGACGCTCAGCGCGCTCACGCACTTCGAAGGTGCCGAAGCCGGAGATGGAGATCTTCTCACCCTCGGCCATAGCCTTGCCCAGTGCCTCGAATGCAGCGTTGACAGCCATCTCGGCGCTCTTCTTGCTCATCTCAGTGTTTGCCGCAACCTGTGCGATCAGATCGGTCTTGGTCATAATAAAAGCCTCCACAATATTCTCAACATTTTCTATTCGAGCAGACGGTCTGACCGTCTGGTACCCGTTTACGTTTCGTCCGCTTCCAGCCTCTGGGTGAAGCGCTTTGCCGCAAAGGTCAGTGCCTCTTCGGCGTCCACACCGGCCAGACGCATGGCATCGGCGGCGGCCAGCAGCAGCTCACCGGCGTTCTCTGCCGTCTGCTGTGCGTCCCACGCGGCCTTGGCGCTGTCCAGAGCCCTGGCCGCACCGGCGGCATCCTCCGGCCCACAGCCGAACCGCGCGGCCCGCTTCTGGAGCTTCTGGGCGCGCATCAGGGCGGGCAGGGTGGCCGGGACGGTGTCCAGCTCATCGGCCAGAGTCGTGCGGCCCTTTTCCTTATTTTTGAGCGCATCCCAGCTGTTTATACCAGCATTTTCCGCCGCAGAGGAAGCAAAGATGTTCGGGTGGCGGAAGACCAGCTTCTCGCACACCTCGCGGCAGACCTTTTCCATGTCGAAACGGCCCCGCTCCTCCTCGATGACAGTGTGGAACACCACCTGCATCAGGACGTCGCCCAGCTCTTCCTGCATCATGACAGGGTCGTCAGCGTCGATGGCTTCCAGCGCCTCGCACGTTTCTTCCAGAAAGTTTTTCCGGATGGAAGCGTGGGTCTGGACTTTGTCCCACGGACAGCCGTTCTCCCCGTCTCTCAGGATGCGGATGATCTCCACGAGGTCTTCCGCCGTATAGTGTTCCCTCGGCGTCCAGTCCTGCATGGGGCGTCTCCTTTCCGCATTCCGAAAACATCTGCGAACAGATTCAAATTGTACCGCAGAATCTGCCGAAATGCAAGGGTACAAGCGCATTTTCCGGCTTTTTGCGGCAAAATTTTCATTTCATTCACAACAAAAGGCGGCATCCCCCGGGGGACACCGCCCTGCGTGGGCTTTTTAGCTTACAGCTGTGCGCCGCACTTGTTGCAGAACAGCGCGTCGTCCGAGACGGGCGCGCCGCACTGGGGGCAGGTCTTGGCCTCGTTGTCCTCGGGCTTTTCCTCGGCGGGCTCTGCGGCTGCGTCAGCCGTCACGTCGGCGGCGGCCTCTTCCGTATCCTCGAAAGTCGTCTCAATGACGGTATCCGGCTCGAGAGAGGCTTTCAGGTCGGAGAGCTCCTGCTCGATGTTGGCGATCATCTCGATGTATTTGTCCACAAGGGGCTGGTTCTCCTCGTTGCCCTTGGCCAGACTATACACCAGAGCGCCCAGCTGGCGCTGCGCCTTGTACAGCTTGCTCTGCGCGTTCACGATCTTTGCCTGGGTGCGGCCCTTTTCGGCCAGATCCAGCGCGGCATTCTTGCCTTTCTCGGCATACTCGAGGCCCATTTCCTTGATCTTATTGAAGTCCATAAAAGACACCTCACTTGTCTATGCCCGGGGTGGGCAGCACTCCTCTGCGTTTTCTGCTCAGGCTGTCCCTGTGCCGCCGGAGATTATTTTCATTATAGCGCACTCCCGGGGGGAATGCAACGAATCCCACCCAAGTTTTACAGAATCGTGCGGATTTGGAAACAGTTTTTTCGCAATTTGCACACTTTCCGCGTTCTGACGTTTTTTACACTTCACCTGCGTAGAACTCGCGCAGCATACTGTCGGCGGGCAGAAGCTCCAGCTCCACCGGGGCCACATGCTCGAAGCGGCGGGCCGTCTCGTCCCAGAGCTCCGCGTTGTTGCCTTCCAGCGTGAAGCGCTGGCTCACCGGGCGCAGGAGCTTTGCGATGAGGCCCAGCTCGTAGGTGAAGGAAGTGTCCAGCAAAAAGTCTGCCGTAGTCTTGAAGCCCTTAATATACCGGGTCTCGCCGTCGAGGACTCTGTCCCACATGGCGAGGGTCTTGGCGGGGCTGCGGCCCCGGGCTGCGGCATCCCGCAGGGTGCGGCGGCAGAGACGGATGTCCTGGGTGTTGATGACACGGCGGCCATCAATGCAGTATTCCTCCCGCAGGCCGGCGTAAATGCGGTAGACGTCGTCGCCCTTCACAAGGCCCGTCAGCTCAGGGTTCAGAGCGTGGATGCCCTCCACGATGCAGACGCCGCCCTTGAGGTCCAGCGTCTCCGTCTCGGAAGAGCGGGACTCGGTGGTGAAGTCGTAGATGGGCAGCACAGTCTTGCCGGTGGTACTCAAATCGCTGAGGCACTGGCGGATGAGGGGCATATCCAGCGTGTCGGGGTTCTCGTAGTCCAGCGTACCGTCGGGCAGGCGGGGGTAATACTGAGCGCCCTTGAAGAAGTTATCCAGGCTGATGACATGGGCCGGGGTGCCGGAGGCTTCCAGAGCCTCGGCCACCTTATGAGCTGAAGTCGTCTTGCCGCTGGCCGACGGGCCGGTGAGCATGACGATCTTGGCGCGGGAGTCCCTGATCTTCTGGGCAGCATAGGCCACCCGCTGGCGGTAGCTCTTCTCGCTCATCTCCGCCAGCGCCGCCGGGCTCTGGGCGGCGACGTTGTACAGGTCTATCTCAACCAGACGTTTCGGTACCCAAATCGTGATCATAAAAAACAGCCACTCCTTTTTTCCGTTCCAGCACTTCGTCGAAACGCTGGATGTATTCTGTCGGATACTTGAAATTGAAGATGCGCTGCATCCGCTTGCCGCCGTCGGCCACCAGCTTGGTGCTGCCGCCTGCGCCGGCCGAGAGGATGGTCTGGACTTCTTCCATGATATAGATATTATAATACCCCTCGTGGCCCGGCTTGCACCAGCCCACGTTTTCCAGGTTTTGGAGGGTATTTTTCTGACGATAGAGGTAGTAGGGCCGATAGCCCGCCTCGGCCAGCAGATGGCACTTTTCCAGCATAGCGGCCACATCGGCGTAGTCGTTCTCCTTCTGGTCCTCGATGACGATGCGGGAGGCCCGCTTGAGGGTCAGGGTGTGGACTGTGATGTTCTCAGGGTCGAGGGCGATGGCCTGACGCAGGCTCTTCTCGAACCCTTCCACCGTGTCGCCGGGCAGGCCAGCGATGAGGTCCATGTTGATGTCGTCGTGGCCTGCGGCCCGGGCCTCGGCATAGCAGTCGAGGATGTCCTGAGCCGAGTGCTTGCGGCCAATGTTCTCCAATACTTCATCCGAGAAGGTCTGCGGATTGATGGAGATGCGGGTCGCGCCGTATTCCTTGATGACGGCCAGCTTTTCGGCGTCGGTGCAGTCGGGGCGTCCGGCTTCCACCGTATATTCTACGATGGTGGAAAGGTCGAAGCAGTCCCGCACCGTCCCCATGAGCTGGCGCAGCTGCGCTGCCGAGAGGCTGGTGGGGGTGCCGCCGCCGATGTAGATGCTGCAGAGCATCAGCCCGGCCTTGTCAGCCTCGTCCCGGATGGCCTCGACCTCTCTGCACAGGCAGTCCACATAGGGCTGCACCAGCTTGCGGTCACGGTCGAGGTTGCAGCTGACGAAGCTGCAATAGCTGCACCGGGAGGGGCAGAACGGGATGCCGATATAGAGGCTGTAGGTCTTGGGCGCACTGCCTGCTTTCAGGATAGGCTCCTGCAAGTCCGCGATGGCCTTGGCCATGCCGTATTTTTCGGGCGAGCAGTCGAAGCGCTTGAGGAAGAAATCGTCGATTTCCTCTTCCGTCCAGCCTGCGGCCCGCTTGTCGTGGACAAGGCGCACCGGGCGGACGCCGGTCATCTTGCCCCAGGGCGGGCGGATACCCGTCCAGCTGCGCAGCAGGTCATAGGTCAGGCTGGCCAGCGCAAATTCCGGCGTCTCGCCGCCCTCTTCCACGGGAATGGGCAGAGGTGCTTCGGCGGTCTGGCTCTTGCCGCCCTGCCGCACCATGGCCCAGAGCTTGTCAGGCCGCTTCTCGGCCCAGACGCAGTCTGCGCCGTCCTCGGGCGGGGTGAGGGTGAGCGGGGCCATTGGGTAGAACAGGCGGACGAGGTGCTCCACCTCGTAGCCCGAGCCGAGGCCCGTGATATAGATATTCATGTGAAATCCCGCCTTTTTATGCGTTTCTCAGCGCATTTTTGATATAGAAGTTGGTGGCTACCTCCTGCCCGAAGGTGGAGAAATCGCCGTGGCCGGGCAGCACCTGCGCCTCGGCCGGGACGGGCAGGGCCGCGAACTTGCGCAGGCTCTCGTCCATCTTCCGGCTGTCGCCGCCCTCGAGGTCGGTGCGGCCGATGCTGCCCTGAAAGACCGTATCGCCCACGAAGAGATAGTTTTCGCACAGCAGCACCACGCTGCCCTCAGTGTGACCGGGGGTGTGCCAGACAGTGAAGCTCAGCTCGTCGAGGGGGATGACCTCGCCCTCTTCGTAGCCACTGTCCGAACCCTTGAGGGGCAGCAGCTGGGTCCCCCGACAGTCGGCGGGCTCACAGTAGAGCTTTGCGCCCCACTCGCGGCTCAGGACCCCCGCACTGCCCACATGGTCGTAGTGGCCGTGGGTGCAGAGGATGAGGCTCAGCTTGCCGCCGTGCTCCTTTAAGATCTTATCGTACTCCTGCACCTCGGCGGCGGGGTCGATGACCACCGCGTTGCCTGCGTCCGAGATGAGCAGGAAACTGTTGGTGTAAAACGGCGCAGGGCCGACCAGATGAAATGCCTTCATGGTTTATTTTTCTCCTTTATGCCACTCGTCGGTGTCGATGACGATGGTGCAGGGGCCTTCGTTGACCAGCGACACCTGCATATCCGCGCCGAACTCGCCGTGCTGGACATCCTTGAGGCCCTGCCTGTTCATCTCAGCGAGGAACAGCTCGTAGGCGTCCACAGCCAGCGGCGGTCTTGCCGCCTTGATGAAGCTGGGACGGAAGCCCTTCTTCGTGTCGCCGTAGAGGGTGAACTGACTCACCACCAGTGCAGAGTACCCGAGGTCCTTTGCGCTGAGGTTCAGCTTGTCGTTTTCGTCCTTGAAAATGCGCAGGCCCGCGCATTTTTCAGCCAGTTTCGGCACGATGTCGAGAGTATCGGTGTCCTTGACGCCCAGCAGGATAACGAGGCCGGGGCCGATGGGGCGCGGCTCGCCGCCGTTGACCCGGACGCTGGCCGAGGATACGACCTGAATGACTGCACGCATATTAGCTCCTTGTTACCTTGAGCACATCCTTGACTTTGGACAGACGGGCCACGACCCGGTTGAGGTGCTCTGTATTGTTGATGCCGATGGTCAGGCTGATGACGGCACAGTTGTTCTCCACCTGACGGGCGTTCATGGCGTAGATGGGGACGCGGATGTCAGCCAGCGCGGCCAGCACATCGGACAGCAGCTCGTTGCGGTTGAGGGCGATGATCTCCAGACCGGCCTTGTAGCTGTCCTTGACGCTGTCGGCCCAGTAAGCCTTGACCCAGCGGGGGGCGTTGGAGGGGTCTTTCATGCTGGACACCGCGTTGGCGCAGCTCTGCTTGTGGATGGAGACGCCGAAGCCCCGGGTAATGAAGCCCACGATGGGGTCGCCGGGCAGGGGCGAGCAGCACTTTGCAAACTTGATGGGGGTGTTATCGAAGCCCTCCACCACTACGCCGTCAGTGGCGTGGACGCGGCTCAAATCGACCTTCGGCAGATCCTCCACCGACTTGTTCTCAGCAGCCTCGGCGGCCTTGAGCTTCTGCCACTCCTCTTTGAGCTTGGGCAAGCAGTTGGCGATGGTCATGCCGCCGTAGCCGATGGCAGCGTAAATTTCCTCCGCGTTGTTCTGGCGCAGACGACGGCTGCAGCTGCCCACGAACTCATCCAGCTGGTCGTCGGGGATGAAGATCATCTCCCGGCGCAGCTCTTTGGCCAGCGCGTCGCGGCCCTGCTGGATGTTCTCTTCGCGGCGCATCTTCTTGAACCAGTTGCGTATCTTGCTCTTGGCCTCGCTGGTGCGCACGATCTTGAGCCAGTCGCGGCTGGGGCCTTTGTCCGCCGGGCCGAGGATGACTTCAATGATCTCGCCCGTCGCCACGACATGGTCGATGGGGACGATGCGGTTGTTGACCTTACAGCCCACCATCCGGTTGCCGACGGCAGAGTGAATAGCGTAGGCAAAGTCGATGCAGTTTGCGCCCGCAGGCAGGTTGATGACGTCGCCCTTCGGGGTGAAGGCAAAAACCTCCTCCGGCAGCAGGTCGCTCTTCAAATCGTGGAGCAGGTTGCCAGAATCCTCGCTGACGCGCTGGTTTTCCAGCAGCTGGCTGACCCATGCCAGCCGCTCATCCAGTTTATCGTGGCCCTCGAGGCCCTCTTTATACTTCCAGTGGGCGGCAACGCCGTACTCGGCCTGCTCGTCCATGGTGCGGGTGCGTATCTGCACCTCAAAGGGGATGCCCTCGTGGCCGATAACGGTGGTGTGGAGGCTCTGGTAGCCGTTGGGCTTGGGGGTGGAGATATAGTCCTTGAAGCGGTTGGGCAGCGGGTGGTACATATCGTGGATGAGGCCCAGGGTGCTGTAGCACTCAGCCAGGGTGTCCAGGATGATGCGCACCGCGTAGATGTCGTAAATTTCATCGAAGGACTTGTTCTGCATGATGGTCTTGCGGTAGATGCCGTAGATGCTCTTGACTCTCCGCTTGATGGTCGCGCCCTCGATGCCGCTCTCCTCGAGGCGGCTCTTGATGACGCCCGACACGCTGGCCAGAAACTCGTCGCCCGCGCGCTCGCTGAGCATCTTGTTGATCTCCTCGTAGCCCACGGGGTCGAGGTAGTGGAGGCTGCGGTCTTCCAGCTCCTCCTTGACGTTCAGGATGCCCAGACGGTTGGCGATGGGAGCGTAGACCTCCATGGTCTCCCGGGCCTTGTCGCGGCGCTTCTGCTCCGGCCATGCGTCGCCGGTGCGCATATTGTGCAGGCGGTCACAGAGCTTGATGATCATGACGCGGACGTCACGGCTCATGGCCAGCAGCATCTTGCGCAGGTTCTCGGCCTGCAGCTCTTCGATATTGGAAAATTGGATCTTGGTCAGCTTGGTGACACCGTCCACCAGCGCGGCCACCTCTTCGCCGAAAGCGGCGGTCAGATCGGTCAGCGTGGTGGGGGTGTCCTCCACCACATCATGGAGCAGGGCGGCGGCGATGCTCTCGCTGTCCATGCCGAGGTCCAGCACGAGGCGGGCCACAGCCAGCGGGTGGCAGATATAGGGCTCACCGCTGCGGCGGCAGACCCCCTTGTGGGCATCGTTGGCCAGGTCGTAAGCCTTTTCTATCATGGCCATGTTGTAGGCTTTGCCGCTGGCTTTGATAGCCTCCACCAGCTTCTCCCAGGTCACGATCTCGGGCCGCACCTCCGAGGGAAGGGTTCCCTCAGGGGCGTTGGCCGGCAGGGCCGTTGCGGCCACGGTAGCCATCTCCGTCACCGGCACGGGCTGGTGGAGATGGGTCTTTGCAGAGTAGCTGTCCTCTTTCGCCGCAGCCGGTGCTGCGGGCGAGGGGGCGACAGGTTTCTTTCCCTCAGGCATCTTTATCGTTCCTCCAGACATTTCAGGATGGGCGCATCGGCAAGGTTCTTCTTTCCGGTGGCAGGCACGAGTTCCCAGAACTTTGCCCCGCCCCGGTCAGCCGCTGTGATGAGGCCGACCTGTTCCAGCGCGGCGACGGCCACCAGCGTCCGACCGGTGTTCTCCTCGCCGAGTTTTGCAAACAGGGGCTGCAGGTCTTCGGCGTGCCAGCGCCGCGCCTGCAGCTCCCGATAAACGGTGATGATATGGCTGCGCTCCGGGGCGATGCTCTCCTTCTGCTCCGGCGTCAGGGGCGTACCCCGGCGCAGCGCCTGCACCAGCGCGGCCTGCTCTGCAGCTGTGTTGCCGAGGCCCGCCGGATGCAGCTCGATGATGCGGCCCGACAGCTGTGCGCCCCGGGGCGAATCGTAGACCGAAAGGCTGATGGCTGCGTCCACGACGTCGCCCGTCGAGTAAGGCACCTGTTCCGGGTGCATCCCGAACCAGACGGCGTAGATGCTGGAATTGCCCTGCCGCAGACGCAGGCGGCAGTGCTTGCCCTCCGAGACGGCGTAGACGCCCTCCACGACAGCCATTTCCAGCACGAAGACCGGGCTGGGGTTGTCGGCACCGTAGGGTGCCAGCTGGTCGAGGCGGCGGACGCTCTCCACCGTCAGACGGTCGAGGTGGACGGACAGATCGCATTCCAGCGGCGGGGTGCGCAGCACGGGACACTCCCGGGCCGCCCAGTCGTTGAGCCGCTGGCGGAGCGTCTGCAGATCCTCTTCCCGCACCGAGAGGCCCGCGGCCATGGCGTGGCCGCCGAAGCGGAGCAGGATGTCGGCGCAGGAGGCGATGCACTCGTGCAGGTTGAAGCCCTGCACGCTGCGGCCGCTGCCCTTGCCCTCGCCGTGCTCATCTACCGACACCACGATGACCGGGCGTCCGGTCTTTTCCACAAGGCGGGAGGCCACGATGCCAATGACGCCGGGGTGCCAGTCTCTGCCCCAGAGCAGGATGACCCGATCTTCGAGGCGTTCCGGCTCAGCGTCCAGCAGCTCCTGCGCGGCTTTGACGATCTCCATCTCCGTCTCCTGCCGCTGGATGTTGATGTCACTCAGCTTATGAGCCAATTCGACCGCCCGGTCTTCGTCTTCACAGAGCACCAGCTGCAAAGCGGTCACGGCGCTGTCCATCCGGCCCGCCGCATTAAGGCGGGGCGCGATGGCGTAGCTGATGTTCTCTGCCGTCACCGGCTTGCCTGCAAGGCCCACTTCTTCCAAAAGGGCGCAGAAGCCGGGTCTGTCCGTATTTTGCAGCTGGCGCAGACCTGCTTTGACGATGGTGCGGTTCTCCCCTGTCAGGGGCATGACGTCGGCCACGGTGCCAACAGCGGCGAGGTCGCCGCAGTATTCCAGCATCTCTTCCGGCGGGCAGCCATCCAGCGCGGCGCAGAGCTTGAAGGCCACGCCCGCGCCGCACAGGCCCTTGAAGGGGCTGTGGTCGTCGGCCCGGCGGGGGTCCACGATGGCCACTGCCTGGGGCAGGGTGTCGTGGGGCAGATGGTGGTCTGTGATGATGAGGTCGATGCCGAGGCTGGCCGCGAATGCGGCTTCCTCTACGGCAGAGATGCCGTTGTCCACCGTGACGATGAGGCGGCAGCCCTTATCGTAAATCGACTGGATCGCGTTCTTCGAGAGGCCGTAGCCGTCGCCCTCCCGGCTGGGCAGCATACACTTGACGGCGGCGCCCATCCCTTTCAGGTGCTGATAGAGCAGGGCCGTGGCGGTCACACCGTCCACGTCGTAGTCGCCGAAGACGACGATGGTCTCCCCTTCGTCGATGGCCCGCAGGATGCGCTCACAGGCTTTGTCCATGTCGGTCAGGAGCATAGGGTCGCTCAGCTCTTCTTCGCCCGCCAGAAGGGTCAGCGCCTCGGCGGGGTCGGTGATGCCCCGGGCAGCGAGGATGCCGGCCAGCAGGCCGGCTTCTTTCTGCTGGACCGCGAGGACAGAGCGGTACTTTTCCTCGCTCCACTCTTCGTCCATGTTCTGGTATTCCAGCTCTTCGGTGTTCTGCTGGGCGATGGCCGCTGTCAGCTCTTTCAGGGCGGCGCGGTCAACGGTCTTGGTGTTCCAGGCCCGGTAGGTCATCGCAATCCCTCCCCGGCCAGACCATCGTTCGCCAGCATCCCCTGCAGCGCAGCGATCTCGCTGGAAACGTCCAGCGCCACGTCCGACAAAAGCTTATCGTAGAGGTTATCATAAGCCTGATTCAGGGTGTGCAGGATGCCCGCAATATCCCGGCGGATGGCCTCCGCGTTCTCGCCCTGCTGGCTCTGCACGTCGTTGTAGGTGTGCAGGAGCTTGAGGGTGGTGGGGATATAGTATTCCGCAAAGCGGCGGGCCTTGGGCAGGCTCTCGGGGTGGGCTTCCAGCCAGGCACAGATGGACTCGGTGGTCTTCTGCATATGCTGCAGCTCCTCCACAGCCCGCTCATCCTCCATGAGTTCCTGCTCCTTCTCGAGCACCTGCGCAAAGCGGCGGGTCGTCTCGAGGTTCAGGGGGACTTCTCCGGCCTGTTCCGGCGCTTTTTCCGGTTCGGGCTGGGGCTGATTTTCCTGTGCAGCGCGGTAGTCCTCTGCCGTCAGGTAGAGCTTGTCGTTTTTCTCGTCCAGCCAGGCACTGAGCCAGCCCTTGTGGATGAATTTCCGCAGCATCTTGAGAGCCTTGGTCTTCTTTTTATGCGTCAGGTCGGCCAGCATGGAGAGGGACAGGCCCTTGTGCCAGTCGAAGCCCTCAGCGGTATCGGCGTAGAGCTCCAGGGTCTTGGCGGCCTTCATACGGGATGCGCCCGCTGCGGTCAGCCAGCCGAACACAGCGGTCACAGCCGCAGAGCACCACCCCGTCACCGCGATAGCACCCAGTGCGAGATCGCCGATGGCACTGAGGACCGTCATATCAGCCGCCACCATCACGCCGCCGGACGTGAACGCCCCCGCCGTGCCAAAGCAGGCGATGGCCGTGATGCCGAAGATGACGGCGAAGGTGATGCCGGTCGCCAGCATGGCGACGCCTGCGCTGTGGCGCTTTTTCGCGCTGGTGCGGATATTCTCGATGGCCGTCGGTTCCGGCTTCTTTGCAAAGAAATTGCGCGCCCAGTCGGTCATCCCGCTGGCGCCGGCACTGCTTCTGGCCTCCTCGGCCCGCTTCTGGTACTCCTGTTTTCCGGCCTGAAAGGCCCGGCCTGCCTCCGAGATGCCATAACCGGCGGCGTTCACCGCGGCGCGGCCCACATCCCACACACGGTCGCCGATCTCCTCGCCCCGGCCCTCAAAGCCGTGGCGGAAGGAGTCGGACATGGTGTCGCCCAGCTCGCGGAGCTGGCGTTCCAGCTCCTGCTGCACCTGACGGCCCTCGCCGTCCTGCGCCGTGCGGTTAAAATCGTTTTCACGATCAGTCATTCAACTTCTCACCCTTCTGCCGGGCTGTACCGGCTGATGATGGCGCGGGCCACCCGCAGGCCATCGACGGCGGCACTCATGATGCCGCCCGCATATCCGGCACCCTCGCCGCAGGGATACAATCCTGCCAGCTGGGCGCATTCAAAATTTTCTTCCCGTTTCAGCCGCACCGGGCTGCTGGTACGGGTCTCGAGGCCGGTCAGAATGGCCTCGGGGGCGGTGTAACCCGCAATTTTCCGCTCGTAAGCCCGCAGACCGGCCCGCAGGGTGTCGGCCAGTTCGGTCGGCAGCAACGCGCCGAGATCCGCAGCGACGACGCCCCGGTCATAGGTGGGCTGGACGCGGCCAATGTTCAGCCGGCCCCTGCCCTCCAAAAAGCTCTGGATGTTCTCCGCCGGGGCAGCATACTCTCCGCCGGGACGGCCTGCAGCATATGCTCGGGCTTCCAGCTCCCGCTGGAAGGCGATGGCCTTCCGGGGGTCGTTGCCGAAGTCTTCGCCGCCCACGCTGACCACCACGGCCGCGTTGGCATTCCTGCCGCTGCGGGCGTGGTAGCTCATGCCGTTGGTCACGACGCGCCCCTTTTCGCTGGCCGAAGCCACCACCTGGCCGCCCGGACACATACAGAACGTATAAACGCACCGTTTTTCAACGTGCTGCGAAAGTTGATATTCGCCGCGCGGCAGGGCCGGATGGCCCGCCGCCTCGTGGTAGAGGCTCTTTTCGATTTCCGATTGGAGATGCTCTGCCCGGAAGCCGACGCTGAAGGGCTTGCACTCCAGCACGAGGCCGCTGTCCATCAGCATCCCGAAGGTGTCGCGGGCCGAGTGGCCCACCGCGAACACCAGCGCCTCACAGGGGAACGCACCGTCCGTGGTCTGGATGCCGACGAGCTGGCCGTCCCGCCGCTCGAAGCCGGTGAGGGCTGTGTTGAAGTGGACTTCACCGCCCAGCGACTCGATCTCTTTTCGAATCGAAGTGATGACGCCCCGCAGCAGGTCGGTGCCGACATGGGGCTTCTGCTGCCAGGCAATTTCCTTCGGCGCGCCGTGCTTGAGGAACACTTCGGTCACGAAGCCGCAGAGCTCGTCGCCGATGCGGGTGGTGAGCTTACCGTCCGAGAAGGTTCCGGCGCCGCCCTCGCCGAACTGGATGTTGGCATTTTCGTCCAGCTCACCGGTAGTGGAGAAATGCTCCACGGCCTTGACGCGCTCATCCAGCGCCGGGCCGCGTTCCAGCACGATGGGCCGGTAGCCCTGACGGGCCAGCAGCAGCGCCGCAAAGAGGCCCGCCGGGCCGAGGCCGCAGACCACAGGCCGGTGCGTCAGCGGCAGAGTGCCGTTCTGCACCGAGAGATCGGTCTTGCCCCGGACGGTGACGCTGCGGGAAGCACCCGCACAGGCGGCCTCTTCCCTCTCCTCTTTCAGGGTCACGGCCACGGTGTACACCAGCTTGGGCTGGCCGTGGCGGGCGTCCACCGAGAGCCGGGCGATGCCCAGATGGCTCACCTTTCCCCGGGGGATGCGGGCGAGGCGGAGGGCTTTTTCGTAGGCCTGCGGCTCCCCGGCGGAGAGGGGCAGGCGAATATCATGGATCAGGATCATATACTCAGTTACTTTCTATCTTGCACTGCACCACATAGCTGCCCAGCGCAAAAATTTTGTCGTTGGCCGGCACATAGAGGCGGCAGGCGATGTTCTGCTGGCCGATGGCGACATAGAAGTCGTCGGCGTCGATCTCAATGACCACCTGTTCCGGATTCAGTGCTTCCAGCGAACCGGCCGGGCCGCAGAGGGTGACGTTCATCAGCCGCTCCGTCTCCACGGTCAGGGTGTAGGTGGAGGGCAGGTTGATGACCTGCACACAGCTGGCGGGCAGGTTCATGGTCTTGGTTTCCAGACGGGAGCTGTCGAAGCTGACCGTGATGCTGGAGATGTTGTCCAGCAGGCGGATGCCGCTGGGCAGCTCGATGGGCATTTCGTACACCTTATCCAGTGCAAAGGTGGAAAGGTCGATGGTACCCACCGACAGGGTGGACAGACGGTCGATCTGGGACTCCGGGCCGGCCACATTGAGGGTCTTTTTGCTCAGGGAGTAGACCAGCACCGAGGGGTCAAAGTCGCGGGGCGCGTTGATAAAGCTGACTTCCACCGGCAGGGTGGCCAGCTTATACACCTGCAACGTGACCTCGACGCTGTCCGTTTCCAGAGTAGTATACTCAAATTCCACCTCTCTGCCGCTGCGGGTGTAAAAACGCAGGCTGGTGTCAAGAGTGACTGGGCTGGTCAGCTCGCCGTTGTAGGTCACCTCGGCGGTGCAGGTCTCCACCTGGCTCAGCTCAGTGCTGGGTCCGGAGAGAGTCACCGTCTCCTTCGAGATGTCGGTGCCGTAGAGGATATAGCCGTCTGCTATCTTCAGGTAATTCGTCGTCACCTGGATGGGCAGGGTCTTTTCTTCCACCACATCGAACACCACGTCCACGGTGTTGTCGCCGTCGATGGAGACGGATACACCGGTGAGCAGGGTGCTCTGGCTCCGCACCTGAAGGCGCAGGCTCTTTTCGCCGCTGTCGCGGACGCTGGACCAGTCGGGGTAGACGACAAAGTCGTTGGCCGACAGGCTGCCGATGGTGTAGCCGTCGCCGGAAAGTTTCAGGTTGACCGTTTTTTCCTCCGCATTGACGATGCTCAGGCCCCGGGAAGTGTAGGCAGCCGAATCATAGGTAAAGTCCACCGGAACATTATAGATGGTGGTGGTGGTGCCGGGCTGCACGACGATGGTGACAGCCATCCACGCGATGACTGCACCCAGCAAAGAAAGCAGGAGCCGGATGCGGCGGTCGTTCAGCAGATTGCGCTTGGGGGGTACGGCAGGCTTGCCGTTGTTCTGCTCAGTGCTCATTGCTGCTCATCCTCCTCCTTGTTGTTCACCCAGTTCAGCAGGCGCTTGCCCCGGGCCTTCCAGCCCTCGGCAGCGCTCTTCTCGCTGGCGGTCTCCTTGGGTATCATCTCATCCACCAGCCGGGTGTAAAGGGTCTGACGGTCAAAGTGGCGCATGAGTACACCGTTTTTCGCCATCGAGATGATGCCCGTCTCCTCGCTGACCACGATGGCGATGGCGTCGGAGTTCTCGGCGATGCCGAGGCAGGCGCGGTGGCGGGTACCCATGTCCTTGCCCAGGTCCAGGTTGTTGGAAAGGGGCAGCACACAGCCTGCGGCCTTGATGCGGCCATCCTCGATGATGGCTGCGCCGTCGTGGAGGGGGGTACCCTCGTAGAAGATGGTACCCAGCACCTCGAGGTTGACTGCGCTGTTCACGGGCGTGCCGGTGCGGACGATCTCAGAAAGGTTGGTGTTCCGTTCCAGCACGATGAGCGCGCCGGTCTTGGTCTCCGAAAAGCGCTCTGCCGCGTCGCAGATGGCGATGATGGCGCTGCGCCACGCGCCCTTGAGGCTGGTGTCGTTGTAGCGGTTTTTATTGAAGAAGCGATAGGCCCACTGGTCGGTCTGGCCCATCCGCTCCAGCGCACGCCGTATCTCGGGCTGGAACAGCACCACCAGCGTCAGCAGACCGACTTGCAGCAGCGAGTTGAGCAGCCAGGTGACAGTGCGCATATTCAGGATGTTCGCCACCAGATAGACCGCCATGACGATGAGCGCGCCCTTGGCCAGCTGGCCGGCGCGGGTGCGGTTGACGAAGCCCAGCAGCTGGTAGATGAGGAACGCGATGATGAGGATGTCCAGCAGGTCTACCAGCTTGAAGGTCTGGAAGTTTGCTACGATAGAGTTCAGAGTCATGGGTCACATTCTCCCGTTCACACTGCTTCGATGAGGGCGACGGCGTGGGCCGCGATGCCCAGCCCCTCGCCGGTAAAGCCCAGATGCTCCTCGGTGGTGGCTTTGACGCTCACGGCGTCCACCGGCATCCCGAAAGCCTCGGCCAGCTTTGCCCGCATGGCCGGGATGTGGGGGGCCAGCTTCGGGCGCTGGCAGAGGATGGTGGCGTCGATGTTCTCGATGCGCCAGCCGTGCTCGGTCATGATTTCTGCCACACGGCGGGCCAGCATGAGGCTGTCGGCCCCGGCGTACTCTTCCGCCGTATCGGGGAAGTGCTGGCCGATGTCGCCCAGCGCCGCTGCGCCCAGCACGGCGTCCATGACCGCGTGGGCCAGCACGTCGGCGTCTGAGTGGCCCAGCAGGCCCTTTTCATACGGCACTTCCACGCCGCCCAGGATGAGCTTGCGGCCCTCCACCAGACGGTGGACGTCGTAACCATGACCAATGCGCATTTTCTTTCCTCCGTTCTCGGTCCGGGGCAGATCCTCCCGGGTGGTTATCTTGATGTTTGCGTAGTCGCCCTGTACCAGCTCCACCGGACGACCCGTCAGCTCGAACAGGCTGCAGTCGTCGGTGACGAGGCGGGCGCTGGCCTCGTCCAGTTCATCCAGCGCCGCCAGATAGGCTGCGCGGTCGAAACACTGGGGCGTCTGCACCGCATAAAGGGTGCTGCGGTCGGGGGTGTTCTCCACCATGCAGCCTTCCGGCACAGTCTTGCCGTTTCCGCCCTTCGCCTGCTTGATGGTATCCTTCACCGGCACTGCCGGGGCGGCGGCACCGCAGCGGGCAGCGGCCGCTATCGTGTCGGCGATAACGCTCTGGCTCACGAAGGGCCGGGCCGCGTCGTGGACGGCCACCAGTTTGCCGTGGGCAGCGGCCACGCCGCTGCGGGCGCTCTCGGCGCGGGTCGAGCCACCCTTCACCAACCGCACCGGCTTTTTGCAGCGGGCAGCGGCCCGCTGGGCATTCTCACTGGACGCGCCGGTCACGATCACCAGCTCGTCCACCTCCGGACACTCGTCAAAGGCCCGGACGCTCCGCTCCAAGACGGTCTCACCGCCCAGATCGAAGCTCAGTTTATCAAATCCCATCCGGGTGGAAGAACCCGCCGCCACCAGGACTGCCGTTACACGATGTTCCAATTTCTTACACCTGCCCCATTTTATTCCTGCCCTGTGCCGCACTGCACAGAGCATATTATTATTCATTGAATATTATAGCGTATCCACCCACAAACTGCAACTGCCCGCGCCCATCAAAAATGCCCCCGTGCAGCACTTTTGGCGCTGTACGGGGGCATAAATTTTCTATGAAATTTCTGCGTTATGCGAGGATGGGCTCGATGGCAGCTGCCAGAGCATCCTTCTGAGCCTGAGCCTCGGCCAGGTCCTTGCCCAGAGTGGTGAAGTAGGTCTTGATCTTCGGCTCAGTGCCGGAGGGACGGACGACCACGGTAGCGCCGTTGTCCAGAGTGTAGATGAGGACATTTGCAGCGGGCAGGCCGGTCTCTTCGGGCTTCTTGTAGTCGGTGATTTTGACCACCTTGTGGCCGGCCAGCTCGGTGAGGGGCTTGTCACGCAGCTTCTGCATGATGGAGGCCATCTTCTCCATGCCGGTCAGGCCGGGGAACTCGAAGCTGTCCACCTTGTTCAGGTAGCGGCCATATTCCTTGTAGATCTCTTCCAGACGCTCCTTGATGGAGGAACCGATGCTGCGGTAGTAAGCGGCCATCTCGCAGATGAGCATGGAGCCGATGACGGCATCCTTGTCACGGACATAAGGACCGGCCAGATAGCCGTAGCTCTCCTCGAAGCCAAAGATGAAGCGGTCCACCTCACCGGCAGCTTCCAGATTTGCGATCTGGTCGCCGATCCACTTGAAGCCGGTCAGCACGCTGCGCATCTCAACGCCGTAGTGGGCGGCGATGGCATCGGCCAGCGGGGTGGAAACGATGGACTTGACGGCGACGGGGTTCTTGGGCATGGTACCCTTCTCGATGCGGCCAGCGCAGATGTAATCCAGCAGCAGAGCGCCCATCTCGTTGCCGGAGACAAGCTCATAGCTGCCGTCCGGACACTTCATGGCGATACCCACGCGGTCAGCGTCGGGGTCGGTGGCCAGCATCAGGTCGGCGCCGGTCTTGGTGGCGAGGTCGAGGCCCAGCTTCAGAGCCTCGAAGATCTCAGGGTTGGGGTAGGAGCAGGTGGTGAAGTAGCCGTTGGGGTACTCCTGCTCCGGCACGATGGTGATGTCGGTGATGCCCATGTCGTTCAGAACGTGGGTGACCGGCACCAGACCGGAACCGTTCAGCGGGCTGTAGACCAGCTTCAGGCCGGCGGTCTTGCACAGGCCCGGGCGCACCTGACGTGCCTCAATGGCGGCGTAGAGGGCGTTCTTGCAGTCGTCGCCCACAAAGCGGATGAGGCCCTGCTCGACGCCTTCGGCAAAGGAGATGTACTTTGCGCCGGTCAGGACATCGGTCTTCTGGATTTCGTCATAGACGATGGCGGCGGCGTCATCGGTCATCTGGCAGCCGTCGGGGCCGTAGGCCTTGTAGCCGTTGTACTTGGCGGGGTTATGAGAAGCGGTGACCATGATGCCCGCATTGCACTCATAGTAACGGGTGGCAAAGCTCAGGGCCGGGACAGGCATCAGAGCATCATAAATGCGCACCTTGATGCCGTTTGCGGCCAGAACGCCGGCGGCAGTCTTGGCAAAGACGTCGCTCTTCAGGCGGCTGTCATAGCTGATGGCCACGGTCTGATTGCCGCCCTGGGTCTTGACCCAGTTTGCCAGACCCTGGGTGGCCTGACGCACGACGTAGATGTTCATGCGGTTGGTGCCAGCGCCCAGCACGCCGCGCAGGCCGGCGGTACCGAACTTCAGTGCAACGGCAAAGCGGTCCTTGATCTCGTCGTCGTTTCCCTCGACCTTAGCCAGCTCCGGCTTCAGATCTGCGTCCTCCAGATCCGCTGCCAGCCAGCGCTTATACTCATCCTGATACATATTGCACACCTTACCTTTGTAATTTTTGACCATAATGGACAAATTCATCCAAGTCTACTTATAATATAAGCTTTTATACGCTTTGTGTCAATTCAGGATTATGTACCAAGTTTTCCCCCTCAAAACCAGCAAATGCCACAAATCGCGCAGGCTTTCCGCTCTCCTGCTGCCCATTTGCAGCCGTGCAGGGCCAGTACACCTGCCCTGCGTCGTCCAGTACATCCAGCCAGTGGCCCAGCCCTACTCCATTTTCGCACAGATATCGCATCAGGGACATCAGCCGCCCGAAGTCGCCCACCGGGCAGATGACCTGCTCCGTGACACACTTTTCTCCCTGCTGCCGCCGCACTGCCAATACAACTCCCTCTTCCTCTACGCTTGCGCTGTAGTACAGCGTGTGTGCAATTTGAAAGCCTTCGATACTGGAATAGGGCCTGGTGTAACAGCAGTACTCTTTCGCAACCATAAGATTCTTCCTCCAATCGCAGACAGCCCGCGTTTCGTTGACATCTCACATGCCCTCTAATATAATAGATTCAAACAGAAAATTGTGTCGAACTTGGGCATCTGCGCCCTATCTTTACCATTTCTTAGTCAGTTTTTAGTCAACCATTTCATTCCTTTTGTCTGTTATCTTAGAATAAATTTCGAAGCACCGTAAAAAGTTCTATTGTCCCCTTTTATGGATGGTTTCTGCCGCCCCATCGGGCAGAAAGGAGCGCCCATGTACGCAGTCCTCAAGAGCTTCGGTCTCAAGGGCCTCAACGGCTTCCCCGTGGAAGTCGAGGCCGACATCTCGGGCGGGATGCCCGCCATCTCCATCGTCGGCCTGCCGGACTCCGCCGTCCGGGAGAGCGGCGACCGCGTCCACGCAGCCCTGAAAAATCTGGGCTTCAAGTGGCCTGACCGCCGCATCACCATCAACCTTGCTCCCGCCGACGTCCGCAAGACCGGCCCGGTGTATGACCTGCCCCTGTTGCTGGCGGTGCTGGCCGCTTCCGGGCAGTTGGAGCCGCCGCCGAAGGACACGGCCTTTCTGGGGGAGCTGGCGCTGGACGGCAGTCTCCGCCCGGTGTCCGGCGTCCTGCCCATGGCGCTGGAAGCTGCCGCCGGCGGTGTGCGGGCGCTCTATGTCCCCGTCGAGAACGCTGCCGAAGCCGCTGAGGCCTGCGGAAGCAAAATGCAGGTCTACCCTGCAGCAACGGCCCGTCAGGTCGTGGACGCACTGCGGGGCATCCAGCCTATTTCTCCCACGGCTCCGGTTCCCTTCGACCCTGCCGATGCGTGGAGCCACGTTCCCGATTTCGCTGACGTCTGCGGCCAGCCGCTGGCCCGCCGGGCGATGGTCATCGCGGCTGCGGGCGGACACAACGTCCTGCTCGTCGGTGCGCCCGGCACCGGCAAATCCATGCTGGCCCGCCGCCTGCCCGGCATCCTGCCGCCCCTGACCCGGGAAGAAGCCGTGGAGACGACGAAAATTTATTCCATCGCCGGGCAGATGCCCGCAGGCCGGGGCCTCGTGACGGCACGGCCTTTCCGCAGCCCCCACCACTCGGCCAGTTCGACTGCGCTGGCGGGCGGCGGGGCGCAGTTCCGCCCCGGCGAGTGCAGTCTGGCCAACTGCGGCGTCCTCTTCCTCGACGAACTGCCCGAGTTCTCCCGCGAGAGCCTCGAAGTGCTGCGCCAGCCCCTCGAGGACGGCTGCATCACGGTCAGCCGAGCCGCCGGAAGCGCCACTTATCCCAGCCGCTTCCAGCTCGTCGCCGCCATGAACCCCTGTAAATGCGGCTACTACGGCCACCCTACCCGAGCCTGCACCTGTTCGCCCAGCGCGGTGCGGCAGTACCGCAGCCGGGTGTCCGGCCCGCTGCTGGACCGCATCGACCTCTGCGTCGAGATGGACCCGGTGGCCTTCGATGAACTGCATGGCGCTGCCCCTTCCGAGAGCAGCGCCGAGCTGCGGAAACAAGTCCTTGCTGCCCGGGCCATCCAGGCCCAGCGGTACGCTGCTCCCGGCTACGAGGATGTGCGCTGCAACGCCCAGCTCACCGCCGGGCAGGTGCGGCGCATCTGCCGGATGACCCCCGCTGCCGAGCAGCTCCTGCGGGCCTCCTACGAGACGCTGGGCCTTTCGGCCCGCGCCCACGACCGTATCCTCCGGGTGGCCCGCACCATTGCCGACCTCTCCGGCAAGCGCCTCCTCGACGAGGATTCGCTGCTCGAGGCTCTGCAATACCGTGCGCAGGAAAAGGTCGATCTGACGTTCTGATACAGACAAAAATCCCCCGGCTGGACCGGGGGATTTTTTGCGTTATAAAACTTTTAGAATCTTCTCCACGCATCGGGCAGGAAGAGCACCAGCATCGGGAAAATTTCCAGACGACCGGCCAGCATATCGAAGATGAGCACCAGCTTTGCAAAGTTGGAGTAGGCCCCGAAATTCATCATGGGACCCACCTGATTGAGGCCGGGGCCGATGTTGTTCAGGGTGGCGGCGACGGAGGTGAAGTTCGTCACCATGTCAAAGCCGTCCAGACTGACAAGCATGAAACTCGCCGCAAAGATGAAGATGTAGGCCGCCAGAAAGACGTTGGTGGTGCGGATGGTCTCATGATTGACCAGCTTGCCGTCCATCCGGACAGGGGCCACCACCTGCGGGTGGAGGGCCTGCTTCAGCTCCTTGCCCAGCGTCTTTCCCATCAGGAGGAAGCGGCTCACCTTGATGCCGCCGCCAGTGCTGCCCGCGCAGGCGCCCACGAACATCAGCAGCACCAGCACCTCTTTTGCCAGCGTGGGCCAGAGGTCGAAATCACAGCTGGAAAAGCCGGTGGTGGTAATGATGGAGCCGACCTGGAAGGCCGCATGGCGCAGCGCCTCGCCGAAGGTGCCGTAGAGGCTGCGGATGTTCACCGTGATGACGGCCACCGCCGCCAGAATGATGGCGAAATAGGCGCGGACTTCCTCGCTGGACGCTGCGCGGCGGAACCGGCGCAGCAGCAGCAGGAAATACGCGTTGAAGTTGACGCCGAAGAGGATCATAAAGATGGTCACGACCCACTGGATGTAGGGCGAGAAGCTGGCAAAGCTGTCGTTCTTGAAGCCGAAGCCGCCAGTACCCGCCGTGCCAAAGGCCGTGAGCAGAGAGTTGAACACATTCATTCCGCCCGCCAGCAGGAAGCAGAACTCCACCACCGTGAGCGCGAAATAGATGCCGTACAGGATCTTGGCCGTAGACTGCACCTTCGGCACCAGCTTGTCCACCTGCGGGCCGGGGCTTTCCGCCTTCATCAGGTTGACGTGGGAGCCGCCGGTCAGGGGCAGCAGGGAGAGCAGGAACACCAGAACGCCCATGCCGCCGATCCAATGGGTGAAGCTGCGCCAGAACAGGATGCCGTTGGGCAGGCCCTCCACACCGGGCAGGATGCTGGCACCGGTGGTGGTGAAGCCCGAAACGGTCTCAAACATGGCGTCCACGGGATTCGGGATGCAGCCGGTGAGGACGAACGGCACTGCACCCATGATACTGATGGTGATCCAGCTCAGGGCGGTGGCCGCAAAGCCCTCCCGCATATAGAACACCTTGCTGCGGGGCTTGATGGTCCGCAGGGCAAAGCCCAGCGCCGCACTGATGGCCGCCGTCAGCAGGAACACGCCCATGACGGCCCACTCGGCGTAGATGAGGCTCGTCACCGCCGGGAGCAGCAGCAGTGTACCCTCTATCATCAGGATGTAGCCCAGCAGACGAAAGACGATCGCATAATTCATACGTCCTGTCCCCCGTTACTCTTCCACGATGTCCCGCAGGTCATGCAGGCCGTGTTCCAGCGTGACGACGATGACGTTGTCGCCCACCTGGATCTGGTCGCCGCCGCGGGGGATGAGGATATGGTCGCCGCGGGTGATGCAGCAGAGCAGCAGATTCTTTTTCAGATGCAGCTGGCTCAGCGGCACGCCGGTAGCCCGGCTCTCCTCATGGACAGTGAATTCCAGCGCTTCCACGCGGTCGTCGAGGATGCGGTAAAGGGTCTTGATGTTGTTGCCGGCCTCGTTCTGCAGGGCGCGGACGTACTGCACGATGTAGTCGCAGGTCATGTACTTGGGGTAGACGATACTGCCCAAATCGAGCCCGGCCAGAATATCGTCGAACTCGAGGCGGTTGATCTTCGTGACCAGCTTGCCCTTGGAGTGCTTTTTCGCAAACAGGGTCAGCAGCACGTTTTCTTCGTCGATGTTGGTCAGAGCCACGAAGGCTTCGGTGGATTCCAGACCTTCCGAGAGCAGGAAGTCGCGGTTGGAGCCGTCCTCGTTCAGTATCTGTGCCTCAGGCAGGGACTCGGCCAGAACATTGCAGCGGGCCGGGTCCCTCTCGACGATGCGGACGCGGACGTGATTTTCCAGCAGCTCCTGACTCAGATAATAGGCGATGGCACCGCCGCCCACGATGAGGGCGTTGCGCACCGGCCGCACCGGCATATTGATACGCTGGAAGAACTCGTGGGCCTTCTCCTGCGTGGCGAGGAAGGTGACCTGATCGCCGTTCTGCAGCACAAAGTTACCGTTGGGGATGATGACCCCACCGTTACGCTCCACCGCGCAGACCAGAATGTCGCTCTTGAGGCGGGTGGGGATCTCATGGATGGCCACGCCGTCCAGCCCCTGCTGTTCGGTCAGCGCAAACTTGATGAGCCGCACACGTCCGCCCGCGAAGGTATCGATCTTGCTTGCGCCCGGAAAACGCAGCAGATGGGAGATTTCCTTGGCCGCTGCCATTTCGGGGTTGATAATGGCCGAGATGCCGATCTGCTTCTTGATAAAGTCCAGCTCATGGCTGTAAGACGGGTTGCGCACGCGGGCGATGGCGTGGCAGTGGCCCGCCTTTTTGGCGAACATGCAGCACAGCAGGTTCAGCTCGTCCGAGCCGGTGACTGCGATGAACACGTCCGCTTCCTCCACGCCTGCCTCGGACAGGGTGGTGATGGACGAGCCGTTGCCGAGAATGCTCATCACATCGTAGGACTCCCCAATATGCTCCACACGGGCCTTGTTCGTATCGATAACGGTCACGTTGTGACCCTCTTCACTGAGCTGCCGCGCCAGCGCTGTGCCGACTTTGCCGCCGCCCACCAAAACGATCTTCATAGAATAACCCTTTCTCTTCTCCTGCGCCGTCTGGGCGCTATTGAGTAGATTATACCACATCTCGGGCAAAACATCTACAAAATCAGCCCTTCTGTCGGCTTTATCCAACCACAAAGCGCGGTTTTGGCGGAAAAGCGGCCCCGGAACACACAGATCCCGGGGCCGTTCTCAGCGATTCAGGTATTTCAGTACCGCTCCACGCCGTCCTTGGTGACGAGGGCGTAGACCAGCGGGGCTTCCTCGGGCTTTTCGGGGCCGTAGACGAGGCCGCTGCGGTACTCGGCGGCGGCAGCGTCGAACTTATCCGCCGCGCCATAGAAGGTGGCGAGGCTCTCGCCCTTGTGGACGTAGTCGCCGCGCTTCTTGTGGAGGGTGATGCCGGCGGCGAAGTCCAGCGGGTCGCCCTTCTTCTGACGGCCTGCGCCCAGCAGAACGCTGGCAGAGCCGATCTTCTCGGCGTCGTTGGCGACGATGTAGCCGTCCTCTTCGGCCAGCAGCTCATAGCTGGCGGCGGGCTTCTCGAAGAGGCTGTAGTCATCCAGAACGCGGGTATCGCCGCCCTGAGCCGCGAACATCTCCTTGCACTTTGCAAAGGCAGAGCCGTCTGCGATAACTGCTTCGGCCATGGCGCGGCACTCGGCGGGAGACCCCTTATCGGCCAGCACCAGCATATTCGCAGCCAGCTGCAGGCACACCTCGGTCAGGTCGGCGGGGCCGTGGCCCTTGAGCACGTCCATGCTCTCCATGACCTCGAGGCTGTTGCCGATGTTGTGGCCCAGCGGGGTGTCCATGTCGGTGATCATAGCAGCGACGCGGCGGCCATGATGGGTGCCGATGGAGACCATCAGCTTGGCCAGCTCGATGCTCTGGTCCACGGTCTTCATGAACGCACCGGTGCCGGTGGTGACGTCCAGCAGGATAGCGTCCGAGCCGGAGGCCAGCTTCTTGGACATGATGCTGGACGCGATGAGGGGGATGCAGCTGACGGTTGCGGTGACGTCGCGGAGGGCGTACATCTTCTTATCTGCCACGGCGATGCCCTCGCTCTGGCCGATGACCGACAGGCCGATCTTGTTCACCTGTGCAAAGAACTCATCCTGCGAGAGGGCGGTCTTTGTGCCGGGGACGCTCTCCATCTTGTCGATGGTGCCGCCGGTATGGCCGAGGCCGCGGCCGCTCATCTTGGCAATTTTGACGCCGCAGGCCGCCACGATGGGCGCGATGACCAGCGTGGTCTTGTCACCCACGCCGCCGGTGGAGTGCTTGTCCACCTTGATGCCCGGGATGGGCGAAAGGTCCACCATGACGCCGCTGTGGGCCATCACGTCGGTCAGCTCAGCAGTCTCCTCGTCGGTCATGCCGCGCAGATAAACTGCCATCATCCAGGCCGCCATCTGGTAATCGGCCACCTCGCCGCTGACGAAGCCGTTGACGATGGCTTCCAACTCCTCGCGGCTGTGGGTGCCGCCGTCCCGCTTCTTGGCGATCAAATCGTAAATGCGCATAAGGTCACGCTCCTAAATAATATTCTCCGCCGACGGCCCGGGCCGCGCTGCCCCGCCTCCGGCAATAGTATGACATTGTAATTCAAGTATAGCAAATTTTCCCGCAAAAGCAAGCGCTGTTTTGTGGAATCTGTTGAAAAAGAAGCAAAAAGGGCGCAGCCGCCCGGAAAAGCAGCTGCGCCCGGAAAATACGCTCGAATCAGCGGGAACCCTTGTCGTAGGGGATGCCCTCGGCCTTGGGAGCCATGCTGTTCTTGGAGGTGAAGGCCAGAATGACCATGGATGCCACGAAGGGCATCATGTTGTAGATGTTGCTGGACCAGTGGAGCTGTGCGAGGAAGGTGGAGTCGGCGATGTTGGCCAGACTCTTGAACACGGCAAAGAACATGGCTGCGCCGCAGATGTTGAAGGGCTTCCACTGACCAAAGATCATAACGGCCATGGCAAGGAAGCCTGCACCGGCCACACCGACCTCGAAGTTCCAGGTCTGGACGGGAGGCACGATATAGGCCAGACCGCCGATAGCACCCAGAGCGCCCGAGATGACGACACCGGCATAACGCATCTTGTAGACGTTGATGCCCACAGAGTCCGCAGCCTGAGGATGCTCGCCGCAGGCGCGCAGACGCAGGCCGAAGCGGGTCTTGTACAGCACGATGTAGCTGATGATGAGCAGTGCGATGCCCAGCGGGACAAAGATGCTCAGCTCCAGGCCGCCGATGCTGAACAGGAAAGGCTTGTTGGAGTAGTTCAGCTTGGCGCTGCCGCTGTCGCTGAAGTTCTTGGAGATGACCACAGCCACCGCCGTCGCCAGCAGGTTCAGGGCCGTACCGCCGATGGTCTGGTCCGCTTTCAGGTTGATGGACGCGAAGGCCAGCAGCAGGC
>OFCP01000295.1_pt1 | contig 37411 bp, 33 predicted proteins | sample 1520831 | NCBI WGS metagenome assembly OFCP01 (sample SAMEA2699039, study PRJEB24076) | metagenome | biome: Human gut stool | place: Spain | collected 2013-03-20 | reverse complement strand
ACAGCCTAATCAGGTACCATTAATAAACCACGTCCAACTTCCGGGGCGCAGTTCAGAAGTTGGTCCCCGCGGTGGGGCGGTGCCGGATGCTCGCGTCGTGCATATAGATGCGGGTGATCGTCTTCCTCCTACACAGGAAGAAGGTCATCGCTGGAGGCGACGTTCCTGAGATACTGAAGGGTTTGTTTTTCGTGCCGCGAATTGCGTTATGAAGAACAAACCTTTTTAGGTGGGGCTGGTGACGTTTTGTTGGACTCGTCGTTGATTCCATCACTACCAATCATGTCACAAGACCGAGCTCGTGTCGACGGTCCATGATGCCCGTGTCCGGACTCCGTCTTGATCCTCCTGTCCCGATACCAGACCATGTACTCGTCCAGCATGCCGATGAATCCGTCCATCGAGACCCCGGCGAAGCTCCGCTTGCCCGCCATCGCGCCCGGAGGCCACCACTGCCACCATGCGAAGGCCGGCAAGGATAAACACGCCGGGCTCGGAGCGGAGGCGGCCGATGCGTTCGCCGCGTCCAAGAGTCGTTACGGGTACCGCGGGATCAAGGCCGCTCTCAGAACCGGCGTCCCGGAGAAGGTGACCGGACGGATCATGGCCGAGGACGGGCCCGTGGCGCATGTTCCCAGACGTCGCGGGCACGGTTCCCACGAGGGCGGGACGAATCCCGCCCCCGGCGCCCCGATCACCCGGGACTTCACCGCCGAACGTCCCAACGAGAAGCGGCTGACGGACATCACCGAGATCAAGGCGGCGGATGGCAAGGTGTATCTCTCGCCGGTGATCGACTGCCACGACGGCAAGATAGTCGCCTACACAGCCGGATACGGCCCCAACGTGCAGCCCGCCGACACCATGCCGGAGAAGGCGGCCGCCACGTTGTCCGAGGGCGCGCGTCCTCGGGTGCGTTCCGACCGTGGCCGTCACCATAGGCGGCCGGGATGGCTGGAACTCATGGAGCGGTTCGGGCTGACGAGATCGACGGGCGCGAAGGGCCGTTCGCCGGACAACTCGGCCGCGGAGGGTTTCTTCGGCGGGATGAGGGTCGGGTCCGTCCGCCCCGGGCGGTGGGAGGAGCACACCCGTGGGGAGGTGCTCGCGTTGATCGACGGGTACACCCACTGGTGCAACCACGATCACATCAAGCAATCGCTTGGTTGGGTGAGCCCGGTAGAACCGGCTGAGCCATGGATTGGCTGCGTGATTAACTCCAAGAAAAACGTCCGCACCCTGTTGCCGAGTTATGGGCGTTTTTTGCCTATGGCCCACCACATCCAGCGTTGTATGAAAAGGTTCGCGAGGGTCAGCAGCACGAGCGCAAGGGCGGTGGCCGCGAGGCCCGCGAGAAGCTGTGAAAACCACGGTGTGGACGCCACGTTGATGCCGATGACGCGGAAAAGCCCTATTTTCATGAGATTGAGTGTCAATGCGTTCAGCGCGTAATAGACGAGGCTGTAGCGGCCGATATAGGCCAGCATCCGGCATGACCCCACCGCGATGCACAGCCAGATGACGGCGAACGTGCCAAGGAATGCCGCCGCGACCGATGCGGTCAGCAGCGCCGGACCATCCGGTATGATTCCGGCCACGGCCGGTACCGCTAACGTCAGGAACACTATGGCCGCGCAAGCTGACGATACGCCCGCTCTTCTGCGCGGAATGGTTTTGAGCCATTCCTTCAGCACGTATCCGACGCACATATAGCCAGCTGCCTTGACTCCGGCCACAATCTGGAAGGGTAGTGCAGGCCATCCGGTCTGGGACGAGACGAATGTCGACAGGATGACGGACGCCATTCCAATAGCGGCAAGCACGCGCCCGTCATCAGTCAGGCTGGTCAGCCCGTACATCAGGCATTCGCCCACGAAGAACGCCATGAGGAACCACAGTCCGTTGCCCATGACGAGCACGTCGAGGAACTGATGCGCAATACCGTAGTCGTGGCTCGTCTGGAAGGTCGCGCGCATGGATGGTATGAGCAGTATCGCGAACGGTTTGGCGAGGAAGTACAGGGAGAACACGTAATACGGCACCAGCAACGTCTTGGCCTTGCGCGCCAGGAACGCCTTGAACCCGCCCCTCCTACTGAACGTGAGCCCCCCCCAGTAGGAAGAACAAGGGCATGTGGAACAGGTATATCGCGTCGATGGGCGCGTCCAATGCGGGCAGCCACACGCTTTCGCCGTCACCGTTCCTGAGGTGGCCGAAACTGACCAGTACGATGCCGACACCCTTGGCCACGTCGATCCACTCGACTCGTTTGGAACCACTCATTTCGCATCCTGTTCCGCTAAGTTCCTGAATTTCATGAATGCGCCGAAGCGCACGATAAAGGTCGTGATGTTGGTGCTGGAGAACACCACGCATACCGTCAGCGGTGTGATGTTCCCTGTCAGCCACAGAACCGCGCAGGCCGTAAGATTCACGATCGCGCTGACCATGATCGCCGCGTTAGCCCAGGTCGCCTTCCCGATCGGCGAGAGCGCTGGATAGCCGAACATGAAACTGAAATATCCGAAGAACACGCCGACCATCAGTATCCGCAGGAACCCGCCAGCGCTGGCGTACTGTCCGCCGAGAATCAGCACGCACAACGGCGTCGCCAGCACTTCCACCAGCCCACACGCGAGGAACCAAAGGATGCCGCCCCGCAACACTATGCGGTAGAACAGCCTATAGTCCTTTTTGTTGACCATCGACGGGTAGAGTGCGTCGCCAAGCGGCGGAATCATCTGCTCTCCGGCGGACGACAGCTTGGTCGCGCCGGAGTACAGGCCCATCTCCACGGATTCGGGGCTGTAGCGCATGCCAAGGAAGATGGATCCCAATGATCCGTTGACGCTCACGGATATGCGGGATATGAAGAACCAGAAGCTGTCTTTCAACGCTTCCAGCATTTCCCTCATGGTGGTGCCGGTCGCCTTCAAACCGTCGCGTTTGAGCAGGGAGAACGCCCACAGGAGCGCGATGGTATCGAATACGATCATCGAGACGGGATATATGATTAGGGTGTTGTCGCCCTTCACGAACAACAGCGTCGCCACTAAGATTCCGGATTTTGCGGACACCGCGCGGATGGTAATGTCCTTCATGCGTTCGATGCCCCTGAAGTAGGCGTCTGGAAGCAGCGCCTTGGCTATCGAGTCCACGAAGAACAGCAGGATGATCACGAAATGGCCGCGGAGCATGTCCACGAACATCGCGCATGCCAGGAACACGGCCGATGCGCCACATGCCAGTAGCAGCTTGGTGTACGTCATCGTCGAGATGGTTCGGGACATTTTGGCCTTGTCGTCGCGATGCACGGAGATGGTCGCGGTGGTCGACAGCTGGAAACCGTACTCCACCACCATCTGGAACACCAGGCAGAACGACGTCGCGAATCCGATCACGCCGAACTTCTCCACGCTGAGCACGCGCGACAGGTACGGCAGGAGGAATAGTCCGATCAGATAGTTTGAAAACGTGAGCGCGTATAGGAACAACGCGTTCTTAAAAATACGCGAATGTGATTTGTTGTTTGTCACTATCACACTCTCTGTTTTCTGCCGAGACCGTAGCGCCAAAAGATGGCGAGACTGACCGTTAATGTCGGGCTTACAGCCACCAGTAGGGACTTGATTTTCTGCGTAGTGCTGGTCTCCATGGAAAGCGTCTTCAGCGCAGTGCTTCGCGTATAACGCACCAGTTTTTTGTAGAAGTCACGGTTCTCGGAGACCGCTTTAGCTCGGATGAGATGCGTCAGCGCGTATAACGCTGTGGTGAAATACTGGTACTCGACCGCATCGTCAAGTCGTTTGCTTCGCGGTTTGAGTCCTTCTCTGATCATGTCCATGGTTGCGACGGCACCATAGGCTTGCTTGCGTACGTTGGGTTTCTTGGTTGCGGAGGTCTCGTTGTCAACGTTGTATGTGTACACACGTCTCAGACCCATACCCACTTTGCTGGCCTTGGGTACGACCTGCGTATTGAACTGCATGCCTTCACCGGTCAGCGAGTCCAAGCGAAAACGACTGTTTCCGATAAGGGATTTCTTGTACATGCGGTTCCAGACGCCCACGTGAATTCTGTTGTACAACAAGTCGCACAGCATATCCTCAGGAGTGATCGTAGTGATACGGTCTTCCGTAACTTGTTCACGGAAACGCGAAGTGAAGAAGTTACGAGAGATTGCTATGTCACTGTCAGTGCCTTGTATGATTCGTAGCAGATACTCTACGTAATCCGGCTCGATCCAATCATCCGAGTCTACGAATGTGATGTAATCTCCAGAGGCGTGATTTAACCCGGTATTGCGTGCTGCAGATAATCCCATGTTTTTTCCATGATGGAAAACCTTGATTCTAGCGTCCTTTGACGCCAGCTTGTCGGCAATCTTGCCTGAATCGTCTGGAGAACAATCATCCGCAATAATGATCTCAAAGTTCTGATAGGTTTGTTGAAGTATTGAATCGACACACTTCGCGAGATATTCTTCCACGTTATATGCTGGCAAAAGTACAGATACGAGTGGTTCATCGTTCGCTGTCATTGTAGGTCTTTCCTCTCTCCCGGTCGGTCATATTCCATAGCTTTTTGCTAGGCGTCTCTCTGATAATCATTGTTTGTTTGCGAGTACTGCTTGCTGCATGTTGGCGAGGTATTCGTCGACCCTCGTGCGCTCTGCGTCGAGTATTCGTTCGACCTTGGCGAAGTCCACATGCCGATTAATCACGTCGAAGTCGTCATATCCGTTTACATGGCGCTGCTCGGAGTCCACGAGCTTCAGGAACTCGGAAAGCCTTCCGGAATACTGGCCCGGGTAGATGCAAATTGGCTCGGTTCCCATGTTCATGGAGAATGCGGTCGCGTGGAATGAGTCAGTCAGCACGTATTTCGCGTTGTCTACAAGGGAAACGAAATCGAGGATTTCAGGCACTACGAGGCTTTTACCGTTTCGGAATACTTGGTCCACGCGGGTGCAGAATCGGTAGATAGGCAGGCCTGTTCTGCGTGACAGTTCATCCGCGTATCCGTCGAACTCTTTGCTGCGGTTCAGGTTGTAGATAAGGATGTAGTCGCCTTTAACCCGCGGTTTCGTGGCGATGGAACGCCAGAACGATGCCGGCATCGCCAGCGTGGGGTCGACGATTTGCACAGCGTTGTGGTATCCGTACTGATCGTTCAGGATATCAACGCCGCTCTGTTCTCGTACGGAGATCATGTCGAAACGATCAATGTACTTCTTCGACTGGTTGACTTCGTTCTCGTCGAGATGGCTTCGGCCGAAGCTGGACGCATATGCGTACTTGGGTTTCCCGTCGGGGGCAAAGTCTAGATAGAAGCATGGAATAACTCCCTTGTTCCATCCGAAATTCCACACTTGGTCACTGCCGGAAACGTACACGTCAGCGAAATCGTTGAAGTTTTTGAAATCCGATTCGCTGAGATACGTCTTTTCCGTGAGGTTCAGATATTTGCTGCGGAAGCCGTCGAACACTTTCTTCCATAGCAAGTAGGTTGGCAGGAACGCCAGGGCCTTTACCGGATTGCCTTTGGCGAAGGAGTCGACCAGGCCTTTGCCATACGTATCGGGACGTCGATAGTCGATGAGAACGACGTTGTCGAAATACTGCTTCAGCTTCTCCTGCGTGGCGTATGCCTGAAGCTGTGTGCCGTAGTTGTCGACTTGATGGAGCGTGATCACCGCCGCTGTTGTCATGATTGTTCCCTTCCTGTCGTGTCGGGTGTTCCAGCCGGACCGGCCACGGTCCTGTTTCGTTTGGTCTCGTAGTAGCGACTCCAGATGGCGCGATAGCACCAGAAGCCGGGAAGCAGGGCGAGAATGCCGAGCTTGTCGCGCTTCGACGCCCTGCGATCGCGCAGCACGGTTGGTGCAACCGAGAGGACCTCCCGGCGCAGTCTTCGGGCGAGGTCCTTGTCTTGATGACTAGTGTTGACCATCTGGGAAAGCGTGGAAAGGCGCACGTATGCCCGCTTCTCAGCTGCGGCCGTTTTAAGGTCGGGATAGTGCTCGCACACCCATGCGGCCATCCGGTCGCCGGCGAGCACAAGGTCCAGCTTGCTGTCCTTCCAGATGGTGCCGTTCGCGATGGACGTGTAGCGCTGCGTGTAGTGGTATTGGGGTGTCATGTCCACCGCGACCCTGTCGCATTCCTGCGTGATCAGGTATGTAGTGGCGGTGTCCTCATACAAGAGCCCCTCCGGATACCGTATCTGTCTGAACAGGTCGAGCCGGTACAGCTTGTTCCATGCGGTCACGTCCCACAGGCCGTTGCGACACAGGCTCTCAACTGCTTGCGCACGGTCGAGCGTCGCGCGCGTGTGGGCGGGGTCCTTGTCGTCCTCGTTGTCCGGCGCGTAGGAGACGAAATGTCCGCACTGCGCCGCGTCCGCGCCGGACGCCTCCAGCGTCTCGAGCATGGACTCGATGTATCCGGGCTCGCACCAGTCATCGGAGTCCACGAACGCTATGTATCGTCCGCGCGAGGGTTCTTCGATTGAGAACACGTGGTCGATTCCCGTGTTACGGGCAGCTGAGAGCCCGCCATTCGTCCTGTGGAGACTGGTGATGCGCGGGTCTTGTTCTGCATATCGGTCGCATATTGCGGGGCAGTCGTCTGTGGACCCGTCGTCGACCAGGACGATTCGTACATCCTCGTATGTCTGTGCGAGCAGTGAGTCGACGCATCGGGACAGCAGGTCAGCGACGTTGTAGACCGGCACCACGATGTTGACGGGTGATTTATCTTTCATCATGATTCCTCTTTTATCTCTTTTTTCCCAAGGAGAATCGCAATTCCAAAAATAAAAAGACTTACGAAGAATTTTGTATTTCCAAGCTGGAAAATCATAAAAGAGCCTACGATGGTTCGCAATATAAGCAGGTAGAATATGAACCATGTGTCATTAGTTCTAGTTCTTTGTTTTTTATATATATATCCTGATATGAAGCCATAAAGCAATGAAAAAAGAACTATTCCAATAATTCGAAAATCGAGATAAAAGAAATAAAACAGGGAGCAGAAAGCATTGTAGGATCCTGTTGGGAATAAGGTTGACGTCCAGGTTTCTTGTGGTAATCCGACATAATAGATTAAATTATCCAAAAACGACGTTTTGGCTCCAAAAAAGCTGGCAACAGACGCAAGAACGTAGAATAGGGGGTAAAATGTCGCCGCGCCAAAAGATTCAAAATTATTTACATCAACAATTGAGGTGTAATATGAAAAAAGACCTACAGGTAATGTAAAATAGGTATATATCGCCTGCAAGAAATTCTGACTTGTCCTAAGTGATGTTAGGACAAATAGCATTACAATTCCTATAATTGTAGCATTTTTTATGATTTTCTTTGTTTTGCTGGAAATAGTTTTTCTATAATAGAAAAAAGCCGCTATCAGTTGTGAAACTATGTATATTATTTGAATACGACCACCACTGGAAATAATATCTGCAAGAGCGCACAAAAAAACAATGAGGCTAAATTTTTTGTGCTGTTTTTTGAAAAGGAAGACGATTGCAATAGGTATGAGCACTGTCATTGCTGGACCACAAAAGTAAGTGACAAACAATCCAACGATTGGATTCGAAAATGCCTGTTCGTCATTGTATCCTAAACGACTGCCACGCACTTCCATGTAGGAAGCGCCGCTTCTGAATGCGTTTAGTGAGTAAAAGAGAGATAGCGCACTACCTACACAAGCTAGCGCTAATATTATTTCAAGAAATGTAAAGCATAGCTGCTGTTGATTGCCGTCGCTCGTTTGAAGATTTTTTCCGCGCAAGTGGGCATACCGTGTTTGCTTGGTAGTCTGTTTGTTTACAAGTGTCGAAGAAAAGGCACCCAAAGAAAAAGCCATGCTGCCGCAGGTAATATAGCCAATTGTCTTTTCTGAATAACCAGTAAATCCATAGAGTCGTAATGATGCGAGGGTACATATGAACAGCCATAAAGAGGTGAAAACGATCACAGGACTTGATATATCTTTGTGGGCAAAATAGTCCAAATATATAGTGAAGACTGAAATAATAAAAAACAAAATGAACAAGGATCTTTGATTCCTTTCTGATTTGCCGATATAAATCAGAAGCTCTTCGCGTATTTCCTGCCGGCGAACTTGGCCATGAGGAAGCCCTTGCCCTTTTTTCCCCAGTCGGTCGGTTCCGGGCTGGTAAGAGGCAATTCGACGACATCCTGTCCGTTTGTTTTGAGCCACACGTCCAGCAGGAGCTCGCTGACCCTGCCGGGATAACGTTTCTCGAATGGGGTGTATGCCGAGGCGTCGATCTGGGAGGCCAATTCGTCGATCAGAGGGAAGAGCCATGCGCAGTACGCGTCGAACAGGTCGGCGCGCATGACGAGCATGTTGAACATGTGACCGCTGGTCGAGGCCATGCACCTGTCGAACATGGGAACGTATTCGGGAGCCTTCGACATGAGGATGTCCCTCATAACGTCCAGATGGGATCCATCGAGCGTGTGCGCATAGTGCGAGCGCATCGTCTCGATATAGTAGTTCCGACTACGGGGCACGACTGCGCCGGTCTTTTTCAGCGCTTCCCTAATCTCCTTGCCGGATGCGATTCGAACGAATCGGTCTTTTCGCAGTCGGCTCGCGAGACTGGGGGACGCAAACAGCCTGCGGTAGTGCACGAGGCCTTTGTAGTCGGCGTCGCAGTTCTTCCACATCCAGTACAGGGCCGTCAGTTCGGAATAGCTTGCGTTGAGGCGCGAGATGTTATCTCCCTCGTCGTCTCCCTGGATGCCGGGCAGCACGTCCGGGTGCAGGGCCGCGCCGACGTGGAGCGGCAGGTACGCCGGGTCGTCGGGCGTGCGGTACGGCTTGTGCACTGCGACTGCTATGCGGATCGACTCGCTCAAATCCCACGGACCTCCGTAACGGTCTCGGAAAGCGGAGTACGGACGACGTTCCCGCCAAACCCGACATAACGGCCGTTATCGGCTCTTCTTGCAATCGATCGACCTGTGGTCGGCATGCGAGTCCCGTCCTTTCCCTCCAAATGAACCCCGAATTGGTGTTTTTCAAGCGCAACGCGAAACGCGCAGGAACTGCCAAACCCCGTTCATTATCTGCCAAAGTCGATTTTTACATCCCCCTCAGACACACCCAGCCCCCCATCACTCACTTCGGGGGTATTCTTCACGGGTTTTCCATGAACACTTTGCTTGTTCGTGACTTAAAAACTGTGTTTGGAATCTGCTTCAGTCGGTTTTCCGGACGTTTCTGAATGAGAAAAAGAGCCGATAACGGCCGTTACGTCGGTTTGGCTAGTGGTCAGACTGTGCAATCCGCTGCCATGCATAACGCTTGTGGCATTATCCCGGCATTCTGAATAACTAAGGGCGACCGGTGATGGTTAGTATCGTGATGATAGGTCATAAGCGCATTCCTTCGCGTGAAGGCGGCATCGAAATCGTTGTAGATGAATTAGCTACGCGTATGGCCGCAAAGGGGCATAAGGTCATCGCATACAATCGCAAGGGACATAATGTTGCGGGTGCCGAATTCGACGGAAACGTTCATTCTGCAAATAAGCCCTTTGTATATAACGGCGTGCGTGTTGTTCCAGTGCCAACTTTCGAAGCGAAAGGTTTGGCGGCGCTGACCTCCTCATTCTTCGCAACACTGAAAGCCATTGCGGCCAGGCCTGACGTCATTCACTATCATGCCGAAGGCCCCTGCGTCATGCTGCGTCTGGCGCATTGGGCGGGCATTCGCACGGTCGCTACCATTCACGGTCTTGACTGGCAGCGTGCCAAATGGGGCAAGTTCGCCTCCGCATATCTCAAGTTCGGAGAACGTACCGCAGCGAAATGCGCGGATGAAATCATAGTGCTCAGCGAAAGTATGCGGCAGTATTTTCAAGAAAAATATGGTCGCGGTGCACATTTCATTCCCAATGGCATCGAATATGGTGAGCCAGTTCCGGCGCAGGAAATTACCGAAAAATATGGTCTTCACAAGAATGACTATGTACTGTTTCTCGGGCGTATTGTTCCCGAGAAAGGCGTGCATTACCTTATCGAGGCGTTCAGCAAGCTGAATACGAACAAAAAGCTTGTCATCGCTGGAGGCGCTTCCGACTCCAACGAGTATTACCAGCATATTCAGCAGATGGCTAATCAGGATTCTCGTGTTATTTTGACCGGATTCATACAAGGGCAGGCGCTCAAAGAGCTCTATAGCAATGCTTATATTTATGTGCTCCCAAGCGACTTGGAGGGCATGCCGATGAGTCTGCTGGAAGCCATGAGTTACGGTAACTGCTGCCTTACGTCCGACATTCCGGAATGTGCGGAGGTAGTAGAAGGGCACGCAGCGACATTCCAGCATGGTTCTGTTGAATCCCTGCGGAAAAAACTTCAGGAATTGCTTGAAAACGATGATCTTGTACAACGTTACAAGGCAAATGCCGCAGATTACATCGTCAACAAATATAACTGGGATTCCGTCACCGATCAAACACTGAACCTGTATGGGGGAGAGTGAGCATGCGAATTCTCCTAGTGAACAAATATTTCTATCGTAAAGGCGGTGCGGAAACCTATTTCTTCGCGTTGGCGGAAGGCTTACGCGCACTTGGCCACGATGTCGCGTTCTTCTCCATGCAGCACCCGGATAACGAACCGAGCTATTGGAGTAAATACTTCGTTTCCGAAAAGGACTATGTGGGGGATATTTCCGCTTTCAAGAAGGTTCAGGAAGCCTCCACGCTGATTTACTCTTTTGAAGCGAGACGCAAGTTCGAAGCTTTGCTAGAGGAATTCAAGCCAGATGTGATTCACATGAACAATGTGCATCGCCAGCTGACGCTTTCGATTCTTGATGCACCGTATTTGAAGAAACATCATGTGCCGGTGGTGTATACGGCGCATGATTACATTCTTGTTTGCCCCGCATACACTATGGTCAACGGGCATGGTGAAGTGTGCGACGCTTGCTTGGATAAACATTTCACGCATGCTGTGAGGAACGCTTGTGTGAAAGGATCCCGCGTCAAAAGCGCGCTCGCTTCCATGGAAGCAGAGTTCCTGAAACTGCACCACAGCTACGACAAGATCAATTTGATTATTGCTCCGTCCGAGTTCATGAAAAGCAAGCTTGAAGAAGGCGGTTTTGCTGGCAAAGTGGTTGCTTTACAGAATTTCCTGACCGATTCACAGATGGAAATGGCTCGTAAGGTTGCGAATACGCATAAATTCGAGGATGCTGTTGACGGGAAAAGACCATACTTCCTGTTCTTCGGGCGACTTTCCAAAGAAAAAGGAATCCTGACGCTGGTTCGAGCCTTTTTGAAGGCTGCTGGGCTGACGGCTCCTTATGATTCCACTGAAAGTGAAGGTGCTGTGCGCCGCACGGCCGAAAGTTCTGAGGTTGAGAACGATAAAACCTTTCTTCCTTCCAACTGGGATCTTCGTATTGTTGGCGATGGGCCGGAGCGTTCTGAGATAGAGCGTCTTGTCGCCGATGCAGGATCTGAAGCCGCATCACGCATCCAGCTTCTGGGCTACAAGTCTGGCGAAGATTTGCAACGCGAGGTTGGTAACGCCAGGTTTAGCGTGCTGAGCTCCGAATGGCGTGAAAACATGCCCTATTCCGGCTTGGAATCACTCGCAGCCCAAACCCCCGTGATCGGTGCCAACATTGGTGGAATCCCTGAGTTGGTTGTTGAAGGGCAGACCGGTTTTGCGTTCAAGTCGGGCAATGTGAGTGATTTAACTGACGCTCTTATTAAGGCCTCGCACGTGGGCGAGAACGATTATCAGATCATGCAACAAGCTTGCGCCAAATACGTGAATGAGCGTTGCAAACAATCGCAATACGTTCGACAACTTGAAGATTCGTACAGGAGGATTGCACGTGGCGAATAGGCATAATAGTTTGGAGCGCATTGTTCACCGTGCTTCTGAAGAAATACATGCTTCACGAATGATAGCGAAAGAAACCTCTTTCAGTGAGGGGATAAATGCATTCCGCGCGAAGCTTGACATTCAAGTGATGAACCATAACGGATATCAAGAATCCGACGCGGTTAAAGCACGTCTGCTGCGCAAGCATGAAGCTGTACTGCAGTATTTAGAGAATCGTTTTGGCGATTATTACGCCTCCTATGACTATGATGCGCCTCTACCCCCTATTGCCCCTGATAGGCGCAATAAGATTTGGATGTGCTGGTGGCAGGGACTGGATTCCGCTCCTGAAATTGTAAAGGCATGTGTGGAATCTGTACGACGTAATGCTGGAGGTCGTGAGGTCATCATCATTACCGATAAAAATGTCGATGAGTATACGCGATTTCCTGACTGGATTCGAGATCTGCATAAGAAGGGTATTCTCTCGCGAACCCACATTTCTGATTTACTTCGACTGGATCTACTCGCAAAGTATGGTGGAATGTGGCTTGATTCGACTTTCTATTGTTGCCGACCGTTGACGGCTGATGTTTATAGTGCTCCTTTGTGGTCCATCAAGAGACCGGACTATCTACACGCATCTGTAGCGTCAGGAATGTTTGCTAATTATTCATTCGGCTGCAATGAGACATATAGAAAAGTTTTCGCTGTTATTCGAGATTATTTTTTGGAATATTGGAAAAAAGAAAATTATCTTGTTGATTATCTTTTAACTGATTATCTAATTGTTCTTGCTCAACGTCATGCTCCCTGGATTGCAGAAGCTTTTAACAAGATTCAGCCTAACAATCCACAGTGCGACGAGCTATTTAAAATCCTCGACCAGCAGTACAACGAAAAACAGTGGGGTGAACTCTCTGCCAATACTGATTTGTTCAAGCTTACATGGAAACAAGATTTTCCTGTCGAGCATGATGGTGAAAAAACATTTTATGGAATGTTGAAAGGCATAGGAGATTAATAATATGCCCATCCTTTCAGTTGTCATACCCTGTTATAATGCCTCATCGACAATCGAAGAATGCGTTCTGTCGGTCATGGATCAATCGTTAACTGATTTGGAAATAATTGTAGTTGATGATGGATCTACAGACGATTCTTTAGCTATTTGTCGCGGGTTAGCCGAGGAAGATGAGCGGATTTCCGTTTATACAAAAAAGAATGCTGGGCAAGGCATTGCTCGGAATTTTGGCATGTCGCATGCAACAGGGGAATACATAGCTTTTGTTGATGCTGATGATACATGTAATGTTGAGATGTACAGGGCGTTGATTGATTCAGCTAAAAAATTCGACGCAGATCTCGTTTTCTCGGGGTATAGAGACATTAAAGACGGGAAAGTGGTAGAAGAACATCCAAACATTCGAGAGGTACTCCAAGGTGATGCTGCTATTCGACAACACATGGCCGATCTTATAGCTTCTTCTGCGGGGAATGTTGGTTCGTGTTGTGTTGCGGTCTGGGATGGCATATTTAAGCTATCGCTGTTAAGAAAAAATGGCATCGAATTCCCTTCGGAACGAACTGTTTATTCCGAAGATCTTGTATTCAAGCTAAGAGCACTTACATCGTCCAATACGGTATCTTTCCTTCCGGATAGTTATTATGAATACCATATAAGCGACTCTTCGTATTCAAGATGTGTTGATGCACATGTTGTTGACAGGCTTGTCTCAATGTATAAAATAATCGAGTCTGAATTTTCGGAAACGCTGAATGAGTTCTGTTTCTCATCAAGAAACACATCGAGGCTGTTTGCTTCGTTTCGTTTTGCTTTGCGTAACGCACCGTTGGATAAAGGGCGTTTGCCGTTTTTCAGAGCGGTTGTTTCAAATCAGGATTTACGCAGTTGTTTAGCCTTATTTAAGCCGAATTCTGCCTTGGATAAGCTTATATATAGAGCATTTATGAAGGAAGAATACATCATTCTTTCTCTCTTATTTTTATGTTTCCAGCTGAAAGGGTATCTGAAATGAAAATTGGTGTCATCACGTTTCACCGTGCCATCAACTACGGTGCTGCACTGCAGACTTACGCACTGCAGAAGGCCATATCTGACCTTGGTTTTGATACCGAGGTAATTGACTACCGGTGTGAACATATGGAAAATCTGTATAAGCTGATTGGTGGTTTCAAGCAGAAGACATTTAAGCAGAATATCAGAGGGTTTATTAATCTTATTCCATCTTGGAAAAAGATGAAAAGTTTCCGTTCTATGATTGCAAGTCATACAAAACTAAGCCCTGTTGTATATGACTCAAAATCCATCGTTACAGCAAATCAACGCTATGATGTATTCATTACCGGAAGTGACCAAGTATTTAATTATGCCTGCTCAAATTTTGACAAGAACTATTTCCTTTCGTTCGTAGAAGAGACAAGGAAAATCAATTCTTATGCAGCTTCTTTCGGAATTAGTGAAATTCCACAAGAGTACAAGGGTGAGTACACGAGATTGCTCAATCGATTCAATCATATCTCGGTCCGAGAAGAATCCGGTCGTCGTATTGTTCGCGAATTAACCGGAAAGGACTGCGCATTACACGTTGACCCAGTTTTCCTTTTGGATTCAAGCGAGTGGTCGAAGCTTGCAAAAGATCCCGGTATTGATAATTATATTCTTATTTATCGATTGAATAAATCAAATATTATCGATGATTTTGCAAGAGAATTGGCTAAGAAAACAGGGAAAAGGGTTATTAATATTGGGCAGGATTTGATTGATAAGATTAAAAATCCAGATTTTGGAGGTAATCTCAGCACTTCTGTTGAAGAATTCCTTGGTTTATTCAAATACGCAGATTATGTTGTGACGAATTCATTCCATGGCACGGCATTTTCTGTAATCTTTAATCGAAAGATGTATGTGGAAACAAAGCAAAAAGATTTTAAAAAGAATGATCGAGCGGAGAATCTGTTGAAATTGACTGGGCTGACTGATTCTATTATTGAAACGTTAGACGATTGCAAGCTAGATGTTATTCGTGACTTCGAGCATGCTGAATCCGTGCTTCGCGATGAAAGAGAGTCTGCTCTCAACTATCTTCATGGAATTTGTTCTAATGAATAATCTAATAAGTAAGTTGAAAATATGGTTGAGGGCAACTCCGATTGAAGATTACTTCATTCCGACTGTCTTGCTCGTGCTAGTTTTTTCTACTGATAATAGATTAATACTCATCACAAAACAGTTAGCTGTTGTTCTTACAGTGGCTATCTTTTGTTTTGCCTTGGTTTCGAGAAGAAGACCATCGTTATCTACTATTGTGGGAAAAATTCAGACAACTTTTTTCATTCTTATTTGCTTAAGTTTTTTTTATACGTGTGATCGTTTGGCTTATATTCAATATTTTCCTTATGTGATTGCCGTATTTTTCTTAACTATATTTGAGTTTGATGGTAGATTTTTTAGCTGTTTGATTAAACAGTTTGAATTTCTGTTTTGGGTCTTCATCTTCTCGATGTACTTGGAACTATTGGCTCCCAGCCTATTTGCCTCATTTTTTGGCTTTCTTGATCTCGGAAGTAATCGTTCTGCTGTTGTGGTCGATAATGGTGGCGCCATTTCGGGATTAGCTTATGAAAAAGGTTATGCAGCATTTCTCTGTAATATGGGATTAGGCGTCCTTTTTGCAAAACTTTTTGTCAAAGGATTTGCTTTAACTCGATTGTTACAAATTGTTGGTGTTTTTGCTGCTTTAATGATGACGGGTAAAAGGACTCTGTTCCTTATTCCGGTAATGGGGCTTATCGTTTTCGCTTTATTCTTTTCTAAGAAGCATAAATTTTCAATTGCCCTTGGTCTATCATTTGCGCTCGTTATGTCATTGGCGGTAGCTGATTCACTTATTCCTCAAGTATCTCTCGTCTTCGACAGGTTATTTGCAGATAACGGTGATCTACTGAGCGGTAGGCAGGTTATTTGGACATATGCCATGCAAATGTTTGAATCATCTCCACTTATCGGCAGAGGTTTTCTTTCATTCAATTCTTATATAAATGCCCATGGTTTCCGTTATTATGGGTTGCTCTGGAACTATCAAGCTCATAATGTTTATTTACAGCTTCTTGCTGAGCTTGGTATTGTTGGCTTTTTGCTATTTGTCATCTTGCTTTTCACACTTGCCTTTGGTCTAATTCGTAGTTTTTTGATCTGGAAAGACACTCAAGGGGCGGAGCCGGTCATTCTTCTTACTGCAGTATATTGGGTCATGCTTATAGCTGTGTACAGCTTGACTGGTAATACTATCTACTATTCTTGCCAACTTGTGGTGCTTGGCATTTGTATAGCTATGTATCAGACTTTCAGATATAAGAAAGCGTTGTGGAACAATGGAACCACTTGTTAGTATTATCACACCAGCTTATAATTCATCTAAGTATCTTGTTTCTTTCTTCGAATCTATTTTAGATCAAGATTATCCTAACTATGAAATTATCTTCATAAATGATGGTTCAACTGATGATACAGAACTAATCGCGTTGCGATACAAAGAGATTTTTGAAAAAAAGGGTCATAGATTCGTTTATCTTGTAAAAGAAAATGGCGGTCAAGCTGCCGCTCTCAATACTGGTTTTCCACACATGAAAGGTAAATATTTTATCTGGCCCGATTCAGATGATATCCTATGCTCTGATAACCTGTCAGCAAAAGTCGACTTCATGGAAAAGAATCCAAGTATTGATCTTGGTATTGCATGGGCGAAACATGTAGATGAAAATGGTCGTAGCCTAGGTATACTCAAAAGAATTCCCGCGAAAGATGACAATCTGTTCCGTGATTTGCTTACCAGCAATAATGTACAGTTTTGTCCAGGTATATATGTCATAAAGGCTTCTACTTTTAAAAAGTGCTATCCTGAATTACATATTGATGAAAGCCGCGCTGGGCAAAATTATCAGCTCCTTCTTCCTATAGCGTATAAGTACAATTATGGTTATATAAATAAAGTCCTGTATACGTATGTCATGCATCCTACTAGTCACTCAAATTCTAAGGCGCATGATGAGCAAGCTCAATTGGAACGCTTTGAAAGACAAGAACAGCTTCTACTAAGGCTAGTAGATTATATATGTATTCAAGATGATAAGGCTGAGATGAGCACTTTGGTCAGGCAACACTTTCAAGGTATTTATCTGAGAATTGCTAACGAACACATTAATAGAAGAAGAGCTTCGGTTTCAATATACGCGTTATGCAAGATGCATCATGTGAATTGCAAGGATATTATCTATGCACTTGCAACTTTTGCTGGGATCAAGATTAAGTAGAGGGGGCATCTTGGGAAGGACGAGTAAATTTGTTCTCAATGCGATATCAACTGCACTTCTTCAAATAGTAACTATGGTGGCGGGGTTCATCACGCCTCGTTTTCTTTTAGTTGCGTATGGGTCAGATATTAATGGTCTTATTTCATCCATCAATCAGTTCATTGTTTACTTTAATCTTGTAGAGGCTGGCTTATCTAGTGCCGCTGTCTATTCATTGTATAAACCAATAGCTGAGCATAATTACAAACAAATCAATAGAGTTGTTGTTGCTGCGCGAAATTTCTATGTTAAGTCCGGCTTTATCTTTGTTGGTCTTGTTTTCCTGCTTGCCTTTATCTATCCCTGGATAACACATACAGAGGTACTTGATAAAGGAACTGTTTTTTGCCTAGTCCTTGTTCTTGGAGTGAACGGCGCTCTTGAATTTTTTACTTTAGCAAAGTACCGGGCTCTATTAACTGCAGATCAAAAAACCTATGTAATTTCTACGGCTTCAATCGTCTATACAATACTCAACACCCTTGTTGTTGTTGTTCTTTCAACTTTAAGAGTTGATATTTTACTACTTCGAGTTGTTGCTTTAATTTCTATCTTTGCTAGAAGTTTAATTTTATATATTTATATAAAAATACATTACAAGTTTATCGATTATAAAGTAGCTCCAGATAATTCTGCTATGGATAAGCGTTGGAGTGCGTTATATTTACAGGTAGTGCAAACTGTTCAGAATGCTTCACCTGCTGTGTTGACCACACTTTTCTCGACGCTTAAAATGGTAAGCGTTTATTCCGTTTATAACATGGTGCTTGCGGGAATTAATGGTGTTATGTCGGTATTTTCTACTGGAGTATCTGCAGGTTTTGGAGAGCTCTTAGTAAAAAAAGACACAAAAGCTTTCAGAAAAGCATATAAGGATTTTGAATATCTATATTACATGGCGATGAGTATAGTATACGGCGTTACAATGGCAACGATACTTCCTTTCATCCAAGTATATACAAAAGGTGTTAATGATGTTCAGTATGTGAATCTTATTTTCGCTGTGCTGTTTGTTTTTAATGGAGTACTCTATAATTTAAAAACACCACAGGGAATGCTAGTGATTGCAGCTGGTCTCTATAAGGAAACGCGGATTCAAAGCACCATTCAGGCAGGTATTTTAGTTGTCGGAGGTGTTATTCTTGGCTATTTATTCGGCCTTACAGGCGTTATGGTTGCATCTTGCCTATCTAATTTTTATAGATGTATTGATTTGCTCTTCTTTATTCCAAAGAACGTTACGCATCTTCCGATTCTTCCTTCATTTCAGCGAATGGTGGAGACTCTGGCAGTTATCATTCTGATATGTATTGCCTCATGGCTCTGCATTCCATTCCATCCAAACACTTTGATAACTTGGGTTGGTTACGCTTTTTGCAATCTTATAATGGCGGTTCTGTTGGTGATACTGTTCCATGTTCTTTTTGAGCGACGTAATATTCATATTGTTGTTGATAGAATTTGTTCGATTTTCAAAAGGAAATAATATATCATATTATAAAATATATGTTTTTAATCCAGAAGTCTCATATTCTTTTTAAGGTGTGATTGACATGTGTTTATTAAATTGCATCGTATGGGACTATAAATTTCAATTTACTAGTAAATAATAGTGTAACTATGGATTTTAAATTGTATAGAAAGGATGTTTTAATGAATATTAAAGATAGGATTAAGAAAATCGTTCCTAGTTTCTTGTTGGGGATGAAACAGTGGTGGTGTTTAAAGAGTGAGTCGCTCTATCAGTTGAAAAGGTTTTTTAATGCAATAAATAACAGCAATAATGATGTAAATCACTGTATCGCTGAAGTAACGTTTTATAGTCATCAAATTGAAAAAGGGCTAAGCCATAGTAATTTTCGCTTTGGCTTTGGGAAAACCGCTTTAATGAATCTTTCTCTTGCTTTAAAAGATTTAAAGCGATGTGATTCTGAATATACTAAATGTGCGGCTTATCAAAATGCTGTAGCGGCATTGCATGAGTACCGCTTCAGGCATGAAAATGCTGGTTATCGAATAGATGATACGATTGCGCTTTTCACTTCTGAAATTTGGAATGATGTCTCTGCATCTATTGCTGCTAATGGGGGGAGTGTTCTGGTTAAAGCTTCATCGAAAGATGAAAATAATGCTATTCCTTTTGAAAAATTGTTCCTGAATCGTAGGTCAATACGTGAATTCTCTGATGTTCCTCTTACTGAGACTGAGATCCAACATGTGGTTGAAGTAGCTACGAAGGCGCCATCGGTTTGTAATCGTCAGCCAGTTCGTGTGTACGCGACTACAAATAAATCTATCATTGAAAAAGCATTAAGGTTGCAAGGAGGTTTTAACGGTTATAAGCTTCCTCCTGCTTTGTTTTTGATTACCGCTGACAATGAAGCTTTCCTTTCGATAAGCGAACACAATGAAGGTTTTGTTGATGGAGGTCTTTTTTCCATGGCTTTGCTGATGGCCATGGAAGCCAATAAAATTGCCGCCTGTCCTTTGAATACTATGTTCTCAAAGCACATTGATCAACAGACTCGTGATATGATCGGTGTTCCTGAAAATGAGTTTTTGATTATGTATATTGCGGCTGGACATTTTCCTGATGAAACACATACATGTATTTCTAAGCGATATCCTGTTCAAAATATTCTTACCGTTGTTAAATAAGACATTAACGGAATATGGTACAGGGCTCATCTTTTGTCTCATAACAATTCATTGGCGAAAAATTAATGATTTAGTGCTATCCACTGACAAAGTGTCTTTGCACGATTGGCATGTTGAAGAGAAAGGCTAATAAATGACTGAAATCAAAAATAATGAGCTTCATACTATCGAACGTGTAATATCCTCTCCTGATGCAGACGAGATTGGGGGTATGGCCACGTACTGCGTAGGATGCGGTTCATGTGCGGTACTTGATCCGGCATTCCGCATCGCAAAAAATGCAGATGGTTGTTATCGAGCTAGTGTTGTCGGAGAGCCTTGTGATTGGGCTGTGGCAGAGCGCGTTTGCCCATTCGCGTCCTCGGTAGACGAGAATAAGCTTGGTGAGGAGCTATTTGGCGAACAGTCTGGTGTAAAGTATGATAAACATCTAGGCTATTACCTGAGCACCTATGCCGGATATGTGTCTGTAGATGGCTGGCGTTCTCGAGGCACTTCTGGTGGCATGATCAGTTGGCTGGCTGCAAAAATGTTGCAGGATGGGCTTGTAGATGCGGTCATTCACGCCAAGGATGGTCCTGATCCCAAGAATATGTACACTATCCAGATTTCACGTACTGTCGATGAAATTAAAGCGGGTGCAAAAGCGAAGTATTATCCGATCGAACTCAGTGAGGCCATTAAGCAAGTACGTGAGCATGAGGGACGTTACCTGTTTATTGGTCTTCCGTGCTTTGTCAAGGCTGTGCGACTTTTACGACGTGAAGATCCCGTGCTAATGAAGCGGATCCCTTATTGCATCGGCTTGATATGCGGGCATCTGAAATCTGACTTCTTTGGCCAAGCCGAAGCGTGGGAGTCGGGCGTGCCCCTTGACAAGATTGCGCGTGTGGACTTCCGTCACAAAACTCCAGGCACACGTGCCTCAGATTATGCAATTGAGGTGCGTCGCACAGATAAAGATGAACCTATCGTCAAGCGCATTGCTGAATTGTCTACTGCGAACTGGGGACTTGGCTATTTCAAATACAATGCGTGTGATTATTGCGATGATGTGCTTGCCGAGACCGCTGACGCGACTTTCGGAGATGCATGGATTCCTAAATATGTGTCAGATGACAAAGGCTGTAACGTTATCATTATCCGCAATCAAGCTATTCAGGATTTGTTTGACCGGTATAGGAACGAGCTCGTCCTGCATGATTCAGATGCGGCAGAAGTCTATCAATCGCAGTCCAGTGGATTCCGACATCGTCGTCAAGGTCTTGCTGAGCGTTTGTATATCCACCAGCAGCGTGGCGAATGGACTCCTACCAAACGCATCAAGCCATCTCTTGATGGAATTCCTGAACGACGTCAGCGGGTTTACGCAATGCGCACCACATTGAAAAATGAAAGTTTTGTAGCGTTCCGTGAGGCCGTCAAAGCCGGGGATTTCGCCGTGTTCAACAAGCATATGAAACCCCTTGAACGTAAGTACTGGCGCGTTAGCATCCCCTTCAAAAAGCGTATGATGAACCTCGTCAAACGTGTTATTAATAAGCTCAGGCGCATCATCAAAAAGCTTTGATTATCGCTTTCAAGGAATTCTGTCACTCCAATACTGGTGGCCGAAATGAATCTGCATCTGTAAAGATAACAAACTGGTGTTGAGGCTGCATGGCTATTTCTTAGAAAACGTCTGCAGCCTCCTATCACGAGGTTGTCTGGTGCGGACGTTGGTAGTGCCCGCGCCATTTCTTCTATTTCCCCGTAGACTTTCTTGAACTTGTTGCTCAACGTCTGCGAGCGGATGCCCTCGCATACATTCGGGCACTACCTTCGTTTTGTCTCGGCTGGACAATCAGCATTTCGCTATCATCGATGTGAGTAGGGGTCTTGACAGAGGAGGGGGTCAAGACCCCTGTATTGTTTATTACCAAAAGTGTGATTACGATTATGCCTTAAATGAGATGCTTCGTTTCTGCAGCAGGTCGAACCAGTGCCCGCGTCGCCGGTCGATAGTAAAGGCGAATAGTGCTTGACGAGCGAAATCAATCAGGATACAGACCGCGTAGATCGCGAGCAGTATGCCGAGGATCCGCAGGATCGCCAATAGCTGCTGGTACAGGTTCTGCAGGTTGAACAGCCGTGCCCAGAGCAGACTCTCGGAGGCCGCGTAGTCGGTGATCAGGTACACGACGAACGCGGATTGTGCGATTCGGTTGATGGTTCGATTGTGGAAGGTGACGCGGTCGAACAATAGGAACACGCCAAAGCCCACCATGATGACGGGTAGCTTCCAAGCGCCGGTGATGTATATTCCCATGTCGTGCCCGAGCAGCGACAATGTTATGGAGGCGCAGGTGTACAACAGGAAAAAAACCGAGTCCGATGCCGGTCGTCAGCCAGACCTGTCTGGTGGTGAACGGTTCCATATACCACTTGTAGGCGGAGATTAGGATGAATAGGTAGATGAATCCGAAGAAACCATCATTAATTTTTATCATTCCGGGGATGAAGCTGGTCAATCCCCATATGACCAGTACGGTCGCGGCCAGCGAGAAGTGGCATTCCTGGCCAAGCGCCTTCAATCCCTCGGCCAGGAAGGGGAGCGGCGCCAGGAAAATGGCGTAGGCGGTGGCGTACCACCACACGCCCATGCTCAACGGCATGACGCTCTTCATCATGAGTTTCATGCTGAGGTCGGCACGCCAAACATGAGATAGAACGCCACGAATGCGAGGCTCCAGAACAACAGCTCGCGCTCCATGATCCACACGCGTTTCAGGTTGGATTTGATGGGCTGTTCCCTGTCGAGGAAGAACCATGCGGAGATGGAGAAGAAGATGGCCACGCCGACCTTGCCGCCGCCGGCCATGACGAGCTGGAAGAAGATCCGCTCCGGTCCCAGGGTGAGTTTCAGCACGTCATAGCCGTTATGGACGATGAAGTGATGGGCGAGAATCATGAACATCGCGATGATACGCAGCAGTTCGATACCGGAGTTCCAACCCCCTATTTGAATTTCTGGAGTGTGCCGGTGCGCTGTATTTGGCGCTCATACCGCCGTTGTTCTCCGTGGCCTGGTTCTTCTCGCTCACAATTCTCCTCTAGTCTGTGGTCTCTCTTTTCCTTCCAAATCCTACGTTTCCAGACTGACCGTATGCCTCATCCCATTTCTCCCGTGACCAACCTCATTCAAGAAAACGTCACCAGCCTCTCCGGACATGGCCACCGCGATCGTGGATAGGACCGTGCACCACGGCAGGATGATCAGGTTCGAGGGAGAGTCGTACAGACGGCCCTACGCCCTGATGGGATAGAAGAAGAGGCAACGGCGGCGGGCTTTTCGCTCAATCGGACTAAAACCCGCCGCTTTTTCGGACTGAATCGACGCGCCATTCTGGGCTACTTCAATTTGACGTTGATAATGGTTATGCCGGTTTCCTATCTAAATACACTCGAGCCGGTCCTTGCGCCATATCCACAACGAGCCTCTGCTGGGATAGCCGAGCTCTCGGATCGCATCGGCGGCGTTTCGTTCGCATTTGATGTACAGGTCCACGGCCCTGTCGCGCTGCTCCTTGCTGTATTTCGCCATAGGGGGCTCTCCTCCAGGTCGGGGAGTCCAAGAAAACGTCACCACCTCGAAATCCCAAACGACTATTCGACGTATTTTGTAGCTATCCCTTGACGCATGATTTTGCGGCAACAATATGTGGTTTCCTTATCCTCGTCGACAGCTCTAGCGTGCGGAATGCTGCCAAACTGAAAATGAAGGATTTCTTACAGCGTCTGACAAATGCATTATTGAATGCTACCTTTGTTTTTGAGAGAAGGACTAGTAGTATATACATCCTTTCGAAAGCAAGCTTCATATATCTGAACATAGAAATTTCCATGACAGAGGAGGGGCATGAAGTCAATACAAGTAGCGAATGCTTTCATTCTTCGCCATGGCTCTGATATCGACATTACGAATCTTGTGCTGAACAAGCTCGTTTATTTCGCGCAGGTCGAATCTCTGCGCGAAACCGGGAAACCATTGTTCGAAGACAAGATTGAAGCTTGGCCTTACGGTCCGGTTGAGAGGAACGTTTATTTCACTTTCCAAAAATACGGACGCAACAGGATTCTCAAGCCCGAGGGCGAAACCGCAAAGGATGAACAGGCCTTATCCGTCGTAGATGGGACGGCAAAGAAATATGGTTTTCTGACGGCATTCGATCTTGTGAGATTCTCCCATCGAAAGAACTCCGCTTGGAAGAATGTCTACAGGGAAGGAGAAAACGTCGAAATCACCAACGATGCCATTCTCGCATCCGATGACGGTCTGACCTTCCCCAAAAACACTCTTGCATCTAGTTTGGATGAAGTAAATGCAAAATGGCGGAACACCTTCAGGATTCTGCGCAATGCCTGAGCAATACACTGACGAGTGGTGGCATATCCAAGCGCCGCCACTCGTTTTTCCATCTGATGATTTCGCAGAAGCAATGACACAAGCAATCGTTCGAGTACACAGGAAGCAACTTGACGACATCGGCGGATTTACCGTGGAAAGAGCCAATGACGCCGGTTCCGTAAGTGGCGTTGTGGATTCGACATTTCTGCCGGTATTCGGTCAATCGTCGAAAGAACGATTCGAAGATTTGTTTCGACAAATGGCGCATTTGACCTTTCACCTAGCCAAAAATCATTATTTCGCTGATGGCAACAAGCGCACCGCAATGGCCATATCCTTGGCCATCCTGAAAATGGAAAGAATTGATTTGGATATCGATGATGATCCAGAGCCAGAACGAAATACCCTATATAAACTCATTTCCAGACTGGTGACAGAAGAAATCACGGAAGAACAATTTGCCGCAAGCCTGAGGAGAAGTGGACGTTTAATCGATGAATGATGACGGGCTGCCGCCTGTCCGCTACAGCACAAGGTTGACCGGCCCATGCGAGTGCTCGGCTACCGCACGACCGCCGAGCCATTCGCCGACGAACCGCCAGACCTACAAGCCTGACGAAGGCGTTGCGCTTACAAATGAACAACGGGTGGCATTCATACATCATGATGAATGAGTAAGGTTGACGGGGAGGGGGAACCACATGAACCAGGCATGCGTACACAACGACACCATCGACGCGGGCAACTATCATGGCCGACCGCAATACCGGCCGTTCCTGCGATTTCTGACAACGCAGGAACGCAACGTCATTTGGCTGCTGCTGGCCATCGCTTTTCTTCCGGTGGACGGCACCACGCTCGGCCTGTACGCGCCGTTCTGGTCGCCGATCAGTCCGGCGCTGTTCGCTGTGTACTGCCTATGCAATTGGCATCAACTGCGCATCGCAGCCAACCGATACCTACCAATGTTCCTCCTACCAGTGGCCTGCATAATCCTGTCCATCCCAGGATGGCTGAAATTCGGCATCCATCTCAACGCCGCGTTCATGAGCATCACCGGATTATTGGGCGTGCTCGCCACTTTGAGTGCAATCGCCATTGCGTTCGGCATCAAACGCATTCCGTGGCGTACGCCATTGCGGATTCTCATCGCTTCTTACTGGTTCTCCTTCGGCGTGGGCGTGGTGCAATGGCTCTCCATCCACTTGCATTTCAAGCCGCTCATCAACTACTTCTCACACCTCATGTACCGTCAGTACATAGACGACAGTTCGGTGTGGGGCGGTGGCCGCCCGCAGTTCCTGTTCGCGGAGCCCAGCTATATCGGCATGCATCTGTTCGGCGTATTGTTGCCGCTTATGTGGCTTATGCGTGGGCGCGACCGTATCTATGCCAAGCGGTTGCGCAACCTCATCGTTGTGTATGCGATTGGCTCTGTGCTGATGCAGGCCGGCACCCGGATCGTTCTTCGCGCGAATCTACCAGAGTCTTGACCCGATATGCGGGCTGCTCGCCCATCCGTGGACGGTGCTTACCGGATATGGCGCCGGCAACATCATCAACGCGGTATGGGCCGGCGCGAAGCATGCGGGACGATTGTTGAATGGCCTGGGCATGAATGGAAGTGCTGCGGTGGGATTCGCGGCTGGCATTAGCAATCATTTTGGGTAGGTAATGTTCGACTGTTCAGTTTTTGAGCCTTGCCGCTCTGGAGCTGCCATAAGCGAAATGAGACGTGTTTCGTTGCTTAGGGTGCAGTGGTCACGGCCTGTTCGGACCGCAGCTCCTCGATACTTATATGCAAGACGGCAGTCGATGGCCGTCTATGTTGGGTGAAGTGATCTGAAGTGATTTACAAGCTGCGGATTTGCGAGCCGAACGGCCACAAAGCCAGCTTGGCCATCTTGAACGACTGAATGCCGAACGGGATACCAATGATGGTGACGCAGTTCAGCAGGCCGGCAAGTATGTAGCCAATCGCCATCCACAAACCGGCCAGTACGAACCAGATGATGTTGATCAGCACGGATCCCACGCCGCCGCCATACTCCACGGTCTTACCGAACGGGGTCAGCGTGAGTCCCGCCATCTTGAACGCCTGAATACCCAGTGGAATGCCCACAATGGTGATGCACAACACCAAACCGATAATGGCCCAGCTGGCGGCGAGCAACAACCCACCCAGAATCAGCCACAGAATATTACCAATAAGTCGCATACGCACATGATACTGACATGCCGTGCCGATGCCGACAAGTGGCAACGGATAACAACAAAAGATACAAAAAGCAGCAAAGCCATGTGGGAAGGATGTATTTTGCCTCGCCATAAGCAAAAATGGCGAGGCGGATTTATCGAACCTTAATCGAACCAAGTTTTAATACGGTTGCATTGCTTGGCGATGCAACCGAATATATTGGTCAAACTTTTACTTTGCTTTCCGAGGTGTTGCTGGCAGCAGCGTATTGAATGGATTTTTGCAGTCACTTAATTGATGCGGCTGCAAAAGCGATCGGTATTTTCTGGCTGAATTCCTTAAGTACGGAGCGGCAGAAAACAAAATCTTTGATAAGTGCCATGTAAAACTGCTCAACATCTGTTTGACTGAAAGCCCGCTACAAATCTGCCATACATACCGCAGATAGACCGGTTGAAATGGGAAAGATGCGCAGAGTGTGGGGCGTTCGCCTTGGGAACGGACGCCCCACACTTGTTGTGCGGGAATTTATAGCATTCCGATCAGTCCGTGATCGTGGCCGTCGCGTGCGAAGGCTGGAATCGTGTCTATTCCGGCGTCGACAGTGATTTTTTGCCCCCCTCCATACACTTTGCCAGTGCGTAGATCCGTCCATGTGATGCTAGCGTTTCCGGGAAGCGTCACCTCACGCGATCTGGCTCCGGCCTCAACTACGGGGGCCACTAGGATATCAGGGCCGAACATGTATTCATCGGCAATATCAGACACCGATTCGTCTTGAGGGAACTCGTAGAAGAGCCCACGGACCAAAGGCTGGCCATCGGTATGTGCTGATTCGAACAATTCCCGAGTGTAAGGGCGCATTTTCTCGCGAATGGCAATGAACTTTCGGAAGATCTGCTCCGTCTCGGGGCCATAACTCCAAGGCTCATTGTCGGCACCACTTGGCGAACGGTGGTCTCCGGCCGAATTGGTGATGGTCTCCTTGCCGGTTGTCGTATGCAGACTACGGTCGCCATGGTTGCGCATGACCGGTAGGAAGCATGAGAACGCGCACCAGCGGGCCAACAACTCCTTGAAATCGTCCGAATCAATTATCCCATCATGGAAACCGCCCATATCGGTGGTGAACCAGGGGATACCGGCCATGCCCATGTGGATGGCGCAGGTAATCTGGGCACGAAGGTCGGCGAAGGTCGAACCAACGTCTCCAGACCAAACAAGAGAACCATAGCGTTGCGAACCAGCCCAAGCGCAACGGGTGAGGTTGACGATGTCACCATCCCTTCCTATGGTTTGTTGCCCCTCGTAGAAGCCTTTGTTATAGTCTCTTGGGTAGATGTTTGCCACCTGCTGGTTTGGGCCGGCATAATATCGATAGTTGTCGAAATCGTACGTGCCGTATTCAGGTTCCGCTTCATCGAGCCAGAATGCATCAACCCCAAGCTCGGCATAATTTGTTCGGCACTTCTCCCAAACATATTCGCGAGCTTTTGGATTGGTGGCGTCATAGAACTGGCTGGGACCTTCGAACATCATGCCGACGTCTTCACCCTTATCTGCGCGCACGAGAAGGTTCTTTGACTTCATCTCAACATAATTCTCTGAGGCGAGCGCGACCTGGGGCCACACAGATACCATGAGTTTCACTCCCATGCTGTGCAGCTCGTCCGCCATAGCTTTGGGATCGGGCCAGAATTCATTCTCAAAACGGAAGTCACCCATATGCGGCCAGTGGAAGAAATCTACAACGATGAGATCCAATGGAATATTACGCTGTTTAAACCCATGAGCGACGTCTAGGAGCTGACGTTGATTCCAATATCTAAGCTTGCACTGCCAGAATCCCAGTCCCCATTCAGGCATGTGAGGAGCGTGCCCTGTGGCGTCGGCGTAATGCTTCATTATCGAAGAAGGTGTATCGCCTGTGGTAATCCAGTAGTCAATCTGCTTGGCTGATTCAGCTCGCCATTCCGTACGGTTCTTGCCGAACGTAACGTTTCCAAGTGCCGGATTATTCCACAGGAAGCCATATCCGGCGCTGGAAACCACGAAAGGAATAGATGCCTGTGAATTGCGATGCGCGAGTTCGAGGGTACAACCTTTTAGATTGAGGATGTTCTGTTGGTACTCGCCCATACCATATAGTTTCTCATTTTCCGGTGTGGTAAAGGAAGCGACGATGGAATAGTCGCCTCCGGTGATCGGTTTGAACCATCGCGCTCGAAGATTTAGTGATCCGCCAGATGGTATTTCCTGAATGAGTGGTGTGCCGTCTGCCTTATAGAAGCTCAGTAAACAGCGTGGCTCTTCATATCCTGATCCGGAGTACAGGCCGCAGGATGCTTTCGCTTGAACTACAATATCGCCATTGCGTAATTCGGCGGTTCTATTGGGCTTGTCAATGGTGATACCATAGCTGTGGCTGCCTGAGGCCTGATTGTTTTGTGGTAGCAAAGCTCCTTCTTGTTCTTGTATCTCATGCATTTTCGAGGCACGGACGCGGACTGAATTCTTTCCCCATGGTTCGATGCGAAGGTATTCGCCGTCACCAGTCCACAACAGTGCATCTCCATCGATAGCAAAAGTTAGTTCACTCATAGCTGGTCCTTGTTAATTATGTATTTAAGGGTTGGATTAGTCCTTCACCGCTCCGGCTGTTACGCCGGCGGCAACGTATTTCTGCGCGAAAATCAGCAACAGTGCTGTTGGTACTGAGGCCAATACTGCGGTGGCCATCATTGGCCCCCATTCTTGGTTTTGCGAACCGATAAAGTCATATAGACCCATGGTGATTGGCCTCATCTTGCCGCCACCGGAATCGAGGGTCGAAGCAAACATGAAATCCGACCATGCCCAGAGGAAAGCGAATAGCGAAGTCGTGACAATGGTATTACGGGAGAGCGGAATCACGATTTTGGTAAAAACACCCAATTGTGATGCTCCGTCGATTTGCGCTGCCTCCACCAGCGAGCGTGGCATACCAGACATAAATCCCGTCATCAGAATCACCGCGAACGGTACCGACAAAGTGGAGTCGGCAACGATAAGTCCCGGAATACTGTCGAGAAGGCCGATGTCATTGTAGATCTGGTAGAAGCCTAGAGACATAACGACCGCGGGAATCATCTGAGCAACAATCAACAGGAAGTTCATGGATTTTGAGCCTTTGAACTCCAAGAAAACAATGGCGTATGACGAAGGTAATGCAATTGCTAGAGTCAGGATCACGCATCCTATGGCAACCAGCAATGACGTTCCTAGGTAGGGGAGCTGTGAGCTTAACGCAGAAGCATAATTTTCGAGCGTGAAATCTTTCGGGAACAGATCACCCGAACGGATGGAACGACGTTGCGTGAATGATATATTGATCATCCAGTATACGGGGAAGAGCATAATCAGCGTCAAAATGATGCCTATAAGTGTTTTCCACCATGATGAACGATGTTTCATTTTAGTTACCTCTTCTCTTCATTCCGCTGGGCCCACAGGTAAATCAGAGCGAAAATCAGTGCTACGACAATGAGAATCGTGCCCACAACGGATGCTTCCGAATACCGGATGGTTGCTGATGTGCCCTTTCCGAAAGCCATCTCATAAGCCCAAGTTGCCAAGGTTCTCGAAGATCCAGTGCCCTTGGTCATAATCCAGATGATGTCTACTGTTCGTAACGTGTAGACGAAACCTAGCAGGAGCGTGATCATCGATACCGGCTTGAGCAACGGGAAAGTAATCTTCCAGAAGCGCTGCCAAGCATTGCAGCCATCCAACGCGGCGGCTTCATACAAGTCGCCATTGATGTTTTGCAAGCCCGAATACAGAATTACGAGGTTGAAAGGAATACCAAGCCAAATATTGGCAATGATAACCGCCCACAAGGAATGATCGGCTTGCAGCCACCAAACCGGGTCCAAACCAAATAGTTTGAGGAAATTATTAATAACACCGCTGTCGGCGTCCATCATCCATTGCCAGATCGTACCGGAAATCATTGGCGGAAGTAGCCATGGTACAAGGAATGCGCCGCGCAAAGCCGCGGAAAGTTTGAAATTCTGATTGAAGAAAACCGCCAATGCCAAGCCGATAGAGTATTGGAAAACGATAGAAGCGAAGACGAAAATCAAAGTCTGTCCGAGAATAGTCCAGAACTGTTGATTGCTTAATATTTCCTTATAGATATCGAATCCAGACCAAGGGGCATCGCCGGTCACAAAAGTGCGACGTGTGTAGCGGTGCATACTCATGGAAATATTCTGAATCAGAGGCCAAACGTAGAAGATAAGCATGTAAATAATCAGCGGGGCCGCGAAACCAATGGCGGCCAATGTGGTTGGCTTGATTCGCCTTGGTTTATCTGCGGTGATTGTTTGAGACATAGTTCACCTGCCTGTTGATGGAAAAGATGGAATGGGGCGTCTGAATATCGCAATGAATGGCGGGCAGATGCCCCGGAAAAATATGAGACCGCGAATCAGCCCTTATTCAAGGCAGCCTGTAGATCTTCAGAAAGCTGTGCAGAAATGTCTTCGTATTCCAGACCAACGTCAGTGGTACGGCCTTCAGCATTTTCTACGGCGTCAACCCAAGGTGCCCAGGCACTGTTCTCTTCCACCTGCTGCTTGCGGACGTCACTTTTGGCGGCAAGATAAACCATCTCATCATTGGTCTTCTTGAGATTATCTCCGTCAATGAGGCACTGAATGACCTCCGCGGTTGCCTTCATCTTGTCACTGTCTTTGGTTTTCTGGGCTGGAATGGTAATGAACTCGCCACCGCTTGGAACCGGGGCTACTCCGCCATCTTTGGCTGGAATGGAAATCATCTTGTAGCCTTTCTCGGTGGCCGACTCCATCTGCCATGAACCATTTTCAGAGAAGCCGTAATCGCCGCCAAGGAACAGATCCCACGCAGCAGATTGGTTGTCCGTTGCGACCGATTTCGGAGCCCAACCTTTTTGGACCCAGCCGGATACCAGATCAAGCGCATCCTGCTCGGCACTGGAACCTGAAGCGTCCTTCAATTGACCGCCGGCTCCCCAGAACCAGGGAAGGAACTGGAATGTTCCTTCTTCGCCGGAAATGCCGGAGAACGTGATGCCCTTATATCCTGCGTTTACTACTTTTTCGATGGCACTGTTGAGCGAATCCCAATCGGTAATCGATTCCGGGTCGACGCCAGCCTTATTGAGGACATCGGGGTTGTAATACAAGCCCAATGCGTTAGTGCCGTAAGAAACCCCATATTGTACGCCGTCGATGATGCCGGGACCTTCGATATTCTTGTCGAATCCTGAAACGTCGACTCCCGCTGCCTCGATATCCGTAACAAGTCCTGCGTCGACAGCGGTAGGCATCTTTGGGTTATCGATCAGGGCGATCTGGGGTGCGTTGCCGGCCTTGACAGCTGTTGTGAGATTGTTTAATAGGTCTGACTGCGCATAGCCGATGCGTTTTACGTTATATCCCTCAGGAGCACAATTGGTAACGTATTTCGCCCATGTGCTGCTATCGTTCTTCTGAGGGTATGGGTCCCAGAATTCGATTGTTTTGGAATCTTGACTCGAGTTGCTACCGCAAGCGGCGAGACTGACTGCCGCGGCACTTGCGGCGATTAAAGCTATCACGCGCTTCATATTTGAACCGATCATTTGGTATTTCCTTTCATTAACAGCGCACCTATGCGCTGAATGATTAATTTATTGCGTTTGGGAAGTTTTAATCCCAAACTGTTGAACCGGTTAAACAAGTTAAATAATAAACCCTGATCTTTGAAAAGTCAAATCGACGAACTTAACTAATGTAGAATCTCGTGGTTGTTTTCTGCGCGTAATCTACGTAGCTGCGATGTTACTCGGGCTCTTGGGTTAGTGGATAATCAAGATAGCGGGTGACCGTCGGGGCTTTCGGATTGTTTATTCGACGCAAAAGGGCTCCCACGGCGGCTTCTGATAGTTGTGCAATGTCCGGACGCACTGCGGAGAACGATATCTTCATTGATGTTGCTAGCTGTTTCGGGAAAACGGTTACGACCTGCAAGTTATCCGGTGTTCGGAGATTCCTGCGTGCCAAGACCTGAGGGGCAACGATTGTTGCTGGCTCGTTGTGAAGTATCAGAGCGGTCGCTTTGGCGTGCGTATCTAGTGCATGCTCAATGAGGGGCGAAGGATCCGAATCGTCGTCTTTCGGATATTCGACATGCATTTTCAGGTCAAGACGTTTGGCGGTCTCTATCGCTGAATCCAGAAAGCGCCAAGCGTAGCCAAGACCCTGATCAAATATTGTGTGTGACCATGGAATAAGAATCACCTCTTTATGCCCTTCGGAGGCTAGGAAATGCAAGATTGATGATGCAGCCTTGGCGAAATCGGAATCCACTGTATCCAAACCGTATGAGTTCTTTGGCGAGCCGAATGCAACGGTCGGAATGTGCTCTTTTGCGGCATAGCTGACTCGTGGATCCTCATCTTTGACGTCCATCAGGATGAACCCATCCACTTTCTTTGACGACCATGCTTCATGCATTGCCTCGAAGCCGTCGTTCTCGCCAATGAGCAGAGTGTCGTATCCTCTCTTTGTCGCTTCTTCGGATAGCAGGTACACGTACAGTCCAAAGAGGGCTGACAGATAGTTGCCGTGAAAGGCGGGGGAGACCACACCTATTGTTTTGGTTTTTCTTACGGATAGTGCGCGGGCTGCATGGTTCACCGTATAGCCTAATTCGTCAATCGCATGTTGCACTTTAAGTGTTGTAGCTTGAGTGATTCGAGGATCTCCCGATAGTACATACGAGACTGTTGCTTTGGAAACACCGGCTGCGTGCGCCACGTCAGAAATTGTTACCATATATCACCTGCTCTCGCCCTGTCGCTTCGCTAGGTTAAGCAAATAAGCAGCATGAGACAAGTTTAGCGTTATCTGTTTGCGCGCGTCGCCATGATGGTCGACAAAAGGCAATGACGCGATTCCAAGTTTTTCATCCAATGGAGGTGTGGACGGCTATGCGCGCGAGTATCCGCCAAACTGCTGATGTTAGTGGTTTGGATTGAGTCCGTGCTATTGGCTTGGCGTATGCCGTTGATGGTGCGAACATTGGTGAGTTTGATTCGCATCGGTGCTTGAGGCGATTAAAAGTACTTGCGTATGAAGAAAAGTACATTGAACGCCGTAAGAAAAGCACATTGAACGCCGGGGTAAGACGAAGAAGCTTGTCTGCGGCTCGCATCTCGTCTATGTATGGCAGATTCGGAGGCCTGACCGGAGACATCTCGCTTACATATGGCAGACACATGCGGCGAAAACCTCAAAACGTACCCCCGAAGTGGCTGTTTTCGCAGGCGACGTGCCATATATAAGCGAGATGTCTCCGTACGAAAAGCAAAATCTGCCATACATAACGCAGATAGACCGGTTGGCGTGGGGTATTACGCAAAGTGATTTCACGCGAGTACACGCTGCGTCCTACAGCAGGGGAGCGGTGCGTGGTTTTGCGGTTGAGTTTCGTACTTGCAGCTGAACGGGGAATGTCTCGAATGGTTCCTCGATGGGTTGTCCTTCGATGAGCGCCAGAGCCTTTTGTGCCGCATCGACGGCCATGTCGTATGGGCGCTGTCGAACGGTGGTCAGTTCTGCCTCTTTGGCGAAGGTGCTGTCATCAAATCCGGTTACGGAAATATCTCCAGGCACGGAAAGGCCGCTGCGTTGAAGGCGGAAGAACAATGGAATTGCCTGTGAGTCCTGATGGAAACACAATGCGGTGGGTGGGTTGTCTTGCGCCATGATTTCGGAAATTGCCACATCTAGAATGCTGTCGCCTTTTTGCACTGCCAGTGTGCGGGCGGTCAGTCCGTCAATTGCATCGCAGGCTTCCTGGAATCCGGAAATGCGGTTAAATGAGCTGAATCCCAATGTGGAGGAAAAGCTTTCATATAAATACAGCAGGTTACGATGTCCCAGCTTGGCGAGATGCCGAACGATGAGTTTGATGCCTTCTTTGTCGTTGATACCGACAGTTGCATCGAATCCTTCGCTGGTGGTATTGATGCCGATAATCGGAATTTTTGCGGTTCCGAGACGTTTGACCTCGTCGGGGCTGATGCCGAATGAGGAAACGAATACGGCATCCGCGTTGCTGCGTACGGGAAGTTCCTCGAAGAATGCGTCACGTGCCTCCGACCCCTCGATGGGGTAGATAACCAGATCGTACCCGGCGTCACGCAAAACATCGTTAAGTCCGGCAATGATTTCGGCGGTGAACCATTCGATGACGCCGCTGCCGACCAATAATGCTATGCGATAGGTTCTACCGGATTTAAGAATTCCTGCCGATCTGGAAACGCTGAAATTCAACGCATCGGCTGCGGCCTGCACTTTCAACCGTGTTGCCTCTGACACCTGTTCAGGGTGTGCGAAAGTGCGTGAGACTGTAGCGTTCGATACGCCTGCCTTCAGTGCCACATCGCCGATGCTCGCTTTCATGGTGCCTCCGAAAGTTTTTCACTGTTTGTTTCAGCCTACCATCATTACCGTCCTCATGGCTACAGAGTTGAAAGATGAATGAAAAGGGTTGCGATACGACACGCCGTATGAAAAACAATGTGTGCACGCTCACAGCGGTGAGATGAAACGGGTTTCAAATGAAACCGTTTACATTTTAAAAAACCTTGAATTGCCAATATGAAACCCTTGTCGTATGCTATTGCTTGTCCGCAAGGGGCGGATGAAGGCTTACGAGGACGTAAGGAGAGATATGAAAATCAACAAAGGTATCGCAGTGGCAGTGGCGGCCTTGAGCATCGTCGGCTTGGCTGCGTGCGGGAACAGCAATGCCGCGTCCGGCACAACCGATACGAAAGCCGACAAAGGGCTTGACGTTATCGGCAACACCATCACCTACGACCCCAATCATCTCGTGAACGACGGCAAGCCAATCCAGCTCGAGTACTGGAGCTGGGGCAGCAAGGGCACGGATCCTGTCTACAAGATGATTGAGTCCTACACGAAGACGTATCCGAACGTCACCATCAAAACGGTGAATGTTTCATGGGATGATTATTGGACCAAGCTGCCGTTGGCTCTGAAAGGCAAAAACGGTCCGGCCGTTTTCAACATCCACAACTCTTACGATGCGTTGATTCGTCCATACGCAGCGGATTACGATATCGACACCAAGTCTTTGGAATCCGACTACTCCACCGCATCCGTACATGAAGATGAGAACGGCAAAGTCAAGTACATCGACTCCGTGATCAACACCGGCAACATCTACTACAACAAGACATTGTGGAGCGAAGCGGGCCTCACCGACGCCGACATTCCGACCACATGGGACGAATTCATCCAGGTCGCCCAAAAGCTCACCAAAACCGACGGCAGCAAGATGACGCAGGCCGGCTTCAACTTCAACGGCGACGCCTACAGCGCCATCTATCAAGGTCTGAATTATCAGAAGGGTGAACTGCTCTTCAGCGAAGATGGCAAGAAAGCCAACTACAACAACGATGTGACCAAAGAAAACATGCAGTTCCTCAAGGATTTGTATGACAAGTACAAGGTCGGATCCGTTGACTTCGGCAACGATTACACCCAAAGCTTCGGTAACGGCCAGTCTGCGATGATCTACGCTTGGGGCCACATGGAAGGCACGCTGAAAGAAAAGTATCCAGATATTGACTACGGCGTGTTCGCCACCCCAACCTTCTCCGAAGACACTCCGTTTGCATACGACCGTTACAACGGCGAATCCACTCCGGGCGTCAACAAGAACCAGAGCAAAGAACAGCAGGCCGTTGCCCAGGACTTCATCAAGTACCTGCTCGCCAACGATGATTACATTCGTGAAGCGGTATCCGAACTGAACTCCTTCCCAGCCAAGACCTCGCTGCAGAACGACAAGGACATTCTCTCCAAGCCGGTCATGGCCGCCATCCAGCCACGCGTAGACCGACTGATCTGGCCGGGACCGGCACCATCCACCGTTGAATCCAGCGGCACCACTGCTTTCCAGAACGTCTTCCAGAACGGCATGTCCATCGATAAGGCTCTCAAGGAGGCCCAGGGTCAGATGGATACCGACATGAAGAGCTCTGACTTCACGTCAATGGAAAGCAAGTACGCTTACTTCGACGAACATAAGTAATACCGATATATCCTTTCCAATCCCTTTTCCAATCCGGGCAGTCGCGGTATGATTCTTCTTCCGCGCCGCGACTGCCTTTTATCTACGAGATACGTTCAATCTTCTTATTCGATTCGATCTGACATTCTGTATTGCGTAACAAAACGGTCGAATCGGCTCACAGAGAGGCGAGATTCAATGAAAAACAAAAATGGTGAATCTCTGGTATCGAGAATTTTCACCCTACGCAACATGGCTGTTGTCTTCTTGGTGGTCTATTTCGCCATTTTCCTGGCCTACCCAATTTTTAAAGCCTTCGCGGGCAGTTTGCATAACTGGAATCCTCTGATTGGCACTTATGATTGGGTCGGACTCGACAACTTCAAACAGATCCTCACAGACAAACTTTTCTGGACTTCCATGGGGAACACGGCGGTATTCGCAGGTGTTTCCACACTCTTCCGCATTGTGCTTGGTCTCGGCTTGGCCCTGCTGCTCAGCGCCAAACTCGTCAAATGCAAAGACACCCTCCGAGGTCTGTTCTACATGCCGACCATCACTCCGCTCGTGGCAGTCTCTTTCGTGTGGATGTGGATGTTCGACCCGCAGTTCGGCATGGTAAACAAAATCACAGGACTCGACATCAACTGGCTGCACGACACCAAATGGGCCATGCCGGCAGTCATCATCATGACCATTTGGAAGGATTTTGGCTACGCGACCGTTCTATATTTGGCCGGTCTCATGAATCTTCCTCGAGACGTGTACGAGGCGGCCGCCATCGACGGTGCCAACTCAG
>OFCP01000293.1_pt1 | contig 37530 bp, 29 predicted proteins | sample 1520831 | NCBI WGS metagenome assembly OFCP01 (sample SAMEA2699039, study PRJEB24076) | metagenome | biome: Human gut stool | place: Spain | collected 2013-03-20 | reverse complement strand
TACAAAAGTAATATCACATTTTTAGAATGAAAGGGGGAGTTTATCGAATGCTTACGTTAAACCCTATAAAAATACAATTATGGCACTAGAAATTAAAGGATTGCAGAGAGTTTTCAAAATCAGGAAAGGCTCGTCGGAAATAGAGCTGGCCGATCCGGACAACAGCCTGTCCCCGAACGAGGTGATGGATTTCTATTCCATGACCTATCCGGAACTGACCACGGCGAGCGTACACGGTCCGGAATGCGAGGATGACAGCGTGGTCTACCGGTTCAAGACGACCATCGGAACAAAAGGGTAGATATATGGCAAAGAGAATTTCCATCAAAAAAAAGGAGGATACATGCAAAACGCTATCAGAATCACAAATGGCGGGACTGGCCGTATTGATCATCAGGGCCGCCGACCTCTCGTACATCGGACGGGGTACGATGGGCCGGGAAAAAAGAAGACTGCCGCCACCGGGGAGCGTAACGCTTTTTTGACAGGCAGATTCCTCCCCATCGCGGCGGACTATCTGGTGGAGGACGAAACGGGAGGGGCATGCGTCAACCTGACCACGTCCGAAAACTTTGACTATCTATACCGGTCCGCCCTGCGATATGCCGATCTCATGAATGTCAGGCTCCCTTTCCGCGCGAGGAAAGGGAGCGGTCCCCGCATCAACATCACCGCCTTATACAAGGCCCTGGACGAGACCTTGCCGGAACATGTCAATCTGGAGGAAAGGGCCGGGAGGCTCCATTTCTGCCTGTACAGGTTCCATGACTGGCCGGACCATACCCTGTTCTGGCTACCCGTCGATTTCACGGAGAACCTTCCTGTACCGTTACGGCGTATCGTCCGGGAATTCATACGGCAGTTCGTACGTTACCACGGGTTGAACGCCGTCACGGAAACATGGTATTATGAGCTGGCGGTGGAGGAACTGGATGACTGGAAGAACCGCGATCCCGAGGCTTCCCCTCAGACAATCCGTAAATACAAACGCCTGGCGGAATCCTACCAATCCGGGAAAATCGCAAAAACACTTAAACGAATGGAAGGGAAACCGTTCTGTACCGATCTGGAAGAAAAGGTCCGGAAATACCGGGCGGCAGTGAAGGAGGAACGGGAGCTTTTGGAACTGATACGGGAAGGGATGGGACTGATTACCCCAGGAAATCCGTGCATCATGCAATACGGTTACGACTGGGCGTATGAAAGGTCACCGGATTTCCCCCCGATCGACCTGGACTGTCAGATCATGCTGGCATATTCCAACAATGACACCCTTACGGAGAACATGGAATGCTATTTCAACTCGGACTACCGGGAGACGTATGCCATCACCCCGGTCACAAGCATGTACCTGACACCTGAGACGGACAGACTGTTCCGGATGGACGACTATCCGGAGAGACTGTCCGGATGGATGGAACGATTCACGCAATGCATAAACTGGCATTTTAAAGTGCCCGTTTCCCAATAACTAAAGAAACGAAAACAAAAAAAATACAGGATATGAACGAACTTACCAAGCAACTGCAAGAGATAATGGTGCCCAAAGCGGCGCTGATCGCCTATGAGTACCAGGAAGGTCACTACGCAAGCGGAAGTCACTACCTGGAACTACGCCCTATCAACAAAAAGGGAAGAATGGAAGCAGGCATTCCGGTTACATATGAATTCATGGACTCCCTGGTGGAATCCTATTCGGACGGGAACCGGCGTATCCCGCACGGGTGGCTGCCACCCAACATGCTGTGGTGCGATACCCGCAGGGGGCATGAAAGCTATGTGTGGTATAATCCGCCGGGAAAACGGCGGATGTTTTTCAAGAACGACCTGAACATCGGGGATGGAATGTTCCATGTGCCGGGAGTCATTTATATCATTAAAAATGAAAGGATGGACATCTTCGCCTACAAGGGGAAAAAACCGGACGGGAGGACACCGCTCTATCTGGCCCCTTTTTTCAACGTGACCGGTGGAAGCGTATGCCTGGGAAACTCCACACTGGAGAAACCGGAGAGCCTGGATTTTCACACCCTGTTGGAATATTGGGAGAAACGTTTCTGGCTCAGTGAATTTTCCCATCTTGGAGGAGGGAAGAACCCGACAAGAAACAATCTGGTCCTAGTTACTGAGCGGATGCGTGAACAGCCGTTCGACAACGACGAACTCCAACCGATCAACAAACGATTGAAAGACATCCTGCCATGAGAAAGATCCATTTCACAGACAAGTACCTGCTCAGTCCCTATCACTCCGTAACCGTCCTGGTAGCCGGGGCGGGTGGAACCGGATCGCAGGTAATAACCAGCCTGGCACGCATGAGCGTGGCATTACAGGCTCTGGGACATCCGGGGCTGCACCTGACGGCTTTCGACCCCGACACTGTCACGGAAGCAAACATCGGCCGCCAGCTGTTCAGCGAGACGGAACTGGGGTTGAACAAGGCGACGGCGCTTGTCACCCGCATCAACCGTTTTTTCGGTTACGCGTGGGAGGCCAGGGAATGCCGCTATCCGATCATAACCAAAGAAGGGGATAAAAGCGTCCCGCTGGCGAACATCATCATCACCTGTACGGACAACACCCGTTCCCGGCTCGATCTGTGGCGGTTCCTGAAGAAATACAGGGAATATAAAAATAACGATGAGAAAGCGCCGATATACTGGATGGATTTCGGGAACGCCCAAACCACCGGGCAAGTCCTGGTAGGCAATATCCGGAGCAAAATAAGCCAGCCCGCATCCAGCGAATACCTTCCCATGCCCAGGATGAATGTCATCACCGAGGAGGTCAGCTACTCCACCATCCGGGAGGAGGACTCAGGCCCGAGTTGCTCACTCACGGAGGCGTTGCGCAAGCAGGATCTGTTCATCAACTCCATGCTGGCACAAATCGGTTGCGACATCCTCTGGCGCATGTTCAGAGAAGGGAGGACATTCTACCGGGGGGCCTATCTCAACCTTGACACGCTACGGGTAAATCCCATTCCGGTATAAACGGACGTGGATTTATTCCCGGTCATTCCTGCCGTACGGCCCGACCTTTCATCCGTACGGCACTCGCCACTCCCTTTTCCGTCATGACCAGCTCGTACCGTTCCAACCTTTCATAGAGCTTGCCCAATGTCTTGCATCCGTATCTCTTGACCTTGAATTTGGGCATCATTTTCTTCAACGAGCCGCCTATCAGGGAAAGGGAGACCTCCTCCTTGCCGTCAGCCGCCTGCTGGAAAGCCTTGTCAAAAAACTCCATATCCCTTCGGATAAAAAAATCCGGAGTGTTCTCCAAGGTCTTGTTTTCCTTACGGTCGGCATACAGGAATACGGAACAGGAACGTATCAGCGATACGGGAGTCTGGCCCTCCCCATATCCCAGTACCTTCAATCCCGCCTCCCGTATCCGTTGCGCCAACGGGTTGTAGTCACCGTCACTGGCGACCAGACAGAAACAGTCCACCCGGCCGTCACGGAGGATGTCCATGGCGTCTATGGCCAACGCGATATCCGTAGTGTTCTTTCCTGAAGCATAGGAGGAGGCCTGCACCAACCTGAACCCATACTCCCGGGCGGTCTCCTTCCATCCGGAAAGAGCTTTCCTCGTCCAGTCACCGTATATCCGTCTGATAACGGCATCCCCATAACGGGAAACAAAGCCCATGATATCCTCCATCCTCTCAAAGGACACGTTGTCACCGTCAATCAGAACCGCAATGAGATATTTTGAATTGGTATTTGTCTTCATAACAACCGTTTATAAGACAAAGTTAGCATAACTTCCGCATATCCACATTGCCCCGTTCAGTTTTTCTTTCCCCGTTTCTGCAAAAAATCCTGTATATCCGAACTCCTGTAGAAATTCTTGCCGTTCTCATCCGTCTGGTAATAACGGATCAGTCCTTTTTCCCGGTAACGGGCCACGGTCCGAAGCGACACGTTGAGCAGCCTGGCTATGTCATAGTTGTCCAGAAGCTCGTCACCGTTCAAGAACTCCTTCACACGGCCCATCCTATCCAGTTTCTTCTCTATGCGGTCAAATCCTTCCACTATGGTCATTATCATTTTCTCGAGCACTTCATTATCTATATACATCATGGCATGTATCTCCTGTATTTTTTAAAGGTTACTACTGAAATACCCCCGGTGCGCACTGTAAGAGTATATACCATTTTATTATGAAAAATGTATGCCATACCTCCTTTATGTCTTTTAAGCAGCATTATAACATATTGATAATTAGATGTAAATTATATTTTTCTTCCTTTTCGAATGTAACAGGTGTAAACAGGTAAAGTGTAAAACTGTAAAATACGGATTGTAAACTTTACATATTACCGGCCATCCGCTACCGCCATGCCTTATCTTTCCGGGGAACAGGCTAAAAATATCATAAACCAATGTATATCTGACATCTGATGACATCTGATGACATCTGATGACATTTGCGGACACCTTTTTGGATATGAGTCTCCCTCTCCATACTTTCGTATCAAATCGAAAAAAGGAAAGACTTATGGAATTTGTATGTATCGAGGCCAAGACATTCATGGAAATGAACGAGGCCCTGGAAGCCATCGCCAGAAGAGTACATGAGACATGCGGAGGAAGCACGCGGGGCATGGATGAGTGGATCGACAACCAGGAGGCATGTACGCTTATGGATGTCTCGCCAAGAAAAATGTTACAACTCCGGAGAAGCGGGTCCATCCCCTACAGTTACATAGACCGTAAAGTATATTACAAACGGCAGGATATCATCCGCTTTATGGAGGCGGAAATTCATCGGGTGACACCTCTAAATCGAATGATATGATCCAATCCATGCTGACCAAGGAAAGCCCGGAAATCATACGCTTTTTCCGGAATATTGAGAGCCTGTCCGAAATACTGGACACACAGGCGGAAAAGATGCGGCCGGTTCTGAACGGCGAACGTTATATGACCGACAGCGAGCTGGCCGAACACCTGAAACTGACACGGAGAACACTGGCCGAGTACAGGATAACAGGTAAACTGCCTTATTACAAAGTGGGAGGCAAATTATTGTACAAGGAAAAGGACATCCTCGTGCTGTTGGAAAGAAACAGGATGGAGGCTTTTGATTATAGATGATTCTGTCTGTGGCCACTAATGTCGTATTCCTATTTCTTACCCGCAAAGGCCACCTTTTGCCCCCGGCTGCGCAAGGCGGTCCTTTGGACCGGTTGGCAGAAAAAATCATCCTCACTTCGAGAGGGCACTGAAAAATAAGAACTTTTTCAGATCCCTTTCGATTGAGTCCTAAAAAATGAGTTCGCCAAATCCGAGAATAGGGATTTGGCGAACTTTTTGTTTTTATACACCCATGACTTCCAAAGTTCTTCATATGTGTATCTCATATCCATGAAAGTGCCATTTATCCAAAGAACTTCGTAATGGCAAATAACGGAATATTCTCCATCCATTCCTGATCTTGATACCCCATCATGGAGATGCGCAGTCCTTTCAACTGATAATCGGGATGATTTTTAATATATTCCGACATGGAACGCGCACGTACATTCTCTTCGGCTTTCACTTCCACCGGTATCACGCGATGCTCCGTCTGTACCACAAAGTCAATCTCCGCAGGTGTTTTGTCACTGCTCCAATAATAGGGCGAAAAGCCTTGGGCCACTAATTGCTGCAAGACAAACTGTTCGGTAAAAGCGCCCTTGAACTCCTTGAATACATTATCTCCTACCAGCATTTGGCTGGCGGGCGTCTCGGTCATACAGCCTAAAAGACCGCAATCAAGCAGGAATAATTTGAAGGCACCCAGATCTTCGTAAAATTTGACAGGCATCTGCAGCTCTTTTATCCGGCTGACTTTATGTACCAGACCTGCATCCATCAGCCACTGAATGGCGAGTTCATATTCCGTAGCTCTGGCTCCTTTCTTCAACACATTATAGATGAATTTCTTGTTCTCCTTGGCCAACTGCGAAGGCAAGGATTGCAGCACTTGTCCGATACGTATACTTTCAGTAGGTGTCGTATGCTTGGAGATGTCCCGCCGATAAGCATCCAGGATTTCAGTCTGTTTGTCACGTACTTCCTGCAAGTTTTGATGCTGAAAGAAACAATCCACCACTTCAGGCATGCCACCTACATAGTAGTATTGGCGAAGTAAAGCAATATATTTTAAACTGAGAATCTTTAAAATTTCCCAATCGGGCTGATGCAACAAATCGCACAAATCAGTTTCACCGGCAGCCATCAGAAATTCTTCAAAATCCATCGGATATAGACGCATTACATTTACCTTACCCACCGGAAAGGACTGACCTTTCCCCAAAGTAATTCCCAACAAGGAGCCAGCCGCCATCACATGATATTCAGGCGCATTTTCCTGAAAATATTTCAAGCTATGCAATCCCCGTTCCACCTCCTGCAACTCATCGAATACAATCAACGTTTTTCCTGCTTCAATCTTCGTTCCTGTGATAGCCTGAAGTGTCAGCAAAATACGGGGGATGTTATAGTCGGCTGCAAATAACTCCTTGGCCAGTGGCTCGACATCACAGTTGATGTAGGCTACATTCTCAAACTCAGTCAGACCAAAATGTTTCATCACCCAAGTTTTACCAACCTGACGAGCACCCAACAGTATCAAAGGTTTTCTCGCAGGATTATCTTTCCAAAGTTTCAACTGTTGTATAATCTTCCGTTTCATCGATTCCTTTAAAATAAGAATTATTCACTTGTTTCTTGCAAAGATACATTTTTTCGAGGATATAAACCAATATATAACACACTTTTTCGACGATAATCCGAGGGGAATATTACATTTTTCATAGGATAGCAAAGAATTTTTGATCGATATATCAGGTTAGCGGGTTAAAGTTTTTCCACCTTGGAATCAAGCAATGTTCCGCATTTCTATTTCTTACCTGCAAAGGTAGCCTTTTGCCCTTGATCGTGCAAGGCGGTCCTTCGGACTGGTTGGCTGAAAAAATCATCCTCGCTTCGCTGCGGTATTTTTTCGCCAAGCCTTGCACAATCAGGGCAAAAGACAAACGGATGCATGTAAGAAAAGAAATACCGGCTTTACCAAAGCCGGGCATGTTTAACCATAAAATAAAAAAGACCATGATTCAAACAAAAAACAAGTATTGCAAGGAAACATTCATCCGTCTGAACTACTGGTATGACCGGATACACGGGCTTGTCCGGGAAGACATAGAGAAAGTGAACGCAATGGTGGAACACATCGAAAAGACACGTTCCGACCGGTATCCCCGAACAGGTGACAGCCTGTTCCTTATTTCCGGATACGGTGAACGTTCCCGGCCGTTCTTCGTAGATGCCGCATATGGAGATAACATTGTGCTCCGGAATTTCTCCCGTGTCCCATTCGTGTCCCGGGATAAGAAGGGCATCAAATGCGATATGCATGGCGGCGAGTGCGTGCTGGTAAAAACCGGTGATGTAAGGTTCAAGACTTGGACTACCGGCCGTTTCAAGCACTGGGGACATTACGGGACATGTGAAAACGGGGAAGTTTACTACGATGCGAAAGTAGCCCTGTGGGAATGTGGCGCACCTGAACAGCCGAAAAGTCAGGAATGGTTCAAAATCCATATCCGCAAAAACACCCGGTCGGGCGGGGATATGTACACCGGAGAAATATCCTGTAAGGATGAGGATGGACTCAAGCAGTTTGTCAATGACCATGAAGGTTTCATATTCGTAGAAGAGGATTCCCAGGAGATGGTCATGCTATGTTTCAGGCATTCCGATATGAGGATTTCCCCGGAAGAGTGGGAAAAGATGAACTGTCCGGTATCCGTGCGTGAAATATACGGACAGATGCAGAAAGTAAAGATTGTAAAAGATCATAAAACACATCTGACCACATTCTACTATTAACACAGTATCGCCACATTAAAAATCACCCTGCTTCCTGCCACATGCGGCAGGAAGGAAACAAGGGTATATCATCGATGGTTGGAGACGGTTTTGTAGTCGCTTACGAAAAAGATGGAACATGGTATATCTTACCTTTGAATTATAATTTTACTGATATTGGCTATTTTGTTTATCCAAATCGAAATCATACACTCTCTATCCCTTTATTGCCAGAGTTACGAGTGAATTATCCGGGACGTTACCGGATTTATTATAACGCCAGTATTGAATCCTTTTCTCCCTCATTGCAAAAGACAGTCTATGTGATGGATGAGTTCCGGTTATCGAATGATCTGTCAGATGTGAAACAAGCATGCAAAAATGTTTTTGCAGATCCTTCCGTTCCTGAATTAGATGGAGGGGATGAAGTTTTCCAAAAGTATGTGAGTGATCATATTCGTTATCCGGCAGATTTCAATATGGATATGCTTTATTATGTTACGTGCCGATTGTCTGTCAATCCGGAAGGAAAGGTGGTACAGGTGGATGTATTGGATAAGACTTGTCCAGCCTCTATAAAGGCAAAGGCTATTCGGTTATTGGAGAAGATGCCCTGTTGGAATCCGGCATCTGCCTTCCATGTATTTGGTAACCGAACAGCTTATGTGGCAGTTCGATTTTGTCAAGTAGAATAATTATTGGAGTAAAACTCGTAAGTTAATCCTATTTATAAAAATAGTCCTGTTATTGTCATTGGTTAATGGATTCGGTTCAGTTGATTTCACGGTTAACCCTTCGCTCGTCACATTTGTATTCGAACTGAATCCTTTTTGATATGCCTTGCGGAAGCGTCTATTACTTGGCGTTGAAATCCAAAGCTCTGTGGTTGGTGTATTTCATGTTTTATTAATTTTTTACTTAAGTCCCGAGAGAACTTAATACTTTTTATTCTAAAAATAAATGCTTTTTAACAAAAAAACAAGTACCTATTAAAAAAAATAACACTTGTGACAAATATTTTAATATCTTTGCAATGGGTGATACAGAGAAAAGACATAGTTCTCTCGGAACAATGTCGAAGCACTGTCTTTGGCGTTTCTTTTCGACTGTCCGAGTGACAGCGACATGAAACATCTGAGAGGGTTCGTAACTTCTGTATTTGGGTATCGTAAATATCGAAATGTTCGGTTTATCGGAAATAAATAACAGAATAGAGGTTTATGTATATATACCAATGAATAAATGTTAAAACCATATGTACCTTTAATTGTATAGCTTATGAGATATCTGCTACTTACCGCTGCTTTGGCGATGAACATGCAAGCGATGGTCGCGCAAAGCTCTTACCAAGTAAAGAACAGCGTCACGCTGAGAAACGAGGATTGTGATTTGACAAAGATGAGCGTGATCTTACCCGTTCCTGTCAGTAATATCTATCAAGACGTAGTCGGGCTCAAGGAATCTTCGGGTATGGTTCTCGACTTGGATGCCTCGAATCGGTATTTGAGAGACATAAAGACGGACGGACAGCCGTCCTCCGGCGAATCGTATACGTTAAGCGAGGAGTTCTCGGTCACGCTCTATCCTGTGTACATCGATATGGCACAATTCACCACACTCTATCCGTATGATACCGAATCCGCTATCTATAAGCGATATACTGCGGATAAGGGGGGATATATCGATACGAGCAATCCGTCGATCCGCTCCGTGTCAGACAGGCTTTGGGGCGATTCCGGCGGCGATATCTTGGATTACGCCCGCTTGTGCTATGAGTACGTGGCGGCGAATTTTAAGTATCTGTATGCAGACACCGGGATAAACCCGATAGCGACCATCCTTTCCGACGGGGGAGGTGATTGCGGTAACCTTGCTTCCATATTTGTCAATCTGATGAGAGCTAAAAAGATACCGGCTAAACATGTCGTTACGGTAAGACCCGATGGGTCTCATCATGTCTGGGCTGATTTCTATCTGGAGCGGTACGGCTGGATACCGGTGGACGTGAACGCGAGGCTAGTCGATCCTCGGGGGAATTATTTCGGCTATTGCCGGGGGGATGGCATCATCATGTCGGAAGACATCTGCCATGAGGCGGAGTTCTTGCCCGGAGAGAAATTCGAGGGGGTAATCCTCCAGACTTTCTGGTATTGGTATTGGTACAGGAATGCCAGTGGGACTGTCGAAGCAGAGCATGCGCTTCGAGGGCGGCAAACCGGCCGGGTGTCGATACCCGTTATCGAGGAGACCCGCTACGACGGAGCCACCTTGAGCTGGAATCTGTTCCCGGGCGCTACCGGATATCGCTCCAAGGTCTATGAGAAGGCTACCGGACGTTTGGCCGACGTGGTAGACGTGCCCGCGGACGCCTCCTCCATGCCGTTGGACGGGCTGGATCCCGAGACGGAATATGGAATTGTCTTTACGCCTTTGCGGATGGTGGGAAATATAGAGACGAGCATGGGAACGTATGACCTGGCTCTCAAGACAGCCGCAGTCCCGACCACCAACGGGGAGATCCCGATGGCAAAGGCCGCTACCGTATGGGGAAAAGACGGTCGTTTGAGCGTACACTTGGCCAGCCCCTCGAAAGTCTATATCAGCGCTTTTGACGGCAGGCTGCTACAGGCGGTCGCGCTTCCGGCGGGAGATACGAGCTTGGCTTTATCCGCAGGACGTTATATCATCCGCGTGGGAAATGAGGTATTCAAGGTCGCCTTATAACAAAGAGTTTGATACTTATCCACTTTTAATTTATACACGTATGAGAAAACAATTTTTACTAATGCTGATCCTCTGCCTTACGGCCTCGCTGACGTGGGCGGAACGGATCGACGTGGCTACGGCCCGCAAGGTTGCGGGGAGCGTGGCGCAACGAGAGGGCGTGACCAGTGGCCTGCGCTCGGCAAGTGATTTATCGTTGGTGTACGCCGCCGCCCCCGGGCAAAGCGGCTCGGCCCTGCGTAGCGGTGTGATGGAAGGCTCGGCCGACTACTTCGTGTTCAACTTCCCCGGCGAGAAGGGATTCGCTATCGTGGCGGGCGACGACCGGGTACGTCCCGTCCTAGGCTACTCTGACGAGGGCAGCTTCGACCCCGACAATCTGCCGGAGAACCTCCGTGGGATGCTGGCCTACTACCAAGACCAGATCACGTGGGCGAACGATAAGGACATCGAGGCCACCCCGGACATCGCCGCCGAGTGGAGCCGGTTGATGAGCGGCACAGCGCTGAGAGCGGCGGGAGAACCGGTGTTGCTGAGAACGGCCAACTGGAGTCAAGGTGAGCCTTATAATCGGCAGACACCTATAATAAAAGGAGAGCATGCCGTTACCGGATGTGTGGCTACCGCTATGGGTATCATCATGAAATATCATGAGTATCCGATACGGGCAGTGAATCCTCCGGAATGGAATTATTATTCGGTTGATGGTCGTTATCAAGGGTTCCAATTGACCTACGATGATTATGACTGGGCGAATATGCTCGACACCTATACAAGTACCTCTTATAACGATACGCAGGCTGACGCTGTCGCCGAGCTGCTTTACCATTGTGGCGCAAATGTGGAGATGAAGTATACATTGGAAGAAAGTGGTACCCCAACTGTACTTGCCGCACGGGCTTTATCGGATGTATTTGGATATAGCCACTCGATTCGCTATCTGCAAAAAGACGACTACCGTTGGGAGGAATGGAAAGAGATGTTGAAGAACGAATTGGATACAGGCTATCCTGTTATTTATGATGGACAAAGTAACTCTGGTGGGCACGCCTTTGTTTGCGACGGCTATAACAATGATGAGCTATATCATATCAATTGGGGATGGGGAGGACTTTATAATGGTAATTTTGTCCTTTCCTTGTTGGATTCCAAAGGTAATGGATTGGGATACAGCGAAGGCCAAGGTATGTTGCTGAATATCCGTCCGGAGCAAACCGGGGAGAGATATTATATGAGACCAAGCTTGAGAAATGCATATTATACTAAATCCGGGAATTCAGCGTCTGTAAGTTTCGACTTTGAATACTTCGCCTTATATGATCATACCTTTTATATAGGGTTAGGCGTGGTTGATCAAAATAATCAAATCATACATAAGCCGGGGTCTCCTATACCTGCGAACTTGCAAGGAATGGAGGATGATGGTAGCTATCATCTCTACAATGGCAATACGAGATCTATAATTCTATCTTCTCCATTATTGGGAGGCCAGCGTATCGCACTTCTTTGCTCTCTTGATGGCACTGAATGGGAAGTGATGCGTGGAAAGGAGAATGTTCCTACCGGAATTGATGACAATGGTGTGATCAATCCCACTCCGGATGATCCGAATGATCCGGAACAACCGATGAACGTGAATATCATATGGAATAAATTCGATGATAAATACATGAGAGTATCCGGGCTGGATCCCTCAAAGAACAATTACGATAATACGAAGGGTATTTCTTACCAACTGTCGAATGTAAGAGAGGACGTGATCTTGCGCTATACGATCACCAATTATGCGGACTGGAAAGGTCATCTCGATATCTATTATGGAACGGATTATACCCTATCCAATGGAGGGAAGGGCACTCAGGTTACAATAACGGATGGCTCTTTCGATATACCTGTCACCAAGGCGGAGATAGAGAGCGAGGGTTCTTACTATGTGAACTACCTGAAGATCTATTCGGATCGCGCTGGCGAGCTGTCGTACAAGATACAGGTGTTCCCGAAATCGGCAACTACCCCCGATTTTGAGCAGGAGGGCAAGAAGATGACGTTTGTCAACGATATAGAAGGCTCGTATGATGTGAACCCGATTCGCGGTGCCGTGGGGCAGATGATACCGTTCAATCTTACCTTTGATAAGGTAGACGCGGTTCTCCAAGGTAAGCCTTTATCATTGTCTATTCATATAAATAACGTGCAGCAAGGGCAGATACACCTATATGGTACGGATGGCAAGGAGATCGAGTTGACGAGTCTAAATAGCTCGCTTGGAATATCCACCCCGAATCCAGTGGCGGTAGGTAATTTGCAGGCGAATAGTCCCTATTCATTCAAGCTAAAGAGCGATGTGGAATTACAAGGTGCTCAGGATAATGTATATATAAATTTATACACATATGTGGATGGTCTGGAAGTTCCTTCTCTGAATTATATTCCGTACATCTATATCGACCCGGCTACAGTCAAGACCTACACGGTAGCCTCTTCCGGTCTCACCGGCTTGAAATGGGAGGATGGCACGGTAACCTCCATAGAGGAAGGCAAGGAATTTAGAGGTCGCTTGGTTTGCACGCAAGCGGGCTACCAAATCCCGGCCACTCTCCAAAAGGTGACCATGGGTGGCCAGGTGCTGGCGGAAGGTTCCGGTTATGGCTATGCCGATGGTTGGATCAGTATCAAGAAAGTAACCGGCGATGTGGTTATCACCGCCGCCGCCGAGCCTATCCCGACCGTCACTTATATGATTAAAGAAGGCCAGATGACCGGGGCTACATCCGATATCCCGTCCGGAGGTAAATCCGTTCAGGAGAACTCGGAATGTACGATCAAGCTGACCGCTGAGCCGGGGTATCTGATCAAGAAAGCAGATGTTATCATCAAAACAGAGGACAAGACGCTCCAGCAAGGTAAAGACTATACTTGTACCGAGGCGACCGATTATAAGAGCCTTACGGTGAAGATACATGCTGTCACCGCGGATATGGAATTGTTTGTCTATGCCGATCCCGAGCCGAAGAGTTTCTCGATCACCGGCAAGCTGACGCACCTGACCGCCGATAAGGACATCGTGAAAGGCGTATCGGTAAAGGAGAACGAATCTTTCGGGTTCACGCTGAAGCCCGCTACGGATTACCGCTTGCCGGAGGCCATCACGATCTTGGATGGCGAGACTCCGCTGGTGGCCGAAAGGGATTATACCTATGACAAGACTAGCGGAAAAGTGGTGATCTTCAATGTGACTTCCGACTTGGTGATCAAAGCTACCGCTATCGACAATCATCAGATACAAGTCGTGTTCAATCTGGAGGGTGTTATCGCTACTCCCAATGAGGTGGGACCGTTTACCATCAATACGAAACCTGTATTCGAGGTCGCTTTTGCCGCCGCCGAAGGATATGAGTATAATGGTGAGATCGAGGTGAGAATGGGCGATAAGCTTCTTTCTACCCCGGCAGACTATGAGTACGTGCCGGAGAACGATCATTCTTTCACGTTGAAGACACCTCTTTCCGCTACCTTGACCATCACCGCCAAGGGCACGCAAAAGTCATATAGCGTTACGACCGCTTATACAAATATATCGACACCAGCCGAAGAGCTGCCGAAGAACGTGCTGCATGGCAATGCGCTATCATTCAAGATCACGCCGGACGAGGGCTATGACCTGCCGGAGACTATTGAGGTGAAGGTGGGTGATAAGATTCTCGCCGCCGCTACGGATTACACCTACAACAAGGCTACCGGCGAGGTTTCCATCGTCAAGGTGACCGGCGATGTGGTGATAACGGCCGTAGCCGTATTGAAAACTTACGAGGTGAAGCTGACGTTGGAGAAGCTGACTTCCGACTTTAAGGAGGGCACGAAGGTGAACCATGGCGCTAAGCTGGATATCCAATTGACCGCCACTGCCGGCTATGAGCTACCGAAGAGTGTCAGCGTGAAGATGAACGGCAAAGACGTGACCGCCGCCGACTTCTCATACGCGAACGGCAAGATCTCTATCGCCAAGGTGTTAGGCCCGATCGAGATCACTGCGAAGGCGAATAAGACCTATCCGACCCAAGCTCAGATGGAAAACCTTGATATAGAGGGCTTGGATGGTCCGTTCGCGGAAGGCTCTACGATCAAGGCTAAGTTGTATGTACCGGAAGTTGTGGAAGGCGAGTACAGATTGCCGTACTCGATCCGTGTGACCATGGATGGCCGTCCATTGGTAGCCGGCGTGGATTATACCTATGATAACCAGACGGGCGAGATCGAGATCCCGAACGTACATGGTATTGTTTCCATTGCGGCCGTCGGTATTGAGAAGGATCACTTCGAGGTAGTACTTAACCTTGCGAACCTCACCTCCTCTCCCGCTTCCTTCGAGCCGCAGGTTAAGGACACAAAGATCGAACTGACCTTGGAGCCAAGCTCCGGCTACGAGCTTCCTAGTGGCGTTACCGTGAAGATGGGCGGCGCTACCCTTGCCGTCGATACGGATTACGCTTACGACCGCTCTACCGGTAAATTCACGCTGGAGAGGATCACCGGTACGCTGGTGATCACGGCGAACGGATCCCGTATCCCCGAACCGGAACCCGAGCCAACCCCGACTACCTATACCGTGACGCTTCCGGTCGTGGAGGGGGCTACGATCTCCGCGTCTGGGTCCACTACCGTTACGGAGGGTAGTAGCCTCTCCTTCACCGTAGAGGTGAAAGCAGGCTATAACGCCGACAATATGGTAGTAAAGGCCAACGGTACGACACTTACGGCCGACTCGAACGGTCGCTATACGATCGCTAACATCCGTAGCAACGTGGTAGTAACCGTAACTGGTATCGTGAAAGGTGACGATCCGACCGCCAACGAGGAAATCGAGGCCGGTGAGTTGCGTGTATGGGCTTCCGGCAGCCGCCTGTTCATCCGGACACCGGAGGCTGAGCGGGCTTATGTCGTAACCTTCGACGGTCGTGTGTACAAGACCCTGTCCTTGTCCGCAGGTGAGTACTCGGAGCAGATGCCGCAAGGTTCTTACATTATCCAGATAGGTAAACAATCCTATAAACTGAACTTCTAAGCATTAAACACAAAGTGAGGGTGTGCCATTTGGCATTTTAGGTACACCCTCAGATCTTCAGGAGGTATGGCGAACACCGGTATATACCGGCTTGCCACACCTCCTTCTTTTCTATCATCGGAGGGCACTTCCGCTTCTCTCTGTATTCCATCATAGAGATAGTTCTGTTAATTCATTTTCGTTTATGGGGGTGAGCATGAATCGTCTACCATTTTCATCGATTAGGATCACACCGCCTTTTGTCTGCCAAATCAAAGAATAATTTACATATCTTTGCGCCAAAGGTGATTGGAATGAATGTATTTTCTGCTTTTGATACAGGCGTTATGGTGGCTCTCTTACTGGGCATTGAGTTTCTTAGAAGTGATATCCGAACGATTCTCTATTGTAAAAGGAATGATCCCAGGATTCTTAAGAGTTGCTTATATACGCTGCTTATATTATTGACCAGCCTTTATTCTATTGTGGCCGGAGCCATGCTTCATCCGGAGCCCGTACCTGTTTATGAATTGATACCCGGTTTTCAAATGGGAGTTTATGGTTTTTCTTTTTCGTTTATATTGCTCGCTGTTGCATGTATTTATCGTAGAACATTACCTTTTGTCCTTTTGGGGTACGCTATGATATATGTAATCGGTGTATTGATACCATTACTTAGGTATGTAGTGTCTATGATGGATTATTTCTATAGCAGGTTAATTTCTTGATTGTATCGGATTGCCCTTTTTATGGGCTGCCTCCCCCGGCTTCTTTCCTCCGATCCGAGTCCGGCTTTTTGCTCGGCAAAGGTTTTAGGATTCCGCAAATGGCAAGTTACAGCCATATCCTTTACTGTATGGAAAATAACGCTGAAGAAGTGTTGCCATTGCAGGTTACACCGATTGCTAGTGCATATAATGCTAAAGTAAGGGAAAAAGAACTTGTTTTCCGCATTGACCGTCTGCTAGAAGAACTTGCTTCCTTGAAAGAAGCTCTCCTTCTGAAAGGCAAGTGTTCTTGCTTTCTTGTCCTCATAGCTAAAGATTTTAATTCATAATGTTTTTTGTAGTTTCATAAAAATGCTTTTTCGAGAACAAGTACCTGTTTCGATTGAATAGTAAGATAATCATACCAAAATTCAGTGTACATTATTCTATGTAACTAAACAGGCTAACCGAGTAGACAAAGAGGGGATAAGATGATTGCTCATTCTTATCCCCTCATGCCATCAGTTATTCAAAATAGTCCCAATCAATGTACTTCTATTGTAATGACTGACCTTATACGCACAACTTAATGTGTCAAGCAATAATACAGCTTTTTTTAGCTTTACAATTGCAATTTGCAACTACTTAGAGTAGTCATTTTAGTTTTGACATCCTCTTTCTTGTTATCTGCGGTGAGCGGTAGGACAGTTTATTTCGCCACGTCCCACCATATGCGAGAACTGAAGTGATCGCCACCGGACAGACGGCTAACAGCTGCCTCGTAATTAGCCGCATTGTCTTGCGACTCTTTTGATGGGTAGCGGAAACGACGGGGGATCTCGCCATTCGTATCTGCGTTAGGATACGGATTGGCCGGGTCATAGGTCGATTTTAATTCCGGATAGCCGGAACGACGCCAGTTAGCAAAGGTCTCATATTCATCACAGAAACAGTTGATCCAATATTGTGTGTTGATCTGTTCCAACGCTTTCGATGCATTGAACGGGTTCTCCGTCAAATAGCGGTCGATCGCGGCCTGCGTCAGATACTGATTGTACAGCGCCGTGCCGTTGGGGAACTGTGCGAACTGCCGCATGGCAGCGCGTACGCCGTTCTCGTAGTAAGCCTGCGCGCTCCCGTCTACCCAGCCGCGTACGGCAGCCTCGGCCAGCAACAATTGTGTCTGGGCATAGGTGCAGACGAACGTTGGGCCCGTCGGGTCGGAATAGGTATAACGGTTTATCGTGGAATAACGACTCCTGTACGTGCTGCGGTAATCCTCGTCCTTGAACTCGGGATATTTGTTTCCTACGAACCACGGGCTATCGGGGCTGTCGGAGAAACCGCTAGGCAAGCCTTTCTGGACGGCCGGATCGGAATTGCCATATTGGAAGTCGCTACCCGCCTGCACCGAGATGGTCGGATCCTCGCACACCGTACCGATCAACGGCAGGCGCGGATCGTTAGTACTTTTCAGCAGATCCACGAAATACTCGGTCAGGAAGAAGTTGCCGCGATCCTCGTGCGAGTAGATCTTGGCGTATGGCTCGGAGGAGTCGTTCGTTGTCAAGCCACCCGCATGCATCAGCATGCAGTTGTCCGCGTCCGACTCAAATACCCCGTTGGCTACCGCGGTCTTCACCCATTGCTCCGCCGCGGCCGGGTCTACCTTCGACATACGCATCGCCACGCGCAGCATCAGTGAGTTGGCAAACTTCCGCCACTTCGAGGCATCGCCTTGGTAGAAGTTGTCCGCCGATTTCATCGCCGCCGCCGATGCGCCGTTCAAGGCGGCCTGTGCCTCGTTCAATTCCTTCAGCAAATCCATATAGATAGATTGTTGCGTGTCATATTCCGGGAAGGAATACAACTCCGGCTGTACCGCCTGCGAGTAGGGGATATCCCCGTAAAGGTCGGTCATGCGGTGCATGCCGTAGGCGAGCATGATACGGGCGATTTGGTAATCGGTCTGCCGTGACGGATCCTCTTTCCAAGCCTCCACCGCATCTTTCATGTCGCGGAGCGCCCCGCGCGTGTCACCGTTGTAGATTTCCCAATACGCACCTGAGTAGCCGTCGTTCCAAGTGTAATTCGCATTACCCAACCAATTGAACGATGCGGTATGGCTCATCCATTGAGCCGCATAGATACAACCGTTTCGCCATACGTCCCAATCAGATCCTAACATCTGATGCTGACCGTTGGTGAACAATAACTCGGTCGGGATATTCTCCGAATTCAGGTGCTCCGGGTCCATATTCACATCCCCGAAATCGCTGCAACCCGTTCCCCCGATCATGGCCGCGGCGGCGCACGTCATATATACTAAATACTTTTTCATACTATTATACTTCTTCAAACGTGATTAGAATTTGACATTGACATTGAAACCGACATTTCTCGTGGCCGGATAACCGTTCAACTCCAAGCCCTGTCCGTTCGTGTTGTTGTAAGCTGACTCGGGATCGATGTTATCGGTATGCTTCAAGATAGTCCATAGGTTACGTCCCACCAACGAGACGCTCAAGCCCTTCACCACCTTCATCTTGTTCAAGACAGACTGCGGGAAGGTATAGCCGAGCGACAACTCACGCAACTTGATGAAGCTGGCATTGTAGACGAACTCCTCGGCGATATTATTGTTGACGATCCCCTTGTGATAATCCTGCGCGTTTACCGCCACGTTGTTCTCTCCAAGGATCTTTCCATTGTCATCTATCATGACACCGGCACCGATAAAGCCACTGCCTCCCGGGTTATCGACCGTACGGCCAAGCAACGTACCCTTGTGCAGACCCTCGCTGTAGAGCGAGTAGTTCGTGCCGGAGAAGAGGCTTGCGCCTGCCTTGTAGTCAATCAAGAACGACAAGGAGAAATCGCGGAATCTCAACGTGTTGCTCCATCCTCCGGTATATTTGTAGACACCGTTGCCTAGGTTCTGCAACTCGTCGGTCGCTTGCGGGATACCGTTCTTATGGATGACCCGGCCTTGCTCGTCACGGGCGTATTTGTAGCCCACCAACATACCGTAAGGCTGGCCTACGATGTTGCGGACGGTCACGTTGCCCGAGCGTGCGGAGGCTCCGTCGATAGACAGGGACTCTACGCCTCCCAGGTATTTCACCTCACTATCGTTGTATGCGAAGTTGAAGGTCGTCTCCCATGAGAAGTTCTTCGTATGCACCGGTGTCGCATTCACCATGAACTCGAAACCTTGGTTCCGGATCTCGCCCACGTTCATGTATTTCGATCCGAACCCGGACGCGCTGGACGTGGTGACAACAGCGATATCGTCTGTCGTGTTCTTGTTGTAGTACGCCATATCGAACGATAGGCGGTTGCTCATAAACGCTAGGTTCAAGCCCACCTCGTACTCCTTGATGCTGACCGGTTTCAAGTCTGGATTCGCGAATTGGTTACTGTTTGCCGTACCTCCGGTCTGTCCGTTGATCTGGAAATTCTGTACCTTATACACCATCAAGGTCTTGTATGGATCTGTACCATTGGAGGAGCTTGCCCACGAGCCGCGGATCTTACCGAAATCGAACCAATCCGGCATATTGTCACGGAAGGTATCGGAGAATACCCACGAGAGCGTCACGGACGGATAGAAATAGCTGTTGCTATCCGGGTTCAAGGTGGAGAACCAGTCGTTACGTCCCGTCAGGTTCAAGAACACTTGGTTCTTCCATCCGAAGTCCGCCGTAGCGTATATGGAGTTCACCCGGTATTCCGAATAGTCCTTCTTCGATCGTTTATCGCTGAGATTATTTACAGACCACAGTCCATCGACGATAAACGGACGGCCTCCATCCGTCGTATAGAACATCTTGTTGATCGTACGCTGACGGTTACCGCCCAACGTGGCGCCAACCGACCAGTCGCCCCACTCCTTATTGAACCCGATCAGGTAGTTCAAGTTCATCTCGGAGAAGCTACGGGAGTATTCCGTCATCCAGCCTTGTGGATCCGCGGCGGCTCCAGTCGGCTGTATCTGTTTGAACTCCAAGTTGTAACCATCGCGTTGAACGGCACCTTGCACATACAACCAATCCGTGATGTCGTATTTCAAGGTCATTGATCCCGTCAAGCGGTTCTTCTGCATATCGTTGGTTTTCCGATACTGCAACCAGTAGGGGTTGTTGAAATATACATTGCGGTTACCATTACCGTTCATTTCCGAGCCGTCCTCAAAGGAACCCCAAGGAGCGTTCGCCGAGCCTCTTTCCAACCAACGTACATCGAACGAGTTCGCCAAGTGCAGCAAGGTAGCGTTGGTATTACCGTTGCCATCGGACAGGTTCGAACGGCCTTTCGACTTCTCGAACACATAGTTGGCGCTCACGATCAAGTGCAGGTTCTTCAAGATATCATACGTCGTATTCATATTGATACCTTGCTGGCTGTTACTAGAGTTCGGTAACTGTCCCTTCTCTGCTACGTTGGATACGCCGAAGCGGTAGGTGATCTTGTCTCCCGCGCCGCTGAGCGAGGCGGAAGTTGAGTTGTTGATACCCGTGCGGTAGAAATTCGGCCAATTGTCGATATACTCGTAAGGCACCTCATTTCCTAGGAAGTTGGTCGCCGTACCACCTAAAACGTCTCCCCAGCTACTAGTCTGCGTGGTCTCAGCTCCCGCTACGGAGGTAGGACGTACGCCATAATCACCCTGCCCGAACACATTTTGAAAGTCTCGGTAGTCGTAGATCATGTTAAAAGTCAAGTTGTTGTTGAACTCGATGTTCACAGGCTTACCTTTCTTTCCGGACTTGGTCGTGATCAAGATCGCACCGTTACCACCGCGATATCCGTACAATGCGGATGCGGCGGCACCTTTTAACACCTGTATGCTCTCGATATCGTCCGGGTTGATGTTACTCAATCCATCACCCATATCTATACCGCCCCATGTGCCGGCCGATCCTAAGTTCTGGTTACTGAAGGGCACGCCATCCACCACGTATAGCGGCATGTTATTACCTGTCAGGGAGGCGTTTCCGCGGATGATCACACGGGAGGAACCACCCGTACCGGTCGAGTTACCGCCTACGCTAACACCGGCTACCTTACCGGAAAGGGCGTTACCTAGGTTCGGGTCACGGGCCATCGTAAAGTCCTCGCCACCCACTTGCGTCGTGGAGTAACCCAACGAGCGGCTTTGGCGTTTTATACCCAATGCGGTGACTACCACCTCATCGATCTTCTGCGTGTCCTCCGTCAGTTTCACTTGCAAGCCCGTCTGTCCGCTCGCCGTGATCTCCTGTGTCGCATAACCGATATAACTGATCTCGATTACCGCCCCATTGGGAATCTCCAAAGAAAAGTTTCCGTCTAGATCCGTAATCACGCCGTTTGTCGTACCTTTTTGGATCACGTTCGCACCGATTACGGGAATACCCGCTTCGTCTACGACCGTACCTGTCACCTTCTTGTCCTGCTGTACGCCCATCACCTCATCAACCGTGCCTACGGAAGCAGGAACGGCCATCGCCGCGTTTACAGAAAAAGCGGAAAGCAACAAACAGAACGCCGAGGTTTTAGCTATCCATTGAAGGGATAATAGCTTAGATTCATTCTTTGTCATCTTGCTTTTGTTTTAAAATTAAGTTTAAGTTTAGATTGATTACATTTATTCCTGTAATGTTATATCACAATATGAACATGGTTCCAGCGGAACTAATGTATCATTCATGGTCTATTGCATAACTGCGATGTAAAGATACAACTTTTTCGTAAACTATACTTAAATTTATGGTGCTTTTTTATTAAAAACAACACTTTTGTCACAAATTACCTTTTGAAACCAAGAAAATCAAATCTTGAACGTATCTAAAACACGTTAGTTCCGCTGGGACAAGTTTCATCCAGAGACCAAAACAACCTCAAGTATGCATGGTCCCGCTCTAAACGAAAGGCAATCTCTCTACCAAAATAAGGCCGATTTATTTGGCACAGGTCACTATTTACCATACTCTTGTGTCTGATTTAAGATTGAAATCCTTAGAAATATTTTTAAGCATAATCTATATGAAAGCTAGTTGATACATAACTTCAGCCATCTCACACAGATATTTATAATCAATAGTTAATCTTCTGGAGTTCCTCAACAAGAGAGCGATCTTTCAACAATCCATCTCTTAGGTAAGACAAGGAATTCGGTTGGGCGCTCATTTAGCCAGAGTACGGCTTCAACAACCCAACCGAATTTGTCCGTAACCCAATCCCAAGCGCTCCTTGGCACTCTCTGTCTGTAAGGATCTTAACGAGGCGCAGGAACTTATATTCAAGTTATTCAATAACCATTGGTGCTATTCTCCATTGGTAACTTGATTGATACTGTAAACTCTAACCATCATATTTTTTAGTTTGCTGATACTTAATTATTTTTATATTGAAATATAAGGTTATTTTATTCATTTCAAAATGACTTCTAATTATTTAACAAACTATTATGATTCATTTGTTAAAAGTGCTTGTCAAAAAGATAGCGAAACAATCGAACATAACAGTCATACCCTGTTTATTAATATATTTCTCTCTTGATCGTTTGCTTTTATACCTGATTTTTTTGAATTTTGCACGCGATAAACAATATGTATTCGGTACAATAAGTATAATTAATATCATGAAACCTACTAATTTACTATTATTTCCAATTATTATCCTTTGTTCTTTCACTTCGGTCAAGGAAATACCTCCTTACAAGAATCCGGCACTTCCGGTTGACGAACGAGTGAAGGATTTATTAGGGAGAATGACGATCGAAGAGAAGTTCTGGCAAACATATATGATGCCTGGTGATCTGGATAAAGGGAAAGACCGCTTTTCCCACGGTATCTTCGGATTCCAGGTTTCAACCATAGGAACCAGTAATCCGGAACTCAAACAATTGCTGCAATACAACCCGAAATTAACAGCAAAAGAGATGGCTAAAAAAATCAATGAGATCCAACGTTACTTCGTAGAAGAAACCCGACTGGGCATACCGATTATTGCATTCGACGAGGCTTTACACGGATTGATTCGTGGTGGTGCCACGGCGTTCCCCCAATCCATCGCATTGGCCGCCACATTCGATACGGCCTTGGTACGCCAAGTCTCCCATGCTATCGCCATGGAAACGAAAACACGTGGTATCCGACAAATACTATCGCCCGTGGTTAATCTCGCAACAGATGTGCGTTGGGGACGTACGGAAGAGACCTATGGAGAAGATCCATATCTTTCGGCATGCATGGGTGTCAACTTTGTAAGAAGTTTTGAAGAAATGGGAGTGATAACCACCCCTAAACACTTTGCCGCCAATTCCGGAGATGGAGGACGAGACAGTAATCCGATCCATTTCACGGAACGATTTTTGGAAGAGACGCATCTGGTTCCTTTCAAGGCTTGCTTCCAAAAAGGACAGTCGCAGTCTGTAATGACTGCATATAATATGTTAGACGGAACTCCTTGTACAGCCAATCCCTGGTTATTGATCGACAAACTCCGGAACGAATGGGGATTCGACGGATTTACGATTGCGGATGCAGATGCTGTCGGTATCATCCACAAGTTGCATCACACCGTCAATAACTTCTCGGAAGCAGGAGCTGATGCAATCAATGGAGGTCTGGATGTCATCTTCCAGACAACATACGATGAACACCGACCATTCTTACAGGCTTGCCTAGATGGTTTAGTTAAGGAAGAAGCGCTGGACAGGGCTGTAGGACAAGTATTAAAAGCGAAATTCCGCCTAGGTCTGTTCGAGCATCCCTACATTGACGAAAATGAGGCGGAGAAGTGGAATGCCTGCTCCGCACACCGGAAACTGGCTCTCGAAGCAGCTCGCAGATCAATCGTGTTATTGAAAAATGAAAATCGGGTTTTGCCGTTATCCAAACAAGTAAAACGTATCGCCCTTATCGGACAAGATGCCGCTCAAGCCCGTTTAGGAGGGTACAGCGGACCGGGCGTTGACAAAGTCAGCATTCTTGATGGATTGAAAAATAAACTGGGCGATCGAGCTATCATCCGTTACGAAGAGGGATGTAAACGAATCAATCCGGAATATCTGACCGTCCCAACCGATTATTTATCCACATCAGACGGACTGCCGGGACTGGAAGGGCGCTATTTCAATAATATCTCCTATGAAGGAGTCCCCGATTTGAAACGGATTGACAAACGCATACAATTCTCATGGACATTGTTTGCCCCGGATTCTTGCCTGGCTGTCGATTGGTTTTCTGTCGAATGGAACGGGAAATTAAAATCTCCTATCTCCGGAACATATCGGCTCGGGCTGGAGGGAAATGACGGTTACCAGCTGACCGTTGATGGAAAAGTGCTAGTAGACAAACCATATAAAACCTCTTTCGGTCACACATTAGTTCCTTTTACCTTTGAAAAAGGAAAAGAATATGACATTCGTATCAGGTTTTATGAGAATACAAAAAACGCACGTATCCGGTTTGTTTGGGACGTGGATACAAAAAATGAAGACCAGTCCATCGAACAAGCCGTACAAGCTGCCCGTGAATCCGAGATCGCCATCGTTGTCGTGGGTATTGAAGAGGGAGAATTCCGTGACAGAGGCTATCTGGCATTGCCTGGCCGACAGGAAGAGTTAATCCGTAGAGTCGCAGCAACAGGAAAAACCACTGTTGTTGTTTTGATCGGTGGAAGTGCCGTGGTCATGTCTGAATGGCAGGATCAAGTTCCGGCCGTACTGAATGCCTGGTATCCGGGAGTGGAAGGGGGCAATGCGGTTGCCGATGTTTTATTCGGCGATTATAACCCCTCAGGCAAACTGCCGATCACTTACCCGATCCACGAAGCCCAGCTACCACTCAATTACAGTCATAAACCGACCGGGCGGAGCGACGATTACCTCAACCTGACCGGTGAACCGCTTTTTCCTTTCGGTCACGGATTGAGCTATTCCGAATTTGATTATTCTGGACTAAAAGTGACGAAAGCAGTACATGGCACAGCTTTCCATGTTACTTTTTCGGTGAAAAATACGGGGAAATACGCAGCCAATGAAGTCGTACAACTCTATTTGCGCGACCAGGTCGCTTCCGTAACCCAACCAATTATGCGGCTGATCCATTTCCAGCCTGTATCATTGGCACCGAGGGAAACAAAAGAGTTGCACTTCACTGTAAACGAGAAAGACCTGTCCATGCTGGATAAAGAGTTGAACCGCGTGATCGAACCGGGTGAATTCCGTCTGATGATCGGGCGCTCTTGTAAAGATATCCGGTTAAAGACAACACTGACAATAAATCATCCAATGACTTTAGAAACAAACCATTAAATAAAAACAATTACCATGAAACAATTGATTCAATACATGGGTATGCTGATGTTGCTGTTTGGGCTTTCCTCCAGGGTATCAGCACAGATAACCCTTGTGAAGGATGGTAAAGCCACTTCACGAATCGTATTAGTTGAGAAGAATGAAGTGAACGAGCAAGCAGCCACCTTGCTGCAAGACTTTGTCAAACGGATCAGCCAGGTTACGCTTCCGATCGTTGCCGATACAAAGGCTAGAAGCGGGGACATTCTGATTGGAGGAAAACAAGCCTCAGCCGGAGAAGACGGTTTTTTGCTGAAAACGACAGCAAACGAACAACTACAAATATCCAGCGGAGGCGATAAAGGCGCCATCTATGGTGTAGTTTCCTTATTGGAACAATACATGGGCGTGTCCTATTTTGCAAAAGAGGCCTATACGTTGACTCCGATGCAGACAATCACACTTCCCGCTATCCACAGGGAAGAAACACCGGCATTCCGTTATCGCCAAACTTACAGCTATAACAACGACGACCCGGTCTATAAGCTATGGTTCCGCTTGGAAGAACCAAAAGACATGTTTATCGAAAACATGTGGGTACACACGTTCAACCGTATTCTGCCGTCCGACCGGTTTGGCAAGGAACATCCCGAATATTACTCATTCATCAACGGTGAGCATCGTCCGGGACACAACAGCCAGTGGTGTCTGACCAACCCTAAAGTATTCGACGCGGCCGTACGCCAGCTAGATTCGATCTTTAAGGCTCACCCGGACATGAAAATGATTTCGGTCAGTCAGAACGACGGTAACAATACGAATTGTTCCTGTCCGGCTTGTAAAGAAGTAGACGAGTACGAAGGTTCACCTTCCGGCAACCTGATCCGGTTCCTGAATAAACTGGCCGAACGTTTCCCTGATAAAGAATTTTCCACATTGGCTTATCTGTATTCCATGCAGCCGCCCAAGCATGTGAAACCGTTACCCAACGTCAACATCATGTTGTGTGACATAGATTGTAAACGTGAGGTTCCGTTAACCGATAATGCCTCCGGCCGTGATTTCGTAAAAGCGCTGGAAGGATGGTCGAAGATATCCGACAATATATTTGTATGGGATTATGGGATCAATTTCGATAATATCGTCTCACCATTCCCCAACTTCCATATCCTGCAAAAGAATATCCAACTATTCAAGAAAAATCATGTGACAATGCACTTTTCGCAGGTAAATGGTATCCGGGGCGGGGATTTCTCTGAGATGCGGGCTTACATGATCGGAAAATTAATGTGGGACCCATACCAGAACGCCGACTCCCTGATGCGTACCTTCATGAATGGCTATTACGGAGCGGCCGCCCCTTACCTGTATCAATACCAGAAGATCATGCAAGGCGCGCTGCTGGCCGGCGGACAACCGTTATGGATATATGATTCTCCGATATCCCATAAAAATGGCATGTTGAACCCCGTTTTGCTGAAAACATACAACGAACTGTTCGACCAGGCAGAGGAAGCCGTCGCTGGAGATACCGTACTGTTGCGCCGCGTACAATTATCCCGCCTCCCGCTGCAATATTCGGAACTCGAGATCGCCCGTACACAGGTCGGTACAGATAAAACGAAGATCAGGAAATTACTCGGGCTATTCGACCGGCGTACCCGTCAGTTCGGCGTCACGTCATTGAATGAACGTAAAAACGCACCCGGCGAATATTGTGAATTGTACAAGAAACGATTCTTGCCGCAAAACGAGCGAAGCAAGGCCTCCGGCGCCTCCCTCACCTGGATCATCCCGCCTCAGGAACGTTATAAAACATTGGGCGAAACAGCCCTGACCGACGAACTGTTCGGGGGAACAACATATGTAGAAAGCTGGGTAGGATGGAACGGGACGGACGGTGCTTTCATTCTAGACCTGGGCGAAGAGAAAAGTTTCACCCGGATAGAAGCGGATTTCCTCCACCAACTAGGTGGCTGGGTTTTATTGCCTCATAGTGTCAGCTATTCTATATCCTCGGACAATACGACATACAAACCTTTCGGCTCGTTTACATTCGCTGAAGACCGGGACCTGCAGGTTAAATTTGTCGAAGGAAAAGCGGAGTCGGATAGCCCTGTCAAGGCCAGATACATCAAAGTTGAGGTCAAAGGGATCGGATTATGCCCAGACTGGCATTATGGCGTAGGTTATCCTGCCTGGTTTTTTATGGATGAAGTAAGTGTATATTAAAAAATCCGTGATCCAATTATGAACAGAGAACTATTATTCTATATAACAGCAATACTGCTTTGCGCCGGGATACTTTCCTGCAATAAAAAAGAAGCCATCGCGACGTGCGACTATGAGGTAGTACCTCTGCCGAAGTCGATCACTCCAGCTAAAGAGGCCCCTTTTATATTGAGCACATCCACCCATATCGGATATCCGGAAGGAAACGAGAAGCTGAGACAAACGGCGGTTTTTCTTTCCGGATATATCCGCGAAATGACAGGCATCGAAACAGAAGTAACAGCAGATACGGGTTCTTCCAATAGCATTCGCCTCGTATTAGATCGTACTGCCGCATCTTCACCGGAAGGCTACCGGCTAAAAGTCGGCAAGAGAGACATTACCATCACGGGGAGTTCGGAAGCCGGTATATTTTATGGTATACAGACACTTCGAAAATCACTCCCCGTGACGGGACAAAAGGAGATAAGTTTTCCGGCCGTACAGATTCTAGACGAGCCGGAATACCGCTACCGGGGAATGCATCTCGACGTAGGCCGCCATTTCTTCTCGACTGATTTCATCAAGAAATACATTGACATTATCGCTCTCCATAACCTGAATACCTTCCATTGGCACCTGACTGATGACCAGGGGTGGCGTATCGAAATAAAAAAATACCCGAAGTTGACCGAAATTGGTTCCAAACGGAAAGAGTCGTTACTGAATGACGGTCCCGGGAAATTCGACGGAAAACCATACGGTGGTTTTTATACGCAGGAGGAAGTAAAGGACATCATCGAATACGCGGCAGAACGTTATATCACCGTTATTCCGGAGATCGATCTGCCGGGACACATCACCTCCGCGCTTGCTGCCTATCCGGATCTAGGATGCACAGGAGGCCCCTACGAAGTGGCTACTACGTATGGTGTCCATAAGGAGGTATTATGTGTCGGCAATGAGCAATCGCTTCGTTTTGCGAAAGATGTGTTATCGGAAATTATTGAGCTTTTCCCTTCCCATTACATTCATGTAGGAGGCGACGAATGTCCACGTGACCGCTGGCAACAATGCCCGAAATGCCAGGCATTGATCCACAATAACGGATGGAAAGATACGAAAGAACATAAAGCGGAAGACAAACTCCAGAGTTATTTTATGACAGAAGTGGAGAGGTTCGTCAACAGCAAAGGACGTCAGATTATCGGCTGGGATGAAATATTGGAAGGAGGGTTGGCTCCCAATGCGACCGTCATGTCATGGAGAGGTACGGAAAATGGTATCAAAGCGGCTGAAATGCGACATGATGTCATTATGACCCCAGCGGGTATCACTTATTTCAGTGGCCGCCAGTTATTGGAACTGGGTGGTAACCGGGGGGTTCGCCGTGTCTATGATTTCAAGATCTGTCCGGATACATTATCGGAAGCTGCCGCCAAGCATATCATCGGTGTACAGGCCTGTCTATGGTCGGAGCGAATTGATACCCCGGAACGGGCTGAGTACCTAATCCTTCCACGTCTGGCCGCGTTAAGCGAATTAGGCTGGGCTGATCCTGAACAACACGATTTCGACGCTTTTATGGATCGTTTGTATCGTTTGATAACTGTATATGACAAATCTCATTATACTTATTCGGAACATGTTTTTCAAATAACCGAGAACTTCCGGACAGACACGTTACAAGACGCGCTTGAGATTTCCCTTTCCACTATCGGTAACCGCCCGATCTACTATACGACAGACGGAAGTCAACCGGATACAGCTTCCCTGATCTATACGGAACCATTGATAATACGGGAAGACACCGAACTGAAAGCCGTTATTGTTACGACTGAGGATACCAGTAGTGTATTTGAGGAACATATCCATGTAAACAAAGCAACTTTCAAACCTTCCTGGCTGGCCAATGCACCACATGAGAACTATACTTTCAACGGGGTAAGCACGCTGACTGACGGATTACAGGGTAATCAGAACTATAACACCGGCCGCTGGCTCGGCTTCCTGAAAGATATGGATCTGACCATCGACCTACAAAAGTCGACACCTGTCTCTTCGGTATCGCTGACTGTCAACGTCTCAAAAGGAGCAGCCGTAATGGATGCCACCGGGCTGGAAGTATGGTGTTCTGAAGATGGAAAAGAGTACCGAAAACTTGCTTCGGCCTCTTATCCGGTTTTAGACAAGGAAGATAAAGACGGTATTTACCCGCATACGCTTTCTTTCTCTGTGGTGGAAACCCGTTATGTACGGATTATTGCTAGAGTTACACCGAAATTACCAGCCTGGCATATGTGGCCCGGCAATCCCGCATTTTTATTTGTGGATGAAGTTTGTGTAAAATAGAATAGAACGGTTATGAAGGATAGAAACAAACGCCCTCTCTTCCAATATCTGGAAGGATTCGGGGGTGTGGAGCTTATACAAACAAAAAATGAGGAAGGTACCGAATATGCGGCGTGGGTACGAAGCCGAGGGAATATAGGAGGTACCGTATGGCTGGGGTTCGTCCATCCGGAAAATTGGAAGGAGTTTGAGGATGCTTTCGACAAAATGATGGATAAATATATTGTCAAACGACAGTAAGTTTTGATTTGTATTCCGATCCCTCATGTTCCTACGCTGGATAGCCCAGCTACCGACTAAAAAAAGCGACCCTACCCTCACTGGAAAAGTCGCTTTATCTAACTAAAGTCTTAATCTAAAAAAATCATATTACAAAGGTAGATATATTTCTAGGGGCTGTCCGAACTTTGTAGGACAGCCCCGCTTAAAGAAAGTATATCCCGTATTACAATATTACAATCTTGCATATGTCATCTCGCTCTTGAGGTGGATCATGTCTCCCATATCCTCAAATTCCTCCTCGTAATATATGACAAGTTTGGAAGAGCTTAATTCCATAGCAGTGATACTCATGGGAGTCTCGCCATCTATCGTGACCGTAAGTCCTTTTCCGTCATCGCTCAGTACCCATTTGCCATTGTCTGTCTGGTTTTCTGACGGCCACTGACTGGAACAGCTGCCATCCGCCTTGAACGTAAGAATCTCCTCACGGGCCTCCGCCGGATATTCTTCCGTATCGGTTTCCCCGTTTATGTCCGTCACGTCTTTAATCAAGACCCATTGGCCGACCAACATTTCCTTGGCGGTCTGGCCTCCGTTTTTTTCATCGTCATCATCACAGGATGTCATGGAAACTGACATAAAAAACGTTACCATAAGCAACGCCATCAAAGACAGTACATTTTTTTTCATCTTTTAACCGTAAATCTTTATTATATTCCTAATTCGTATCATTCTTAAAACCGGTACATGGCACTTGCCATCGGTACAAATTGTCCCCCGTCGACGATCTGGTATTTGGCCTCCACGCCGACAGCCCAATTGCTGCCCAGGTTCAGTTGGCCGCCAATACCCAAGTTGGCGCCAAATTTCCCATCGGAATTGCTGATGGACGCCCCGGCTACATCCGTGGACCCCTTCAGATGCAAATAAGTGAGACCGACCAGCGGATAAAATTTAAAAATCTCATTACGGAAGACATTCCAATGAAAATCAGCGTTGATATCCCAACATTTTAACTTCCCTTCCACGCCGGTCGCTCCAAATTCCCCAAGGTCGACAGTCTCCTTGAAATAGTGGTTGAAACTGGCGGCGACTGTGAAAGCGTCCGTAATGTCGTAGTGCGCTTTTGCACCGAGGAACGGCTTGGACACGTCAGTACCGTAACCGATGTTGATGCCGCCCCCCCATTTCGTCTCCTGGGCGGATCCTGAGATCAATGCCATGCAGAACATGGCGGCCATTAAAAATTTTTTCATCATGTGTTTATGTTTTTTAAATTTTCACACGGCAAAATTATTTCTAATGACTGATTTTTCAAACACGGGTCTTGCCTGCCCATGCAAATAGGATGCTTCTTTTGGGAAATGAGACATTTTCAGGTGAAAATGGGACATTTTCCAAGTCCTATGACACACGGGAGACGCCTTATTTTTCCATGTATCTCGACGGGGAGTCGCCGAAACGTTTGGTGAAATTGCGATAGAAGGTAGAACGTGAGGTGAAACCACATTCGAATATCAGTTCCTTCACATACTTGCCGGGACGGTTTTCGGCCTGCCGCTTGAAATATTCCAGACGGAGGTCACAGAGATATTCCCTGAAACTCGTGAAACCGGCGGCCTTTATCGCTTCCGAGAGGACGGCCTCCCTCTCGTCCATATCCCTTGCCAGATCCTTCAGGCTGTAGTCCTTGTCGGTAAAAAGATTATCCCTTTTCAACGTTTCCTCTATCCGGTTAAAAAGGTAATGGAGGCGCGTCCCCGCATTTTCAGTCGGCAGCGGTCCATTGGCGGCCTCTTCCCGGGCACGGGACTCCCCACCATGGGACGAGAAAGGATTCTCATAGAGCAGGTATTCAACGGAGAACACCAGGGAGAAGACGACGGCCGTTATACCGAACAAGTTAAATATGAATTCATTGACGCTCAATGAGAAAAGGATGTAAATGATAAGAAAAAGAAACATGAACCCCAAAAACAGGTACATCCTCCGGTTTATCTTGCGGCCGGTTTTAGGGCTGATTACCGGATATACGGCCGGAAAAAGCGGTGTCACGACCGTCATGAGGAAAATACCGCAACGCAGCCGGATATCGGTATTCCCAAAATTGGAGAGGATCTGGGACAATGAGGTTACAGGCGTGAAATGCCCGTTGAACCCGCTGTAACAGATTCCTACCGTAGTGACTACAATAGGAAGCAGCATAAAGGACAGGACCTTGAACGCAGACAGATAGCCCGGCCTGAGGGAAGCGACGGGAAACAGGCATACGATACTTGCCGGGATGTACCATTTCAGCATTTTCTCCATATTCAGAAGGTCGGAGAAACGGTATGCCGGAGTTTCCGATACGATTGTCAGCCAACCGACGTTCTCCCAAAGAAAAACCAGACCGATACAGAATGATATGACACCCCAGTACCGCTTTTGAAAATTGTCCTTTGCCCGCAGGGCGATAATGCCTCCTATGACAAGGACCAGCATGTCAAACACAATCTCAATCAACAAATACAGAACTCCCATACACAAACAAATTGTTTAAACGGCGTAAATATGATAAATTGAGATTTTTACCACATATAAATAATGTTAAATGTAATGGCCGGCGGTCTTTCTTCCTGCCTGCGGTATCCTTATCTGGGGTAAAAAAATGACCGGTATGGAATTTTGGATATAAAAACAGTCCGGCAAACTCGGACTGTTTTCAGAGGCATACCCGGTGTTTTTAGGGCACACCACGGCATGGTATGTGCATAGGTCAGGATACTCAGTATCTGCAGGCATTTACGGTGTACCTTGACAAGGGCGGCGAACTTGTTCCGCTCGATCATGATGTACTTACTTTGATTTTCCATTCTTGTTATTATTAATTGTTATTGGTTTCTGTTTTTCGAAGGCTTCCGGCATGGCTGCTATGCCGTATTCTTCCCGGAGGAACTTGTACATGTCGAATGCCCAGAAGTACACCTTGCCGCTGATCTTGAAGGACGGCAGCTTTCCGGACATGCACCAGCGTATCAGTGTCCGGTCGCAGACTTTTAGCTGGAGACGCATGTCGCAGCTGTCCAGCATCTGCTTGCCGTTGAAATTACTGGGGGCTTCCAGCTCCATTTCCAGACGGGCGATGAGCTTGTTCTGACACTTGAAGCATCCTTAGATCATCTGCCTAAGCTCCATGATTTCATTCTTGCCTTCTTCCATTTACCGGTTGTTTTTTAGTTCAATGCTGTTTTTGTCTTTTCTCGCCTGCAAAGTTTGGGAAAATCGGAGGGTGAACATAGGGCTGACGGATACCGCCAGCCCCATATTTTGTTGGCAAACCATTATGTATCAATGATGTCTTTTTGATGATTTTTTATTGATTCCGATATATCTCCAAAAAGAGACTTGTCTCTTCGGGGGGAAAAGACTATCTTTGGACAGTATTCATTTGGGATGGAATGACAATATTCGATGATTACAAGAAATATGGCGCATGTTCCGTTTCCCCGTCATTGTTATGGGAATACGGCCTGTCGGACTTCGATTGGTGGAAGTCACGGAAGATTGTCGTACGGCGGATTCTGGAAAGGGGATGGCTGGAGGACTACTACGCCGGGTTCAATCTCTATGGGGGCATTGAAGGGTTCCGGAAAATCATCAAGGAAATCCCTTTTCTCTCACCACGGGACATGAACTTTGCCTGTATCGCTTTTGGCTTGAAAAAGGAAGACTTGAAATGCTACAAACAGAAGCTGTTGAGGGAACGACTCTTGAGATGATTGCAATCCGAGAGTATTTCGGATTTTTTTCTGCCTTGAGGAAAAATCGAAATGACCGAAAAACAAGATAAAATGCTCGAGCCATCTCCATTGAAAAAAGGGGGTGTGTCAAAACTAAGACACATCTCCTTTTTTATCTTAAGATAGTCGTTCCTCTTTTTTTTGTCTATGTGACTATTTTTTCAGTAATTAGGTAATAAGGTTTAATATTCGTCGTATGTTGAGTCACACGTGGTCTGATAAAGATAAATATAGTGTGTGCACTCCTTCTCTTTCCAGCTTTTAGTAGTTTTGTACACATCTTTTTGATGTTAAAAGCTATAGCAAAGAAGGCAAAGTCCATAGTCACCTTGTCTTCTCCCACATGCCGGAACCTTCTGTATGCCATGTTGTGTTTCATCTGTCCAAAAACCGCTTCTGGTTCTATACATCGCCTTCCCCTATGCCTGACGCCTTCTTCCGAGAGTAACCTTTCCCGTGCCTGCCGTATGTATTGGTTTAATCGGTGGTTGACTTCTATGATACGGTTCCCCCGGGCTTTAAAGCAACTGCCACGCAAAGGACACCCTCCACATCTTTGTGCTTTATACCGGGCACTTTCGGTGATCTTTTTTGCACTATACTTTATCAATCTCTTTTTTATCGATATTTCTCCTGCCGGACATGTCACACAGTCCGCATCTTTGTTATATATGAAGCCATCATTTTTATCGCGGAATCCATTCACAGTAGGATTCAATATATCATAAAGCGAATTATAGTCACTAAACTTGATTTCTGTCTGTGGATTTAACATAGAATCATTATTGGTTTATCGCATAAATATATTGAAAATCAATGATATAAAAAGTAAGATAATGCCAGATTATAGAAAAAAAAGAAGGATGCTTAACTCTTGTGAATGCAAACATCCTCCACTTGTTAACGATGTGATTCAAGTCATATGGCTACTTTTTCAGCAGCATCGAAATCAGATCCCCTTTTTAAGGTTGACAGTAAGCCAATTAAAAATAGAAAATGATTGTTTTCATTCAAAAAGAAATTAGAGTTTCTAAGCGTAACAACAATTTCTACATATAAAAACTATACTTAATTTGAGGTTTTTGTTCCGGCGACACATATTTCAATATTTCTCCAACATTCCGACTACAATCAATTGTAATCGGAAATTTTCTATCAAATTGGGTGTTATTCCAATTCATTTTTGTAAGGGATAATATTTCTTTACATATCTGTTCAGGAGATTCATCAAAAGAAAAAAGCCTTATTTCTATAGGATTAGGAATATATTTACCTGGATACGTCCCATAATACTCAACATATCCTCTAGTATATAAAAAATGACGGCATCTATCAAGACTAAACATTGTTCCTCTTAATGGAGGATAATCATTATCTCTATATAATCTAAAACTTGTAGGCATGATAGTTACTAAATCTATTGAATTAATATTCATATCATAAGCAACCCTTTTAAAACCATCAATTTCTTCTTCGGAATAATTCGAACTCTTATGAATGACAAGCCTTTGAGGAAAAATTTTTATTGCATTATAATATTCACTCAAGGATTCCTTTAAAAGATTATATGCTTGTTCCTCCGTTAAGTGAGGTTGCCTATCCTTTTTATCCTCCTTTACAGGAGTCCCTCTTAATATTACTCCATTACCGTGTTCATTAAAAATTTGTGCAACACTGGTCTGAATAGTTTTTTTATCACGGGTACGATAAAAACTTATTCCTGCAAAACAAGTTATATTATTAGTTTCCTTTTTTAAAGACCAAGGAATACCTCCTGCCTTATAATATAAGGCAGTATAAAAGTTCCAAGCTATACTTGCTTCATCTTGCATCTCAGAAGAAGGCTTAGCAATTCTATCTCTTAGTATTTGAATTGGGATATTATATTCCATAGCTTTGGCTTTTAGTAATCTCCTAAAATTAACCTCAACTTCCACAGAATCCTCCTCTCCAAAATCATCATCTATTTCAAAAGTTTTAGTCCCATATATTATTTTTGTCAAAGATTCGTCCAATACACATAAAATAACATCTGGCTTCTTATTGTTTGCAAGAAAATGTATTTCTGATAAATAAAGCTCCACTGTTTTAAGAATTAGCTGATCAATATCATTAGCTTCTTTTTTAATTTTCTCAAAGGTCGAATTATTAATTTTACGTATATACGATTCATCATATACAATTTTACTATGAAATCCGACTGTTTCATTAAATCCTGGAAAATTAGTAAAAAGATTAGGTTGTTTACTCTTTTTTGCTTCAATATGATTGCCACATTTTTTTATCCAGCTAATAGCAATATTAATACTTTCACTCAATCCTATAAACCCAACAACTATTTTATCAGGTCTTATATCATTAATATCTGATACATTATACTTATATATACCTGTCCGAGGACAAACATATTCCCCTTTGCCAAATTGCAACAAAGGTTCGTCTAGTAATTTAATTTTCATACAATAGAGTATAATTTAGTGTTAAATTAAAAGGAGAAGAAAATGATATATACTTATATTCAGTCTCATTATCTTCTAATTTATTTGTAAGACAGTATGACAAAAACATAAAATGTTGGTAAACAGAAGAATTACTTTCCAAGTTTTTTTTCTGAGCAATTAATTGACTTTCTTGTTTGCAACTATGATATCCATCATAAGTAAAACTCCATCCTGGAGTTATACTTATAAACCATTTTTCATTTGATCTAAAAGATTGAATTTTAAATGAAAGTTGCCTAAAATATAAAATTTGCTTCTTTTCGCTATTCCAAACTTCAGCAACAACAGAACGCGTTGCCATTTTTTTATTTTTCCACGTAATTTTTCGTTCCCTAGGTACTCCTATAGGCTTAAATCTAAAGTATTTTTCTTTTGGCAACCATTGAATATTCTTGTATGAAGCCACCTCCTCTATAGAACGATTTATAAGATGAAGCAGTGCCTCTTCGTACTTGAAACTAACATTGGCAAATTCATTTACAGAATACTCTTCAACCGTACCAATTTCCACTAACTTATTTAAAGGTTCATCCCGGTTATCCAAGGGCCTAAATGATAAAATTTTATCTTCAAAAGTAAACCAATCTCTGCAATATGTGATCTTCAATAGTTCAAACGCCTTACTTAACACCTTACCCATGGATGCACTCTTTTTAAGTTTATTGGGAGTACTCCAAGATTGCGTAATTATATCATCCCGATCTATCCCAATTATGCCTACATATACTTTTGAGGGGATATTTACTTCAAGTATATTCGGAAATAGCACTTCTGTTTTTATTATCTCTCTATGTTCTAAGATATATCTTCGTTTACTTTTGAAGATAAACTTTTATCATTTA
>OFCP01000261.1_pt1 | contig 40617 bp, 37 predicted proteins | sample 1520831 | NCBI WGS metagenome assembly OFCP01 (sample SAMEA2699039, study PRJEB24076) | metagenome | biome: Human gut stool | place: Spain | collected 2013-03-20 | reverse complement strand
CGCCGAAAGTACTTAGGGGGAGGCCCCTTGGGAGGATAGGAAGCCGCTGATTAAGGTAAGAGGGCGTACGCTAATGCGTACGCCCTCTTTGTATGTTAGGGATAGTGCAGGTTTTCAGTAGCTGTAATTGGCTTACATTATCGTATCTACACATAACTATATATGTTATAATATATATATATTGCAAATACATTATTGAAAACAGAGGTATTTAAGTATGCAAGTAAAAAAGGTTCAAGAAAGTGATGTCTTAAAATTTTCTCCCTGCTCGGAGATTTCATATGTCGATTACTATACCAAAAGGGGGAAGGAAGAAAAGACGGCCCCCATTTCTCAAGAAGTCATGGTCCCTGTCATTATTGACGGCAGTGAACGGGGAATGCTCATTTCCTCGCCTCAGGATATATATCACCTAGCTATCGGGTATGTATTGGCTGAAAACCTGGTGCCTACGTATGCCGATATTGAGTCTTTGGTTGTAGAAGACGGAAAGGTTCTCGTTAAGACGACGGCGGAAGCGCATGAAATGCCGGCGCCTCCGGCAGATAGATTGGGTTCTGTAAATGCCGATGAAATTTGCGGTTACGGCGGCTTACTTGATTCGTTGTCGGCGGCTCATCATGCTTCCCACGGTGTTCATGAAGGGGCATTAGTGCGTAACGGTGAAGTCCTGGCCTATGCTGAAGACATCGGTCGTCATAATGTTTTAGACCGTTTGAGAGGGATTGTGGAAGACAAAAAAATCGATGTCTCCGATGTAATGCTTATCTTCAGCGGTCGCGTGCCTCAGTCGGTTATTTCCAAGGTACACGGTATGGGCGTGCATTTAATTGCATCCAGGGCCTTGCCGTCGGCTTTGGGTTTAAAATTGGCGAATGAATACGGGATTACGGTTGTTTGCGGCCTGCGACCCGACTCCTTCCGCCTATATACACACCCTGAAAGAGTGTCTTTCTAGAAAAAATACATTTTATTATAAACAAGAAAAGGGAGTGACCTGCAGGTCACTCCCTTTTAGCATTTGTCTGTTATTTTTTCAGTAATACGGTTCTTACAGTCGTTCCTGCCGTTGCCGGAAGGGCTCCCTTGGGAATAAAGGCAAGAGCATCGGCACGGGCCGGTCCGAATAAGGAGCCTGCCGTAGCTCGCTCCAAGGGGGTAAAGAAGGGGATACCGTCTTCATATGAAACCGTGCCTTGGACGAAGCGATCGACCGGGTTGTTTTTATTCAATCCGTCTTTCATACGGCAATCAAGTTCCGGTAAAGCTGTCTGTTCCTCGCCGCGGAGACGACGCAGTACGGGCAGCGCAATGAGATGAAAGGCGTTAAACGCTGCCGACGGGTTACCGGATAAGCCGAGAATAGGGACGGTTTTACCTTTTCTTTCAATGACTCCGCCAAAGGACGCGGAACCGGGACGCATGGTTACGCGGTCGTATAACTTACGGGCGCCGATGCGTTCGTAAATTTGCGGCATGGAATCGAAGAGCCCGACGGAAACGCCGCCGGTACTGATAATTATATCGACTTCCATGGAGGCTGAGAAAATACGGGTAATTTCCGTATCCAGTTCGGACGCCTTGTCCGTTACGTGCATGTAGCCGATTTGTCCGAACCCGTATTCACGCAAAAGACCGGCAAACAGGTAGGCATTGGAGTTATAAATCTGTGCTCCGTTGCGGGGTTCTCCCGGCATGACCAATTCTTGGCCCGACGTAATAAAGAGAACTCGCAGGTCCTTGTAGACCGTTAAATCCGTATGACCGATACCGACAGCTGCCGACATGGCACCGGCAGTCAGGACGGACCCGGCTTTGAGAATTAAGTCACCTGTCGTACATTCCTCACCGATAGGAATGACATTATCACCCTTTTGCACGGGCAGGTTAAGGTGAATACTCTTTCCGTCAGCTGTAGCGGACACCTGTTCCTGCATGACAATGGTGTCCGTTCCGGCAGGCAGGGATCCGCCCGTCATAAGACGAACGGCAGCCCCTTCTTTTACCGTGCCGTCATAGACCTCGCCGGCACCGAGGGTCGCTAAGACCTCATAGTCTGTGCGACCTTTTTCGAAGTGAACGGCATAGCCGTCAAAAGGCGACTTACGAAATGGGGGATACGGTTCGGCGGCATGTATATTTTCGGCGAGGATTCGCCCCAACGCAAGATCGGGACGGATTGTTTCCGTCCCGACTGTTGTCGTGGTCAGTACATCCGCCCATATACGATTTACTTCTTTTACTGATATGGGAGTCATAAGCTGAACCTTTCTGTTATGCTTTCGATGCTGCAGCTTGCTTAGCCGCTAAGGCCGCCTTGGCCTTGGCCGCCGCTTCTGCCGGGTCGAAAAGTGTGAATACTTCCGTAGGACATGCTTCGATGCAGGCGGGAATGCCTGATTCCGTACCGTGGCACAGGTCACATTTAAAAGCCAATTGGCGGAAAGGACGGCCCTTTGTATCGCCATGGTAAATGCGTGCCATCGTAATACCGTCGAAGGGGCAGGCCTTGGCACATTTGCCGCACCCTTTACAAATATCCTGATCGAGGATCACGCTGTCTTCACCCATGGAAATGGCGTTAAAGGGACAAGCTTCCATGCATTTGGGCTTAGGGCATTGACGGCACTGTACGGGCTTTGTCATGTCCTTGGTAATTTGAATTTGGACACGCGGCGTAAAGTCGTAACTGTCCGGGTCCATGTTGAATACATTCTTTCCCGTGTGATTGACAACGCAGGCAATCATACAGGTGCGGCAGCCGATGCACAGCATAGGGTCCGATTTGATGAATTTATTCATTCGATGCCGCCTCCGTTTCTTCGAGAACGCCCGTTAAGCGGCGAATTTCTTTGTATCGTTCGATAACTTCCTGTTCGGCTGCTTTTTGGTCGTCGATTTTTTCAACGCGGCAGGCACAGTATTTGAATTCCGGTGTATTACTCTTCGGATCGAGTTTGGCGTTAGTCAATTCATTGCATGCACCGACCCACCACTGATAGGTCATGTACGTAGCACCCTTGGATACACGCTCTGTCGGCAAAGCTCTCGTAATCGTTTGACCACGAGGCGAGAAGACACGCACCAGTTCGCCGTCTTTAATGCCCAAAGCTTCGCAATCGTCGGGGTTCATTTGAATGAAGCCCGGTTCGTCGGCGAGGGAGCGCAAGAGACGGCAGTTACCCGTCATGGTACGGACGGAGTAGTGACCGACTTCGCGGACTGTAGATAAGGATAAGGGGAATTCTTCCGTTTCTTTTTCCTTTACAGGCGTGAAGGGGAAGAAGTAGAAATGTCCTTTACCTTCCGGTTTGTTGAAGGCAGCCCCTTCGTGAAGGAATTTCGTGCCCTTATCTTCCGGGTCGCGAGTGTAGCAGGGCCACTGAATGCCGTAGTTGGCTTCCAGTTTTTCATACGTAGCCCCGTAGTATTTCGGTGAAAGGGAAATCATTTCGTCCCAAATTTCTTCCGTGTTGTTGTAGTGCATGGGGTATCCCATGGCTGTGGCTACGAGGCAGAGAATTTCCCAGTCCGTCTTGACGTTCGGATCCGGATCCACGAGCTTATGAACGCGCTGGAAACGGCGGTCACAGGCCGAGTATACGGCTTCGTGCTCGCCCCAGGCCGTAGCCGGGAAGATAACGTCTGCGTATTCACTGGTTTTGTTGAAGAAAATATCTTGAATGACGACGAAATCGATTTTCGAGAGCGTTTCACGAATTTCCGGTAAATCCGGGTCGGACTGAGCCGGATCTTCGCCGATGATATAGTAAGCATGAATTTGCTTTTTCGGATCCGACTCCCGTAGTACTTTGTCGGGAACGTGTGTCAGCGGCGTGCCGTTAACGGGTGATAGGGGAACGCCCCAGGCTTTTTCAAACTTGGCACGAACTTCCGGATCAGTAACCTTTTGATAGCCCGGGTATACGTTCGGTAGAACGCCCATATCGCAAGTTCCCTGTACGTTATTTTGTCCGCGTACGGGACCTACGCCTGTTGCATAGTGACCGAAATTACCGGTCATTAAAGCTAAGTTGGAGCAGGCAATAACGCATTCAACGCCTTGGGAGAACTGTGTAACGCCCATGCCCCAAAGTGTCATAGTATGCTTGGAAGAAGCGAAGAGGCGTGCGGCCTTACGAATTTCTTCCGCATCGAGATGGGTCTGTTCGGCAATGGCTTCCGGTGCGTACTTGGGATCGGCAATTTCCCGGGCGTACTCATCGAAGCCTACTGTATGAGCGTCAATAAATTCATGGTCAACCAAGTCTTCCGTGACAATGACATGAGCCATAGCACAAAGGAAGAGCATGTTTGTGCCGCCCTTAATGGGCAGGAAAATATCGGCAATACGACCTGTTTCCGTCTTGCGGGGGTCAACGCAAATAATCTTGGCTCCCTTTTTCTTAGCCCGTACAATACGACGCGCTACAAGGGGATGAGAGGTAGCTGCATTGTAGCCCATGTTGAAGATGACTTCCGCATCTTCGAGTTCCGGCACGCTGTACGACATAGCGCCTTCACCTAATGTTTCGCCGAGACCGGCGACAGAAGGAGCGTGTCAGATACGGGCGCAGTGGTCGACGTTATTGGTACCGATAACTGCGCGCATGAATTTTTGAGTTAAGTAGCCTACTTCATTTCCGGGACCGCGAGCCGAGCCGGCACCCATAACCGTGTCGGGGCCGTATTCTTTAATGATAGCCTTTAAGCGATCGGCAGTATACTGAATGGCTTCTTCCCAAGTAGCCGGTTCCAAGGGAGCTCCCTTACCGCCGCGACGGATTAAGGGAGTGCGAATACGTTTGGTTAAAATTTTGGGATCATTCAGATAATCCCAGCCGTATAAGCCTTTCAAGCACAAACGTCCGTCATTGTTTACGCCGTGCGGCGATCCCTTTGCTTCAATGACGCGATTATTTTCTCTGTCTACAGTACAGTCAATAAGACAGCCCGTACCGCAGTAGGGACAGACAGTAGTAATCGTTTCGTAAGACATGTGGTGATTCACCTCTTTTAATAAGCGCATAGATGAACAATTACATAACTATACGCCAAAAGAAAAATTCTCATGAGTTTTACTCATGGATACTCTGATACATGTCTATTCTATACCTAATTTTCTCAATATGCAACACGTAAAAACGAAAATTTTTACGGCTTATAAAGGGAGAGATAGTTAAAACATCAGATAAAATGGGGATTTTACAGATTGGCCAATAGTTTTATGTATTTCGCCAAGGCAGAAATATTGTCAGCGTGTAAAGTATTAAAATGCACTGAATTTGTATCCTTTCGTCGTGTCACCAAGGCGACTGTTTCATTGTCCCCTTCTGCGGCACCGGCTTCAGGCGGTAAAACCAAAAGTTTCGGAAAAAGACCGTGACGGCGACTTTCAATGAGGACCAAATCTACGGACATAGAAAAGGCGGCGTCCTCTATGGCCCGGCTTTTTTCCGGTCCGTCCTGGATAAGAGCCGTACAAACGGCTCCGGCGCGGGTCGTCAGATCCGTATCGCTGTTTCGCTTAGGCCCTGTAGACATATGATGAGTGCTTTTAACATAGCCGACCCTATACCCTTGGGCAGACAACTCTTTGATGACTTGTGTAATCAAGTGTGTTTTTCCTGTACCCGAAGTTTCTGCAGTGATGGAAACGACAGGAACGGGGCGATTTTGATTAGTTGCACAAGCCAGGGCTTCTTTATAGGCTATCGGGGTGTTCATATTCAAGTATTGGCGTGCATAAGGCGTTTCGTCGATGAAAACCGCCTTTTTATTATAAATTTTTCGAACTCTGTAGTCGTCGGCGGCCAAGGCTGTACGGATTTTTTCATAAACCCGTCCCTTATAAAGTGCCGCCAAGGGATTTTCTCGCCCGTAGACAACGGGTATAACAGCGTCATACTCGGAGGCATCGGCAGCCAGCAAAGCAGGAACCCGTGAAAAGTCGAAAAAGGGAAGGTCCACGGCCAGGATGAGCCAACGGTCGGAAGGATATAATCTCATGGCCGCCTCCATACCGCCTAAAGGGCCGCAGTCTGAATAAAGGTCGGATACAATAGCAAGGTGACACTCCGTGTCAAGTCCCAGGTTTCGGATGTATTCTGTTGTATGACCGTCCTGTATCGAGCTTTGACGGATAAAGTCTGGAATTTCTTGCGGTTCTATTATCCTATTTGCGGAAATGACCGTGCGTTCAAAGGGATAAACGTAAGAATTTGTCAGCATATGAGTCAGCGTTGTCGAATCTTGCCAGGGCAATTGAGACTTATCTTTTTTCATGCGACTGCTTTTGCCGCCGGCTAAGATTAAAAGCGATAAGTTGGGCATTTTATCATGTCTTTTCAAGGTAAATCACCTCGTTTCAAATCTTCCTTTTAGAGAATCCTATCATATTTTGGCGGCGTTGCAAAAAAAAATTACAAAAAAACTTGTATTGACGAAAATTTATAAAGATGTATACTATAACCTGAACTCATATTATATTTGCTTATTTCTGATAGGTTAGAGCAAGGAGGTATCATTATTATGCTTTCTCCCCAGGAAATTTCGGAAAAGTTTATTGACATCGGTAAAGGCAAGGCGGATCTTTGCTTACACAAGGCACTTTTATTAGCTTTGTTGGCAGGGATGTACATCGCATTGGCGGCTGTAGGCGCCAATACGGGCAGCAGTATGATTGAAAATCCGTCACTTGCCAAAATTGTGAGCTCTATGATTTTCCCTGCCGGTCTTGCCATGGTAGTTCTTGCCGGGTCGGAATTATTTACCGGTGACTGTCTCATGATTATCAGTGCCGGTGAAGGGGCTATTTCGTGGAAGAAAATGTTTCGTTGCTGGTTTTTAGTGTATATCGGTAACTTTGTGGGCTCTATTTTAGTAGCTTTTTTGATGACACAAGCCCATCAATACTCTCTGTTCGGTAACGGGGTGGCCTTGGTTACTATGAAAACAGCAGTCGCTAAAGTATCGTTAGCTCCTTTAAGCGCTCTGATTCTCGGTGTATTCTGTAACTTCCTGGTCTGTGTTGCCGTTTGGATCGCTGCCGGCGGCAGCTCCGTAACGGAAAAGCTTGCATCCGTATACCTTCCCATCTTCCTGTTTGTCGTGTGCGGTTTTGAGCATAGTGTTGCCAATATGTACTACATTCCGGCCGGAATTTTTGCCGCAGGAGACCCTGTCTATGCGGCGGCAGCGGCAGCGAAAGGCATTGATCTATCCATCCTTACATGGGGGAATTTCTTTATTAACAACCTGATTCCCGTTACAATCGGCAATATTGTCGGCGGCTGTATCCTCGTGGGGGCGGTATACAAGAAGTGTTATCCCAATAAAAAGGCATAGAATAGCCGTTTGTGAAGAAAAGTACTTGTGTTTGGATACTGGCTATTTATAACAAAATAGGTTACAATAATCATGTAATACCGGCTCCGGCATTCACGTCGAGAGCCGGTTGTTTACACTATGGGGAAAAATTCAGAGAGGCGATATAAGCTATGAAACGGATAAAAACGGAAGATGCCGTAGGTCAGGTCCTCTGTCACGATATAACACGGATTATTCGCGGTGTCTCCAAGGGCCCGGTTTTTCGTAAAGGGCATGTAGTACAAAAAGAAGATATACCCGTCCTCTTATCAGTCGGAAAGGATACGCTCTTTGTTTGGGAAAATGACGAGCAAATGATGCATGAAGACGAAGGCGCCGCTGTACTGAGGGACCTTACTATGGGAGCGGGAATGCATGCTACGGAGCCGAAGGAAGGCAAGATCGACTTGATTGCCGATTGTGACGGCATGCTGGAAATAGATACGAGGCGATTAAATATTATCAACGCTCTCGGCGAAATGATGGTTGCCACCAGACACGGCGGCTTCACTGTACATACAGGTGATAAATTGGCCGGTATGCGCGTGATTCCGCTGGTTATTGAGAAAGCAAAGATGGAAGCGGCGAAAAAAGCGGTAGCGGGAAACCCGTTGATGAATATCCGCCCATTTAAGGTTAAAAGGGTAGGTCTTGTTACGACGGGAAATGAAGTTTTTTACGGACGAATTGAAGACACCTTTTCGCCCGTCATTTATGACAAGGTAAAAGAATTCGGAGCTCGCGTGGAAAAGCATGCCGTCCTTCCCGATGATCCCGATGGCATTACAGCTGCTGTTAAGGACCTGTTGACGGCAGGGATGGAAGTCGTTTTATGTACAGGCGGCATGAGCGTCGATCCTGATGACAGAACTCCCTTAGCCATTAAAAATACGGGGAATCGCATTGTGTCCTACGGAGCTCCCGTCTTGCCGGGTGCCATGTTTCTTTTATCGTATACAACAGATGGTCGTCCTGTTGTCGGCTTGCCCGGGTGCGTTATGTATGCAAAACGGACGATTTTCGATTTGGCATTGCCCTATTTGATGTCCGGCACGGAATTGGATGCAGCGACGTTGGCACGTATGGGTGAAGGCGGGTTATGTCTGGACTGTCCCGTCTGTACCTTCCCAAACTGCGGGTTCGGTAAGTAGGTGTGATGCATGGCAAACTTTACACATATTGATGAAAAAGGAAATGCTCTCATGGTCGATGTGGGACATAAACAGGTTACATCACGGATGGCTTTGGCGACCGGTCGGATTTTCATGAACGACGAGTGTTACAAAGCCGTCAAAAACGGTCAAGTTACCAAGGGTGATGTCCTGGGAACGGCTCGTATTGCGGCAATTATGGCGGCGAAGAAGACAAGTTCCTTGATACCTCTTTGCCACAATTTATTGATTACCAAGTGTACGGTAGATTTCGTACTTCATGATGAGGAACGTGCCGTTGAAGCACAATGTCGGGTTTATTGTGAAGGTAAGACAGGTGTTGAAATGGAAGCGCTTACGGGAACATCCGTGGCACTGCTTACTGTATACGACATGTGCAAAGCTGTCGATAAGCGGATGGTCATTTCCGAGGTGCATTTAGAAGAAAAGACGGGCGGTAAGAGCGGGCCCTTCTTGTTTAACGAAGGCGGTGAAAACCGTGAAAGATAAGTCGGGGAGAAGTATAAACTATTTGCGCATTTCCGTAACGGATAAGTGTAATTTTCGTTGCCGCTATTGTATGCCCGACCCCGTTCCCGATGTGGAACATGAAGAAATCTTGCGGTATGAGGAGATCTTACGTATTTGTGAAGCGGCCGTTCGCCTAGGTATTCGAAAATTTAAGATTACGGGCGGTGAACCGCTGGTGCGTAAGGGTTGTGTCGACTTTATGCGACGTTTAAAAGAAACGGATGGGGTAGAGACTGTTACGCTTACGACGAACGGCATGTTCGTAAAAGAGCATATAGAAGAGTTTAAACACATGGGATTGGACGGTATTAATATCAGTCTCGATACATTGGATCGTAAACAGTTTCGTCGTCTGACAGGAACGGACGGAGCGGATGCGGTTGTAGATGCCGTAGCTGCTTGCGTATCTGCCGGACTTAAGACTAAAGTTAACTCGGTTCTTCTCAGTGAAACGAAAAGCCAGATTTTATGCCTGGCGCGTTTGGCGCAAGAGATGGCTGTTGATGTGCGTTTTATAGAAGTTATGCCTATCGGCTTCGGGCGCTTTGAAAAAGGTCCGACAGAGGATGAGGTTTTGCAGATATTACAAGCAGAATATCCTGATTTGGCTTATCGTCGGGATATAAGGGGGAACGGGCCGGCCGTTTATTACGGAAGTGGTTTGTTGCAAGGACACATAGGTTTTATTGCCGCCAACACTCATCGCTTCTGTGATGAATGCAATCGTATGCGTTTGACGAGTACCGGGTTCTTGAAGCCCTGTCTGTGTTATGACAGCGGTATCGACCTCAAAGCTGTCTTACGCGGCGGCACACGAGATAGCTTAATGGCGGCTCTGACACGTGCCGTCAAAAGCAAACCGCAAGGTCATTGTTTCTCCCATGTTGGGGAAATAACGGAAAGTAAGACCATGAATCGAATCGGTGGGTGATAGTATGGGAAAGATAGAAGCTATTTGTATAAGCAGAAAACGAGGTGTGCAGAAGGAGCCGATAAAAGAAGCCAATCTTCTTGTCCATTGGGGAATTGAAGGTGATGCACACGGTGGTAAGTGGCATCGTCAGGTGAGTCTTCTTTCTGCCGATAAGATAAATGCGTTTAGAGAAAAAGGGGCTCATGTAGATTTCGGAGCCTTCGGCGAAAACCTGGTCGTTTCAGGTTTCGATTTTGCTACTTTACCGGTAGGTACCTTGTTGCGCTCCGGGGACGTACTCTTGGAAATGACGCAAATCGGCAAGGAATGCCATACTCATTGTGCCATTTATCATTCCGTCGGTGACTGTATTATGCCGAGAGAAGGCGTATTTGCACGCGTTCTTGAGGGCGGAATGCTGCACTGCGGTGATGAATTGGTCATTGAAGAGCGTAAAGGCCCGCGTCCCTATCAAGCGGCCGTTATCACCTTGTCCGATAAAGGTAGTCGCGGAGAACGCGTAGACGAAAGCGGCCCGCTTATTGTAAAAAGATTGGAAAAGGAAGGTTTCGAAGTTATGGAGACCTTGCTTTTACCCGATAATGAAGAAAAACTGAAGAAAGAATTAATTCGCCTAGCCGATCAACGACAAGCAGATCTTATTTTGACAACAGGCGGTACGGGGTTCGCACCGACTGACGTGACCCCCGAGGCGACTCTGGCCGTGGCGGATCGTATGGTTCCGGGAATTGCCGAAGCCATGCGAGCCGAATCGATGAAGTTTACGAAACGGGCCATGTATTCAAGGGCCACGAGTGTTCTTCGTAAGGGTACACTAATAATAAACTTGCCGGGAAGTCCCAAGGCTTGCGATGAATGTTTGGACGTATTTTTAAGCACTATCGCTCATCCGCTGGATTTATTGCGGTACGGGGCATCTGATTGTGCCAGAAAATAAATTTTCTATAGGAGGGTCTCAATATGAAGACCTGGAAAAAAGCGGTAGGCTTAGCTGTTATGGCGGCCATGGCAGTGGGGCTTATCGGTTGCGGCGGACAGCAGGAAGGTTCTAAATCGACAGGAGGGAAAGAAAAAGTGCATTTAACGGTATTTGCTGCGGCAAGCATGACGGAAACGTTGAATCAGCTTAAAACAGAGTATGAAAAGCAGCATCCCGATGTAGAAATTACATTTAACTTCGATTCTTCGGGTACACTGAAAAAACAAATCCAAAACGGAGCAGAGTGTGATATTTTCATTTCAGCAGCTCAAAAGCAGATGAATCAATTGGACGGGTCGAAAGATGCAACGGCAAACCCTGACAAATTGGATTTTATAGATTCGGCAACACGTATTAACTTGTTGGAAAACAAGGTTGTATTGGTTACGCCTGAAGGAAATCCCAAGCAAATCCAAAACTTTAACGATATGGCGGCTAAGTTGAAAGACGGCTCTGTTCGTTTGGTTATGGGCAATAGTGACGTACCGGTCGGCCAGTATACGGAAAAAATCCTGAAATTCTACAACTTGGATGAAAAAGCGATTGCATCTGCCGGTAACATTACATACGGCTCCAATGTAAAAGAAGTTACGACACAGGTCTTGGAAGGAAGTGCCGATTGCGGCGTTGTCTATGCTACTGACGCTTTCAGTGCGAAGTTGAAACCTGTTGACCAGGCGACCAAGGAAATGTGCGGTCAGGTTATTTATCCGGCAGCCGTATTGAAGAATTCGAAGCAGCAAGATGCAGCTAAAGCTTTTTTGAAATTTTTACAAAATGATGAAGCTATGAAGGTATTTGAAAGCGTAGGTTTCAGCCGCGTATAAGGAGTTCATTACACATGGATTGGTATCCTCTTTGGAACAGCTTGCGCATAGCGGCCATCTCTTGTGTCATCGTCTTTTTTCTCGGTATTTTTGCGGCCTATAAAATTGCCGCCTTACCGAAGTTTGCTAAGGGTATTTTAGATGTATTGCTTACCCTGCCTCTTGTCTTGCCGCCAACAGTGTGCGGCTGGATTTTACTTCTCATTTTCGGTCTCACACATCCCCTGGGTATTTACCTGAAACAGGTAGGCATTCAGTTTGTTATGACTTGGTATGGCGGTGTCATCGCCTCGGCAGTCGTGGCCTTTCCGCTCATGTATAGAACCGCTCGCGGAGCCTTTGAGAGCTTTAATGAAAACTTGGCTTGGAGTGCCCGGACCTTGGGTCTATCGGAACGGTTTATCTTTTGGAGAATCCGCATGCCTGCTTGTAAGCAAGGCATCATTGCCGGCGTTGTCCTCGCTTTTGCCCGTGCTTTGGGTGAGTACGGTGCGACGAGTATGCTTATCGGCTATATACCGAATAATACGGCTACGATTTCTACTACCGTGTATCAATTATGGCGAACCAATGACGAGTACAGTGCTTTTATATGGGTTGTCATTAATATGATAATCAGTGCTGTCGTGCTTTTGACTGTGAATATGATGGAAAAGAAGGCTCGTCAAAGGAGGGGCCGAGCATGGCAATAGATGTAAGTGTACAAAAAAGATGGGGCGATTTTTCACTCGATGTATCTTTTTCATCGCCCGGTGGCATTGTCGGTCTCTTAGGCGCCTCCGGTTGCGGCAAAAGCAAAACCTTACAGAGCATTGCGGGCATTGAGAAACCGGACAAAGGGCATATATCGGTCAATGACCGAATTCTTTTCGATGCCTCGAAGTCTATAGACGTTCCCGTACAGAAAAGACGGGTAGGTTATTTATTTCAAGACTATGCGCTCTTTCCCGACATGACAGTAAAAGAAAATATCTTTTACTGCATTCGGAAAAAAGCGGGTAAAGAGGAAAAGAGAGAAATCATTAAATCCGTTGTCGAATCGTTGCACCTTACGGGGTTGGAAGAACGTAAGCCCGGACAGCTTTCAGGCGGGCAACAACAGCGCGTCGCCTTGGCGCGCATTCTCGTGAACGAGCCGGACGTTTTGCTCCTTGATGAGCCTTTCAGTGCGCTGGACAGCTATTTGAAGGAAAAGGTAATGATCGAACTCAGCGAGACGTTGGCACGTTTCCGGAAGGACGTCGTCCTCGTCACGCACAGCCGCGATGAAGCCTACCAGCTTTGCGATTCCCTGGCGATTCTCTCGGCGGGACGGCTGGAAGTATTCGGCAGGACAAAAGATGTTTTTGCAGCGCCGCGGACAAAGGCGGCAGCCGCCTTGACGGGTTGCAAGAACATCATTGCCGCCGCGAAAGCGGGCGAGCATGAGGTGAACGTTCCCGGTTGGGGCGTGACCTTTACGACGGAGGAAGCGGTCGGTGACGACCTTTGTGCCGTAGGCGTGCGCGCTCACGCGTTTAAGATCGACGAAGAGCGCAACGCTTTCAATCTGCGCATAGTCGAAGAGATAGAGCAGCCCTTTGAGTGGGTTCTGAAATTCCGCTATGCCGACCAGCAGGAAGGCACGCAGCATATTTGGTGGCGTTTTGCCAAAGACCGGCGGCCGGCGGCCTTGCCGGAACGACTGGGCGTGGCATCTGAGGATATACTGCTTTTGTATAGGTAAAGGATAACTTTGAGAGGATGCAGCACTTTGGAGCGCTTAGCCGAAATGTTGCATCCTCTTTTTGCAAGATCTGCAGCTGTTGCAATGGATGGGACAACATACAACTGGTTAATGCATTCGGATCAGATGAATCTTTTGAATGACTATGAGTGGTTTATCAGTTTGCAGCAAGGCGGAGATATAGAATCGGCTAGAGGCATTTTTTTGGAGAAGGCGGCATATTATTTGGCTTTAAATGACTATGAAGGTGAAAACAGCCTCTTATACGGGTCAAACGATATGATATCTAAAGAGATTAATGATTCGATTAGGCAGCATGATATACAGGCGTATGACAATAAATTCGGCATACAGCTTACAGAGTTGATTAATAATTTATTTGCCGAATATTACAACACACCGGAAGAAAGGCAACGGTTAAGTGCGCTTAGGGACGCAAAATTGGAAGAATTTCGAGCAAACGGCCGGGTATATAGAGATCTCGCCATCGGCATAAGGCCGACATACGGAGACAACTATGGCAGCAATGAAAAGCCTCGCATTATCGGAGAAGGACATCAGGCAAGTGACGGAAGAATCTATCACATATATTCGGACGGACATACGGAAGTAACCAATGACTGGTTAGGTGTACGAATGATGAGTGCCGGATATCCCGTAGAACAAGGGGCTGATGGCGCATGGTACGCAAACGGTGCATGGGTTCCCAATGAATATTTGCCGAAAGATAAACGAGATATTTCGCAAGCATTTAATACTTCATTCTCATTTGGCGCACCGGAAAGCTTTAAAAGACTCAACCCGTCAAGTAAACAGATGGGGAGACAATTGATAGAAGAGGGGATTATACCGGATCCGGCTAAAATGACCTCGGATTATGAATATTTTGAACTAGGTGCCGGGGCATTGAAATTTCTTACAGGCGCAGGCGGGGGAATTATTGATAAAGAAGGAAATGTTTATCTTTTTGCGGAAGGTACCGGTGGTTTTGGTGTGGGCACACCGATTTTTGTAGGAAAAGGATATGGATATGTTGATCCATCTTGGTTAAAAAATAATCCAGACAAAACTATTATAGATGCAATTGGTGGAAGTAGCTATGGCATATCGGGAAGCAGTTTGCTGTCCGGTAGTGTTAGCAAAGGCTACGATGGTGGTGCAATAAATACAGAATTCGGTATTATTACAAGTGCCGGAACCAACTTCACGTATAGAAGAACTATATTTATAGGGAATATTAAAGATTTTTGATTAAAGAGATAGGAAGGAGGGCAGGAATAGAGAATGAAATGGGGTCGTTCTGAGGTAATAAGGGGAGGAATCATTTTATTACTTTTTATATATGTTGTTTTTGGGGGCTTGTTTGATAAATTTAATTCGGAAAAAGGAAGAATAGAAAATATTTTAAAAGGAGAAGCATATAGTATTGAATTTAAGGATACGAATATAAGTGCACAAGGATTTAATCAAAGAGGTGTGCCTGTATTAAATGGAACAATTTATCCATATACGGTTGTCTATGTCAGCAATCATGCAGTGAATGAAAATGAAATTATTTCAAGACTGGAAAATAGTGGCTATGCATTAAAAAAAGAATATTATAATTCCGTACAAGAGCACATTTATAAATTGGATAAAGTGCAGGGGCCATATCAACAGCATTTGACATGTGAGGTACGCATGAAAATGCATGAAGAGTTCTCTATCAGATATCAATATAGGTATAAATTTTGGTAAATCTTTGTTAACGGGTGCAGACACAGCAGGTAGCGATAACCAATGATGCAGTTAAACAACTGATATCCGATAGCTTTGCCGAAAGGCTTCTCTTTTTATATTCAGGAATGGGGCAGTAGTGCAGATGGATATTTCTCGAAAGCCGGAGCAATGAGCGTAATCGAACAGGCCGGCATCTATGCGGGAGCCGGCGGCTTTGCAGTAAACGTGGGCGATACGACGCATCTTAAAGGGGCCGTTATCGGCAGCACGGCAAGTGCGGAAAAGAACAGCCTGACTACGGGGCATCTTGTCATGGAGGATATACACAATACGGCAACTTATAGTGCAAAAAACTACGGTATGACTATATCTAAAGGAACATCTCAAGCCTCTGGGCCGACTATGAGCATACCCGTAAAAGGCGACGGAAGCAGCGTAACCTATTCGGCTATTTCGCGGGGTATTATAAAAGCGGCCGACCGGGACATTTCGGATATCAACAGGGATACCGAGCATGCCCTAAATAAACTGGGAAAAATATTTGACAAGAAAAAGGTGGAAGAACGACAGGTATTAAGCAATTTAATTTCCAAAGAAGGATTTACGCTGATTGGCGATTTAGCTGTTCATAAGCAAAAAGAACTGCTCGCAAAAGCCATGGAGGCAGAAAAAGACGGAAAAAAAGATCTTGCAAAACAGTACGTGAAGGAAGCTAAAGAATGGTCTGACGGCGGTTCCTATAAAATAGCATTGCACAGTGCATTCGGAGCGATAGTGTCCTCGTTAAACGGCGGTAATATAGGTATCGGAGCAGCCGGTGCCGGACTTACGGAAGCGCTGCAAAAAGAATTGGGGAAGATCAAAAGCCCCGAAGTGCATAAACTTGCAGCTGCTGTAATTGGTGCTGTTGCAACTCAATCCACGTCAGGTGCAGCTGTTGCAATGGATGGGACAACATACAACTGGTTAATGCATTCGGATCAGATGAATCTTTTGAATGACTATGAGTGGTTTATCAGTTTGCAGCAAGGCGGAGATATAGAATCGGCTAGAGGCATTTTTTTGGAGAAGGCGGCATATTATTTGGCTTTAAATGACTATGAAGGTGAAAACAGCCTCTTATACGGGTCAAACGATATGATATCTAAAGAGATTAATGATTCGATTAGGCAGCATGATATACAGGCGTATGACAATAAATTCGGCATACAGCTTACAGAGTTGATTAATAATTTATTTGCCGAATATTACAACACACCGGAAGAAAGGCAACGGTTAAGTGCGCTTAGGGACGCAAAATTGGAAGAATTTCGAGCAAACGGCCGGGTATATAGAGATCTCGCCATCGGCATAAGGCCGACATACGGAGACAACTATGGCAGCAATGAAAAGCCTCGCATTATCGGAGAAGGACATCAGGCAAGTGACGGAAGAATCTATCACATATATTCGGACGGACATACGGAAGTAACCAATGACTGGTTAGGTGTACGAATGATGAGTGCCGGATATCCCGTAGAACAAGGGGCTGATGGCGCATGGTACGCAAACGGTGCATGGGTTCCCAATGAATATTTGCCGAAAGATAAACGAGATATTTCGCAAGCATTTAATACTTCATTCTCATTTGGCGCACCGGAAAGCTTTAAAAGACTCAACCCGTCAAGTAAACAGATGGGGAGACAATTGATAGAAGAGGGGATTATACCGGATCCGGCTAAAATGACCTCGGATTATGAATATTTTGAACTAGGTGCCGGGGCATTGAAATTTCTTACAGGCGCAGGCGGGGGAATTATTGATAAAGAAGGAAATGTTTATCTTTTTGCGGAAGGTACCGGTGGTTTTGGTGTGGGCACACCGATTTTTGTAGGAAAAGGATATGGATATGTTGATCCATCTTGGTTAAAAAATAATCCAGACAAAACTATTATAGATGCAATTGGTGGAAGTAGCTATGGCATATCGGGAAGCAGTTTGCTGTCCGGTAGTGTTAGCAAAGGCTACGATGGTGGTGCAATAAATACAGAATTCGGTATTATTACAAGTGCCGGAACCAACTTCACGTATAGAAGAACTATATTTATAGGGAATATTAAAGATTTTTGATTAAAGAGATAGGAAGGAGGGCAGGAATAGAGAATGAAATGGGGTCGTTCTGAGGTAATAAGGGGAGGAATCATTTTATTACTTTTTATATATGTTGTTTTTGGGGGCTTGTTTGATAAATTTGATCCGGAAAAAGGAAAAATAGAGAATATTTTAAAAAAAGAAGCGTATAGTATTGAATTTTATGATGTAAGTGCGAGTAATCATATATTTATGAAAAGGGGAATAAATACCTGGAATGGAATAGTTTACCCATATACAGTTGTGTATACCAGTAAAGACGTAATATACGCAGAGGAAATAATTGCAACATTAGAAGGAAAAGGATATGCATTAACAAAGCAGTATTACATTCCTGGGAAAGGGCAAATATATGAGATGAAAAAAATACAAGGATTATATCAGGAATACTTAGCATGCGAAATATGTTTGAAAGATAATAAAGAATTTTTGATTACCTACCAATATGAAAAATAAATATCAAATTTTAATTTATAATTAGATACATGCAAAATGTTCTTATTTTTTGTTATTGTTCTACTGTGATTTTATATAAAGAGATTTGCTAGCTAACTGTTGTACGTAAATACAGACCTCTATGGACTTTTACCGGCACGACAGAAAGAACTGGAACGAGTGCTGTAGGCAGCAATAGATAATATCACAGTTGAACAACTGAATCCGATAGCTTTGCCGAAGGACTCCTCTTTTTATATTTGCTCAAGGATGGGGCAGTATCGCAGATGGATATTTCTCGAAAGCCGAAGCAACGAGCGTAATCAAACTTCCCGATCCATAGCTAACTTCCATGATTCCGGACTATAAACCCAAACATAAAAAGATAAGATTTTTCGGTCTAATTTTCAGGGCTATTATGTGGAGGAAAAGTTAAATGAATATTGAGCGAAGGCCGGTGAAGGCGGTAAAGGTAACGGTATATACCCTCTTGGTTATTCTGTGTTGGCTTGCTATCGGCTTTGTAGAATTGGATTCCATAAAATATTTTGGCCTGCTGCGATATAAATTTATTTCCGATATTACGCTCATTCATGATGAGGCAAACGTTGCGGTAGAGCCATGGGTATTTGCATATACCTACAGTCCCCCGTATTTATATACCTATGGCGTATCGGGATATACCAAGACCGATGTACTTCCCGGCGGAAGCGTAGAGAAAGTATATAATTCGGTTTACTATAACTATGTACCCGACGAATTTATGGGGCCATTTGAAACTACATTACAGCGGTTTAAGGATAAATTCGGGAAACAACTGATTTTAAGGGACTCGTTGCAAGATGTGTCGGAGATGGATAGACATATTTACTTAGGGTTAAAAGAAGCTGGGCAAGAGCGTAGAACGTCTTATTTTAGAAGGAAATGTATTCATTTTCCGGACAAGATAGATGAGTATTTGGAGAAGGAGCGAGGATTAGATTCTCTATAGCCGGGAGTAAAGAATAATAGTTTATTGTTTTGAAAAAATGAGAGTGGATCAACCGAGCTTGATGACTTTGTCGGAGGGCACTTCCTTTCATATTTGCTATATGAGAGGTCGTCAGCTGGATAAGCGCGTCGTTCAAATCCGCCATCACTTCGGGAACGATTACAACGACAAAGGAAGCTGCTGATCTTATTAAGATAAACCGTATGACAGACAATTGGAATCATAGTGAAAAAGATGCAAGACTTGGCTCTTTTCTTAGGGACACATATATAGTACAACAAAATGGACTCTGCGGGACCTATGCCTTTAAAACAACATATGATGTTACCTTTTCATTAGCAGAATTATATGGGGTGAAATAGAAATGACAATTAGGATGAGAGCATGGAGTTTGTTGACGGTAATGGCATTTATTATTTTATATGGTATGTACTGGTCTACCGTGAATGTTATACAGGTAGATAAGGTAAAATACTTTGGGATGATGCGGTATGAGATGGAATCCGATAGAAACCTTATTCAGCATAACGTCTATGTTGCTATAGAACCATGGATATTTGCCTACTATTTCGAGTCACCGTACTTATATACCTATGGAATATCGGGATACACCAAGACCAATGTAGTCCCCTTTGGAAAAGTCGAGAAGGTTTATAACCGGAGCTATTATCAAACCGTGTCAGAAGAATTTACGGGACCGTTCGAAACTACGTTGCAGCGGTTTAAGGATAAATTCGGGGGCCAGTTGATTTTGAAGGATTCTTTACAGGACGTGTCAGAAGGCGATCGGCAGATATACCAAACCTTAAGAATCAAAGGAGAATCCGAAAAGATCTGGTATTTTGACGAGATCCTTCGTCGTGGATTAGAAAAACAAGAGGATATCTCTGCTATGAAGACTTGTTTGGAGGAATTATAAAAAACTCAGGGTGTATCCTTATCAGAACAATGCCACTGGAAGTAGTTTTATATATGTATCGACCTTTACAAAATTAAAAAAGGAAACATGGAGATTACGGTCACTATCAGCAAGGGGAAGATAGAAAGCGACTACATAGGCGTAATCGAATAGGCCGGCATCTATGCGGGAGACGGCGCCTTTGCCGTAAACGTGGACGACCGGCGGCGACAGACTGTACGGCGTGGATATGATCAGCATAGGGAACCGGTACACGGTGAGGGGGGTTGACGGGGAATATACGCTCATGGGAGAAAGCGGCTGGTACGTGCAAAGCGAAGTTTCTTCCTATATCCCGGCACTGCACAGCTCCGCATACGCCGGTATCGATGCAGGTGCCGTATACGGACCTTCGGCACGGATGGGGACAGGCAGAACCCTTGCCGGTGCTGTCGTGGGCATGCGGGGAGATATTTCGCCCGGCTTTTCGTATGACGTTTTTGCAGGGACGCCGCTATACAAACCGCAAGGGCACCGAACGGGCAGAGCCTTCGGTTTTACGCTCAGCCGGAGGTGGTAAATATGCAAAACAGACGACACGCAATGGTGCATGCCGTCTGTTTTCGTTTTTCAGCCGCGAATGTATTCGGACAGGTCCCGGGTACGTTCCTGGTTTGCCATGGAAAAGCCGCCTTTTTCGACTGCATCGAAATCAAAAGGAGCGTCTTGAGGCTCGGCGGACTGTAATTTTTTTATTTTTCCGTACGGCTTTTTCAAGGAGAGTATGCCGTCTTTTCCCGTGAGAAGCCATAAAATCGGATATCCCTTAGGCGGTACGGGAAGCTTTTCTTCCCCCTTGCCGTCCGTGAAAAAAAGAAGAATATCCGGCTTGTGGGCATTACAATACTCGATAACAGGGGCAAAAGCCGTGCCGCCTCGCTTCGGAAATCGCTCCTGCAAGTCCGCAAGGTCTTCAATGTGGTAGATACGGCGAATTTCGTTATCACACTCAATGATTGTCAGATCATGGTCACAGGTCTTTACAATTTGAAGTACTTGCTCCATAGCCTGGCGGAATTCTGTATCTCCGATACTGCCGCTAATATCCAAGGCAATGGTAACGGCAGCTTTTTTATTACGTAATTCGCCGCGCAGATCCAGACGTTCCGGTTGCCGACGATTGCGCCTAGTCGTCGTTTTCTTATAATTGGCCGTTACGGTGCGCACCACTTTTTTTAAGTATTCGTACCACGGCCTGTCACTGACGGCACGATCCAAGGCTGCCATGAGGGATGCCAAATAGGCATTGGGCTTGCTTTTTCTGGCTCCGTCGACGGCTTTTTTCGTAAATTCAATAAGTGTTTTTTCATCGACATCGTCGCTTTCTTCCCAAATGTCATGGCTGTGCTCAATGTTAAAGCGTTCAGAGAAGAAAGCTTCGCCGCTTTTCATGTCCGTAAAGGCATCCGTCTTAGGCCGTTTATTCAGGGCGCACTGAATTTCTTCCGCATAGTATTCGAGAGATTCGAATAAGGGCATAGAGAGACCGTACTGCAAGTTGACGACCGCCAAGGTGACGGCATCGGACGGTAGGGGGGCCAAATAGGTATTGACGACAATATCCATGGCTAAATCTACAGCCAGAGGAGAGAAGCGTTTTTTCAGGTCTTTGGCACGTAAAGGGTGAAGAGAGAGAATATGAAGAACCTCGTGCTTAACGGCGCTTTCCATTTGTTCCGCAGTCAGCTGTAGAAACAGATAGGGATTAAAATAGAGGGTATAGCGGCCGTTTTTGAATGTTGTTCCCGTAGGACTGTCCAGTTGAAACCGCAAGTCCCTGTCGGCTTGGAAGAGAAAATAACCGAAAAAGTTATCCCTGTCATCAATAAGACGAAGATTCAGAGCATCTAAAAGAGAAAAGAAGCGGTGCCTGAATTCGGATGAAACGGTAAAACCGGCTTTTTCATCGGTGCGCGCATAGTTATCCCGTTGCTCGGCAAGGTCGTGGAAAAGGAGAATGGCCTCCTGATCGATGTCGACAGGTGTTTTGTTCATAGATTATCTCCGGCGTCGGAAGGGCGCAAAATACATATCAATAAAATCGTCATTATATTGAGCGTATTCGTAGATAGCCGGCATAGTATTACGGATATCTTTCATGACGGCAACCGCCAAATCGACAGGATAGGTTTGCAAGAAGGTAACGAAGCGAGATACGGCAAATTGGCCGTCAAGTGTTTTTTCCTGTAAGGCCTTACTCAGACGATTCAAAATATTGCGAGCACTTATGTATAGTCGTGTATGAGTTTCCGCCGCTACCCGCTCTCTTATGTCATCAGACAGAGAAGGGCCGGTAAAGACGTCTTCGTACGTGATTAAAGGCGTGTAATCGCTTTCAATAAAATTTAAAAACTCTTCGGCAATGACTTTGCCGACATTACCTCGAACGACATTATAAAAAACGGAGCGACGCACGTTTTGTTGCTTTATATAGCGGCGATAGAGAGCGGAAATACGCTCGTAGCTTCGCGGCGTAGCATCTATATCGTCTTCATTTGCACGAACGAGGTATTCCGGATAGGTGGAAATAAATTGACAAACTTTGTCGTCAATATTGTTTTCAGCGGCCCAGGACAACCATTGATACGGGTCCGCTTCCATATAGAGCCAGACAAAACGATTTTCCTGAGCCGCATCCATATCGACGGCCTCGTACTCCTGCGAATCGGCAGGGTTCATGGCCGCTAAGATGGAGACACTCGAGTCCAGATGATACCCGTTGATTTCTCTATTTAAAATAAGATTCATCAGTTCCTGCTGAACCGCATGTTCGGAACGATTTATTTCATCGATAAAGAGCAAGACGGGTTCTTTTTTCTCCAAGTATCCGTCTATTTCGCGGAGCTTGTTATGGACTGCGTATACCGTTGTTTTTACGTGCGTCAATTTGCCGTCTTTCGTTCGTTTTGTAAAATCATCGATAAGAGGCAGGCCGCCGATTTCCCCTTCTTTTAACAAGTTGCCGTCAATATAGACCAGATGCGCCTTGAGACGCTCGGCCAACTCGCGGGCCAACGCAGATTTACCGATACCCGTTTTGCCGACGATAAGGGGTACTTGGCCGGCAGATAAAACGAGTTCGACACTTTCTAAGGTTTCCGTATAATTCATATGCACACCTCTTAAGGGTTAGGTAAATTTTAATTTTTCATCAACTGTAATTCGCCGCGCTTTAGGACTGCCGTATTCATCAATCAGGGCAATGACGTCAATGGGCATGGTAGATACGGTACGACCGATACTGTGATTATTCAGTAAATCGCGAATATATTTTTCATCTACTTCTTCGCTGCCGATAACTTGGCGTAGAGCATCTTCTACAGCATCGACGGCAATGGCGAAATTGGGCGGCATATACTTTAAGATGAGGCTGTTAATCTTAAATAAGGAGATAAATTTTTCCGTTGTCAGATTTTTGATGAAGCGTAGAGCCTGTTCATCGTTTTTTACAGCCAAGGCTTCAGCAGAAAATACGGGATCATCAATATACCGTAAAGCGGCATAACTTTGAGCGGCTGCCGCCTCTTGAATTTCCTGTGACGGATTATCAATGTACTTAACGGCGTCGAAGTTTTTTTTCACGGCTTCCAGCTGTAAGGCCTCATCCGGGTCACGTACATATTTAATGGCCCACCCCGAATAGGAAAGGGCCGTTGTAATGAGTTTTCGTGACGGATTGTGAATGTATTCCAGATTGGCCCAGCTCTTGCAAATTGCCTTTTTTGCCAGGTCGGCAGGCGGGTCGGGCAAAAACTGTATAGCTCGTGCTTCATTTTCAATAGCCGCTTCCGCCACCTTAAGCGGCGGGTTTTTGATGTACTGAAGAACCATGCCGTTACGGCGAACGGCTTCGAGCATAATGTCTTCAGACGGATTTTCAATGTGTTCCAGCGTGTAAGGGTTACGTTTTACCATTTCCAAGTATTTTGCTTGATCCATGTGAGGACCCCCGATTATTTATAAACTATACTGACTGTGTATGTATTTGTATTATAGCACGCATAGGGCGGAATAACTATGGGGAGAAGAGTCTTTGAGCGTTGCAATACATAAACCTGTGGGGTAGAATACCCGTAGGGATGGAATCGTTCTTCGGTGGGACAAAAAACGGCTCACCACTATGCAATCTTGATTTCAGTCGGCAGTTATATTTCTAATATATAGAGAGTATAATTGACAAAGGCTCAACTATTGGACGAGCATATACGACAGATAAAGGTCATATAATTAGTGACAGGTATAGATGTATACTTGTAAAGGAGAAAATGGCATGATGAAGAAGACAAAGATTATCTGCACCTTGGGACCGAGTTCGGAAACACCGGAAAAACTCGAAGCTATGCTCAGGGCAGGTATGAATGTGGCGCGGTTTAATTTTTCTCACGGCTCTCATGAAGAGCACGGCAAACGGATCGAAGCCGTTCGAGCCGCCGCACGGAAGGTAGGAAAACCCGTTGCCCTGTTGCTGGATACAAAGGGGCCTGAAATTCGCTTGGGCCTGTTTAAAAAGGGAGCTATTGAAATGAAAGCGGGGCAGGAATTTATCTTAACGGCCCGTGATGTGGAAGGAACCGATAAAATAGCTTCCGTATCGTATAAAGACTTGCCGCAGGAAGTAAAGGCCGGCGACCATATACTTTTGTCCGACGGCCTTGTCAACTTGGAAGTACGATCCGTTGTAGATGACGACATTGTAACGCAGGTTCTGAACAGCGGCAAAATGAGCGATCGTAAGCGGGTAGCCGTGCCGGGTATTCCCATTAAGTTACCGGCTTTATCGGAAACGGATATAAAGGACATTGAATTCGGTATTTCGCAAAATATGGATTGGATTGCCGCTTCGTTTATCCAAAGAGGCAGCGATGTCGTATCTATTCGTAAGGTTCTTGAAAAGCACGGCAGTTCTATGAAAATCATGTCGAAAGTAGAAAGTCGTACGGCTATTGACAATATTGACGATATTATTCGTATGAGTGACGGCGTCATGGTGGCTCGCGGCGACTTGGGGGTAGAGGTTCCGGCAGAAGAAGTTCCGGCTTTACAGAAGATGGTCATTCGTAAGTGCCAGCAGGCCGGGAAACCGGTCGTTACGGCAACGCAAATGCTGGAATCTATGATGAATAACCCTCGCCCGACCCGTGCCGAAACGAGTGATATTGCCAATGCCATTTTGGATGGCACGGACGGCATTATGCTCAGTGGCGAAACAGCAGGCGGCATGTATCCGGTAGAAGCGGTTGAAACGATGGCTCGTGTTGCCGTATATACGGAGAGTCAATTCGATCCCGTAACCCATCAGGATACGGGAAAAGATGTTCTATCGACGACAGAAGCCATCGGACGGGCGACGGTGCGCATTGCCGAGTCGTTGGGTGCGGCAGCGATTATCGCATCTACGGAAGGCGGCAATACAGCTCAGATGATATCCAAATATCGTCCCAAGAGTCCTATTATAGCCGTATCGCCTCATGAAAATATTGTACGCCGGTTACAGGTTAACTGGGGCGTACAAGCCATTATCGGAGAAGGCGGAGAAACGTCTGACGATGTTGTGGAAAATGCGGTATCAGCGGCATTGGAACACAATTTGATTAAGGGCGGAGATTTAGTCGTTTTGACAGCCGGTGTACCTGCTTCCACGTCGGGTACGACCAATATGATTCGTGTGCGCCTAGTTGCTGATGTACTACTGCGCGGCATCGGCTTGGGTAAGAGGTCGGCTGTAGGCAATATTTGCTTCGGTAACAGCCAGGCACAATTGGAACGGGATTTCATACCGGGATGCATCCTTGTCGTTAAAGGGTCGGGTCCGGAACTTATTCCTTACATTAAACGGGCCGGGGCTATTATTTCCGAAGAGGCGGGCCTTACAAGCGAATCGGCGATTACGGCCCTCAGTCTGGGCATTCCGGCAATCATCGGAGCCGATACGTCGGCCTTAACGAGCGGTGAACTGGTTACGGTCGATTGCGGTCGCGGTATGGTGCTTCGCGGGGAAGCAAACGCCAGATAATAAGCATAAATGAAAAAGGCTGCTGAAGATTTCTTCAGCAGCCTTTTTTTCGTTAATTACTGAAATTCGTGTCTAAGATTGCACATTGTTGATAATCGGGGACCCGTTCCGCCAAATCGGCTTTAATCGATTTAAGCGTACCTACCGGATCGGGCTCATCAAAGTCGAAGATAATGTCGTAATAAATCGTTTTTTCCTCTTCCTGAACATAGAAGGCATGGACTTGGACAACATGCGGATACAGGCTGAGTATTTTATCGAGCTCACTTTTTATTTCCATAGCTTTTGAATCGCCGGTATTTTCTGCGTAAATACCCGTCGTTAAGACGATGCCGAATTCATTGTATATGTCTATATCTATGTGTTTGCCCAAGGGATGGATTTCGGCGGCCGTCAATGTATCGGGAACGGAAATATGTACGGAACCGATAGTTTCTTCAGGACCGTAGCTGTTTAAGACGAGATCGTATACACCGCCTACCTGGGGATATGAGGCGATTCTTTCTTTAATGCGCCGAACCAAGGTGGGGTCTGTACGCACGCCCAGCAGATGATTGTACATATCGTGGACGATACCTGCACCGGCCCTGATAATCATCAAACCGATAGCGGCACCGACGTAGCCCTGGATGTCGACGGAAAAGCAATAGACAAGCAAAGATGAAATTAAAGTCACAAAGGTCAGTATCGCATCATACAGGGAATCGATGCCGGCAGCGGACAGTGCGGAAGAACGCCATTGAGTTCCTTGGCGGCGGAAGTAAAGTCCCATGGTAATCTTCACCGCAATGGCGAAGATGATGATAATCAGGTCACGAACCAGAAAGGTAGACAAGCTGGGGTGTAAGATTCGTTCTACCGATTCTTTCAAGGCCAAAACACCGGCAGATAAAATAATAAAGGCAATTACCATGGTCGTAATATATTCGATACGTCCGTGGCCAAAGGGATGTTCTTTATCTGCGCGCTTGCCTGCCAGTTTCGTGCCTATTATAGTTAATACGGATGATAAAATATCTGTCAGATTGTTAACCGCGTCGAGAATGATAGCAATTGAATTGGCCGACAGGCCGATTATAATCTTGAGGGTCACGAGAACGGCATTGCCGCCGATTCCTTTTAAGCCGGCAAATGTAATGGCCCGATTCCGTTTTGCCGTTTCTTCTGAAAGTTGCATAAGACAAGCTCCTTCGTGTGTTACACCATACAACGATAGACATTTATTCAATTGATTTCATATAATATAACAGATTGTTTTCTCATTTACAAGAGGTTTTTGAGAACGATAAAGAGAACATTAAAGAAACGGCATGGCATACTTTTCTGAAGTATGCCATGCCGTTTATATTATATGATAGTTCGAACCGATTAGCCTAAGATGGCTTTTAAGTCGGCTTCGGGAGTACTCGTAGGATGAATATTGAAGTTTTCTACGAGATAGCTCAATACGTTGGGCGATACGAATGCGGGAAGCGTAGGTCCGAGGTAGAAGTTCTTAAGCCCCAAAGCCAAGAGGGTCAAGAGGATGCAGACAGCCTTCTGTTCGTACCAGGACAGTACGAGCGTTAACGGAAGTTCGTTTACGCCGCAACCGAAAGCTTCGGAAAGAGCGATTGCCACTTTGATAGCACTGTAAGCATCGTTACATTGTCCCATATCCATGATACGGGGTAAGCCGCCGATGGTACCGAGATCCAAGTCGTTGAAGCGGTATTTGCCGCAAGCCAAGGTGAGGATAACCGTATCGGCAGGTGTCTGTTTAACAAAGTCCGTATAGTAGTTACGTCCCGGACGAGCACCGTCGCAACCGCCGACGAGGAAGAAGTGCTTAATCGCACCGGCTTTGACTGCGTCGATAACCTTGTCGGCAACGCCAAGAACCGTACCGTGACCGAAGCCTGTCATAACGGTCTTACCGCCGTTGATGCCGGTCATTTCGTGATCTTCTTTATAGCCGCCCAATTCGATTGCTTTTTCGATTACGGGAGTGAAGTCCTTGTTGTCGTCAATGTGAACGAGTTCCGGATAAGAAACGACTTCCGTTGTGAATACGCGATCCGCGTAGGAGGGGCGAACGGGCATAAGGCAGTTCGTCGTGAAGAGGAAAGCTGCGGGAACGTCGGCAAATTCCTTTTGTTGATTTTGCCAAGCCGTACCGAAATTGCCCTTAAGATGTTTGTATTTTTTCAGTTCGGGATAGCCGTGAGCCGGCAACATTTCACCGTGTGTATAAATGTTGACGCCTTTGCCTTCCGTCTGCTTTAAGAGGAGTTCAAGGTCTTTCAAGTCGTGGCCCGTAACGACGATGAACGGTCCTTTTTCGATAGTCAGAGGAACTTCTGTAGGAACCGGCGTACCGTAAGTCGTCGTGTTGGCACGATCGAGCATTTCCATACACGTCAAGTTCACCGTGCCTGTTTCCAAAACGATGGGGAGGAGTTCTTCCATTTTCAAGTCTTCGCCTAAGGAACGAAGGCCTTTGAGGAAGAATGCATCGACGGAATCGTCATGCTGGCCGAGCATGAGTGCATGATAAGCATAAGCTGCCATACCGCGCATGCCGAAGAGAATGAGAGATTTCAAGGAACGAATATCTTCATCAGCGTCCCAAACTTTTTTCATTTCGAAGTTGGCTGCGGCACGGTCTGCGTCGCTGGACGAGCCGAAAAGCTTGCGAAGCTTGTCTAAAGCGCCTTCTTCATTGCTGAGTAAGGCTGCTTTTTCAGCATTGACCCTGTCAATCATAGTATGCATGGTTTCTTCGTTGAAGTTAACGTTCGTAATGGTTGTGAAGAGACCTTCCAAAACGACACGATGCGTATAAGCTGTCGGAGCAGCCGTCTGACAGGCACGGGCCAAGCCGATTAAGGCGCCTGTTAATTCATCTTGTAAATTGGCAACGGCCGAAGACTTGCCGCAAACACCGGCACCGCCTGTACAGCCTTTGCCGCCTGCAGTTTGTTCACATTGAAAGCAAAACATTTTCTGATCCATAAGTTGTATCCTCCTGTCTTAAATAAAAAATACTACTGCGGGAAGACCACAGTTAAAACCATTTTGAAGTCTTCCTCGGCATGAACGGAATGGGGCTTTTTAGCCGGCATAACGAGGGATTGCCCTTGCTTTAGGGTGTAGCTCTTACCGTCGACGACAAAGCGACCGACTCCGTCAATAACTGTAACCAAGGCATCACCCGTCGAATCATGAGTGCCGATTTCTTCGCCTTTGGAAAAAGCGAAAACTGTCAGGCTGACGGCATCGTTTTGTGCTAACGTGCGGCTGACAACCTGTCCGGGCACTGTTTGGACCGATTCTGCCAAAGATACGACTTCTTCATGAGGGATATTTTTGATATACGGCATAATAAACACCTTCTTGTTGTAATAGCTTGCCGAATAGGGCACTTCTTTCCTGTTACGGATATCAGTATATCGGCAATATTGAGAATCGTCCGTTACATTTACAACGAAAAGAAAATATTTTAGAGCAAGTTGCTTTATTTGAGGGGAAAGAAGATTTAATGAAGGTCATCATCAACCTATTGGTTTCGCAACCTTTTTTGAGTATACTATATAGTATATAAAGAAAGTAGATAATCTATATGTAGATATGGGAGTAAAGATATGGAGACAGTCAAGAAAGCAGCCGTCGTATTGGTGACTCTGTCAATGTTTACCGGTGTCGTTGCAGCTCGGGATGAAGTCATAAAAAATAACGATAAGCCTGTGGTTACGATACAAAAAACAGGTATGATAAGCGTTGAGAAGGGCACGGAAGCAGTGGGAGATCATAGTGATAGTAAGGCCGTATACGAACCGTCTGAAAAGAAGGATATGACGGACCGAATTTTGGTCAATACGGCCAGCCGTATCTTGACCTTATATCGCGGTAAGGAAAAGGCTGCCATGTATCCGGTGGGAGTCGGGAAGGCGAGCACGCCTACTCCGTCGGGATATTATAGAGTGGAAACAAAGGAAGTGAATCCTGAATGGATTGATCCGGAAGATACGGAAAATCGCATTGCTTCCGGACCGGGAAATCCCTTGGGGTATCGTTGGATAGGGTTTTCGGGAACATACGGTATTCACGGAATCAATAGCCCCGAGTCCGTAGGCGGGTACGTATCAAACGGTTGCGTCCGTATGCGTGAGCAAGACGTAGAGGATTTGTACAGCCGGATTCATGTGGGGACGGCAGTAGACATTATGTATGACCGTATTGTCATTAATGCGGATCCGGATCATACCGTATCTTATTACATTTATCCCGACGGATATTCAAGACAATACCTGACGGTCGGAGATGTAAAGAAAGCGCTGGCCGGGTACGGTGTTGATACCTTTGAAGATATAGAGCATATCCAGGCAAAAATTGCCGCTTCCGACGGGAGTCCTACGTATGTAGCCAAGGCCTATGACTTGGTTTTGGATGGAAAAAAGCTATCGCGACGAGCCTTGGGTAAGGGCGGAGTCATTTATTTACCGGCACAGGTCTTGGCCGATGTCGTTGATTCACCTCTTGTATGGAACGGTAAGACCGGTACTTTATCGACAGAACGGGGACAGGCTCAAGGGGTTGTTCGCAGCGATGTTTTATATATAAGAGAAGCGGACTTGATGTACCTCTTTCCTCTAACAGGAAGTCTGGACTCGCATTTGGTATATCGTTTAAAAAATACGGCACGGAGTTAGCAAACAACTGCCTGAAAGAGCGGAGATGCCGAAATCGGCGCATCTGCTCTTTTCTTTTTGCCGTAAACGGGTAAAAGATACGAAATATATGATTATATGATAAGAGAATACATTAAGGAAAATCATTATCCGTTATCCTGTAGGTGGAAAAAAGTTATATACAACATCTTCCAAATGGCTTAACAATGGGATTTTTTAGCTTGCAGTATTAAAAAAAAAGAGTGTATAATAACCCCGGTGAAGGTTATATTTGAAACTTGGTTATAAAGTTACCGATACGAGAAGGGTTAATATATACAATATGAATAGAAGAGAGTTTTTGCGTCGCTCCGTGTTTTCAGCATTGGCTGTTGCCGTTACGGGCATACCGCTTTCCGTTCAAGGGGAGGGAAAATCTGCGAAGCTGACTGTTAAAGAGACACATTTTAAATTTTCCGAACCGCTCGTACGCCGTTCGCGAACGGATGCCATTGTGATTCACCATGTAGGCGGAACGGATCAGGAAATTCCGGCATCGAAAATTCATGAGTGGCACTTGGCCAATAAATGGGCCGGAATAGGCTATCATTATGTAATTCACAAAGACGGTACGGTTGAAAGGGGGCGTCCCATGAACTCTGTGGGAGCTCATTGCTATGACCATAACCATAATACGGTAGGTATTTGCTTTGTCGGTGATTATGAGCGGGCTGTGCCCACCGGGGCAGCCTTATCGTCGGGAGTTCTTCTGATGGCTTATATTTGTAAAACATACGGAATTAAGCCGGGACCGGAGACTATTTTGGGACATAAAGATTTAAATGATACTCTTTGCCCGGGTAAGAATATGTATGCCAAACTGGGAGCTTTCAGAAAGACGGTTGCTCGTTATTGTTAAGTTACTTTTAAATAGGTAGTCCCAAAAAATGAATAGAAAAAAGGCTGTTGAAGAATAGTTCAACAGCCTTTTTTGTACGAAAATACAAAATAAAATGAAAGTATATGATATAAAAAATGCAAGAAAAAATACGGACTCATGCGTTTTTATTAACATAATTTATAAAACGAGTGATATTATACATAAAAATGCGAAAAAAGAATAATAGTGAAAATGTGCACTTATTAAAAGTAAAAGGTAATACCTGTATTTTCACTAAAGGTCGTATAAACATATAACGTAAAACCTATTATTTGCATAAAAATATAATGAATTCATAATACAGTAAATTGGACTGATTTATTTATTTTCAGTATAATTAATATATAAAACGGTAATAGTCTAAATGTATTCATTTTATAACGACCCGCCTGTTACCGGTAGCATTTAATCAAAATGTGAAAAGGAGTTGAAGCAAGATGAGTGAAGAGAAAACGCACGTCATTCACGAGGATTTGAATCGCAGTCTCCAGGAACGCCACATTCAGCTTATTGCACTGGGCGGGGCTATCGGGGTAGGGCTGTTTCTCGGATCCGCATCGGCTATTGAGAAAGCCGGCCCCGGTGTCGTCCTGGCATATATTATTGCCGGCATTGCCATTTTCTTTGTTATGAGAGCCTTGGGTGAATTAACGGTAGAATATCCCGTATCGGGATCTTTCAGTGCCCATGCGTATCAGGTTTTAAGCCCTTTGGCGGGATACGTTTCAGGCTGGAATTATTGGTATGTATGGGTCGTTACCTGCATGGCCGAAATTACGGCTGTCGGTGTTTATGTTCATCTTTGGTTACCCGATTTGCCGCAATGGATTTCGTGTCTGGTTGCCTTAGGACTAATGACGTGTGCTAATCTGTTTTCCGTTAAGGCTTACGGTGAATTCGAATTCTGGTTTGCCTTAATCAAGGTTGTCACTATTATTTTCCTCATCTTTACAGGCGTGGGTATGATTGTTTTCGGTCTCGGTAACGACGGTATTCCTGTAGGTATTTCGAACCTTACTGAACATGGAGGTTTCTTACCCCACGGTATCGGCGGCGTATTCGACACGATGCTGATGGTTCTTTTTGCCTATGTGGGTATTGAAATTATCGGAGTTACAGCCGGCGAAGCGGCAGACCCTGAGAAAAATTTGTCGGCGGCTATCGACAAGGTTCTTTATCGAATTCTTTTGTTCTATGTACTGGCTTTATTGATTATTATGTCCATCTATCCGTGGGATCAGTTGGGACATCAAGGCAGTCCCTTCGTTATGGTTTTTGAAAAGCTGGGTATTACCGCAGCAGGGCATGTTATTAACTTTGTTGTTATTACGGCGGCCTTGTCGTCATGCAATTCCGGTATTTACAGTACGGGGCGTATGTTATATAACCTGTCGTTACAAGGAAAGGCTCCGAAAATGTTCTCAGCAGTCAGCTCGAACAAGGTACCTTATAAGGCCTTGGGAGTATCCGTCGTATTTATGCTTATCGGAGTAGTTCTCAATTACTTCCTGCCGGCGACGGTATTTGAAATTATCACGTCCGTCAGTGCCTTTGCCTGCATGGTTACGTGGATTATGATCATTTGCTGCCAGCTGAGTTTTCGCAAAAAACTCGGCCCTGAAGGCTATAAGACAGTCCGTTATAAAATGCCGTTTGCACCGTACTCTAACTACTTTACATTGGCATTTTTCGCCATTGTCCTGATTTCGGCACTCTTCCAGCCGAATACGCGTATCGGTATTATTTCTACGGTTATTTGGCTTGTAATCCTGGTTGCTATGTACTATATTGTAGGCTTTAACAAACAAGAAGAAAAAATTGAATTCGAACGGTATGAAGGTGACGGTAAATAAGATTCGCAGAGGAAACTGTGAAAATCGCAGTTGCTGTTAAATATACTTATTAGATTAAATGAGGTGGTCATAATGAATTGGGATAACTATGTATCTGCTAATGTACGAGCCATTAAACCGTCGGGTATTCGCAAATTCTTTGATATTGCCAATCAGATTCAGGGTGTTTTGTCCTTGAGTATCGGCGAACCTGATTTTGCAGCGCCCGATAAGGTTCGGCAGGCCATGATTGACAGCCTTAACAATAAAGAAACGGGATACACGGGTAACTCGGGCCTTCCCGAATTACGTGAAGCCATTTCCGATTATTTTGACAAACATTATGGGGTTAAATACGATCCTGCCGGTGAAATCATCGTTACCGTCGGCGTATCGGAAGGCTTGGCCATGGCCTTGCAGGCTATTGTCGACCATGGCGATGAAGTGCTCATTCCCGATCCGGCATATGTAGCCTATCCGGCCGCTGTACAATTAGCCGGCGGTATTCCCGTTATGGTTCCGACCTATCCGGAACATGATTTCAAACTGTCTGTAGAAGCCTTGGAAAAGGTAGTAACGCCGAAGACAAAGGCTATGGTTATCGGCTATCCGAACAACCCGACGGGTACTGTTATGACGGCGGAAGAATTGATGCCCATTGCCGAATTTGCTAAAAAGCACGACTTGGTCGTTTTAGCCGATGAAATTTATTGTGAACTCGTATACGGTGATACGAAATTTACGACCTTTGCCAAGTTACCCGATATGAGAGAACGGACCATTGTTTTTAACGGCTTCTCTAAAGCGTGGGCTATGACGGGCATGCGTCTCGGTTATGTTTGCGCACCTAAAGGTGCTATCGACCCGATTCTCAAGTTGCACCAGTATGCAATTATGAGTGCCAATACGCAGGCTCAACGAGGCGGTATTACGGCATTGAAAGAATGCGATGAAGAAGTTCAGGAAATGAGGGCTTCTTATGATGAACGTCGTAAAGTTATTTACGCGGGCTTGAAAGATATCGGTTTGCCCGTGTTTGAGCCGAAGGGTGCCTTTTATATCTTCCCGGATATTCGTTGCACCGGTATGACTTCAGCCGAATTTTGCGAAAAACTGGTTCAAGAGGAAAAGGTTGCCGTTGTTCCCGGCTCGGCTTTCGGTGACAGCGGTGAAGGCTTTATCCGTATTTCCTATGCATCAAGTATGGAAACTATTAAGGAATGCTTAGTGCGTATGGGTCGGTTTGTACAAAAATATAAAAAATAAGCTGATATAAAAAAGCGGACCGTTCGAAGGAACGGTTCGCTTTTTGCCGTGCTGTTGATAAGGAAAAGGGAGATACCGACTAGAGCTTTTTAGTTTCTCGGGACTGAAAAAGCGGGGAGGTAAAACTTAGGGATGTAGCGGTGTTCGTAACCTGTAGGCGCACAGAGGTGCCGACGGGCAGACTCATATTATTCATATCATGCCCGACCGGTAAGCCGCAAGCTGTCGGTTTTTTTGCGAGGTCGGCATAATGTTGTAAGATTTCCTGCGTCGTAAAGTCACCTTCGTCGTAGGAGCAATTTGTGAAGTATCCGAAAATGATGCCGTTCACATCTCTTAATAAGCCGCTCTGCCAGAGCTGATTCAACATGCGATCGATTTTATAAGACGGCTCATTGATATCTTCCAAGAAGAGGATGGCATCCTTTCCCTGTAAGGCATAGGGAGTTCCGACTAAAGAGGCAATGATGGACAGGTTTCCCCCTATAAGACGTCCCTCGGCTGTACCGGAGATGAGAGGCATAAGACGGGTGTGAGGGGGAAAATCGGGGTGGGGAGAGAACTTCTTTTCCCGGAGAAGGCGAAGTAAGGATTGCCATGAATAGGAGGACACGGGCTTTGATGCCAGAGTAACACCTAAAGGACCGTGTACGGAAGCCAGATGACTCTTTTCGTATAGGGCGATTTGAAGTGCCGTAATGTCGCTAAAGCCGATGAGTGGTTTGGCATGGGTAGCTATCATCGGATAGTCGAGTTTGTCCAAAAGGCGACCGGAACCGTACCCGCCGTCAAGGCAAAGAATTGCATTGACGGACGGGTCGGCAAAGAGGGTATTTAAATCGGCGGCTCGTTCCGCATCACTTCCGGACAGGTAGCCGAAACGCTTGTATGCCGATGAGGCGATTTTAGTATGAAAACCCAAAGATTCCAGCTTTTTCACCGTAGGAGCTATGCTTTCCGGTGACGGGGAAGCCGGGGCTATAAGAGCAATTGTATTTCCCGGAGACAGGGAAATACCGGCCGTATAACCGGGAGAGGCAGTTGCGTCGGTAGCAGAAAATAAAAGAAAGAAAAGGGAAAGGCAGAGGCAGAGGCAGAGGGTTTTATATGAAGGGGCCATAAAAGAATCTCCTTTTAGAAGAGGCATAAGTGATGGTGATTTTGCAATAAAACAGCATATGTATATAAAAGATTGTACAGTATGATTGAGAATAATAAAATGACCATACCGATAATTATCGGTACGGTCATTTGTATATAGTTACTCGGCAGGTGCTGAAACATAGCCGAGGGGATTGTATTTTGCTTCCAATCTGGTAAGCATGGTTAGGTATTTCTCGTTTATTCCGTTCTTTTCGTTTTCGTCAAATAAACGTCTTACTTCGGTGTTTATTTTTTCCTTTATTTCATCGGACAATTCACGATCGGAGAAAGGATAGACGACGTTATTTTCTTTTTCAATATGTACTTGCAGGCGATTGGCATAGGCCATTGCTTCTGTAAGTATATCGAGTTTATATTCCGTACGGCCCGTTTCGCCGTAAAGCTTCAAGGCTTCGTCGAGGCTACGGATATGGCTGCGCAACAAATCATGTTCCACAAGCATGCCGTGAGTGACAATCGTGTCGGCCAAGGGACCCATGTGTTCGTCCATTTCGGGGAAAACCGTTTTATACTCCTTTTGGTAGTGATGAACGTCGGCATAATTACGGACAAAGTCAATAATATCCGTGAAATCCTTCGTATCAACGGCGGCTCCGTCCAAGACGGAACAGCACATATTCTTAATAACGCGAAGCATGCGGGAAATATTGGCATGTTCTTCGACCATTATATCGGTGGCGTACATCGAGGTACTCCTTTCTAATCTTTATTTTATGATTTCGTAGCGGTTCGTATCCGTCTGTTTGAAGGTAAGGCCCGAATCGGCGAGAATTCCTTTAATCAATTCGGCCCGAAGATCATAGTAATAAGCACCTTGTCCGTTCCAGAACGAGCTGTGTAAATCCTGCGTTTCTTCCCAGACGACTTTGTCGGGATTGCTTTCCGTTACCTTCATGACCTGATCACAGGGCATACCGTTTAACAAGGTATTATCTAATTGATGAAACGCTTCCGGAGCCGTTGTCGGCACTTCCGTCCGCTTTTCTTTACCGGTATAAAAGGCCACGTCTTTTAAAGTCTGTAAGCGGTTTGCATCTTCTTGTAAAAGTGTTGTGACCAAAGCGGCGTAACGACCTTCGCCGTCATGAATACGGCCTTGTAACCAGCCGTGAATATTTGATTCATCAATAGCATCTTGAAGTTCACGGCGATCTGTAGATGCGAATTTTTGTGTATCTTCTCCGGTAAGCCAGCCTTCCGATACGGCACGAGCGCAAAGCGCATCGATGAGATCTTCCTGGAAGCGGATTTTATTGTACAGCCAAAAATGAATCGGGCCTAGAAATGCACTCATAATATTGCCTCCTATTGTTTTTCAGTCTGAATAGCCAGGTTTACGGCTGTTACGATTTTTTCCGGATCAAGTCCGTGTACCATGCAGGCATTGGCTAAACTTTCCTGTTGAGACGAAGGGCAACCGAGGCAATGCATGCCGTGAGACAATAAGGTGTCTACCACTTCGGGGTGGAGGCGAACAATGTCGCCGACGAGCATATCCTGAGTCACTGTGTTGCTGTTCATATCTTCAAATTTTTTCAAAATTTTCTTTAACATGAGTAAATCCTCCTTAACGTGTGTCGGCCACTATCGGGACCGTTTTTGATTGATTTCAGTATAGCGAAAAGCAAAGGGATGTGCGGTTGTAAAAACAACACAGGGAAAAAGTTTTTGTTGTATCTCTCTTTGCCATAGAAGTACCTATACCTTATCATAGGGGACTGCCGGCTGCAATCGAAGAACTTACAAAAAGAAGCAATAACCAAAAGGCATTACATATAACTCTATTACGATAAAAATGTATACAAATGCAGAATAAAAAGGTAAAATATAACAAAGCTTAACTTATATGGAAGACGTGTCCTTGTAAGTTCGCAAAGGCACGAACATAGAGAATGGCTAGGGGAGTATATATATGTCTGAAAAGAAAACAGAGCTTAATAAGGTACTCAATATATGGGATATTCTGGTTCTTGCGTTCGGTGCTATGATTGGTTGGGCCTGGGTTGTTTCTACGGGTGATTGGATTATGCAAGGCGGTGTTGCAGGGGCCATGTTGGGCTTCGGCCTTGGTGGGATCATGATTTTCTTTGTCGGTTTGGCTTATGCGGAATTGACGACGGCCATGCCGCAAAACGGGGGTGAACATGTATTCAGTTATCGAGCTCTCGGTAAAATCGGTTCTTTTATCTGTACATGGGCTATCATTTTCGGGTATACGGGCGTTGTCTGTTTTGAAGCCTGTGCACTGCCGACAATTTTCGCCTATTTGTACCCCGGATTTTTACAGTACTATTTATATACTGTCGGCGGTTTTGATATATATGCAACCTGGTTAGCCTTGGCCTTTTTCCTTGTCGTCTTTATTACATATATTAATATTATCGGAGCGAAGACGGCCGCGATCTTGCAGACTGTCTTAACCTTGGTTATCGGCGGGGTCGGCATTGTCCTCATTGCCGCATCGGGATTTACGGGCAGTGAAGCGAACTTGCAGGGCCAGCTGTTCATGGGGGCTTCGACGCAGGAGATGATAAAGAACACGTTAGCTGTAGCCGTTATGACACCTTTTTTCTTTATCGGGTTTAATGTTATTCCCCAGGCGGCTGAAGAAATTTCGGCACCGCTTAAGCATATTGGCCATATTCTTGTGTTATCCATTGTGTTGGCCGTAGCCTTTTATTCTCTCGTTATCGGAGCTGTCGGCTTTTTAATGAATAATGCCATGATCGGAGATGCGATGAATCAAGTCGGAGGCTTGGTAACAGCCGATGCTATGGCTATTGCTTTTAACAGTGAGGCCATGGCCAAGGTTTTGATTATCGGCGGTTTGTGCGGCATTATTACGAGCTGGAATTCCTTTCTTATCGGCGGTAGCCGAACCTTGTATTCCATGGCTTGCGCTCACATGATTCCGCCTTGTTTCGCTAAACTGCATCCTAAATACAAGACTCCTGTAAACGCTTTGATTTTATTAGGCATTATAACGACCATTGCCGTATTTTTCGGCAAAAAAATGCTCTTGTGGGTAGTCGATGCGGGCAACTTCGGTTGTGTCCTCGCCTATTTTATGGTATCCGTGTCATTTCTGGTTTTGCGTGTCAAGGAACCGGATATGGAAAGACCGTACAAGGTAGGCCCTTATCGTTTTGTGGGAATTATGGCGGTACTCATGTCGGGATTTATGCTTGTCATGTACGTAGTTCCTTCGTCGGGCTCGGCCTTGTATCCGCAAGAATGGGCTATGGTATTGGGATGGACTTTGTTAGGCCTTATTTTCGGAGTATATTGTAAACTCCGATACAAGGAAAAATTTGCCGCGCAGGAATACTTCATCCGCACGGAAGCCATTGAAGAAGTAGTCGAAGCCGTTGAGAAAGAGTCTACAATACAGTGACTTTCCACACCCGAATACGGGATGCATAAGGGCTAAATAAAAAGAAGAAGACAGTCTGCCGAAATAGTATAAAAGAAGTAAAAAACGAGCGAATAGATTCCTCTATTCGCTCGTTTACTTTTCAGTATAAAGTAGACTAATCGTCTTTTTGCTGCCAACTGAAAGACTTGACGTAGTTAATGAATTGTTTAACATGGCTCGACTGAGTATCGTGCTTATGATACACCATATACAATTGGCGTAATGCCGTGTCCTTCGGCAACTCGAATTTGAGTAGGGTTCCGTCGGCAACAGCTTGCACTACAGCCGGTTCGGAGATAACGGAAACTCCGACTTGGTTAATTACCAGGTTTTTCAGACCTTCCGGTTCGTTTAAATGTGCTGTTACGTGGAGTTTATCCGGGGTTAAGTGTAATTTTTCGAAGATTCTGTCCACATGGGCCTTACTGCCGCTACCCTTATCGCGCAGAATGAGAGGATACTTCATCAAAATGTGAAGGGCCGCATTTTTGGTCCCGACTAATTGACGAAAAGTCGGGGTATTAGGCGTAATGACGACCATTTTGTCAATGGCGACAGGGACGAATTCCAGGGAGTCGTCATCGATTTTCATGCCTGTGAAACCTACTTGAATATGACCCTTTAAAAGCGAATTAAGAACCTTTGAGCTGATATCCTGGTTAATAGTAAAAGGAATATCGGGGAAGAGCTTACGAAATCCTTTCAGCACTTGGGGAAGTAAGTAGATAGACGGGATGGTTGAAGAACTGATGATAATTTCATTAGAATCTTCGTGATGCCATTTTGTCAGTAAGTCGTCGCGCATTTTCAATATGGCCGTAGCCGTGTTGTAGAGTTCACGACCGCGAGGTGTAATGCGGATCTGTTTGGTTGTACGTATAATCAGAGGAGTATCAAGATGTTTCTCCAAGGCACGAATATGCGTGCTGATAGACGGTTGCGACATGTAAAGAACCTGTGCCGCCTTGGTAAAGCTGCCGTATTTAATGACAGCCACAAACGATTCGAGTTGCTTTAGTTCCATATAGAAAGTCCTTTGTCCCATGTAAGTATAACTATTGTGGATAATTTTTTGCCTTTTTTATTTATATATAATATCATAGATTCTATAAAAAAAGCCAATATATAATATAGAGGCGGAAAGACTGTAGTATACTAAATGAAGGAGATATTTTTATGATATATGTAGGAATCGATATAGGTTCAACGTGTGCAAAAACGGCTGTAATGAATGAGCATAAGGAGATTAAGGATACCTTTGTTATTCCCACCGGGTGGAGCAGTCTGGAAGCCGTTGAAAGAATTAATGAGACTTTGTCGTCTCGCGGTGTAAATCCGAATGAAGCAATCTGTATTTCCACCGGTTACGGGCGTAAAGCCGTAGAGGGTGCAAAAAAGCAGGTGACGGAAATTACCTGTCATGCCAAAGGTGCCAGCCTGTTATTTCCCGAGAAAGTCTTTAATGTCGTCGATATAGGCGGGCAGGATACAAAGGTTATCAGTGTCAGGAACGGTAAGGTAACGGAGTTTTATATGAATGATAAGTGCTCGGCCGGAACCGGTAAGTTCTTGGAAATACAGATTGCTTC
>OFCP01000211.1_pt1 | contig 46486 bp, 40 predicted proteins | sample 1520831 | NCBI WGS metagenome assembly OFCP01 (sample SAMEA2699039, study PRJEB24076) | metagenome | biome: Human gut stool | place: Spain | collected 2013-03-20 | reverse complement strand
ATGGTTGCCATCGAACAACTCTCCCAACGAAACAACGCCCGTCGATTCCTGCGATTCAAATAAGGACATGGTACGCATGGTTAATCGGGCAATTCTTCCCACTCCGGAATGAGCTGGTTCCTGTTGAGGAGTCGCCGATCCAGTTAGGATGAATCGGCCACGACCGCGCCCTCGATCGATGGCGAAACGCACCGCGTCCCACAATTGCGGGGCCATCTGCCATTCATCAATGAGTCTCGGCTCCTCACCTCGCAGGATGAGAGAAGGCTTTGTATCAGCCAAGGCCAACAGCGTAGCACTGCGATCCGGGTCCTGCATGAAGACCTGACTCGCCGACTGCCTTTCTGCCGTTGCAGTCTTGCCACACCATTTTGGACCTTTAATCTGAACGGCACCAGAAGACTGCAATGCCTGAGTCAGCAACCCATCAGCCACTCGAGGAAGGTACTCGCCACGTTGAATCTCCGAGCTCTCCACTGCCATATGTGCCCTCCCGCAAACCGTCGAAACATCAACCTATAAATCACTCTATTGCGGAAGTTGGACCATTCTAATTGTGGAAGTTGGACTATTTTCGTTGTGGAAGTTGGACCATTCCTATTAGGGAAGTTGGACACTAGATTACGAACTAGACTTTTCCTTTTTGCAGCAACAGTGCCACCAACACGATGGGCGTCATCACCGCCTATCGCCAGACCCTTTTCCTTGACCTAAAAAGAGAGATGCCCAGACAGTGCCATCTTTTCTCTGATCACACTAGCCAATTCGGAACGCAGCGGCGAATCCGTGATCCGCGCATCCTCTGCAACCGCGCCTTTGACGTTCGGCAATCCGGCGAATGAGCTTTTGCTCAGGCGCTCTTCGCGATTCATTTCTTTGGTCGGAAAACAGAATACGCGGGAACGCCCCTCACGCCTACGAAACCAACGGCTCGACGACGAACCGACATCCACGAAAACAGCAATAGCGCCTCTTTTATCGAGGTAACATATTCCCTCTTTATGCATTCATACCCCCCTATTTGAAAGCTCTGCCAAATATTGCCGACGCCGCGACTTATCATGTTGCCATACTTTGCAATCCTTTGCAGCCCCTTGCATCTCAACGGCTTGTCCGAAGTAAGCCACATCGCTGACGGCCGTAGCAACGTTGTTCGTATCGCATTTTTCAGACTTCTTATGCCCCCCTATATTGCCCCCATATGGCCCCCGTCGGCATGTTGCATGAAAGGCTTGGCACGGAGTAACGTTTCGCAGTGTGGCGCGTGCGGTGTTGCCATTTGCGACAGCACCTATGCCACGCACGACTAAGACAGACCCGGCCGTCTTGTATAAGCAAATCATGAGCAGATCAAACGGAGGAACAGGCGACTATGGCATTGCTGCATCGACGTTCGACGAGTAAGCGTGCCTCACAGAAAATGCGGGAAAACAACGCGGTCATGCCGGATGACACATCTGCAAATGACAACGTTTCCTCAGCGCGCCCCGAGCCCACAGCATTCGTTCCAACTCCATTTGACGAAGTCATCGATATCAGCGATCTCGTGGCCGAGCGCCGACGCCTGCAGCGCAATCTGTGGGCGATGCGCATCATCACCATTGTGTTGCTGATCGCCGCAATCGCCGTGGCCTGCTTCCCGCTAGCGTTGCAATTCGAGTCCGACCGCAACTTGGCCGCCACCACAGCCACCACGGCCAAAGAAGTAGCTGGCTGGCCTTACCCGCAGGCGGAAGACAAGCTCACGGCGGCCCGCGCATACAACAAGAAGCTCGCTGAATCCGGCCAGCCTATCTTGGGTGAAGCCGTCGATCCGTTCGCCGCCGCTCAAGGGGGATCCCAAGCCAGCGGCGAGGATTCCGCCTCAAAGAAAGACAAGGAATACCAGTCACTGCTTAATACCGGCAACGGCGTGATGGGCACAATCAAGGTGCCCAAGCAGTCCATCAATCTGCCGTTTTATCACGGCACTTCCGAGGAAGCACTGGCTTCTGGTGCCGGCCACTTGTACGGCACGTCGCTGCCGGTGGGAGGTAAATCCACCCATTCGGTCATTACCGGGCACCGCGGGTTGGTTGAAGCGCTGATGTTCACCCGTTTGGACGAGGTGAAAGAGGGCGACTTCTTCTACATCGAAGTCATGGGCGAAACTTTGGGCTACAAAGTGGACCGCATTTCGGTGATTTTGCCGGATGACACGTCGAAGCTCAAGATCGTGCCGGGTGAGGATCGCGTCACTTTGATGACCTGTACGCCATACGGCGTGAACACGCACCGACTGCTTATCTCCGGGCAACGCGTGGCGATTCCGATGCCGGCCCCCGAGCCGAATGACGTGCTTGACGCGCGCAATATCGCCCTTGGTGTTGGTCTAGGCATACTGGCGGCAGGACTGTTCATTATCTGGTTGGCACGACGCCACAAGGCCGCGCGCATCATCCGCCACGGCGCATTCTGGCCGTGGATGCGCCGCAAGGGCGAAAGCGCCAATGATACGCTGGCTTAGGCCTCGCGCCGACCGGCCAGTGCCCTGCCCAGCGTGATTTCGTCGGCATACTCCAAGTCGGAGCCCACCGGCAGGCCGCTGGCAAGTCGGGTGACCTTGACACCTACGGGTCGCAATAGCTGGGTCAAGTAGCTGGTGGTGGCCTCGCCTTCAATATTCGGGTCGAGCGCCATAATCACTTCCTTGACCTCATCGCCTTCTAAGCGTTTGAGCAGACCGGGAATACGCAGGTCGGCAGGGCCAACGTTGGCCATTGGGTTGATTGCGCCGCCGAGCACATGGTATAGGCCGTGGTATTCGCGCGTGCGCTCGATGCTCATCACATCCTTGGGCTCTTCGACCACGCAGATCACCGAACGGTCGCGTCTCGGGTCGGCGCATACCGGGCAGGGGCTGGATTCGCACACGTTGCCGCAAATATCACAGAAGCGGATCTTGGCCTTGACCTCTTCGATGGCCTCGGCCAAATCGCGCGCTTCATCTTCGGGCGCGGACAGCATGTAGAAGGCGATACGCTGCGCGCCCTTCGGCCCGATGCCGGGCAGCCGCCCGAAAGCGTCGATCAGTCGTTGTATTGCGCCGTCATAAGCAAGTGCCATGGGTATTCCTCGTTATTCGTCCTCATTATTCATCCGAGTGCTTCTTGGCAGGCTGGATGTTCTTGGGGTTCTTCGGATCATCTGCCGCGAATTGCTCGACTTTTTTGACCTCGAATAGCTTTTTCAGATCGTCGAGATTCATGGCCGTCGCCTCGCCGAGCGACTGGTCGCTCATCGAGTATTCGTCATCCTCGGCCGCGACTTGCGGTTGTGGTTTCGGCTGGGGCTGGGGCTGGCTATTCCACGGGTCGGCATTCGGGGTCGGCTGTGCGGGTTGCGGTTGATTCCACGGGTCACCGTGCGGGGTGGCCTGCGGAGCCGATTGTGGAACTGCCTGCGGTTGATTCCACGGGTCATCGCCGGCAGCCGGCTGCGGAACCGATTGGGGCTGGTTCCACGGGTCATCGCCCGACATATTGCCCGACACTGTCTGAGGAACCGAAGAAGCCGGAGTCTGGGACTGAGGCTGATTCCACGGGTCGTCTCCTGGCTGCGGAGCCGCCTGAGCATGGTTCCCCTGCGGTTGATTCCACGGATCATCGTGAGGAGACTGCTGATATGGCTGGTTCCACGGGTCGGCTTCGGCCGGTTGCGACGCCGGTGAGACCGCGGCCTGAGACTGCGTCTGATTCCATGGATCGTCGCTCGCGCCGGCAACTGCCGTAACGGAAGATGCGGTGGCTGGCTGCCCAGTGGACTGTCCAGTGGGTCCAGCGGACGCAACGGACGCAGTGGGTGCAACAGGAGCAGCCGGAGCGGCCCACGGATCAACACCGTCACTGATGTCCGGAACCGCAACATGCTTCTTGTGATGCTCTTCGGGCGCAGGCGTAGCAGCGGGCTCGTTAGGCGCGAACCCGTCTGCAGATTGCGGCGAAGCGTTGCTTACGGCCGGCTTGGCCCAAGGGTCATCGTCACTCCAGTTCTTCGCTGCCGTGGATGCACTGGATTGTCCGGCTCGATGGCTGTCGTCTGCGTCCTCGGCTTGGCCTGTTGCAGTCGGCTTCGGAGCTTTCGTCTCGCTCCCCATATGAATGCCCAGGCTCGCGCCCAAACTCGACGCGGCCAATCCAGCCTTGGCCATGGCAATCTGCTGCTTGACCTTGGCCAATTGCTCCGGGCTCATACGTTTGACGGATTCGACTCGCTCGCCATTCGCCGCGACCGCAGAAGGTGCAATAACCGCATTGGCGCCGAACTCGTTGCGCACGGCATCCATCACCACGGCCGCCGCCTTCTTACCGCTGTTATCCACGGCCAAGGCGAAAGCGTGCTGGCTCAGCGACTTGTCGAACGTCATCGACAAGCAAGGCAGACCCTTACGGTTGGGGCCGAATTTTACGGTCGGCACCTTGTCTCGTGACACATATTCACGAATGGTTTCCGGCAAAGCGTCGACGGCTGCATCCCACTTCTCGTCGATGGACCGATTATCCGATGCCGCAGGCGAGGTCACCGGTTGAGCCGGGACGGCCGGCGACGCGGCGGGCGCGCCCCACCCGGCATTGGCGGCAGGAGCGGCACCGGCAGCAGCAGTTGCTACAGCAGGTTGCACAGACAGAGAGCCCGCGGGTCGGTCGCTGACCGGGCCGTTGACAGGGCCATTGCCTCCAACAGATTCATGGGAAGCGGTGCTCTGAGGCGCGGCTGCTTGCTGGTTGCGTGCAGCACCGGAGAATCCGCCATGTGAGGCTCCGGCAAACCCGCCCCGCGATGCGCCGGCAAAACCACTGGCACCCGTACCGGAAGCGGCTGACGTAGTCGAAGTCGAAGAAGCAGACGCAGGCGGCATACCAGAAGAAGCTGGCGCGGGAGCGGCTGTTGCAAAGCCTGATTCACTGCCGGCCAACAATCGCGCGGCCAGCAGTTCCAAGCGCATACGCGGAGAAATGGCTCCGGTCATGGCACCCAACGTAGTGTTGATGATGTCTGCCATTGCGGTCAGTGCGCCCAGTCCCAGCGCCTTGGCTTGGCGGTGCAGATCGTCCATATCCTCGGCCTCAGCCGTGTCGGACAGCACGGATTCCGCACGGTCCCCGGCCAACGTAAGCACCAGCAGATCACGCACACGAGCCAGTAGGTCTTCGACGAATCGTCTCGGATCGAATCCGCCGACCACGACTTTCTGGATAACGCCGTACAGGGCTTCGCCGTTGTGATCGATTACCGCATCCACGGCCTCGCCGATCAGTGCCTCCGGCGTGAAGCCGAGCAGGGCTACAGCGGCATCATGGGTGATAACGCCTTCGACCGAACCAACCATCAGCTGGTCAAGCACGGACAGGGTATCTCGCATGGAGCCGCCACCGGCGCGCATCGCCAGTTTCAGCACACCGGGCTCGGGCTTGATGCCTTCCTTGTCGCAGATCGTCTCCAGGTAGGGACCCATGACTTCCTGCGGCACCAGACGGAACGGATAGTGGTGGGTGCGCGAACGGATGGTGCCGATCACCTTGTCTGGTTCGGTGGTGGCGAAGATGAACATCACATGTTCAGGCGGCTCTTCAACGATTTTAAGCAGCGCATTGAAGCCCTGCTGCGTGACCATGTGGGCCTCATCGAGAATGAAAATCTTATAGCGGTCGCGCGCAGGGGCGAAACCAGCGCGTTCTCGCAATTCTCGAGCATCATCCACACCGTTGTGCGAGGCCGCATCGATTTCGACCACGTCGATGGAACCCGGACCGCCGGTGGCCAGGTCCTTGCAGCTTTCGCATTCGCCGCAGGGGTGGGAAGTCGGCCCTTTGGCACAGTTGACGCAACGGGCCAGGATACGCGCGGAGCTGGTTTTGCCGCAGCCTCGCGGCCCTGAGAACAGATAGGCATGTGTGAGCTTGCCCTCGTCCAAGGCGCGCATCAGCGGGACCGTGACTTGGTCCTGGCCGATGACCCCTTCGAAGGTGTCCGGACGATAGCGACGATACAGTGCAAGTGCCATAGCTACTAACCTACCTTTGCCCTCAGAATTAACCGATAAAAAGTCAAGATAAACCGGGCTCATAGTTGCCGAATCGGAAAACTCTTTATATTCCAACGACATTCACCTGACAACGGTTACCGCATTTTTATTGTTATTAACCGCTTTCTTTGTATTAACATAGTGTCAATAACGGTTGTGGTCAGGAGGCACCCATGAGCGATATCCTCGACGAGAAACGCCCCACCCGCGGCGATGCCCGGCGCGGCGCCATCGTGCAAGCCGCGCGCAAGGTGTGTCTGGAAAAAGGCTTCTCCAAAATCACCGTTTCCGACATCGCAAGCGAAGTCGGTATGACGCGTTCGCTGTTCTACCACTACTTCGAAGACAAGGAAGCCGTAGCTGACGCAGTACTCGATAACGTCATCGACGAAATCCTCACCACGTTGAAGCAGTGGAACCAAGCGCGCGAAACAGGCAACGTGAACAAGGCATTAGACGACATCGTGCATGTACTCCGCTCCCTGATCGCCGACGAGAGCCCCTTCTCAAACCGTATGATCCAAGACGGCAACGCCGAACTGTATATCAAGTTCATTGACCGCGCGGCGGACCGTATTGCCGACTACATTGCCCAGACCACCGTACGTGATTTCGAGCAGATGCATGGCCTGCCAATCACCAACGTCCATGAGACGTTCTTCACACTGATTGTGGGGCTTATCTCACTGATTCGCTCGCATCCGAACATCAGCGACCGAACCATCAAAGAGGTCATGGCGCAGACGCTGCATATCGAAAGCTATGTCGTCTGAGGTCTGACGGGCATTGGCTCTGGTACCGCTCTCCCGCACTCCCCTCAGTCCGCTTCGCGGCCAGCTCGTCCGCAATTGCGGACAGCCTACGGCTGACTTTCTTCTGGTTCGACTATCGTCGAACCCTCGCCTACAAACAGCCCACTGGGCTGTTTGCTTTACGGCTCAGCCTAATGAGGGGAGCCAATATAATCGGGTCACGCGAACTGGCCGGTCACGGGATCGCGACCATCTCGGGCAATGACGTCGAGCACTTCCTGTCGGGAATCCACCTCACGGGCGGCTACGGCCGGCGGCACTAGCACGCGCAACGCGCAGTCCTCGGCCACTACCCTAAATGGCAAATGCCCGATATATTCGCCGTCCGCCATCAGCACCGGTGGCTCGTCGCCTTCCGCTGCCCGCGTGACTTCGATTTCACGGATACGTTTCCAGCCGAACACCTTTGAAGCAAGTAGCTTGCCGTTATAGGCATTCGAAATGGCCACCGCGCATTCGCCGAAGTTCGGCACGTGGTCCATCCACACCAGGTCCAACAATCCATCGGAGAAGCAGGAGTACGGCGAGACCTCAATGCCGCCACCGATATGCCTCGAATTCGCAATCGTCAGCAATGGTGTGATGATGTCTCGTTCATCCGTGGTACCGTCCGCCAATGTGGCTTTGATGTGGTAACCATAACGCTTCATATGCGTCAGCTCCACCAGCACCGCCGCAAAGTAGCGCATGGTGCCGGTCGGCAGATGCGAATGATTCGCACGGTCGTTGATGCTCGCGTCAAGACCACAGGACAGCATGCCCGCATAGTACCGGTCAATCGGATGCTCGGCGGACTTGCTCTCCTGGTACTCGTACTCCTCGCCAGTGGAGGGATCCACGGCATAGCCGCCGTCCAAAGAGGTCACGCGTCCCATGTCCACATCGATGTGTGATCCGCGCACGATAGCACCGACGATACCTTCCACTGCGGTTTCGATACGGTTGACCGGCAGCTTCAGTCCTCGTGCGAAATCGTTGCCCGACCCCGTGGCCACGATGCCCAACGGCTTGCCACTGCAGCCCACGGCGTTCGCTCCAAGTGCGATCATGCCGTCGCCACCGACCACTACGAGATAGTCGTACTCGTGCGCGCGTTCACGCGCCTGGTTCAGGGAATCGTCGAAACTCGTGCCGGTGATGTCGATGACGTCGAAGTTATGGGCACGGCCGGCTTCCTCCAGCAGACCCAATACCTGCGCGTCCACCTTAGCGCCACGGCCTTTATCGGAAGTGGGGTTGCCCACCATGGCCACCACGCGACGGCGCTCGTTGCGTTCACTCTCGCTCATGCTCTCACCTTAGCCAAAGGCCCAGAAGCCCGCCAGAGTATCGGTGCTTTACGGTCCATTATTGTGATAATTGTCTCCTTCCGTACAACTCACCGGTCCGGCCCGAGCCATCCGCTCCACGGATGATGCCACCAGGACCATGGTTTCCACCTTGATGGTTACCAACACGTCTTCATCCCGCACGGAGCAGGAGCCCAAAACTACACCATTCGCTTCAGCCATGTTGGCGGCGAGCGCACATGGATCACCGATATCCGCATGCCACAGCGCATACGCGGCGTCAAAGGCGATAAGGTCGGCGAGGGAACGCGCTCGGTTCTGGCAGATCATGAGGTTGCCCACACTTGCCGCCACCGCGAGCGCAATGCCCACCACCATAACCAGCATGGCTCCGGCCATCGTGCCCGATCCCTCCTCATAACGCATTCCCTGCACCGCAGTTCCTTTCTGTTGCGGCCGCCCAGCCAGCCGACCAGTTATTGGCTTATCGCCGTAGCGTTGCCGGTAACCCGCGTTGGAGTGACATCCAGCGGACCAGGCAATACCGAACATTCGACCATCACACTCGTCGATTGGCCGTCGTGGGCAATGATGACGCGAGGCTCTCCCCCGGCAACGTCCGCAGCTATGCTGCGCGAGGATGATTCGTCACCGGTAACCACAAACTCGCGTGCAGCCGCTGCCGCGGCACTTTGACAGTCCATGGAAACGATGACCACACGTCCTATTGCCAATATCAGCCCGGCGATGGCGATAACGCTGGGCAATACGATCGCGAATTCGGCGGTGGCCGACCCCGTGCATAGGTCTGGCGGCAGTCTGGCGAGCCGCCACCGGCATGTCATGGTCTTCATGGCTGTCACCCGACTTTCAGAGCCTGTTTGATGATGTTGGTCAGCAACGTCTTGATGGCATCCGACTTCAGGATGGCGACCAGCACCGCCGCAAAGCCTGTAGCCGCAACGAGTACGACTGCGTATTCCGCAGTGGCCGCGCCTTCTTCGGGCTCAGCCATGAGGGTGCGGATGCGTGCGTCCATGAGGCATAGCCGTTCTTTCGCCTTGGCGTTCAGCGTGGCCACACGAGCCTTGCTGTGCGCAAAGATGCCGGCCTGCCCGTCGACGATGACGGGGATAGGGGTATTCATTGGCGTTCCTTTCGGTAAGGAGGGGAAGCTGCGCAGTGGCTTCGCACCTTCCCCATGCGTGTGTGAGTGGTTGGCCCCCGCGCCGGGTTGACGCGGGGTACATACCACTGTGGACTATCAACGCTTCATGCACCAGGAAAAACGGGGTATGTGGTTCTAGCTTGCCGAGTTATCCACACCCCGACGTGTCGTCCACCACCAATGTGGATAACCAAACGCAGCCAAGTGCAATACCGAGCGATACAACAAGATTCACCCTAAGCGCACTCAGTTCACGCCTATATTCACATCATGAAGGACGCAATCGCCGGAATGACTCCTACCAGCACGAATGCCGGCAGAAAACATAGCCCTGTAGGCATCAGTAGCTTTACCGACAGCTTCGCGGCATTCCGTTCGATGGCGGCACGCTCGTCACGGTCCAGCTGTTCAATGGCGGATTCGAGGCGCACGCCAGGCATATCGCCATGCGTCCATGACGATTCCAAAGCCGATTGCAGCAGGCCAAGATCTCGTTGCGTTCTGCTGGTACGTTTTCCGGATGAACTATCAGCTGGCGCACCCTCATGCTGAACAGCCATAGCGGCATGCCACGCATCAGCCCAGGGAACCCCTCTGGTCAGGGATCTCCCGACCTCGCTCATGCGAGCGCCGCAGTCGCCGCCGACGGCTTTGCCCACCATGTCAAGCGCCCGGGGAATCGAGGAGCCCTGACGCAAGGACACCTGCGACATACGCAATATGAGTATGGTCCATGACGACCCGCAATCATGCGCTACGGCCGGTTCCTCGCCCGGCAAGCGGCTGTCATGACAAGACGGAGCCTTATACAGCCAACTAGCGATCGCCGCACAGCCTGCCGCGGCGTGTACCCACACCGTACTCATAATCCGCTGCCTTTCAACAATGCCCGCATCCATGCCAAGCCGGCAGCATAACAACATCCCCCTAATACCAAGCAGACCACACCGCGTGGCGATCCAAGCAAGAACGCCAATGGTCTAGCTCCCAGAAGCTCGCCCAATGCCACAGTGACGGCCGGAAGCGCGCTCAGCAGCCCCACAGTGGCTTTAGGAACGGCACATGCTTGCGATCGCAGGTTCTGCATCAGCCTCATCTGCCGGTAAGCAGTCAATACCGCTTCCAGACATGGCACTGCTTGGCAACCGAGCTCATCGCTCAAAACCGCTGCGGCGGTGACCCCGCGTGCAGCTTCAAGTACCTGCGCTGGTGATTCGTCGGGCAGACGCCGCTGTTCGAACACCGTTATGAGCCGTTCCACAGTAATGCGCTGAGTGGCGAAGCGTCTGCTGGATTGTTCCTCGAATGCTTCAACCAATGTGCCGCCACCTCGCAATCGCGCGATGGCGGACGTAATCACCTGCGCAACGCCCACGCGAGGTGAGCCGGCATATCGAGGTTCGTTTATGGCTGCGGAATCGACCGCACGCCCGCGGTAAGCCAGCCGATACAGCCTCCCGGACTTGTTCCCCGGCCATATCAGCACGGCGAGCGCCACCAGAACAGCACACCACATCATCACCCACCACCACTCGGCCCGGGAGCGATGCCCCATCGTTCAATGAAGTGCCCCCATTCGGCGGCATACCGAGGAGGATGGCAGCCATTCCATACCGCCAGCGGTGTTCCTGCCAGTTCACCATGTGCTACACGCAGTTCGCCGATCTGCGTGATACGCCGCTGTCCGTTCACTCGCTCCAAATGCACCACCGCGTCGAAAGCGCCTGCCGCCAGCATGGCCAACGCCTGTGGACTGACTCCGGCGAGTAATCCAAGCGAAATCAGCCTGGACGGTACTCGGTTCACGCCGTCCGCATGCACAGTGGTCATGCCACCGTGATGACCAGAATTGAACGCGCGCAATAGGTCGACGATTTCCGCGCCACGGCATTCGCCCAGCACCACGCGGTCGGGGCGCATTCGCAACGTCGCTTTGACCAAGTCCGTCAGACTTATGGCTCCGACGCCCTCCACATTCGCCTCGCGCGTTACCAACGACACATGATCGCCACGCCCCAGTTCTCCCAGTTCACGAACTTCCTCTACGGTGACGATGCGCTCGTTCACATCGCATTGCGCCAGCAGCGCCTTGAGCAAGGTGGTCTTGCCCACGCCTGTTCCGCCGGTAATCAGCACTGTGGCATGTCTGCGCACCAGTCCCACGAACATCGGCAGCCAAGCAGCCGGGAATACACCTAATTGGCTCAGATGTCGCAACGATGCCATGGTCCTGTCAGGGAACCGTATGGAGATTGCGGCACCTTGTGGCACCAATGGGGCAATCACCGCATGCACGCGGATGCCGTCTGGACTGGCGGCGTCCGCTATCGGGCAGGCATCATCCAGTCTGCGCCCAAGCTGCGCGCACAGTTGGACGGCGTATTCTCGAACTACTTGCGGCGAGCGAAACGGCACACGCAATACTGTTTCTCGCATGCCGTTGCCGCGGTCCGCCCAAACGCGGCCATCACAGGTCACCGCCAGATCGGTAACCTGCGGGTCGGATGCCACATCATTCAATAGACCGAAGAACACAGTTCTGGGCACTGCGCCGGGCTCATCAGCCCGAGTGATTACGGCAGCCATACCGCATCACCGGTCCTTGCAAGAAGCTCCCGAAACCGGGCGAATGGCCTGCTCGACAAGATCGGCAAGCAAGCTCACGGCTTTGCGGCTGCCTTTGGTCACCGATCTGATGCCGAGGCCTTCCAGTACGTCTCCACACAGATTGACACTTGGTTTGACAGGCCCCAATACCGTGGCAGTCAAATAGTCCTGCGCCTCACCAATACCCACGTGGCCTCTCCCACGTGGAGCGCCACGTGGTTCCACGCCGACGATATGTGGCGCTTCACAGCCCCATGAATCCAGTCTGGACCGGTGCGACTTGGCTCTGGCCAGCCCCATCACCGACAATTCCGCGGCAATCACCTGCATGCCACTGCGCAGATCGGGTACGGTCTCAATGAGTCCACCCTGACCGGCATCTACGATGACAACGTCGTTCGTTTCCGCCAAGGCTCGAATGGCCGCTTGAACTTCCCACCAGTCAGGCTGGCGCGCGCTCCAAGGGTCATAGGGAAGTACTCGCACACCCTCCCACATCATCAGCTCATGGTTCATCGCATCGCCCTCGATGCGGCCGAGGGGTGCGTCGACTTGGCTGAATCGCAAGCCCGGCTCTCGTTCTACACCAAGCAGCAGGTCAAGGCATCCGGCCACGAAATCAGCGTCTATGAGAGCGCAGCTGTGTTCACGTCTCGCCAATGTCCATGCAAGCATGGAAGCCATGACACTCAACCCCACGCCTCCATGACCTGACGTCATCGTCACAATGTTATGGAAGCTGGTGTCTGTAGCTAGGGCGGCTGCCGGAGCCTCGCCCGATCTCTGCCGTTCGCATGAGGCCAACGGCCTGGGCGGCGGAGTGTAGTAGCGATGCGCTGGAATCGGCGCATCGTCCGTGGGCAGCGGAATGCCCGGAGGTGCTACCGCTGGCGAGGTGATCCTACGCGCCACGCGGGGTGTGGTGTTGCTATTCATAAGCCGATTGAAACGTGTCCGAGTTCAATGCTCAACACGAATCGACCATTGTGGTTCTAGCTTGCTGAGTTATCCACACCCCGGCATGTCGTCCACGACAAATGTGGATAACCACGCTGCTGTTTCACGCCCATCTCATGCAGAAAAGGCCCTGACCTCATATGCACAGTCAGGGCCTTCATTTTCACGACGATTCCTTATGCGGTAATCTACATTCCTTGCTTACTTATCGAGGTTCTTAATGCCGTCTTCCATGACGTCCAGCTGAGCATCGGGCACCTTGGCCGGCTTCTTCTTGCCGAACTTGGCCTTGAGCAGACCGATGATGGTCGGGGCGAGCGAAACCAGCAGAATCAGCACGATCACCAGTTCGAAGTGATCCTGCACGGCCGGAATGTTGCCGAAGAAGTAGCCCAGCAGCGTGAACAACGTGGACCAGCACAGGCCGCCGAGCACTGAGAACGGCGTGAAACGGCTCCAACGCATACCGGAAATACCGGAAATGAACGGCATGAACGTACGAATGAACGGGAAGAAGCGGCCCAGGAACACAGCCAGCGGGCCCCACTTTTCAATCATGCCCTCGGTTTTGGCCAGTCGCTCAGGAGTCAGCGCCTTCACCTTGCCGGATTGGATAATACGGCGGCCAAAGAAATGACCGATGAAGTAGTTGCACTGGTCGCCGATAATCGGCGCGCACCAAACCACCGGCAGCAACCAGAACAGCGGCAGCGCGGCCTTGCCGGTCGCAGCATCCGGGGCTGCGAACACGCCGGCCGCGAACAACAGCGAATCACCGGGCAGGAACGGGAAGAACACCACGCCCGTTTCGATGAATACGATGAGGAAGATGAATCCGAGGGTCGGCGCCACGCCCATGGCAATCCAACCGGCAATCGCGGCACGCGGATCCTTCAGCAGTTCGATGATGAAATTAACGAAGCCCATGTGTTTCCTATGAGTCCTAAATCTTGTATTGAGCTGCCAGCCCAATGAACCAGACGACAGTTATATGCAAACCGTCAAATACCCTACCAGCCGGCCTATAACATCAGGTCGACTGGGGTTTTCCACACAAACTCCGCAATACAAACGAAATTTCTACTTCCCCAAACGCTGCCGCACAAAGGCGTCCAGCGCGGCCGCATCGATGCCCTCATACGAGTCGATGGAGGCAAACTGGCCAAGGCCGGAAGTGTCGGTGCGAATCCAGCCAGTCTGCGCAATCAGTGTGGCCCCCGAGGCGGCGCCGGAGCGCAGACCGGATGAGGAATCTTCCATTACCACGCACTTGACCATGTCTTCAAGCGCGATGCCGAGTCTCTCAGCCGCGGCCAGATATGGGGCAGGGCTCGGCTTGTGCTCGTACGGATCATCGCCGCAGACGTAGCCGGCAAGCAATCCATCAGCCTGCTTCATGATGTTCTCGGCCATGCGGCGAGGCGAAGTAGTGACCAGCATGGATGGGATGTCGGCTTCCTTGAGCGAATGCAGCACGTCTTGCACACCAGGAATCCACGGCAGACGTTCGACCTCCGCCTTGAACACATAATCCTTGAGCTGCTTGTCGATTTCGGGAACGCTCAATGTGCAGCCATGCGCAATCATGACCTCTGCCACGTGTGGTACCGGAGTGCCGGAGCACTCCCAACCGAGGTCCTCGTTCCACTCGCCGCCATTGTTGTGCGCGATCTCAATCTCACCGTCATGCCAGAGCGGCTCAGAATCGATGAGAGTACCGTCCAAATCCCAGAACACGGCTTTGAGCAGCATAGTTACCTCCGTCCACATGCCCGCACGCCAATTGGCGCCTTTACTCTTGCTGCATTCCATTGCACCAATCGGATGCGACAACCATAGCGCGTCAGCACACCGCCCCTGCGCCTCAGCGCATGGTCAGCCCACCATCGACGTGCAGACATTGTCCGGTAATGAAGCCGGCCATGTCGGACGCCAACAACGCGACCCCTCCGGCGATGTCATCGGGACGGGCAAGGCGGCCAAGAGGCGTCATGGCAATGATTCGTTCACGAACATCCTCGGTGGTGGCTGCGCTGGATGCGGTTCCGGCCGTCAAACCTGCGGCAATGGCATTAACGGTAATGCCGAAGCCGCCCAGCTCCTGGGCCAGAGAGCGGGTCATGCCGACCAAGCCGCCTTTGGCAGTGATATACGAATGGTAGGGCACGATGGGCGAATCGACCAGATTGCTGGAGATGTTGATGATACGCCCGGAGGTCTGGGCTCGCATCAGCGGCACCACATGTGAGCACATCAGATATGCACCATGCAGGCATCCCTCGATCTGTGCGCTAAACTCATCCCAATCGCCTCCAGCAAAAGTGGAACGGCGACGCGGGTCAAAGGAGAAGCGTCCGAAAGCATTATTCACTAAGATGTCCACGCCGCCGAATGAGTCGACAGCGGTACCCACTAGCTTGGAAGATTGCGATTCATCGCAAACATCCGCCTGTACAGCTATAGCCAAGCCTCCCAGCGAGTGGATGTCTTCAACGGTGCGCTGCGCGCTGGCGGCGTCATGTACGTAATTGATGACGACAGCGGCTCCGTGCGATGCCAGGCATTTCGCCACAGCCGCTCCTATGCCCTTGCCGGAACCGGTGATGATCGCTGTTCTGCCATCCAGATTCACCATTGGACGCCGTGCCATATCGCTTTGCTCTGTCATTACCCTTGCCTTTCGCCCTGCTACCAGCCTCTGATGCCCGCAACAGCACAGGCCTATTCCATATCCATATCGAACGAATCGCTGTACGCGTCGCTGCCGCGTTCGACATCCACCACGCGCAACAGATCGATGAGGTTGAAGCCCCCATCATGATGCCAGCCGGATTTCGCCCGATCCATCTCACCGAGCGGACAGATGCGATTCACACCGACCTCGGCCAATGTATCTGCAAGACCAAACAGTCTGGTTGAATCCACAGCGACACCGCAGCTCTGCAGCCAGCCACGGCAGGAAGTCAGTCTTCTGGCAGCGTCCAACAAATCTGGCACCGCCACCACGTTGACGGTGCGGTTCAACGGCGACATCAGCGAAGCAACATCCTCGTCGGCACCGCTACCGTCAAGTTCTCGATACAGCACCGACCATGCCGTGCTATGGCCACTGGCGAACACCGCGGCCTTCCCGCCCATCAAGGCTCTCATCTCAGCGTCGGTGCGCGCCCGCTGAATGGCCACGTTCTCGGCGTCACTCAATACGGAGCGCGGATATTTGCGCTGCTGATTCTCAAGCTCGCCACCGAGCAGCTGAGCCACTTCACGAGGGGTGAGGGCTCCATCAGTCTCCACGAACACGGTCTGCGGAGCCAGGCAGCTTTGCTGGTCATATGTGGCGATGTCAACAGCCACACGATGCACGGTATCGGCATAGGTATCAGGACGCAAAGCCTCTCGGCCAATGAACGCCAACCCGACTTTTGCTCCGTAACCTAGACAGGGCTTGGACCCGGCGACTTTGCCCGCAATCAATTTGGTAGTCTGCGAAGAACCGTAAACAATCACGGCATCGGCCGCATCGATGGCTGAATCCTCGAGCTGCTGCGAGCCGCCCTTCCATGGAACCACCGCAATGGCATCAGCGAGGTCGGAATTGACCATCGCAATGCTGCGAGCAAAGAACGCAGGCATCACCGGCTCGGAAAATGAAGATTTGCCAAGAATCGCGCCTTTGACCAGCAGGGTCATCGCCATGCTCCACACGGGAATCCCCGGCACATTGCTGGAGAACACCTGATAGGTGAGCGCTGGGCCCACATATTTAGAGTATCCCCCCGCCTTGTTCGGCCGGAATTCGTCGAGCATAGACGGCTGACCGATTTCGGAGTCAAGGAACCGGAGCAGTTCACGACGCCTGAACTGGCGCATATACCGTTTGAGCTCAATCCGCACCATGTCAGGCTCATATCCGGTGATTGCGGGAATCAGCAGTTCAGCCTGACGCCGCAGCTCAAAATCCGGATCGGCCCATAGTTGGGCCGCGTCGGCCACGATGTCGAGAATATCGTTGACACTCATCGCGGCAAGCGTGCGGTTGCGAACATCGACAAGCTGCTTGGCAAGGGAAGTCACCTTTGAGCCATCCAGTCGCGGATAGCGCAAACGCTTCACCCCATCCGATGTGGCGACCTCATAGATTTCGTAATCCGAAACATCCACTCCCGAGGGCAGGTGGAAGACATCAATGGCCTGACTCACGGATTCATCAACGGTTGGCACTGATGACCTCGTCTACCGCGATTGAGCACCCACGAGCCTCGGCTCCCTTCGCCCTGCCCTGCAGCAGGAATCCGTCCGGGGTCCGATGGCCGAGGTCCTCGGTCAGAATACCGATGCATGAATTCCAATTGGCAAGGTCGTAATGGGCTATCACACCGGTCTCACCATCCTTGACGGGAGTCAGCGTTTCCGGATCGAGGAAGACCGTGCGCACCCAGGCGGGGTTCGCCTTGAGATAGTTGCTGGTGCCATCCGTATACCACGACAGAATATTTTGGTCATAGATCTGCGAGCTCAACTCGGTCATGCCATACATGTTGACGCAGTGGTGGCGCGGCACCCCCAGTGTCTGTTCCAGCTCATCAAGCATCTGGTCTTCGGTGATGTCGCGCTTAGTGCTCTTGAAGCCGCCAGTGTCGAACAACCGGCTATCGGGGGCCAGCGCGAACGTCAGATCATGCTCATGCAGGTAATCGAACAGATACAGATAGGACGACGAGACACCCATCAGCATCACCGGTTCACCGTCAGACACCGCACGGTTAAGGAAGGCGATGATTTCATCGAACTTGAGTCCATGCTCGTCGAAGAACACACCGCTGCCTTCGCTGCCGCAGCACTCCACGGCCTTGGTAAGGTAGCGCGACAGGGAGGAGTTCTGGTTCATGTCCCATGCCGGCGAAATCACGGCGATGCGGATACGCTCTCGATCCGGCATGATGAAATGACGGAACGGCACAATCATTGATTCATCCCACACCTCAAGATCGGGATGGAAGTTGCGCCCACGCATCTTGCCGCCATGCGTGGTTCCGCTCGTCATGAATACGGCTTCGCACTGCTCGGTCGGTATGGTCGAAAGGTCAAGGTGCTTGAACCCGTCCACCGGCATCGGCGGAATCTCCCGCCAATCCTTGAGCGTTGCGGGGGTGACGCGTTTAGCCGCGCAGTAACGACGGTACGGCAGATCATACGTGTACTGATAGATGAACACGTCGCGCGCCAACGCACCAAACGCCTCTTCCGGGGCCTGCTCACAGCCATAGGTATGGATAAAATCCAGAATCCCGCGCTTGATACGACGCGCGTCATCCATCACATCAGTCATTGCATCGCTCCTGTCAATATCCAATATCAACCAGCATTATCGTTCATCGTACGCCGCAGCGCCAGTCCCATCCGCCGGATCGGCTGCTGGAACATCCACGGACGCCGGCGCACGATGCTTCGCCACCAAATCCGGAAGAGCGACGAAAAGCGCATTGAGAATAATGGCGCTGAATACACCGACCATGATGTTGTTGCCAAAGAACACGCTTGCGCCGCCGGTCAGGCCGGAGAGCGCCTTGGGCAGGGCGATGCCGAGCAACAGAGACATGCCGATGACCGTTTGACGGCGCTCGTCATCAGCGACCTTGCGCAGGGCGCGCAGGCCGGTCACGATTAGGCTGGCCGCAGCCGGCAGGAAAATGCCTCCGACGACTGCCGAGGGAATGACGGACAGCAACGCGCCCGCCTTTGGCACGAAGCCCAGAATCAGCAACAGCACAGCGGCGATGATCACAGGCGTGCGCGTGCGCAACTTGCCTTCGCCGGTCAGGTTGAGCAGGCCGACATTTTGCGGGTAGGCGGTGGTGGTGAATCCACCAATCAGCGAGGAAATGGCTGAACCGGCCGCCTCGCCGGCAAGACCGTAGCGCACCTGCTTGCGTTCGAGGGGCGTGCCCTGAATCTCAGAAGCCGCCTGATAGACGCCGAGAGCTTCCATGACGGCAACCATGTAGGCGATGAAGAACGGGATGAAGATCTTCCAGTCAAATGTGAACGGACCGTAGGGCAGGAAGGTCGGCAGGCCCAGCCATCCCTTGGATGCCACAGGAGAGAAGTCCACCATGCCAAATGCTGCGGCGACCACGGTGCCGACGACGAGCGCGATGAGGAATGAGAACGACTTGAGCAGGCCCTTGCCGAGCAACGACAGGACAAGCACAATCGCCGTGGTCAGAATCGACACGGTCAGGATGTGCGGATCGGCGAACGTCTTGTCGCCGGGAGCCCCGCCTAGAAACTCGCTCAGCGTGAATCCAGACAGCGAGACACCGACCATAAAGATGACCACGCCCGAAATCATCGGAGAGAACAGGAACCGCATCCGCTCTATCACACCGGTCAGGCACAGCAACAGGAACACAAGCGAAGCGATGAGAATGGACGAACTCGCCGCCCCCAGCATGCCGGCCGTACCTGCCGCGATCATCAACGCGTCAAACGCGGCTGACGGCCCCTGCACCACCGGCAGGCGAACCAGCCGAGTGGCCTGAACCAAAGTAACCAGACCAGAGACGATGAAGATGGCGTTAATCATGTTCGACGACAGGGCAATAGGTAAGCCGATTGCTCCGGCCACAAACACCGGATCAAGCCAGACGTTGGAAACAAGCACATGCTGGAAACCCAGCAGTACGTTCTGGGCGGTCAGCTCCTTGCGTATTGACATACGCTTCCTCTCTCTCAACGCGCATATGGGATGCCGAGCCGAACAGAGGAGTTCAACCGTCGCATTCCCTACGCGAGTGTTAGCTCACAGGTTCGAAGGGTTCGGCACATACCGTCTCAGCCTAAAGCACCCCTTACGAATCGGTTTTCGCACGTCACCGTAACAAACCTTGACATCTCCGTCAAGAAGATTCGTGCTTTTCGGCAGCTGCCCGATGTGAGATAACAAACAGTTTTACGAATGGAGAAGGAATCGAAGCAATGCGGCCAGACTCACCAACCCCACAGGACCATGGACTTGGAGTCGGCGGGAGTGTAGTTGGAGTCGCCGGTGGCGCCGGCAGCGATATCGGCGGCAGTATCGCGGCCGGGCAGTTCGCGGGTTTCGCGGCGGATGGCGTTGCGCCAGAGGCGGGCGCGGTTGGAGCGTTGTACCTCCACGATATTGCCGTCACGGCCTGCGGCGAAAACGCTCTCCTGGTCGCCGGTTTGCATGCGTTTGACTTCGCGGCGCAGTTGGCGATTCTCTTCTTCGAGGACCAAAATGCGCGCGATACCGGAAAGGTTGATGCCCTCATCCTGGCTCAGGCGCTGAGCTCGGGTCAGGCGGGCAATGTCGCGCAGGCAGTAGCGGCGTGCGCCGCCATCGGTGCGCTGCGGACGAACCAAACCGAGGCGGTCGTACTGACGGAGGGTCTGGGGGTGAATGTTGGCCAACTCGGCGGTCTGGCCGACGGTGAAGATGGGCAGTTCGATGTCGAAGCCGACGTCATCGGCTCCGTCGAGATCGGCCCTGCCCATCACGAGCGCGGTTGCGCACATCGCGTATAACTGCTTCATCTGGTTGGCTAACCGCGCCATTGTTCACCTCCTGATTACAGGCTGAGATAGTCGCCGGCTTTTTCGTCGAATTCTTTGGCGGCGTGCTTGACGGCCAGACCCGGCTTGGCGGGGACCATGATCTGCACACGGCCGATCAGATCGCCCGGCTGGTTGCTGCGCTGGACGCCAAGTCCCGTGAGCTTGACTTCCGCGCCGGAGCTGGAGCCTGCCGGCACCTTGAAGGTAACGGGATTGCCGTCGATATCCTTGGCCTCGACCTTGCCACCGGCCACGGCCTGGCCCACGGTGACGGGCAGGTCCATGACGATATCATGGCCGCGCATCGAGAATGTGGCATCGGGCTTGACGGTGACGTGCAGGTACAGGTCACCGGCCTTGCCGCCGTTGATGCCTAGCTTGCCCTTGCCGGCCAGCTTGATTTTCTGTCCGTCCTTGACGCCCGCAGGCACGTGGGCCTTGAACTTCTTGCCGTCCACGGACAGGGACACGGTAGCGCCCTTGACCGCCTGACGCAGGGTCAGGCTGATCTTGGAGTTGCGGTCCTCGCCGTTTTCGGGGCGCGGGGCCTCCTCATAGCCATAGCCGCCGGCATTGCCGTACGGCGATTGGCCGTAGCCGCCATACGGCTGGCCGCCCTGACCTGCAGCACCGCCGAACATCGAGAAGATGTCGTTGATGTTGTTGGGGCCGCCGCCCGAAGTGGAGAAGCGGATGCGCGAGCCATTGCCGCCGGCACCCTGGCCGAACATGGAACCAAAGATGTCGGAGAAACCGGAAGCATCGAAGCCGCCGGAACCGCCGGCGAAGCGGGCACCGCCCATGCCGAACTGACGAATCGCGTCGTACTTCTGGCGATCTTCCTTCTTGCTCAGCACGTCATAGGCTTCGGAGATGTCCTTGAACTTCTCCTCGGCTTCCTTGGTCTTGTTGACGTCAGGATGGTATTTGCGGGCGAGCTTGCGGTACGCCTTCTTGATGTCGTCGTCCGAAGCGTCCTTGGAGACACCAAGGACTTTGTAGAAGTCTTTGCTGAGCCATTCGTTTTCAGCCATTCATGTCTCCTTTCTAGAAAAGTCTTTATGTAATTGCACCTCCCTCTGATGAGGGAGGTGGCATCGCGCAGCGATGACGGAGGGAAAGATAGCGGGGACTATGGGCATCAAGAATGTGGCCCTCTGTCTTCCGCGGCCTGCGGCCGGCTTCTCTCCCTCAGTCAGCTTCGCTGACAGCTCCCTCATCAGAGGGAGCTAAGGCACTGTCAACTCATTGCAGCGAGCTGGATGTCAGTTTTGCGGGGAGGCTACTACTACTCGGGCGGCGCGGATTACGCGATCGCCGATGCGGTAGCCGGCCTCGACCACGGTGTCAACCGTTTCCTTTTCGGCATCCGCGTCCGGCTTGTGCAGGATCGCGTCATGCTTGGTGGGGTCGAAGTCCTCGCCCTTTTCGCCGAACTTCTCGACACCGAACTTCTCGAAGGCCTTGTCAATCTTGGTGGCGACGGCCTTGAACGAGTCGTCCATCTCGCTGTGTTCGCGAATGCGGTCGATATCGTCGAGGGCGGGCAGCAGCGCGGTCAGCACGTCGATGATGCCGTGCTGGCGGAAGCGCTCCTGCTCCTTCTGCGTGCGATTGCGGTAGTTGATGAACTCCGCACGTTCGCGTTGCAGGGCTTCGAGGTAGTCTGCGGCTTCCTTCTTGGCCTTGCCGAGCGGGGTGAGGGTGTCTGCGGAATCGGACTGGCCTTCGCCAGTCTTCTCTCCCTCAGCTGCGGCAGGAGCCGCGTCGGCTCCTTCATTGGAAGGAGCCTGGGCAGCCGAATCCTGCGCAGAGCCGGACTCGGCGGAGGCGTCAGCCCCTGAAGAGGCCTGAGCGGCAGCCTCAGCATCTGAGGGATCCGGCAGGTCGTTCAGGTAGTCGTCCTTGTTGAACTCGGACATCACTTGTTGTCCTTGTCGTCGTCGTCCACGACCTCGGCCTCGACGGTGTCGTCGTCGGAACCGGAGGCGGAGCCAGCGGAAGCGCCGGCACCATCAGCACCAGCGGCAGCACCCTCGGCACCCTGCTGGGCGTAGAGGACCTGGCCGATCTTCTGGGCGGCGGTCATCAGCTCGGTCTGAGCGGTCTTGACCTTCTCGGTGTCGTCACCCTTCAGGGCTTCCTTCAGAGCGTTGACCTTGTCGGTGACTTCCTTGACGATGTCGTCGGAGAGCTTGTCCTTGTTGTCGTTGACGAGCTTCTCGGTGGAGTAGGCGAAGGCCTCGGCCTGGTTGCGGGTCTCGGCGTCTTCCTTGCGCTTCTTGTCCTCAGCCTCATGAGCCTCGGCTTCCTTGACCATGCGGTCGATCTCGTCCTTCGGCAGGCCGGAACCACCGGTGATGGTCATGGACTGCTCCTTGCCGGTGCCCTTGTCCTTAGCGGACACGTGCACGATGCCGTTGGCGTCGATGTCGAAGGTGACCTCGATCTGCGGGACGCCACGCGGAGCCGGAGCGATGCCGGTCAGCTCGAAGGTGCCCAGCGGCTTGTTGTCGCGAGCGAACTCACGCTCACCCTGGTAGACCTGAATCAGCACGGACGGCTGGTTGTCTTCAGCGGTGGAGAAGACCTCGGAGCGCTTGGTCGGGATGGCGGTGTTGCGATCGATGAGCTTGGTCATGATGCCACCCTTGGTCTCGATACCGAGGGACAGCGGGGTCACGTCGATAAGCAGGACGTCCTTACGGTCGCCCTTGATGACGCCGGACTGCACGGCGGCACCGACAGCCACAACCTCATCCGGGTTCACGGACTGGTTCGCTTCCTTACCACCGGTGAGCTCCTTGACGAGTTCCTTGACGGCGGGCATACGAGTGGAACCACCGACGAGCACCACGTGGTCGATGTCGCTCACGGAGATGCCGGCGTCGTGCAGCACGTTGTTGAACGGCGTGCGGCAGCGACCCAGCAGGTCGGAGGTCATTTCCTCGAAGTGCGCACGGGTCAGAGTCTCATCCAGGTGCACCGGGGTGCCGTCAGGGGTCATGGCCAGGTACTGCATGGAGATGCTGGTGGAGGTGGAGGAGGAGAGCTCCTTCTTCGCCTGCTCAGCGGCTTCCTTCAGACGCTGCAGCGCGATCTTGTCCTTGGACAGGTCGACGCCGTACTTGTTCTTGACTTCGGAAACCAGCCAATCGATGATCTTCTGATCCCAGTCGTCACCACCGAGGTGGTTGTCGCCGTTGGTGGCCTGAACCTGAATGGTGGAGAAGCCGTCGTCATCCTTGCCAATCTCCAGCAGGGAGACATCGAAGGTGCCGCCGCCGAGGTCGAAGACCAGGATGCGCTCGTCTTCCTTGCCCTTCTCAAGGCCGTAGGCCAGAGCGGCTGCGGTCGGCTCGTTGATGATACGCAGGACGTTCAGGCCGGCGATCTTGCCGGCGTCCTTGGTGGCCTGACGCTGGGCATCGTTGAAGTATGCCGGGCAGGTGATGACGGCGTCGGTGACGGGCTCGCCGAGGTAGGCCTCAGCATCCCTCTTCAGCTTCATCAGGATCTGCGCGGAAATCTCCTGCGGGGTCCACTTCTTGCCGTCGATGTCGACGGTCCAGTCGGAGCCCATGTGGCGCTTGACGGAAGAAATAGTGCGGTCAACGTTGGTCACGGCCTGACGCTTGGCCACTTCGCCGACGAGGATCTCGCCGGACTTGGAGAAGGCCACCACAGACGGCGTGGTGCGCGCGCCTTCAGCGTTGACGATAACGGTGGGCTCGCCACCTTCAAGAGTTGCGATGCAGGAATTCGTGGTTCCCAGATCGATACCAACTGCACGTGCCATAATGTGTGCTCCTTAATTACTCGTTTGTTCTTACGTTCTTTGCCCAAGTTCCGATTGGTCGTCTCTTGGACCTTCCAAACTTGAGCCTACATCACTCAACTTCCATTTGGCAAGTTCTATTCCCAATTTCAACACAAAAAGTTGAGTATGTTTGGCTCAAGTTTTTTGTGGGAGTGACTGACGGCGATGACGGAGTGGTGCGTTTGGAGCCAAAATCCACTTATACAGAAAACTGCAAGGGGTGACTGGGGCGCGCCATCAGCCTTGCCATCAGACTTGCCAGCGGCGGCGCGCGATTGCGGCGCATGGGGTGTGTCGGCGACGTTATTGTCGCTGGGGGGCATCGATGCGCTGAATAACTCAGACACAGTGTTTGTCGCCGATTTTCTGCGGGAATTGTTTGGCAATATCGCCAGGTATGCCGATTCGACGCAGCGTTACGTGGTGCTGGTTTCCGCCGCTCAGGACCGCGTCACCATTGATGTGACGGACCGTCCGCGTCAAGGTGACGCGACGTTTGAGGGGGCGGCATTCCGGGCTTGCGTACTATCGGGAGCGTGTGCTGCATGCGCACGGGGATTGGGATGTGCGGGAGAAACGCGGGCAGTGGGTACTGCATGCTTCAGTGCCGGTCGATAACGCTGGCTAATCGACAACACCGGCTCATCAATAACGCCGGCTAATTGATACCGCCAATCACTCGATAACGCCAGCCAGTCAATAACGCCGGTCCCCGGCCGCGCCGGCGTGGGTCGCGAGCGAGGCCGCCATCGCGACCGCGCAGACCGCGGCGGCCACCGCGACGCCCTTGTGCTGTTTCACCTTGTGCATGAAAAGTTCCTTTCCACTGACCGCACGATGAGTGCAATCGCGAAGGCCATCCCACGCACTGCACCCGGTATGCCACGCTCTTCGGCAACCATGCCGAACTTATCGCCGCATACCGGGGCGCACCCGGATGTTGCAGAAAACTGCAACCGGGCTCAGCTGCGCAGCAAAATTTCTTCGAGCGCGCCGGCCACCGCATCGGGCATGTCGGTGATCCAGAAATCGTTGGCGTAGCGCGGACCACGGTTCATGGTGCGCAGGGCGCCGATCGCGCCGATGCCGAGCTTGTGGACCGCCTGCAGCGCGAGCTCCTTGGTGCGGTAGAGCATCTGGGCGTGCAGCAGTAGGTCCATCGCGTCCGATTCGACCGGATTGTCGGCGATGCGCAGACCGCCGGGAATCTCGATGCGCAGACTGGCAGCCGAGCTGATGCCGGTGACGGACACGGTCAGGCTCATGGTCGCCTCGTCGTACGCCACCGTCGCCTCGACCGGAGCCTCGCCGGACCATGCACGCACGCCGCTGGCCGCGTCAACCGGCGCGACGCCGCGGAACACGACCGTCCAGTCGCGCAACTCGGGTACGGCGGACGTATCGCCGGTAACCGGCGCGACGGTGAAGGCGCTGGGCGACGCATCGGCCCCGCCCCACGTGAACGCTATCGCGGTGTCGGCGCTGGGGGCGCCCCACGTGCCGCGATCCTCGCGCATGACGAACGAGCCGTCGGCACCAGGGAACACCAGCACGCGCAGGGCCTGCGGGTTGGCGATAGAGTTGATCGCTTCGCCGGATTCCGCGACGTCCTGCAACGGCACGATCGCGCCGGCCTTGGCGAACACCGGCGTGCGGTCGAGCGAGCGCCAGACCTCCAGTCGGCGGCCAGCGGCGTCGGATGAGACGTATCGGCGGCCGTCGAAGAAGTCGAACCACTCCCCCTGCGGCAGCCAGGCGTCGGCGCGGCCGCGGCAGGCGGCGGCATCGTCCGGGGAGACGATCGGCGCGACCACGAGCTCGGTGCCGAAGCGGAACTCATCCGGCACCTCGTAGGCGTCCGGCGTATCCGGGTTCTGCCAGTACATCGGCTCGACCAGCGGACGGCCGGCTTCGGCGGCACGGTAGTTCATGGTGTACAAGTACGGCATCATCGCGTGGCGCAGACGCAGCGCGTCCACCATCGCGGCGCTCACGTCACGGTTGAAGTTCCACGGCTCCTTGCCGGAGAACGGCGAGTTGGACGAATGCAGTCGGTTGATCGGGCTGAACGCGCCGAGCTGGTACCAGCGGGCCTCCAGCTCTTCGTTGCGGTAGCCGAACATGTGGCCGCCGATGTCGTGGCTCCACCAGCCATACCCGATGTTGGAAGCGGTGGCGGTGAACTGCGGCTGGAAGGCGAGCGATTCCCAGGTCACGATCGTGTCTCCGGAGAAGCCGACCGGGTAGCGGTGGGAGCCGGGGCCGGCGTACCGGGAGAAGGTGAGCGGCCAGTTGCCACCGCGCCCTGAGTCGAGGTAGTGCATGTGGTTGAGCATCCACAGCGGGTCGAGACCCTTCTGGCGGGTCACGCCGCCCTGCTGCCAGTCCAGCCACCAGAAGTCGACACCTTCGGCCTCCATGCGGTGGTGCATGTCGAAATAGGCGTCCACGAAGTCCGGGTTGGTGAGGTCGAATTCCACGTTCTCCTCGGTGGCCGGGTCGATGCCGACGCGCTTGGCGACTTCGGGGTAGGCGTCCTCGAACGCGCGCACGCCGTCGCGCGGGTGGACGTTCAGTGTGGTGCGCAGGCCGCGCCGGTGCAGGTCGGCGAGGAAGGCCGGCGGGTCGGGGAACAGTTCGCGATTCCACGAGTAGCCGGTCCAGCCGGAACCGTACTTCGGGTCCACGTCGTCCACGCGATGCCAGTCCATGTCGATCACGGAGGTGGTGAACGGGATGCCCTCGCGCTTGAAGCGGTCCATCAGGGCCAGATAGCCGTCCTGCGTGTACCGGTAGTAGCGGCTCCACCAGTTGCCCATGGCGAAGCGCGGCAGGAGCGGCGTGGGGCCGGTCAGGCGATAGAAGTCGCGTACGGCCTCGATGTAGCGGTGGCCATAGCCGAAGAAGTACAAGTCCGTTTCGGCGGTGGCGCGCGGGGATACCCAGGTGCCGAACGGGTTCGCCTTGCCGTTCACCGTGTCGGTTTCGATGATGATGTTGGCGGCGGAATCGTCGATGACGGCCCAGCCGTCGCGCGAGATCACGCCGTTGTCAAGCTCGATGGCGCCGTCCGCCTCGTCCAGCGTGCGGGCGGTGCCTTTGAGGTTGCCGCGCTGGGCGTCGCCGTAATGCCAGGTGTTGAACTGGGTGTCGGCCACGCCTTTGACGACCACGCTCAGGCCTTCCTTGCTGAACGGCTGCTGGTCGTAGACGATGGTCAGGGCCGCGGTGTCGATGATGACGCGACCGTCGCGCTCGGTGACGCGGCGTTCGACCGGGCTGCCGAAATCGCGGTTCAGGACGGTCTGGGTCGGACGGTTCTCGAATACGCCGGAATCGGACCATTCGAATCGCACGAGCGAATCGGTGATGAGTCCGATGCGCCAGTGCTCGCCGGACACCACATTGTCGGCGCGCATGGCCGGCGTGGCGTCGAGGCGGAAGTCCTGCGGATCGGGCGAGGTCGGAGACGACTGCTTGAGTTGTGGTGACTGTGCCATGGTTACCCCTTCTGTACGGTTATTCACGATGATACGAGTGATGCGGCCGCGGCTCCCCGGGACTGGTGGGAGACTGCGGCGCGGTTCGGATTCGGCCGAAACCGGCCGGGTTTACTTGCCAGAGCCGGTGGCGATGCCGGCGATGAACTGCTTCTGGAACACCAGGTAGACGATGACCACCGGGATGATGGTCACGGAGGTGGCGGCGAACAGTCCGCCGTAATCGGTGCCGTACTGGCCGGAGAACATCTTGAGGCCCACCGACAACAGCTGCTTGTCGTCATCGGTGATCATGAGGAACGGCCAGAGGTAGTCCTCCCAGTTCCACAGGAAGGTGAAGCTGGCGAGCGCGGCGATGGAATTGCGGCTCATCGGCAGCACCACCTGGTGGAAGATGCGCCAGTCGCTGGCGCCGTCGAGGCGGGCGGCGTGCGGGCGGAGCAGGGCATCCTCGGAGTTGTGGACGTTGAACAGCACGGGGACGTTCTTGTTGCCCTTGAGCGAGAGCGGGGTCTTGACCCAGTAGTCGCTCCAAGCCACCTGCGAGATCTTGAAGGTGACGTTCGGGTGGATCTTCTCGTACTCGTGGAGCATGGAGATCACCGGGTCAGTGCTTTCGTCGCCCCAGGACCAGTAGCCCAGTTCGATGGGCTGGCCGTCGTTGACCAAGTGGTTGGGGTCGTAGGTGATGGTGTCGCCCATGACGGCCAGGCCCTTGTCGGCCTGGGTGTCGACGACGCCCGACGAACCGCTCGAACTGCAACCGGTTGCAAGTGCCATAATGCTCACGGTTGCAGTCAGCGCGGCGAGAGATTTCTTGATCTTCATTATCTCCCTTACTTCCTCGCAAGCTCTAAGTGAACACGGTTCAGTATACGGGTGTCGAACTAGTTCGGCAACCCGGCTTTCTCAGCCATGCAAACCGTTACATTTGCAACCTGTTACATTCCAAAGCTATTGAGACCATATTGGTCTATATTTTCGGCGTGTCGCAATATCGCAACCCATTGCACTATGACTGTCGTAAAACGTACTGCAATGATTTACAATGAAGAGAAGTTTGTCACACCGTCAACTTTGAAAAACCGGGAGGGGCCATGAAAGCCAGCATCGAGGACGTCGCCAGGCAAGCAGGCGTCTCCACCGCCACGGTCTCCCGCGCGTTCTCCCGCCCTGACATGGTCTCCGCCAAAACGCGCGCCAAGGTGATGGAGGCCGCCCAACAACTCGACTTCTCGGTATCCCGCATGGCCGGCATCCTCAAATCGGGCCGCTCCCACCGCGTGGCGCTGCTGGTGGGCAGCAGCAAGCTCGACTGGTTCACCTCGCGCATCATCGAAGGCCTCAACGAAGTGCTGCGATCGGCCGGCTACGATCTGGTCATCCAACCGATCGGCGACGCGGGCGCGCGCGAGGAGTTCTTCGACGAACTGCCGGTGCGCGGCAACGCGGACGCGGTCATCGTCTCGTCGTTCGCCATCACCCCGGCCGAAATCAGGCGACTCAACACCACGCGGATCCCGCTCATCGGCATCAACACGGCCTCGCAGGGGTTCACCGCCTCCGTGGGCATCGACGACAAGGCCGGCATCCGGCTGATCGTGCGCCATCTGACCACGCTCGGCCACCGCAACCTGTTGTATTTGTACGAGACGTTCGATGCCACGATGGGCTTCAGCTCGCACAACCGCGTCACCGGATTCCTGGAGGCGTGCAGCGAACTGGACGGCGTGACCGGCCAGACGATGGACATGCAGGCCGGCGACGATCCGGTCGACGCCGCCCTCACCGCGCTGCTCGCGCGCGACGACGCCCCAACTGCCCTGTGCTTCCATCAGGATTCGCTGGCGATTCCGCTGTTCTTCCGCCTGCGCCAATGCGGCATGGCGATTCCGGCCGACCTGTCCGTCACCGGATTCGACAACAGCACGTTCTCGGGCGAGGTGGGGCTGACCACCGTGCGCCAGAAGCCGTACGACATGGCCGTCGCCGCCGCGCGCAAGGCCCTGGACCTTATCGAGGGGCGCACCCTGGACCAGCCGCACGAGATCTTCCCCGTGCAACTGCTGGTACGCGACTCCACCGCCGCGCCGCGGGTGCGCGGCTGAGCGGGGCCGAATCAGTCGTTATTCGGGCCGCTGTTGTCGGACTGGGCTTTGCCGTTCCTGCGAGCTATCGCCATGAACGTGACGCCGACGATGACGGGCAGGAGGATGGCGGCGAGCGTTGCGGCGCGGCGGATGGCATCGGACGTTGCCTTTCCGGACTTGGCGTCGCCTGACTTGGCGGACGCTGCGGAATCGGCGGACTTGGCGGCGGTGTCATCGCCCTTATGCGGTGTTTCGCCGGTGAACCAGGCGGGATCGGACGGATCGTATTTCCGGGTGCCGGCCCAGTTTGCGGGCGTCGCGCCGGCGTATAGGGCGACGGCCGAGCCCTTGGCCACGGTGGCGGTGAAGGTGCCGGCCACGGCGTTGCGGAAGCCGATCATGCCGCGGATGGCGGTCCAGCGTTGCGCGCAGTGCCAGGTGCCGGCGGTTTCGATGCCGTCGGTCGGACAGGTCATGTCCGGCACGGAGGTGCGGGTGGCGCCGGGAGCGCCGTCGTCGACGCCGGCGTAGTAGTAGCCGGAGAAGATGTGCGGCTGGCCGTAATCGTAGGCGAGCATGAAGGCGTTGGCGAGCAGGTAGCTGGTGCCGTCACGGGTGGTGAGCGAGGAGCCGTTGCGCTCGGTGTCCCAGTTGGTCACCCATACGGCCGCCTTATCGGAATCCACCCAGGTCGGTCCGCCGATGGCGTCCAGGCCATCCGAACGAATCGATGCAGGCCGGCTTCGACATGGACCTCTACCTCGACTGGCGCCGGGACGGCCACCCGAACGGCTACAACCTGTTGCTGCGCAATACCGACACGCCTATGGAGCACGAAGGCGATTCCAGTTATTTCAACGCCGATTCAGGTGCCTCAATCGCCTCATTCCTCACGGAATACCTGCCGGACGAGCTCTCTTCCGACGCCGACGTGCTGCTCAGTCTTGGTGAACCGGCCGTGAGCGGCGGGCAGCTGACGCTCTCCCCGCAATCGTTCGTCGTGTTTGGTTAAACCCGTTCGACCTCACCTCCGCCGGCGAGGCTGTCGGCAAAGTCGACTGGGGATAGTCAACGGGCCATCACGACAAACACCAACACCTCTAGCCTCGTCCAACTCACCGAATGTATTGCAATCGTTGTCAATATGAGTTACGGTAGAGGCAGAACAGCTCGAACATTGGTCTGTCAGGTTGCCGGAACCTCAACGCAGAGCGGCCCTCGAACAGCAATGCAAACGACTAGCAGTACCCAATTTGCAAGCAAGGAGTCATCATGACCGACGCGTACAGCAACGACGCAGCGACCAGCACCGGCACCATCGCAGACACCACCAACGACGCCGCTTCCGGTGCCCCGCAGCGCGCGGAAAGCACGGAACGACTCGCCCGCCCGCTCATCAAGCTCGCCAAAGCCTGCGGACTTGCCACCTCATTCATCAACCAGCTCGGCACCTACACCGAAATCAGCGACGCGGCCTTGGTCGCCGTGCTCAAGGCCCTCGACGTGGACGCATCCAGCGGCGAGGCCATCGTACGCTCCATGACCCAACTTGAGGTGGAAAACAGCAAACGTTTGCTCCCCTCCACCATCGTCGCCACCACCGGCAAACCGACCGGCATCACCCTGAACTGCTCGTCGGACGCGGACATCACCGCCTCCATCGAGCTGGAGGACGGCACCGCGTTTGGCCACTTTGCCCTGCTGCCGAACCTCAATTCCGGCAAGCCGGACTTGACCATCGCCCCCGATTTGCCGATGGGCTACCACACACTGACCGTCACGGTGAACGGGCGCGAGGGCAAGGCGGCCATCATCGCCGCCCCCGCGCGCATTCCCGTGCCGGAGGCGGTCGCCGAGCACCAGCGGTGGGGCTGGATGACGCAGATGTATTCCGTGCGGTCCCGCGAATCGTGGGGTATCGGCGATTACGGCGACCTGAAGCTGCTGCTGGCGGACGCGGCCGACAAGTCCAAGGCCGACTTCATGCTCATCAACCCGATTCACGCCGGCGCGCCGATTCCGCCGCTTGAGCCATCGCCGTATCTACCGGAATCGCGCCGATTCCTCAACGTGACGTACATCCGACCGCAGGATATCCCCGAATATGCCACACTGCCGGCCGACGTGCGCGCGCAGGTGGATGCGCTGCATGATTCGGTGGCCGCGCGCAACGACGAATCGACCCCGATGGACATCAACGCGGCGTGGGAGGCCAAGCGCCCGGCGCTGCGCCTGATCTTCGAAGCGGGCCGCAACAACAAGCGCGAGCTCGAATTCGAGCATTTCAAGACCACCGCCGGCCCGGACCTCGATTCCTTCGCCACATGGTGCCTGTGCTTCGAGGTATGGGGCGCGCCGTGGGGCGAGAACCGTTGGTTCTTCGAGAAGACCATCGACGACCCGGCCGTGCGCCAGCTCGTCGAGGAGCACCACGACCTGTTCGAGTTCAACCGCTGGCTGCAGTGGATCGCTGCCGAGCAGGTGAACGCCGCGCAGCAGGAGGCGCTGGACCACGGCATGACGCTGGGGCTGATGCAGGACATGGCCGTGGGCGTGCACGGGCTCGGCGCGGATGCCTGGGCCAATCCGGAACGCTTCGCCTCAGGTGGCGTCACGGTCGGCTGCCCGCCGGACTTCTATAACCAGCAGGGCCAGGATTGGGGGCAGCCACCGTTCAACCCGCGCTACCTGGAGGCCACCGGCTACCAGGTGTACCGCGAGATGGTGCATTCGATGTACGAGCACGCGGGCGCGGTGCGCATCGACCATGTGCTGGGCTTGTTCCGCCTGTGGTGGATTCCGCAGGGGCTCGGTGCCCGCAACGGCGCATACGTGACGTACAACCACGAGGCGATGTTGGGAGTACTGGCCATCGAGGCCACGCGCGCCGGAGGCATGGTGGTTGGCGAGGATCTGGGCACCGTACCGGATTACGTGCGCCGCATTCTGGCCGATCACGGCGTGCTCGGCACTGACGTGGAATGGTTCAACCGCGTGGACGATTCGCCGAACGCCGGCGACCCGTACCGCGCACCCAAGGACTATCGCAAACAGGCATTGGCCTCGGTGACCACGCACGATCTGCCACCCACCGCCGGCTACCTGAACTTCGCACACGTCAAGCTGCGCGAGGAGCTGCATCTCCTGAGCGAGCCGGTGGAGGCATTCGCCGCCTCGGCGATGGCCGAGCGCACGGCCATGATGAACCGTCTGGTGGAGAACGGCTATATCTCGCAGACCGTGGCGGATGATGTGGAAGGCCATGTGCAGGAAATCGTGGAAGCGATGCACGCCATGCTCACCGATACGCCGTCGCTGCTGCTGCAGGCAGCGCTGGTGGACGGCGTGGGCGAATGCCGCTCCCAGAATCAGCCGGGCACTTCCAGAGAGTATTCGAACTGGCGCGTGCCGCTGGCAGATGGCGAAGGGCACGTAGTGCACACCGACGAGGTCTTCGACCTGCCGCGCGTGCAGTCCCTGTCCGCCGTGATGCGCCGAGAGAAGCGGTGATCGATTCCGGCAATGGGAAATTGGTCTAAATCAGCCCCTCGTAATCGAGATAGCCGAAGACGACGACTTGTTATGGGCATGTTATCGTTGTCATGACAATGATTGTTCGCGACGGCGAAGGAGCGACGGCTATGACCAAGGCAAGCATTCAAGCGGTGGCCCGCGAGGCCGGCGTTTCCGTATCCACGGTGTCCCGAACCTTCGCCAAGCCGGATCTAGTGCTTCCAGAGACTCGAGACCGAGTGATGACCGCGGCCGAAAAGCTCGACTACTCCGTCTCTCGCTCGGCCGCCGCACTGAAGTCCGGCCAGTCGTTCCGCATTGCGCTGCTGGCCAGCGAGACCATCACCACCTGGTTCAATGCAAACATCTTCGCCGGCCTTGACTCGGCGCTGCGCCCCTCCGGCTACGACACTGTGCCCTACCCCATGCGCAACGCCGCCGAGCGCCATGACTTCTTTGCGGATTTGCCCGTGCGACGCAATGCGGATGCGGTGATTGTCAGCTCCTTCGACATTGAGCCGGCTGAAGTGGAGCGACTGAAGCATATGCACGTGCCGATTGTCGGCATCAACATTCCCTCCACCGATGGGTTCGACGCAGGCGTGAGCATTGACGATTACGCCGCCACACGTTCGGCCATCGAGCACCTGATTGCACTCGGCCACCGACATATCGCATTCGTCGGCAGCGCACCGACCGAAACCAATATGCGCTACAGTGCCGAGGCTCGCCTGCAGGGCGTCATCGACGCTACTGCCGCCCATCCGGGGATCGAACTAACGCCTCTGAGCATTCAACGCGGTCTTGGCGAAAGCAACGCGGCATTGAACGCCGCACTGAACGCCTCCCCCAGCATCACCGCCTTCTGTTTTGAGGATGATGAAATGGCCGCACCCGTGCTGTATCGCCTGCGTCAATACGGGCGGCGGGTACCTCAGGACATCTCCATCATCGGCTTCGACGATTCCACCCTGTCCGCCGCCGTGGGACTGACCACACTGCATCAGGACCCGTTCGCAATGGGCGTGGCCGCCGGGCACATGGTATTGGATGCCATTGCGGGCAAGTCAATCGAACCGGCATTCGTACGGCCGGACACTCCGCTGATACTGCGCGAAACCACCGCGCCGCCTGCCGCAACAGCAGCGTCCGCGCAGGCGTGACTACGTTACCATCGCAAAACGCCGATAAATCGACTTTTGCATGCGTAATTCACATGATATCGTTGTCATCATCAATACAACGGTTGGGTCTTCACACAGCAGTTCGAGCACAACCGGAACAACCCAACCACAACGCACCCGGAACAGGAAGGAATCGGCATGACCGCCAACAACCTCAATGACGACTGGTGGAAGCAGGCCGTCGTCTACCAGATCTACCCGCGCAGCTTCAAGGACGTCAACGGCGACGGACTCGGCGACATCGCCGGCGTCACCGAGAAGATGGACTACCTGAAGAACCTCGGCGTCGACGCGATCTGGCTCTCCCCGTTCTACCCCTCGGATCTGGCGGACGGCGGCTACGACGTGATCGACTACCGCAACGTCGACCCGCGCCTAGGCACCATGGACGACTTCGACGCGATGGCCGAGGCCGCGCACGAGGCCGGCATCAAAGTGATCGTGGACATCGTGCCCAACCACACCGCCGACAAGCACGTGTTCTTCAAGGAAGCCCTCGCCTCCGAACCTGGCTCCCCCGCACGCGATCGCTATATCTTCCGTGACGGCCGCGGCGAGCACGGCGAACTGCCGCCGAACGACTGGCAGTCCTTCTTCGGCGGCCCGGCCTGGGCGCGCGTGCCCGACGGCCAGTGGTACCTGCATCTGTTCGACAAGGCGCAGCCGGACGTCAACTGGAAGAATCCGGACATCCACGAGGAGTTCAAAAAGACCCTGCGCTTCTGGTCCGACCACGGCACCGACGGCTTCCGCATCGACGTAGCGCACGGCCTGGCCAAAGACCTTGAATCCAAGCCGCTGGAGGAGCTCGGCCGCGAATACAGCGTGGTCGGCGTGCTGAACCACGACTTCAGCCACCCGCTGTTCGACCGCCGCGAGGTGCACGACATCTACCGCGAATGGCGCAAGGTGTTCAACGAATACACTCCGCCGCGCTTCGCCGTGGCCGAGGCGTGGGTGGTGCCCGAGCACCAGCACCTGTACGCTTCGATGGACGAGCTGGGCCAGTCCTTCAACTTCGACTTCGCGCAGGCCAACTGGTATGCCGACAAGTTCCGCAAGGCCATCGCCGCCGGGCTCAAGGCGGCGGCCGAAACCGGCGGCTCCACCACCACGTGGGTCATGAACAATCATGACGTGCCGCGCAGCCCCTCCCGCTATGGTCTGCCGCAGGTCAAGGGCGCGCCGTATCACCAGCTGCCACACGACTGGCTGCTGCGCGACGGCACCACCTACCCGGAGAACCGCGAACTCGGCACCCGCCGTGCCCGTGCCGCCGCGCTGATGGAGCTCGGCCTGCCCGGTGCCGCATACATCTATCAGGGCGAGGAACTGGGCCTGTTTGAGGTGGCCGATATTCCGTGGGATCACTTGGAGGATCCGACCGCCTTCCACACCACCCGCAACACGATGGACAAGGGCCGCGACGGCTGCCGCGTGCCGCTGCCGTGGACCGCCGCCGATGAGCCGGCCTTGGCCGATTTCAGCCGTCCGGCTCCGGCCGATGACGGTACCGGCGAAAACCATGTGCCGCTGTGCGCCGCCGGCCAGTTCGGCACGGGCGCTTCCTTCGGCTTCTCCCCTGCGGTTCGCGCCGATGGCGTGACGCCGGCCGCCGACCCGCACCTGCCGCAGCCGCTGTGGTTCAAGGATTACGCGGTGGACGTGGAGCAAGCCGACCCGGACTCGATGCTCGCGCTGTATCGCGCCGCACTGGCGATTCGCCAGGAGTCGCTGACCGCCACGCGCGACACCACGGCCGAGCAGGTGGACATGGGCGACGATGTGGTGGCGTACACCCGCGCGGCGGTTGGCGGGCGGGTGTTCACCTCAATCACCAACTTCGGCAATGCCCCGGTCGCGCTGCCCGATGGCTCCGTGGTGCTGGCGTCCGGCCCGCTGACCCCCGAAGGCCAGCTCCCCACCGACACTTCTGCGTGGGTTATCAAGTAGATCCCTTGGAATAAGCGAAAGGCCGCCGTTCCGAATGAATCGGAGCGGCGGCCTTTTGGTATGCACTGGGGACCACCCTCAGGCGCTTACGCGCCAGCGTACTGCAACACGGACAGCCTGAAGGCTGCGATTGCCGGCTCGCTGTTCGTGCGCACCTCACCCGAGGGGAGCCAAGGAAGAATCACTGAACCTGGGCGCGGGCGATCTTGCCGGTGAAGGAGTTGGCCTCGTCGGCATCCTTGACGCCATCCTTGTTCCAGGAGAACATGGCGCGCAGCTTCGGGCCGACGGTCTCGATGCGCTCGTTGGAGTACTTCTCCTGCAGTTCCTTGAAGTGCGGGGCGCCGGCATCCTGATCGTCGATGAACTCCTTGGCGAAGGAGCCGTCCTGGATGCGCTGCAGGTGGTATTCCATGCGCTTGCGGCAGTCCTCGTTGATGACGGTGTTGACGTAGTCGCCGTACTGAGCGGTGTCAGAGCAGGACCAACGAGCCTTGTTCAGACCGCCCTCGTTCATCAGGTCGACGAGCATCTTGAGCTCGTGGCAGACCTCGAAGTAGGCGATTTCCGGCTGGTAGCCGGCGTCGGTCAGGACTTCGAAGCCCATCTCGACGAGCTTGTTCACGCCACCCATGAGCACGTTCTGCTCGCCGAAGAGATCGGTCTCGGTCTCTTCCTTGAAGGTGGTCTTGATGGCACCGGCGCGCAGGGCACCGAGGGCCTTGGCGTAGGCCAGGGTCAGAGCCCAGCCGTCGCCACGCGGATCCTGCTCGACGGCCACGACGACCGGCACGCCACGGCCAGCGGCGTACTCACGACGAACGATGTGGCCCGGGCCCTTCGGGGCAACCATAAACACCGGGTGATCCTCAGACGGCTTGATGTAGCCGTAGTGAATGTTGAAGCCATGAGCGAACGCAACAGCAGCACCCGGCTTGATGTTGGGCTCGATGTCGTTGGCCCAGATGGTGCGCTGGTACTGGTCGGGGGCCAGAATCATGATCACGTCGGCCTCGGCGGAAGCCTCGGCCACGGACTTGACCTCGAGGCCCTGCTCCTTGGCGAAGTCGACCGACTTGGAGGTCGGACGCAGGCCGACGACCACGTCGACACCGGAATCGCGAAGGTTCAGCGCGTGGGCGTGGCCCTGGGAACCGTAGCCGATGATTGCGACCTTCTTGCCTTCGAGGACGGAAAGATCGCCGTCGTTCTCATACCAGATTTGTGCTGCCATTATTGGCACTCCTTTTCAGTAGTGGGTTGTGGCGCCGCTGGGCGCCGGGGGTATCTACGGTGTGCAGATAAGTCCTGTTTTGCGAGGATTGTGTCCTTCAAACCGAGTTCAATCCTACCGAGAACGCCGTCGCAGCCCCGCTGGAGTCCACAACGTGAGCTAGGTCACTATTGGAGTATGGACAGCCGTGTGCAGAGAACGATTCTCGATAACAACTCTGCACCCTTTTGAACAGAATCGCACAATCCCACATATGGGGAAAGGCTGAGATATCAACGACCTTGCATATTCGGTGTTCGTTTGCCTGCAAGAAATCAGCGCATAGTTGTTATTGAGAATGATTCGCTGCGCGCAACAACACAAAACCGCCGCTCCCGTATGGGCGGGAACGGCGGTTTGCTAGCTTAAATCCCCTTCAGGGGCGGCAATCACTGAACCTGGGTACGAGCGATCTTGCCGTTGAAGGACTCGGCCTCGTCCTTGTCCTTGGCCTCGGCGTTGTTCCAGGAGAACATGGCGCGCAGCTTCGGGCCGACGGTCTCGAGATGCGGGTGAGAGTACTCTTCCTGCAGCTTCTTGAACTTCGGGGCGCCAGCAGCCTGATCATCCATGAACTCCTTGGCGAAGGAGCCGTCCTGAATGCGCTTGAGCTGGTACTGCATGCGCTTCTTGGTCTCCTCGGTGATGACCGTGGAGGTGTAGTCGCCGTACTGAGCGGTGTCGGAGCAGGACCAGCGAGCCTTGTTCAGACCACCCTCGTTAGCCAGGTCGACCAGCATCTTCAGCTCGTGGAACACCTCGAAGTAGGCGATCTCCGGCTGGTAGCCAGCCTCGGTCAGCACGTCGAAACCGAGGTCGCACAGGTGGTTGATGCCACCCATGAGGACGTCCTGCTCACCGAACAGATCGGTCTCGGTCTCCTCGGTGAAGGTGGTCTTGATGGCACCCGCACGCAGAGCGCCCAGAGCCTTGGCGTAAGCCAGGCACAGCGGCCAGGTCTTGCCGTCCGGGTCCTGCTCAACGGCAACGACGACCGGGACGCCACGGCCAGCGGCGTACTCACGACGAACGATGTGGCCCGGGCCCTTCGGAGCGACCATGAACACCGGGTGATCCTCGGACGGCTTGATGTAGCCGTAGTGGATGTTGAAGCCGTGGGCGAAGGCCAGCGCGGCGCCCGGCTTCAGGTTCGGCTCAACGTCCTTCTTGTAGACGGCTGCCTGGTACTGGTCAGGCAGAAGAATCATCACAACGTCAGCCTCAGCGACGGCCTCACCAACCGGTTTGACCTCAAGGCCCTGCTCCTTGGCGAACTCCACGGACTTGGAGGTAGGACGCAGGCCGACGACCACGTCGACACCGGAGTCACGCAGGTTCAGCGCGTGGGCGTGACCCTGAGAACCGTAGCCCAGGATAGCCACCTTCTTGCCATCGAACACGGACAGATCGGCGTCCTTCTCGTACCAGATAGTTGCTGCCATTTTTGGCGCTCCTTTTATTTATTTGTTTATTTATGGGGTTGAATTTTTCTTGCGTTCTGCGGGGTTTCGCTGAGCGATATTCTGTTGTGGCTTTCCTTGTGGGCTTTTCCGATATGCAGGTTTAGTCCCGTCGCATCGGAAAAGCCCTGTAGGGGTTCACTTAGTGGAATTAGGGGTTTTCACGTTGTGAACATCGTCACTTGGTAAAGTCAACGTCCTTAGTCTCCTTGCAGGTGAGCACGGAGACGAGGCAGCACACGGCCATCACGGCAAGGTAGAGGCCCACGGAGTGGACGCCCCAGTGGGAGCTCAGCCAAGTGGCGATGGTCGGCACGAAAGCCGCGCCGACGATGGCGGCCAGGTTGTAGCCGATGCCGGAGCCGGAGTAACGCACGTTGGCGTCGAACAGCTCAGGCAGGAAGGCGCCGATCGGGCCGAAGGCGATGCCCATCAGGGCAAAGCCGACGCACAGGAACACCATGTTGGCGAAGAAGTTCTTCTGGCCGACCAGACCACCGTCCAGCAGGAACGGGAAGAGTACGGCGAACACCACAAGTGCGCAGGAGGAGAAGGTCAGCACGCGACGGCGGCCGATCTTGTCCGCGTACAGGCAGGACAGCACGATGAACAGGGCGAACACGCAGATGGAGATCATGAGCATGAGCAGGTATTCCTGGTTGGTGAAGCCAAGGTTGCCGCCGCCTTCGCCCTGCTCCTTGGTGCCCCAAGCGAGGGACCAGGTGGCGAGCGTGTAGAACAGCGTGTAGGTCACAGCCACAAGGAAGGTGGCCTGCAGCACCTGACGCCAAGACTTGCGGAAGACCTCGGTCAGCGGGGACTTGACAACCTTCTTCTGCTCCTGAGCCATACGGAAGATCGGGGTCTCCTCCATGTGAACGCGGACCACGAGACCGACGATCACCAGGATGGCGGACAGCAGGAACGGCACACGCCAGCCCCAAGCCAGCATCGCGTCCTGATTGTTGAAGGATTCGAGCACGAAGTAGGTGCCGTTGGACAGGAAGAAGCCGATCGGGGCGCCGAGCTCCGGGAAGGAGCCGTACAGTGCGCGCTTGTCTTCAGGCGCGTTCTCGGTGGCGACCAGTGCCGCGCCGGACCATTCGCCGCCCAGGCCGATGCCCTGGATGAAACGCAGCAGGCAGAGGATGGCGACTGCACCAACGCCGACCTGATCGTAGGTGGGCAGGCAGCCAATCAGGAAGGTGCCGACACCCATGGTCATCAGGCTGACGACCAGCGTGGTCTTGCGGCCCATGCGATCGCCGAAGTGGCCGAAGATCAGCGAGCCCAGCGGGCGGGCGATGAAGGCGACGGCGAAGGTCAGCAAGCTCATCAGCAGTGCGACGGTGGGGTTGTCCTTCGCGGAGAAGAAGATGTGCGGGAAGTAGTTTGCCGCGGCGGTGCCGTAGGCGTAGAAGTCATAGAATTCGATGGCGGTACCGACCATCGACGCGGCGATCACGGTCTTGACCGAATCGCGTACCAAGGTAGCGGCTTTACCTGCCGCCTGCCCTAAGCCAGTCTCTTCGACTGCTGCAGTCATTGTTACTCCTGTTTTGCTCTCGTTCACTCTCATCGGCGGGCGATTATTTCGCCCCACAGGGAGGTTGTTGTTCTGTCGCTGTGTTGTTGCCGTGTACTGTCCGCTACCGTTTCCGTCTGCGGGATTCTGTCGTAAGCCTTGTGAGCGCAACAAAAAAAGCCCCGCATCATGCAGGGCCGTGCCGATTGTGTCAGCTTGATTGGCCCTGCCTTCGTTGACGGGGCTTCAAGCATCAGTGCCGAATTAGTCCGCCAGCGAAGACGGGCTAATAATTCGTGCGGATACAAACGCAGAAGCATTGAATCCAGTCATCGCGTGGCCTCCTTTCGGTATTTCCTCAGGCCGTTCGACCTGAACTGGAATGTAAACATAGGTTTGTATGTCTTGCCAATCCAGCAAGGGTTCACATTGTGGACATTGTGACGTAGGAGTCATGTGAGATGGGTGACTGTGGGCGGCCGTGACTCGGCTCCCCTCAGTCGCCTACGCCGCCAGCTCGGCCGCAATTACAGACGGGCTACCGCCCGCAGTCTGCCTGCTCGCCTCCCGGCTCGCCTTCGCCTACAAACAGTCCACCGGACTGTTTGCTTCACAGCTCAGCCTCAGAGAGGGGAGCCAAGATAGGAGTCACCGGGTGGTTTCGCCGGGGATGAGGGCTACGGGGATGACTTCTTCGGGAGTGGGTTGGGTGTCAACGTCCGAAGCGCTATCGTTCTTGGACGGAGAGGCGGGGCCACCGTCGGCGGCGATCTGTGAGTCCATGCGGACGGCGAGCGCGGCGGCGATGGCCGGGAAGTCCTGTCGAATCGCGGTCAGGCGTTTGCCGGCGGTTTCGGCCATGAGAGTGCCGTCATAGGCGATGACTTGCAGATCAGCAGGCACCTCGATACCCCGTCGTGAGGCTTCCTGCAATGCCACGGATGCCACCACATCGGAGCCGACGATGGCGTCGACATCAGGATACTGTTCGAAAATGGCGCATGCGGTGGCTTCGTGGGCGGCGATGTCGGCCACGGTGCCGGCTTCGACATAATCGCAGGCAATGCCGGCCTCAGCCAGCAGACGCTCGACGGTGAGATGGTAGCGAATCGTGGGGAAAGTGGTGCCTTCCGCGAACTGGGAACGCGGGCCACCAACGAGCACCACGTGGCGCGCGCCGGAATCGATGAGCTGGCGCGCAATCAGACGGCCTCCCTGTTCATGATCAGACCGGACGACCGGCACACCCTCACCGAGCGTGCGGTCGAAAGCGACAATTGGCCGATGGATGGAGGTCCAGTAGTCGGCCGGATGCTCGGTGTGGGCCGCCATGATGATGCCGTCCATCATGTGCCGCTGGAGCATGTCGATGTACTCGCTCTCGCCCTTGTCTGTATCGGCGGTGGAGCAGAGCAGGGTTTTGAGGTCGCGCGCGGCGAACTCGCGCTGCAGATGCGCGGTGAGTGTGGAGAAGAACGGGTGGGCGATGGTCGGCATGATCACGCCGATGGTGTTGGTGCGGTTTCGGTAGAGGTTGCGGGCCAGCTCGTTGGGAATGTAGTTGAGCTGGCGCATCGCGGACTCGACTTTGGCACGCATATCGGCCGAGACGTAGCCGGTGTTGTTGACCACCAACGAAACGGTGCTTAAGGACACCCCTGCCGCTTTGGCTACGTCGCGCATGCCGACCATGGTTTTGCTCCCCTGCGAGTACTGGACTGGATCACTGCTGACCAGTGTACTCGAACCGGTTTATTATTCGGCAGATTTGGTGGTAAGGGTGACGATTCCGGCCAGCAGCACCATGACGATGGCGGACGGGAAGAGCAGGTAATAGCCGAAGCTATGCTCGAAGGCGTTCACCAGTAGCGCGCCGATGATGGCGGCGAGCGCCAGACCGGCCGAGTTGGCGAGCGCATAAATGCCGAGGTCGTGGCCGGCTCGGCGCGGGTCGGGCAAAGAGTCCATCACCAGTTCAAGTCCGAGCGAATCATAGACGCCAAAGGCGAATCCGGAAATCAACGCAAACAGCAGCATGCCGTTTTCACGGGCAGTGCCGGTGGACCAGACGCCAAGGCCCCATGCGAGCGCCAAACCAGCGGCATACAGCAGGCAGGCACCGGCCACCACACGGGCCACGGGAATGTTCTTTTCCTCGATTCGCTCGGAAATCGGCCCGGCGGCCCAGGAGGCGAGCGCGGCACCGATCAATGTGGCCACAGCCATACCGGCAATGAGGAATCCGGCCGGAATGGTCAGCGGCGCGGACGTAAGTACCACGGCCTTGCCATAAACCCAGAAACGTACGAGATACCACAGAAACACACCGGTCAGCCCAACACCGGCCATCATGCACGTACGGGCGGCGAACACCCGGGAGAACTCGGGAGCGTGGGCCGGCGGGCGCAATTGGTCAAGTACCTGACTGCGGTCAAAAAGCTGGTTCGGCTGCTCAGCGCTAGAAGGCTCCTTGGGCAGAATCAATACGGTGGCAATACCGGACACTGCAAATAGCACGGCGGTGTAACTAAACGGCGCAAACGAATTGAACATCACACCAAGCGCACCCATGCACACGCCAAGCGCTTGGCCGAGCATCACACCGATGCCATGCCAGCGTTCGATGCGAGGGCGGAACTTGTCGGGCACCCGTTCGCTGATGGCGCTGGTCAACGGCACGGAAAGCATCGCATAGGCGAACTGTAGGAACACCCAGAAAATACAAAGCACAATGATGCCGATATTCTGCCCCAGAATCAGCGTGATCAGCGCGCACAGCAGACCTCCGCCAACCATCCACGGGGTACGACGGCCCAATGGCGTGCGTGTGTGGTCGGACAACACTGAAATCAGCGGCATCGCAAACATGGAGGCCACTACGCCGACAATCACCAACACGGCCAGGGGCATCGCCAATTCGGTGGCGACGGGCAACGGGCGGCCAGTGGCCGGATTGATGGCGATATGACCGGCAACAGCAGTGTCATAGCCGAACGTACGCGCAATCGCGTTGGGCATGGCAATGGTGTTCAACGCCACCCAAGGTGCGCCGACCAGAATTGAAGCAGCGAAGAAACCCCAGTTGAGTCGGGAGACCTGACCTGCGGTAGGGCGTTGGCCATTGACGGCGACCATGGGATCGCGCATGTCGAGGTAGGCGGACGACATATCCGGCGCGGGAGTGTCCACACTGGCGGCTGCAGCAGCGGCTGCCGAAGAACCGGCGGAAGCCAATCGCACAGCCTGGGCCTCAGGCTGGTCCGCAGAGGCTTCGGGCGGGCGGCGGCGATTCTTGATGGCCAGTCTGGCCACGGCGGCTTTGTCTTCGGGACTTAGGACCTTGTCCAAATCCGGGCGATCATCAATACCCGGACGCACATACGGTTCCAACATGATGCTGCTCTTTCTCTGTTCTGCTGCTCGTCTCGTCGATTCCGGCGGGATGCTTGGGCCGCGCCCGCAGGAGCATGACCTTCAACCCCGCATACGCAAAACCGCCCGGGCGCACTGGCTTCAGTGCACTGCGGGCGGTTTGCTCTCCATGAACCCAGCTTACGCCGGGCGCACTACTTGGAGCGCGCACAGCGGAGTGGCGTTTATGGGCCAACGGTTAGTCGATATCGGCAATCGGCGGGTTGGCGAGCAGATCGCGGGTTTCGTGGTCGCCGGCGGCATCGCTCCAGGCAAGGCTGGCAACCGGGGTGGTGTTGTCTGTGCCGAGGCCGCGTCCGGGCTCGAAGGTGAGGGCGGCCGTGGACGTGCCGTCGGCGGCGGTCCAGCGGAAGGTGATGGACGTGTCGCCATCGACCTCGTAGCTGAACTCGCCATCGAATGCAGGCAGTTCGTTGCGGAACTTGGCCAGGGCGTTCAGGGCCTTGACCACCGGGCGTTCGAGGTTTTCATCGATTTCGGCGGTGGAGTAGTAGTGGCGGTTGATGTCGCGGCCGTTGTTGGTGCGGCGCAGCAGTTCCATGTCGTTGCGGCCGGCGAGCGCGCCCACGTAGTAGACCTGCGGCACGCCCGGCAGGAAGAACTGCACGGCGCGGGCGGCCAAGTAGTGCTGGTCGTTGCAGCCGAGGGCCGAGTAGTACGTGGAGTTGACCTGGTAGAGGTCGAGGTTGGACGCGGCGGCACCGGTGGCGGCCTGGGATTCGCCGTGGGTGTTGGCATGGATGGTGTTGACCAGGTTGTCGACGTCCTCGTCGGGCACGAGGCCCTTGAGGGAGCGGTCGAGCTGGTCGGAGCCGATGTCGATCACGCCGATGCCATCGTGCGTATCGAGCACGGTGACGGCGTTGTTCGGGCGGATCTCGGTCCAGTGGGCCACGGGTTCGACGTGACCGGTGAACAGCGAGTGCAGAAGCAGCGGCGGCAGGGCGAAATCGTAGACGCGGTCCACCTTGGAGGCGATTTCCACCTGCTTCTTGTAGTAGCTGTGAACCTCGATGAGGATTTCAAGGCCGCGCTTGACGCCCTCCTCGCGCAGACGGGAGATGAGCTTAAAGGTCTTGGGGGTCATGAAGCAGCTGGTGCCGGCTTCCTTGGCGCCGTAGCCCACGGCGTCGAGACGGATGTAGCGCACGTGGCTGGCGGCCATCTGATCGAAGATCGACATCAGGTATTCCCAACCCTTGGCGGAATCAGTGTCGATGTCCACCTGCTGCGGGGTGAAGCTCACCCAGACCAAGCGCGTCTTGCCGGCGAACTTGTAGTGGGTGAACGGCAGGCCCGGGCGCGGGCGGTAGATGCCGGCCAGGTCTTCTTCGGTGGCGCCGTTCGGGAAGACGGAGCTCATGGTCAGGAACATCGGGTAATACTCGGATTCCTCACCTTTTTCAAGCACGTCTTGGAACTGCTTGGATTCCCAACTCATGTGGTTGACGATGGCGTCGACCATGATGTTGTGGGTCTTGGAGAGTTCGGCGACGTCGTCCCAGCTGCCGAGACGTTCGTCGACTTTGGTATGGTCGATCGGGTCGAAGCCTGCATCCGCACCATCGAACGGAGTGAAGAACGGCAGGATATGCACGCCGTCATACACGCCGTCGAAGCGGGTGCGCAGGATGTCGGTCATCGAGCTGAGGGTGCCGTCGCCGAGGCGATCGGCGTAGGTGATGAGCTGCACTTTGTTTTTCATGGGACCTCCCTTGGTTCATGGGTGCGGGTGCAATGTGTGCGCGTCTGCCTGTTTGTTGTTTACGTATTTGCATACTCACGTATGTATCGAACCGGTTCGATATTACCTCGAAAGGGACGTCAATGTCCAGTCGCGCAGTGAAATGCGCGTGTCGAACCGATTAGATGCGGTGTTCTATGCAGCTTAGCCTGTCCGACTCCAATGTGTCCGATTGATAACGCCCGGTTTGTTGCGCATTTTGGTTGAGGCTTGAGTTGAGAGACATGGTCCGTCGTCCGGGTACGATTTCAGTCGCCAAACCAAATCAACCTATTTAGGAAGGCGACGGAACCATGCCGAATCAGATTCTACAGGTCGACGAGAACATGCTCGAGACGAAGCTGGACCGGTTGGTGTCGGAGAAGGTCGAACAGCTGTTGAACGCGATGCTGGACGCGGAGGCCGACGAGATGCCGGATTCAATTTGTAAGCGCAACGCTTGTGTTCGGGCTGGCTGCCTTCGATTGTAGCTTGGCGATCTCCTCGTCCCATACCTCGTTGGGCGTTTTGTAGCCGA
>OFCP01000150.1_pt1 | contig 57225 bp, 30 predicted proteins | sample 1520831 | NCBI WGS metagenome assembly OFCP01 (sample SAMEA2699039, study PRJEB24076) | metagenome | biome: Human gut stool | place: Spain | collected 2013-03-20 | reverse complement strand
GAATCCCGACACGTCAACTCCCCAAGGAGTTGACAAAAACATAGGAACACCCCCCTAAGAAATCAGATCTTAAGCGGCACACGGGAAACGAATTCGCGCTTCTCGCCTGTTATTGGATCGGTGAATCGTAGCACACGCGCCACTAATTGCAGCGGCTGGCTGAAATCGTCGTAGGGGCGTGTCTGGATGCGCGGGTAGAAGTCGTCGCCCACGATGGGCAGGCCGAGCGAATTCATGTGGACGCGCAATTGGTGGGTTTTGCCGGTGCGCGGGTGGAGTGTGTAGCGGCAGATGGGGTGATTTCCCGGATGGGGACCACCCTCCGGCGCTTCGCGCCACCTCCCGCCAGCGGGAGGGAAACAGAGGTCGCCGCGCTCGATGAGGGTTTCGGCGTTGGCCAAACCCGGTTCCTCGAATGCGGCCATCGTGCCGTGTTCCTTGGTGATGTGCGATCGGCGCAGCAATGGGAACGGGCGTGGCGGTTCGACCTGCATGATCGTGCCGAATCGCGGGCCGCTGATCGGCCGGCAGGGTGCCAGGCATTCATAGATCTTGACGGCCTGCCGGTTCTGGAACAGCATCTGATACGCGCCGCGGCAGGCCGAATCCCGCACGAACACCAATACGCCGGCGGTCATGCGGTCCAATCGGTGCGCTGGCGTGATGTCCGGCTCCCCCAGCCGCTCACGCAATCGGATCAGCGCGGTCTGCCGATACCACATGCCGCGTGGCATGGTGGCCAGAAAATGCGGCTTGTCCACCACGATGATCCGCTCGTCCTCATACAGCACGTCCATCTCAAACGGAATATGAGGCTCGTCAATCACATACCGATGTGGCTTACTCAACGGTCACGGACTTGGCGAGGTTGCGGGGCTTGTCCACGTCGTAGCCCTTGAGCTTTGCCATGTCCATGGCGAACAGCTGCAGCGGCACCACGTCAACCAGCGGGCTCATCAGCGTTGGGCAGGCGGGGCGCCAGAACACCACGTCAGCGTACCGTTCCACATCCGGGTCGCCCTGCTCGGCCACGGCGATGATGTACGCGCCACGAGCCTTGACCTCCTCGATACCAGAGATCACCTTGGCGTGCAACACATTGCGGCCGCGCTGCGGCGGCACGATGAATACCACGGGCTCACCCTCGTCCACCAGCGCGATCGGTCCATGCTTGAGCTCGCCGGCCGCGAAGCCCTCGGTGAACGTGTAGGCGATTTCCTTGAGCTTCAACGCGCCCTCAAGCGCCACCGGGTAGCCCACGTGGCGGCCGAGGAACAAGAAGGAGTTGGCGTTCACCATGCGCTCGGCGGCCGCCTGGATGGTCTTGGGCTGGGTGTCGAGCACCCACTGAATCTTGCGCGGCATGTCTTTCAGGGAGTCGAGCATCTGATGAATCTCATCGCGGAACATCGCGCCCTTGACCTGCGCCAGATACAGGCCCAGCAGGTAGGCGGCGGTAATCTGCGCCACGAACGCCTTGGTGGATGCCACGGCAACTTCCGGGCCGGCGTGTGTGTAGAGCACGGCGTCGGATTCGCGCGGAATGGAGGCACCCTGCGTGTTGCAGATGGCCAGCACCTTGGACCCCTGTTCGCGCGCGTGGCGCAGGGCCATCAGCGTATCCATGGTTTCGCCGGACTGAGAAATGGCCACCACGAGCGTACGCGGGGTCAGAATCGGGTCACGGTAACGGAATTCGTGCGCGAGTTCGATTTCCACGGGGATACGCACCCAGTGTTCGATGGCGTATTTGGCTACCTGGCCGGCGTAGCTGGCGGTGCCACAGGCCACGACGATGATTTTGTCGATGGCCTTGAAGTCGTGTTCGTCGATACGCACTTCATCAAGGGTGATGTCGCCATTCGTGTCGAAGCGGCCAAGCAGGGTGCGCTGCACTGCGGCAGGGTCTTCGTGAATCTCCTTGTCCATAAAGGAATCCCAGCCGCCCTTTTCGGCGGCCGAAGCATCCCAATCCACGGTGTAGGTCTTCGGGTTTTCGACCACGTTGCCGTTGAAATCGGCGACGATGACCTTGTCGGCGGACACGCATACGGCCTGATCCTGGTCGACTTCCATGGCGCGCTTGGTGTAGGCCACGAATGCGGCGACGTCGGAACCGAGGAAGTTCTCCCCCTCGCCAAGGCCCACGACCAGTGGCGAATCATGGCGGGCTCCGACCACGATGTCCGGCTGGCGGCAGTCGGTGGCCAGAATGGTGAACGCGCCTTCAAGCATGCGGGCCATACGGCGCACAGCCTTGAACAAGTCTGGCTTGCCTTCGTCCGCGATAATCTTGTCCACGATCTTGCCGAGCAGCTTAGCGGCCACCTCAGTGTCGGTGGCGGAGGCGAATCGGTAGCCTTCGGCTTGCAGGTCGAGACGCAGCTGAGAGGCGTTTTCGATGATGCCGTTATGGATGATGGCCACCTTGCCGTCCATGCTGGTGTGCGGGTGGGCATTCACGTCGCTCGGCTCGCCATTGGTGGCCCAGCGCGTGTGGCCGATGCCCACCGTGGCGAGCGGCATCGGCTTGCGCTCGATGTCTTCGACCAGGTTCTTCAAACGGCCGGCCTTCTTGCGCACGACCACCTTATCCATGCCGGGCGCGGTCAGCGCCACACCGGCCGAGTCATAGCCTCGGTATTCCAGACGTTCCAGGCCTTGCAGGCAGACCTCCAAAGGCTTGCCGCATGCCGTTTCAATATTTCCCGCGTATCCAACGATTCCACACATGGCTCACCAGCCTAGCGGACGATCATTGCGCAAAGCGAATCCAACCCACCGCCTTTGCAGGATTGGAACATGCCCCTTCGTGAAAAGCGTACGCTGAGTTCATCAGCGTACGCTTTTGGAGCTGCAACAACGAGCCTTCCTACAGCACGTGCTGTAGGCGGAGCCGTAAAGCGGGGAGCCCAGTGGGCCCCCGTAGGCGACGCCGAAGCACGACAGTGCTGAGGTAATATAACAGCCTTCCTACAGCACGTGCTGTAGGAAGTCCTTAAACCTAGGCTCGGTGGGGTGGTCGATGATGTCGGGGCCGCCCTTTTCTACGACTACGCCGCCGTCCATGAACACGATCTGGTCGGCGACTTCGCGGGCGAAGCCGATTTCGTGGGTCACGCACACCATGGTCATGCCTTCCTTGGCCAAGGAACGCATGACGTTGAGCACTTCGCCCACCAGTTCGGGGTCAAGGGCGGAGGTCGGCTCATCGAAGAGCATGATCTCCGGCTTCATGGCCAGAGCACGGGCAATGGCCACGCGCTGCTGCTGACCACCCGACAGCTGGGAGGGGTAATAGTCCATGCGATCACCCAGACCGACGCGCTGAAGCTCGGCCACGGCCAGGTCACGGGCGGCTTTCTTGGACTGGTGCTGCACGTGGATCGGGGCTTCCATCACGTTCTCCAGCGCGGTCATGTGCGGGAACAGGTTGAAGCGCTGGAACACCATGCCGAGGCGAGAGCGCTGTGCGGCGATCTCCTTATCGTCCAGGGTCTGCAGCATGTCCTGGCCGTTTTTGGTCACGTGCTTGTAGCCGATGAGTTCGCCGTCCACCTCGATGGAACCGCCGGTCAGGGTTTCCAGCTGGTTGATCAGACGCAGGAACGTGGACTTGCCGGAACCGGAGGGCCCCAGAATCACGGTCACAGTACCGGGCATAACGGTTAGATCGATGCCCTTGAGCACATGCAGCGGCCCAAACGCCTTGTGCACCTGCACGGCCTTGACAGCAGGAATCACGGAACCGTCAGCCGCCTTGCGCACGACCGGGGCAACACTGGTGATGTCATTCGTAGTCATAATCGCGCTCCCGCCTTATGCATTCAATCCGACAAATGTGGTCTGGTTGAGCTTGTCCACGTCATCCTTCGGTTCACCGTCGGTCTTACCCGGCAATGGCGTCTGCTTGCCCTTGGTGCCCACCGGTCGGGCATCGAAGCCCTTGCCGAAGTGCGCCTCGAGGCGGGACTGCACAACCATCAGAATGGAGGTGATCAGCAGGTACCAGAAGCAGGCCACGAGAAGCAGCGGAATCGGCTTGTAGATACGGTTGGCGATGGCGTTGGTGGCGAACTGCAACTCGAGGGTGAACGGCACGGCGGTGACCAGCGAAGTGGTCTTCAGCATGCCGATGGTCTCGTTGCCGGTGGGCGGGATGATGATGCGCATGGCCTGCGGCAGCACGATGCGGCGCATGATGAGCGTGCGGTTCATGCCCAGCGCCTTGGCCGCCTCGGTCTGGCCGGGGTCCACGGCTTCAAGGCCGGCACGCACGATTTCGGACAGGTAGGCGGCCTCGTTCAGGGCCAGACCAATCCATGCGGCGTTGAATGCGGTGACCACCACGTTGGAGTCGATGCTCCAGAACTCCACCGAGGTGAACGGAATGCCGAGGCTGATCTTAGGAATCAGCACGGCGAACAGACCCCAGAAAATGAGCTGCGTGTACACAGGCGTGCCGCGGAAGAACCAGATGAAGAACCAGCTGACGCCGCGCAGCACCGGATTGATGGATTTGCGCATGATGGCAAGAATCACCGACAGGATGATCGCCACGACCATGGAGATCACGGTAAGCTCCAAGGTATAGCGAATGCCTTCAAGCACGTTCTCGTTGAACAGGTACTTCCAGACGGTGGGCCAATCCAGTCGCGGATTGGTAATCAAGCCTTGAATGAGCATCGCGGCGAGCAGCACCACGATCACTGCGGCCACAATCGGGCCGGGGCGCTTGACCGGCAGCGCCTTGATGCGGTTGGGGATGTTCACTCCCTCACCGTCGACTTCTTTCTTCGCCATAATTTGGTTCCTTGGACGTGTTGGGCAGCCTGAACTGCAAGTTGCAACTAGCGTTGAACCTTAGTGTACGAATGGGGCGACTGTGTTACAAACAGTGCGCCCCATTCGAATTTTCGCGACAGCTTGTCGGCTATTCGACGGCCGGGTTGATTTCGGCCTTGTCCAGTGCGCCGGATTCGACGCCCCAGTGCTGGAGGATCTTGGTGTAGGTGCCGTCGTCCATAAGCTTTTGCATGGCCTTCTGCACGGCTTCGGTGGTCTGGGAATCGCCCTTTTTGATGGCGATGGCGTTCGGCACTTCATCGAAGTCCTTGCCGAGCTGTTCCAGCTGACCATCGGTCTGGGCAATGGCGTAGCCGACAACCGGGGAATCGGCGAAGAAGACGTCGGCCTTGCCGGTCACCACAGCGGTGGTGGCGTCGGTCTGCTGCTTGGAGGACTGGATGGTGATGTCTTTCTTGCCGTCCGCCTTGCACTGCTTGGCGGTCTTGTTGATGGCCTCTTCCTCGACGGTGCCGGTCTCGACGGCAACGTTCAGACCGCACAGGTCGTTCTCATCGACGTTCTTGGGGTTGCCTGCGGCCACTGCATAGCCCATGCCTGCGGTGAAGTAGGAGACGAAGTCGACGGATTCCATGCGCTCCTTGGTGATGGTGAAGGCGGCGATGCCCAGATCGTACTTGGAGCCGATGGCCGGAATGATCGTATCGAAGTTGGAGGAGACGATTTCGGTATCGAGACCGAAGATGTTGCCCATGGCGCGGGCAAGATCCATGTCGTAGCCGATCTGGGTCTTGCCGTCGGCGTCGAGGAATTCGGCCGGGGCGTAGGAGGGGTTGGTGCCGATGGTGAGCTTGCCGTCCTTGGTCACGGATTCAGGCAGCAGTGCGGCGATTGCATCGTCCTTCTTCACGGAGCTCACGTCGTAGCTGGTGATGGTGACCGACTTGGAGGAACCGCCCTTATCGGAACCGGAGTCACCCGCCTTGTCGGAGGTGCCGCAAGCCGCGGCGGAGAACAGCATGGCCACGCTCAAGGCGGCGGCCGCAATGGTCTTCAGCTTGTTGAACTGCATGATCTCTCTCTTCTTCTCTGTGGAGCCGCCCTATAGCGACTATCAACAATCAGGTATAAATATACATTATAGCGTATACATATACAAATGCTCCCGCTGGGAGGCCGCCGCATAAGAATACAACTGCTGGTGGCTGTTATGCTACAGACCACCCTCAGTCGCCTTCGGCGACAGCTCCCGCCAGCGGGAACGAACAGGGACACCTGGCAATCAGGCGGCGTCGGCCGGGTTGATCTCAGCCTTGTCGATGGCACCGGAACCAACACCCCAAGTGTCGAGGATCTTCTTGTAGGTGCCGTCGTCCATCAGCTTCTGGATGGCCTTCTGCACGGCTTCGGCGGTCTTGGTATCGCCCTTCTTGATGGCCACGGCCTCGGGCACCCCGCCGGCGTCTTCACCGAGCGTCTCCAAGGTGTCGCCGGTCTGCTTGATGGCGTAGGCGGACACCGTGGAATCGGCGTAGAAGATGGAGGCCTTGCCGGAAGCCACGGCGGTGGTCACATCGGTCTGCAGCTTGGAGGACTGGATGTCGATGGCATCCTTGCCGTCCGCCTTGCACTGCTCGTTATCCTTGTTGACTTCCTCTTCCTGGGTGGTACCGGTCTGCACAGCCACCTTCACGCCGCACAGGTTCGAGGAGTCGACCTTGTTCGGGTTGCCCTTCTGCACCACGAACGTGGAACCGGCCTTGAAGTAGGTCACGAAGTCCACAGCCTCCATGCGTTCCTTGGTCACGGTGAAGGAGGAGATGCCGATGTCGTACTTGGAGCCGACGGACGGGATAATCGAATCGAACGTGGAGGAGACGGTGTTTTCCTTCAGTCCGAACACTGCGGCCAGCGCCTTGGACAGGTCGACATCAAAGCCGACCGGGGTCTTGCCGTCCTCGGCCAGGAACTCGGCCGGGGCATAGGAAGTATCGGTGCCGACGGTCAGCGTACCGTCGCCGGCCACGGAATCGGGCAGCAGTGCGGCAATCTCGTCGTCCTTCTGGATGCTGCTGGTGTCGAAGCCTTGAATCGAAGTGCTGGACGAGTCCTTGGATGAATCGCCGCTCTTGGATACGGTGTCGGTGCTGTCAGTCGTGCCACAGGCCGCCACGGCGATCAGCATGGCCGCGCTCAGGGCGGCGGCCGCAGCGGATTGTATTCCCTTGCTTAGAGACATTGGATTTCCTCTCTCCGGATAGTCAGCTGGGCGGGTATGTTTCCCAGATGGTTCCAGAGCGTAGGAGTGCAATGCTACGGAAGCGTTAATCGTGGGCGAAATGACCCACAACGCGGACATCCTACTCTTGGCTCCCCTCCGGAGGGGAGCCAAGGGGCGGGACTAGTGGCGCATGTTGGCGTAGCGCATGGCGCGTAGGGCTTCGCGCTTGTCCTGCTCTTCGCGCAGGGCCTGGCGCTTGTCGAATTCCTTCTTGCCTCGGGCCAGCGCGATCTCCGCCTTGACGCGACCGTCCTTGAAGTACAGGCTCAGCGGCACAATCGTGTATCCCTTGGCCTCGATGCCGCGGGCGAGCTTGGTGATCTGCAGTCGGTGCAGCAGCAACTTGCGCTTGCGCTTGGGCGCATGGTTGTTCCATGTGCCGTTCAGGTATTCGGGGATGTTCGCGCCCTCCAGCCACATCTCGCCACGGCGGTCGATGGAGATGAACGCCTCGGACAGCGATGCGCGGCCTTCGCGCAACGACTTGACCTCGGTGCCGGTCAGGGCCAGCCCTGCCTCGTACTTGTCTTCGATGGCATAGTCATGCCGGGCCTTCTTGTTCTGGACGATGAGTTTCTCACCGGTTTCCTTGGGCATGTCTCCTCCTTTCGTGGGCAATAACTCGTGAGTAGCAACTCGTGGGTAGCAACTCGTGGGTAGCAACGCAACATCCGACGATATCACGGACCGGCCTCGAATACGAAAAGGGTTCCTCTTCAAGAGGAACCCTTCAACCGCATATATCGGCCGAACCAACCGGTCAGTGGACGAACCAGTACTGACCCAAATTGGTCAAGGTGCGGTAGTGCATGTTCCACGGACCACCCCAGTTCATTTCGGAGATCTGGAATGTGCCGTCGCCATACACGGCTTCAACCACGGCAACATGGCCCCAGGTACCGTCGGCACCGTCCTGACCAGGCAGGAAGGAGAGCGCGGCGCCGACCTGAGGGTTGTGGTCCACGCGCAAGCCGTACGAGGGGGCGCTGCGCCACCAGTCGCCGCCATTGCCGAGATAGGACGGCGTGCCAATGCCCATCTGCCTGCGACGTTCATACGCCCAGTACGTGCACTGGCCGGCGACATAGGCGTTGCCGTAATCACCGTTCGACGTGCCTTGGCCGCCGACGCTGGGGGCGGGGGCCGGGGCCGGCGCCGGAGCCGGAGCCGGAGCGGGCGCCGGAGCGGGGGTCACCGGAGTGGACGGCGTGCCGCCCTGGTTACCGGTATCCACCCGGTTGGCGGCGTCCTGCTGTTCCTTCTGGTACTGACGATTGTAGGAATCGACCTGGGAAGCGATCAGTACGGTCTGGGCCGCCTGCTTGGCGGATTGGGAATCCAGACTGTCGATCATGGAAGACAGTTCGTCACGCCTTGTTTCGCCCTCCTGGCGTAGCTTGTCCAAAGCGTCACGTTCGCTTTGCGCGGTTTCGGCGGCGGTCTGTGCGGAAGCGGCCTTCTCATCGGACTGGGTCTTGAGCACAGCGATCTGCTTTTCGATGGCCGCCAGACGTTCGCCACGGTTCTTCGACGTGCTCAGTGAGGTCGCGGCGGAGGAAGCCGCATTCGCCTCGTTGCGGGACAACGCGTCCTGGGACTGCATGGAGTTGACGAAGTCCTGTGTGCTGGTGGCACCCGTCACCACGCTCATCACGTCGGAAGCATTCGAGCCGTGCATCTCGTCACGGGCCAGCTGGGCCACGGCGGCGTGCGCGTCATCGTAGTCCTTGCCGGTCTGCTTGATCTGCTCCTCAAGCGTCTCCTTGTCTTTCTGCGCGGCGGAAAGACGTCCGGATGCGGCATCGGCCTCGTCCTGAGCGGTGGCGGCATCCTCGTTGGCCTGTGTGACCTTGGCCTGCGCGGCGACAATCTTGTTGTTGGTCAGATCGTCCAGCTCAAGTACCTTATCCGCCAGTTCCTGGCTGGCACCGGCCAACTGCTGCTTGAGTTCGGCCTCGCGCTGTACCGACGCGGCGTGCTGGTTCTGCGCATTGATCAGGTCGGAATAGGTGTCTGCCTGGGCAGGCTGTGCCGAGCTGAACGCCAGACCTCCCACACAGGCTGCGGCGGCCACCAGTGCCGCCAGTGCGGGCTTGATCACACGTACGTTCGTCATATGTGAATAGTCCTTTCGCTCACTTAAGCCAATACCATAACATGCGAACCTGAGAGGCTCGCACACGATGTCATCACATTTCTCGCGGGTAAGCCGGTCGCGTTACGCCCTCAAATAACGCCGCAACGAGATGGTTGAAGCGATGATGGACAGCAGTATCGCGCCCACAACCAGGAACGGCGATATCACCAGTACCGTGAGCTGATTCACATAAGGAATCCATGTAACGGATTTCGCCAGCCAGCCGGTGACGAACACGTTGACGATAGCCGAAAGCATCAGGCACGAGAGCGCCGAGCCGATCAGCGAGGCGATGGTGCCCTCCAGAATGAACGGCAGACGAATCGTCCAGTTCGAGGCACCCACGTACCTCATGATTTCGGTTTCGGTTCGTCTGGATGCGGCGGACATACGAATGGTGGTTCCGGTCAGCAGGATGGCGACCACCACCATCACGCCGGCGAGCACAGCCGTAACCGCCGTGGCTCGGTTGAGCACGGCGAACACCGGGTCGAAGATCTGGCGCTGATCGGTAATGTCTTCCACACCCTCCTTGCCAGAGAGCACTTCGGAGACCACCTGATATTTGGTGGGGTCCTTGAGCTTGAGCCAGAGGGAGTCCTGCATATCGTCCGCGATCAGCGTACGGCCTTGGAATTCACCGTTCGGGTACTGCTTGGTGAAGGTGTTGTCGTAGAAATCCTGCTTGCTGACATAGTCGATGTTGGAGACCACGTCGTTGAGTTCATCGCGAATGGTTTTCTGCAGTGCCGTGATCTCATTGGCTGAGGGCGATTTGCCGGAAGCACAGTTCGCGGACTGGCTGGTGCCGTCGGGACATAGCCACACCACGACCTCGACCTTGTCGTACCAGTCGCCCTTGGCTTTGGTGATCTGCGCCTGAGTAAGCACCGAAGCGCCGATGAACAGGAATGAGATGAAGGTGACCAGCGTCAGCGACAGCAGCATCGACAGGTTACGGGTGAGGTTGGCCCACGTTTCGGACAGAATGAATCGTGCTCGCATGATGATCCCCCCTTACTCCTTCGCGCCCTCAGCGGGTTGATCGTCGGATGTTTGGTCTGCGGCGGACTGCTCGTCGGCGGACTGCTCGTCAGCAGGCTGCTCGGCGGCGGACTGCTCGTTGGCCGGCGGTGCGGGCGGTTCCGGCGGTGCGGGCGGCTCCGGCGGGGCCGGCGGCTCGGCGGCGGATGACACGGACGTATCGGCAACCACGGCGGTCGCGGCGGACTCGTCCTTGAACGGGTCGAACGCCTGGGTGCTTTCCAGGGCGGCGGCCTGCTCATCCAACGGAATGCCCTTGCCCCAGGTCAGCGTGTCTTCCAGCGGCGCAAACGTCTCGCCATAGCGGCCGGTGCGGCCGGAATGCACGGAATTGGCCAAACGGGCGATGCCTTCAGACGGCTCGTCACTGCCCTCGATGGCCTTGGTCGCCGCCGCCAGCACATGATGGGCGGTGTCGGACTTGGCTTCGACTTCGGCATCCGGGAAGAACAGGGCGGAATCGTAGGAGCCATGAGCCTCGTCACGCACGATCTTGCCGTTGTGCAGTTCGACCACGCGCTTGCGCATCGAGTTGACGATCTCTTCGTTATGCGTGGCCATGACGATGGTGGTGCCGGTGCGGTTGATGGCGTCCAGCACTTCCATGATGCCCAGCGAAGTGGTCGGGTCGAGGTTGCCGGTGGGCTCGTCGGCCAGCAGAATCTGCGGGTGGTTCACGTAGGCGCGGGCGATGGCCACACGCTGCTGCTCGCCACCGGAGAGCTCATGCGGGTAGTTCTTTTCCTTGCCGGTGAGCCCCACGGTATCCAGCACCTTGGGCACCAACGATTTGATGGTGGACCGCCGTGTGCCGATCACCTCAAGGGCGAACGCCACGTTCTCCCACACGGTTTTGTTATTGAGCAGCTTGTAATCCTGGAACACGAAGCCCAGCGAACGGCGGTACTGCGGCACTTGACGGTTGGTGATGCGCCGCAGATCGTTGCCGGCCACGCGAATCTCGCCGTTGGTGGCCTCTTCCTCGCGCAACAGCAGGCTCAAGAGCGTGGTCTTGCCGGAGCCGGACGCACCCACAAGGAACACGAAATCACCGCGTTCGATATCGAGGTTGATGTCGTCAAGCGCCGGTCGGGTGCCTTTGGGATAGATCTTGGACACATTGTCCAGTGAGATCAGCGCCATAATGCTGCTTACTCCTCGGTTTCGGCGGCGCGGCGCTGTTCGTGGCGCCAGCGGATGCCGGCCTCGATGAACGCGTTGATGTCGCCGTCGAACACGGCCTGGGTCTGGCTGGTTTCGTAGCCGGTGCGCAAATCCTTGACCATCTGGTAGGGGTGCAGCACGTAGGAGCGCATCTGATCGCCCCAGCTGGCCTTGATATCGCCGGCGAGCTCCTTCTTCTTCTTGGCCTCCTCCTCGTGGCGCAGCACGAGCAGTCGGGACTGGAGCACGGCCATGGCGGAGGCGCGGTTCTGAATCTGCGAACGCTCATCCTGCATGGTCACCACGATGCCGGTGGGAAGGTGGGTGATGCGCACGGCCGAGTACGTGGTGTTCACGCCCTGGCCGCCGGGGCCGGAGGAGCAGTAGGTGTCCACGCGGATGTCCGTATCCGGAATGTCGATGTGATCGGTGGCCTCGACCAGCGGCACCACTTCCACGGCGGCGAAGCTGGTCTGGCGGCGACCCTGGTTGTCGAACGGGGAGATGCGCACCAGACGGTGGGTGCCGCCTTCCACGGACAGTCGGCCGTAAGCGTAGGGGGCGTCCACCTGGAAGGTGGCGGACTTGATGCCCGCCTCTTCGGCGTAGGAGGTGTCCATGACCTTGGCCTTGAAGCCGTTACGCTCGCAGTAGCGCAGGTACATGCGCAGCAGCATCTGCGCGAAGTCGGCCGCGTCGACGCCGCCGGCACCGGAGCGGATGGTCACCACGGCGGAACGTTCGTCATATTCGCCGTCAAGCAGGGTCTGAATCTCCATCTGGTCGAGATCCTTCTGGATCTCGCCGATTTCGCTTTGCGCCTCGTCCAGAGAGTCCTGATCGCCCTCCTCGTGGCCGAGTTCGACGAGCGTTTCCACATCGTCGATGCGCTGGGAGGCGGAGTTCAGACGCTTCAGCTGCGATTCCGCGGCGGACAGCCGGCTGGTGATCTTCTGGGCGTTTTCCGGGTCATCCCACAGGCCCGGGGCCGCGGCCTGCGTTTCGAGATCCTTGATATCGGCCTTGAGTCGGTCGACGTCCAGCGCCTTGGCGATGGATTCGTATTTGGCGCGGGCTTCGCCGATCGCCTGGGTAAAGTCAAATTCTGCCATCGTGGTTTACCTTACTGTTGATTCTTTGAGATTCCTTGGGAAGTCACGTCCTTGTTGACAGCCTTCGCACATTCCTCTGGCGTTGGCGGGCATTGCCGCGCCACACGCGCATCCGCCTGCAATCCATGCTGTCAGAAGGTTCCGGGCCTGCCTTGCCGATAACCGGCCGGGCGACCTCACGAATCCCTCGCATCAGACGTGTTCAACTGCGGGCACGAATATGCGAAGGCAACGTCAAAGCCCCGCGTAAATCGCCGGGATGACCAGGGAGCCGAGCATGGCCACAGCTATGACCACGCACACCACACGCACGATGGTGCGGCGGCGGTTCTCACGCTGCTGTCGGCTGTCCTGATAGTTACTCACGAGACCAATAGTGTACTCACCGCTTACGACCGCAGGACTTGCCGCCGACGCCCGCCCTGCCGGTGGACCCCCACGGCCCTTTCCCTTGCGCTTTCAGCGCCGCCAGATGGTGTTTCATGGCCACCAGCATGATGTGCGAATCCTCAAGGCCCAGGTGGCGTTCGTTGTGGGCGGAATCAAGCGCGCCCTGACGTTTGGCGTAGGCGTCGAGCGTGTTGTCTCCGTAAGGATGCTCGTTGGTGGGTACCGCGCCGGGGTCCCACTGCCGGCTCATCGGCAGGGTATCGATGATGGTGATGCGCCCGGCGCGGTAGCTTTCCGCGTATCCGGCGACGTTCAGCATGAACCAGCTATGTTCGAAGGTGGCGTTATGCGCCACGTACGGCTGCTGGGTAAGCCGCGCGAGCAGGCCGGCCTGGGCTTGGGGCCATTCGTCGAAGAGTCGGTACCCGGCCTCGCTGCTGCGGCCGCGTACATCGATGCCGGTGAGTTTGGCGATGAGGGCGTTGCCGAGCGCCGCGTTTTCCGGCGGCACGCCAAAAGCGAGGCGGGACTGGCCGTAGGCGTCGCCGGCGGCGTAATAGCCCTGCTCATAGGCGTATGTCTCGGGTTCGCCGGCCGGGCGCGGACTGGCCATGTTCATGAACTCGAAGCCGACGTCGATGATGTAGTCACGTGCCGGATCGATGCCGGTGGTTTCGATGTCGATGCCCATCACCGCATCCACGTCGCGGCCGGGCAGGTAGGCGTCGCGCCAGTCGGGCTTGGGATGGTGTCCGGTAGCGTTGCCAGACGCGGCGGCACCACCCGGCAGAGCGGCACCACCCGGCGAAGTCGCGCCGGAGAGATTGGCGCGGGCCATCGCCGCATCGCCCGCCCGCTTCTGGAAGCGCTGGGCCTTACGCCGTTCGGCGCGTGCGTCAAGAATCGCTGCCGTACGATCTTGGACATCGTCCAAGGCGACTGTTGTGGGGAACTTGACATCGCTGTTTTCGGCGGCAGTGTTTCCGGCAGATGTGCCACCGGCTTCGCCGCTCAGATCCAGCATGCCTTGGTCATCGTTCGACGGGCCGCTGCCGGAGTACGGCTTGAGCACGGCAATGGTGGCCCTCCCCCGCCGTTCGCGACTGACCACCCATAGGTGTTGCTGTTCGCCCAGATGCAACAGCGTGTTGATGTTGTCGTTGAGCCGACGATTGGCGTAGGCGAGCGCGCGAGGCAGACGATAGGAGCCGATGAACCGGTCGAAATCGGTCATGAATGCGCTGTTGCATTGGGCGATGATCGATTCCAGACGCTCGCGTGTGGCGTAGTCGGCCTTCAATGCGTCGTGGATGGACTGTGGGGTGGATTCCGGTATTGTGCCGACGCCATGCGCCAGGTCCAGAGAACGCACCCAGTCCCAGTCGATGGTGGTGCCATCGGCGTCCTTGGGCATGGACGCCGCCCATTGGGGAATGTCTCCCTTGGCGGCGTCGAACCATGCACGGTCGGTCATAGTGCGAAACCGAGCTCTTCAGCGGCCTCGGTGGGCACCGGGTCTTCGCACCAGTAGTCCTCGAGGTTCTCGTTGGTGGTCAGCGAACGGATTTCGGCGCGATCGATATACAACTCGCCGCTCAAATGATCGGTTTCGTGCTGGAAGATGCGTGCGGGCCAGCCGTGCAGCGGCTCGCTGTGGTGTTTGCCGTCTTCATCATCCCATTCGGCGGTGATGTCGAGCCAACGCTTGCGCACAGCTTGGTATCCGTCGAAGCTCAGGCAGCCCTCGTAGAACGAGGCGGTTTTGTCGCTGGTGGGTTTGTAGCTCGGATTGATGATCACGTGGAAGGGGAATTCCGCGATTTCGCGCGGATCATCCTCGTCGTCGCGCACGTGGTCTTCGACCACGGCGAGCGCGAGCCCCAAGCCGATCTGGGTGGCGGCGAGCCCCACGCCGGGCGCCTCCAGCATGGTGGTGTGCATCGTATCGATGAGTTTGGCGAGCGTACGCTTGGAAAGCTGGCCATGGTAGGCCACCGTCCGTTGGCGCAACACCGGTTCGCCGGCCTGCACGATGGGCAGGAGCTTCTCCTTGCCGCCGGTTTTGATGAGTTGTTCGACATCACGGTTGAGTTCGAGGTCGACTTTGGCGTTCTTTCCAAACATTGCTTTTCCTTAGGGAAGGGTGCTACAGCGCGAGTTCTTCGGCGACGATCTTGGCGAGGCGGGTGCAGACTTCGTCGGCGTAGGCCTGGGTGGCGGCTTCGGCCATCACGCGTACGAGCGGTTCGGTGCCGGAGGGGCGCAGCAGCACACGGCCGGTGTCTCCCAGCAGTTCCTCCTCGCGGGCCACGGCATCCTGGATGCGCTTGTTGGTGGCGGCGGCTTTCTTGTCCACGTTCGGCACGTTGATGAGGGTCTGCGGCAGCTGCGGGAAGTCGGCGGCGAGCTCCTTCAGGCTCTTGCCGGACTTGACGACCTCGTTGCACAGGGTCAGTGCGGTCAGGGTGCCGTCGCCGGTGGTGGCAAATTCGCGGTTGATCACGTGGCCGGACTGCTCGCCGCCAAGCGAGTAATCGCCCTTGAGCATTTCCTCAAGCACGTAACGATCGCCCACGGCGGTTTCCACGGTCTTGATGCCCATGTCTTTCAGGGCGAGTTTCAGACCGAGGTTGCTCATCACGGTGACCACGAGGGTGTCGTGGTTGAGCTTGCCTTCGCGCTGCTTGGCACGGGCCAGAATGCCCATGATCTGGTCGCCGTTGATCATGTTGCCGTCTTCGTCCACGGCGAGGCAACGGTCGGCGTCGCCGTCGAAGGCCACGCCCATCACGGCATCGGTGGCCTTGACCATGGCCTGCAGCTGCTCGGGGTGGGTGGAACCGGCGTTCTTGTTGATGTTGTAGCCGTCCGGCGAGGCGTTGATCACGATTACATCCGCACCGGCACGGCGCAGGGCTTCGGGAGCCACCACGGAAGTGGCGCCGTTGGCGCAGTCGGCCACGATCTTCAGGCCCTTGAGCGGCTTGGGCTGGGTTTTGTCATCGTTCAGCGGAGCGATGGTGGCCACCAGATGATCGATGTACAGGTTGGTGGCAGTGGTCTGGTCGTGGCTCACGCGGCCCACGCCGGCACCGGTCGGGCGGTCCCAGTCCTGGCCGAGCACGGCCTCGATGTCGTCTTCCTTCTGGTCGGGCAGCTTGAAGCCGCCGCGTGCGAAGAACTTGATGCCGTTGTCGGGCATCGGGTTGTGGGAGGCGGAGATCACGGCACCCATCTCAACGTTGAGCACGCTGGTCAGGAACGCGATGCCCGGGGTCGGGATGATGCCTGCGTCGATCACGTCGAATCCGCCGGCGGCCATGCCCGCAGACAGGGCGGAAGCCAGAAAATCGCCGGACACACGGGTGTCACGACCCACGAGCGCGCGGCGGCGCCCCTCAGGCTGATCGTCTTGGGTGCCGGCGTCGCCGAGCACACGCACGGCGGCATCGCCCAAATCCAACGCCAGACGTGCGGTCAAATCCCTATTGGCCAGTCCTCGAACACCATCGGTTCCAAACATCTTCGGCATATGAAGTTCCACTCCTTGTATCGCGTTACCCGCACCATCGTAGTCGTTGTGCTCCACCCTAGGACCCGACTCGGCAAAAACCGCCACGGAATCTGCTCCAGAACCGGAAATCAGCATTCAACAGCCGCAATGGCATCACCCACAAACCCGCATATTCATCTTGTTCGGCGGATGAATGATGAGATACATTCGTTAGCGGGCATGCCGGGCGGACCGATGCACTCCGGCACGGGAACGAAGCCATCGCACTAGTAAGAACGGGCCGGCAAACGCGCCTGTAAACAATACAGCGGCAAATACGACGAACGGAACTACCCAGCGTACATCGATAACCGGCAAAGCAACACCAAACAGAACGACAGCGAGGAACACGCTGAGCCATGCGATGAACATGCCCAACGGCATCTCCTCTACCGGGGTGGTCTCGGCCATGAATGCAACGATCTATTACTCCGATGTTGTGGTCAGTATGTGCGGCAGTTGCTCGTCGCGGTTGAGGAAAGAACGCGTTTGGCAGCGAAGTAGCGTATGCCGACCTTCCTCAGTGCGGGCGTATACCATGGTGCAATGCGTCAGGCAGCGGTCCAACTGCCGGCTCAGTATCTCGGCGTCCTGCTGGCGGCGGGCAAATACGGACGGGCAGGGGAAGCTCACGCAGTAAGCGCGCACGCCCCATTCCTTACCGATGATGACATATCGCGGATTGTTGATGGGCGCGAGTAGCTCCTTCATAACGCCGGCGAACAGCACCTGCTCGCGCCGCGAACCGCCAATCAGCATGACACGCAATGCCGTGAATCTGCGACGTGTCTGGCGGATCGAGGAAGTCGTTCACCGCTTCGCCTGCCGCGCTGGTTTCTAGGCGCTCAGGTTCCGCAGTCGCCAAATGCCAGACATTGGCCACCTTATCGGGGTCTGCGACCACGCTGCGGTTGACGGCCATGCTGTATGCTTCACTGCATCAGTGTAAGGCACGAATCAATAGGTTTTGAGCCCCAGATCGATGGTAAGAATGATGCCGGCGATTACGGCGGCGGCGCGCATGATGTTTGCGGGAATCTTGCGGGTGATGGACGGGGCGATGTACCCGCCGATGAAGCATCCGATGCACAGCATGATGGCGGCCGGCCAATCGACCGCGCCTTGGATGATGAATACCACTGAGGCGCTGATGTTCGCGCCTGTGCCGATCAGGGTTTTCAATGCATTGATCTTGTGGAATGGGCCGATTTTGGCGGCATCAAGCACGGCGAGAGCCAAGGTACCGGCGCCCGCGCCGAAGTAGCCGGAGTAGATGGCGACCGCCGCTACGCCCAGCCATACCCACCAGGAATCCTGACTCATGGGCTGCACGAGTTGTTCCGGCGGGCGGTGAGGTGCGGTAGGGGTGGTTGCGCGCTTGGCGGCTTCAGTGGCTTCAGTGGCTTCGATGTGCTTGAGTTGCGCGGTGGCATCCGCGGCGGCTTGCTTGGCCTGCATGCGGCCGCGCGGATTGATGGCGATGATCAGCGAGCTCAGCAAAATCAGCACTGGTGCGGCAAATTCAAAGACACTCGGGTCGAGTTTGAGCAACAGAAACGCACCGGCCACCCCGCCGAATGCGCCGATGACCACATACGTAATGGAGCGTACCGCTTGGCCTTTGAGTTCTTTGCGCGCACCCATCACGCCACCGATGCCCGTGCCGACCACGCCAACGGTGTTAGAAGCGTTTGCCAATACAGGCGGAATGCCGAACGCGAGCAGGGCCGGGTATGAGACCAGTGACGATGCGCCTACCGCATAGCCCACGAATCCTGCGCCGATTCCGGCCAACAGAATCAGTAGTAATGAAGTTATGGAAAAGCCCGCAATCATTCCCCGTATCCTTGTCGCTCATCGACCGGCACATTGCCGGCCTTGAGCGAGAATACGCTGTTGAGGATTGGTTGCGGGTTTTATGTTGGAATGTGGACGTAGCTCCTCGCGGAAGCGATTCCCCCAGTCGCCTGAGGCGACAACTCCCCTCGCACCCGAGGGGAGCCAGAAGGAAATCAGAGCGCTTCGTTGTATTCGCGAACCTTGAGGGTGCGGTGGGAGGATGCCACGTTTTCGACGATCAGACGCTTCAGGGCGTTGTCGGCGGCAATGTGCTCGTCCAGCCAGGCGTCACCGAGCTTGACCAGCGTGGCGGGATCGGCGTAACCCGGGTACAGGCCGTTGAGCAAAGCCTCGGCCATGTGATAGGTCTTGTTGGCCCAGACCCAGTCAACGGTCTCGAAGTACTTGGCGGCGAACGGCTCGGCCAGATCGGGGCGCGGGGTGGCGGAGAAGCCACGGGCCACGGCTTCGAGCTGGGAGTTGGTCAGCTCGTCGTTGTGGAGTGCCTGATCCCAAGCCCATTCCTTGGCTTGCGTCGTGGCCATGGAGGCGCGGGCGCCGTAGGCGAACTCGCGGTTTTCCGTGGTCTCCTTCTTGGCGAGCTGCGCGTCCACGTCGTCGTTGGTCATCTCGTTGACGGAGGTGAGCGCTTGGACGATGGTCCACGTGAAGTTGTTGTCGATTTCGAGGCCGTCAAGACGCACGGTGCCGTCCAGCAGACCGTGTGCGTTGGCGGCGAATGCGGCATCGCCCTCCTCGCCATAGCCCAGGTAGGCGGTGGCGAGCTGGAACTGGGTGTCCGAGCCGGCTTCGGCGGCGTTGGCCAGGGTCCACAGCTCGGCGGCCACGTGGCGCAGCACATCGTCGCGGCGGGCTGGCGCCACGTAGTGGTGGGCGGTGGTGCCCATGCAGGCCAGCGCGTAACGGAAGGTGGTGGATTCGGTTTCCGTGGCCAGAAGACGCAGGGTCATGTCCACGAAGCGTTCGGCCGGGAATTCGCCGTCACGGGTCATATCCCAGAAGGCGAGCCAGGTCACGGCGCGGGCCAGGGCATCGTCGAAACGATGCAGGTTGGCTTCGGCGAATGCCTGGGATTCGGCGTCGAAACGAATCTTGGTGTAGGTCAGGTCATCGTCGTTGACCAGCACGAATGCCGGGCGCGGCTTGCCTGCCGCGGCCTCGACGATGGTGGTTTCGCCATCCACGTCGAGTTCGAACTGCTCGGTGCGCACGATCTTGCCGGTTGCGGCGTCTTCATTGTAGAAGCCGACGGCCAGGCGATGCGGACGCAGCACCGGGTGTTCGGCCGGCGCGCTCTGGGTGAGCTTCAGTTCGGCGATGGTGCCGTCCGCGTTTACGGTCAGGCCAGTGGCGATCGTGTTGATGCCGGATTCCTCCAGCCACTTGGCGCTCCAGGCCTTGAGATCGCGGCCGGAGGTCTTTTCCAGTTCGCTCAGCAGGTCGGCCAGGGTGGCGTTGGAGTAGGCGTGACGGTTCAGGTAGTTGTGGATACCTTCGAAGAACTGCGTGCGGCCCACGTAGAATGCCAGCTGCTTCAGCACGGAGGCGCCCTTGGCGTAGGTGATGCCGTCAAAGTTGACGTAAGTGTCGTTGAGGTCGTTGATCGGCGCGACGATCGGGTGCGTGGTGGGCAGCTGATCCTGGCGCAGCGCCCAGCTCTTCTCGCCGGAGCAGAAAGTGGCCCAAGCGTCATGCCATTCGGTGGCTTCGGCAGTGGCCAGCGTGGAGGTGAATTCAGCGAAGGACTCGTTGAGCCACAGGTCGTTCCACCACTTCATGGTCACATAGTCGCCGAACCACATGTGCGCAAGCTCGTGCAGCACGGTCACCACACGACGCTCGGCCAGCGCGTCGGTCACCTTGGATTCGAACACGTAGGAGTCGCGGATGGTGACCATGCCGATGTTCTCCATCGCGCCCGCGTTGTATTCGGGAACGTAGATCTGGTCGAACTTGGCGTACGGGTAGGGCACGCCCCAGGTCTTGGCGTAGAACGCGAAGCCCTTCTTGGTGATGTCGAACAGGTAGTCGACGTCCTTCGCGAAGGCCTTGGCCAACGACTGTCGGCAGTACTGGGCCATTGGCACGGTACGGCCGTCTTCGTTCAGGTATTCGGTGTGCCATTCGGCGTACGGGCCGGCGCAGATGGCGGTCAGGTAGGAGCTCATCACCGGGGTCGGCTCGAAGTCCCACAGACGGGTGCTTTCGTTCGGCTTGTCGCCGAGGGTGCCGTCGAGGGTTTCGCGCGGATCGTCCTCGATGGTGGCAACCGGCATGTTGGAGGTGACGATCCAGCTGGCGGGAGCGAGCACCTTGAAGTCGAAGGTGGCCTTCAGGTCAGGCTGGTCGAACACGGCGTAGACGCGGCGAGCGTCCGGCACCTCGAACTGGGAGTACAGGTAGATGTTGCCATCGGACGGGTCGACCGAGCGGTGCAGGCCCTCGCCAGTGTTGGAGTAACGGCACCTGGCTTCGACGGTGACCTCGTTCTTCTCCTTGAGGTCGGTCAGTTCGATGCGGTTGTCTTGGAAGGCCACGGCCGGGTCCAGGGACTTGCCGTTGAGGTCGATGGAGGTCACTTCGTCGGCGATCAGGTCGAGGAAGGTCGACGAACCAGGCTTCGCGTTGAAGCAGATGAACGACTTGGAACCGAAGTTCTTCGCGCCGACCGTCAGGTCAAGGTCGACGTGATAGTGAATCGGCGCTTCGATAACGGCCTTACGTTCTTCGGCTTCAATACGAGTGAGATTAGAACCGGGCATGACTTCAATTACTCCTTACGGTCGTCCCTGGATAATCCGGACTACTTGGTTTCTACGGTTTCGACGTCCTGGGCGATGTCGGCCACGACGGGCACGATCATCGGCTTGCGGTGCAGCTGGCGCGCAACCCAGCTGCCGAGCGTGCGGCGCATGGTCTGCTGCAGCTTGTAGGTGTCGCGCGTGTCCTGCATCATCTGGTCGTTGAGCTGTTCGACGATCTGGTGACGAACCTTGTCGAACTCGCTTTCGTCCTCGGCCACGGCATTCAGGTAGATCTTCGGGCCGGTGACGACCTCGTGATTGTCGGTGTCGACCACCACGAACGCGGAGACGAAGCCCTCGGTGCCGAGAATGCGGCGCTTTTCCAGCTCGTCATCGGTCAGCTCGCCGACGGAATCGCCATCGACGTACACGTAACCACACGGCACGGAGCCGACGACCGCGGCCCTGCCGTGGTACAGGTCGACCACATCGCCGTCTTCGGCCAAAACCACGTTCTGCGGGTCCACGCCGGTCTTGACGGCGATCAGGCCGTTGGCCACCAGATGGCGGTTTTCGCCGTGGATCGGCATGGCGCACTTGGGCTTGACGATGTTGTACATGTACAGCAGCTCGCCCTCGTTGCAGTGGCCGGACACGTGCACGGCGGCGTTGTCGCGGTTGACGACCTTGGCGCCGAGCTGCACGAGCTTGTTGATCACCTTGTAGACGCCGTGCTCGTTGCCTGGAATCAGGGAGCTGGCGAGAATCACGGTGTCGAACTCGTTGATGTGGATATCGCGGTGGTTGCCGTCGGCGATGCGGCCGAGTGCGGCCATCGGTTCGCCCTGGGAGCCGGTGCACATGAAGACGAGCTTGTCGTCCTGAATGTCGTTGGCCTGCTTCAGGTCCACGACGGTGCCTTCGGGGATGTGCAGGTAGCCGAGGTCGGCGGCGATGGACATGTTGCGCACCATCGAACGGCCGACGAACACGACCTTGCGGCCGTACTTGTGGGCGGCGTCCACCACCTGCTGCACACGGTGCACGTGGGAGGAGAAGCTGGCGACGATGATCTTGCGGGTGGCCTGGGCGAACGCTTGGTCAAGGGCCGGGCCGATGGAGGTCTCGGGCTTGACGAAGCCAGGCACCTCGGCGTTGGTGGAGTCCATCATCAGCAGGTCCACGCCCTTTTCGCCGATCTTGCCGAATTCGACGAGGTCGGTGATGCGGTGGTCGAGCGGCAGCTGGTCGAGCTTGATATCGCCCGTGTCGATCAGGGAGCCGGCCGGGGTCTTGACGTAGACGGCCAGGGCGTCCGGGATGGAGTGGGTGACGTTGACGAATTCGAGGTCGAAGGGGCCCACCTTGAGCTTCTCACGGCCGGCAACCTCAACCTTGGTGGGGTTCTGGTGGTGTTCCTTGCACTTGGCGTCCACGAAGGCGAGGGTCAGCTTGGAGCCGATCAGCGGGATGTCCGGACGCAGCTTGAGCAGGTAGGGCACGCCGCCGATGTGGTCCTCGTGGCCGTGGGTGAGCACCAGGGCGTCGACCTTGTCGAGACGGTTCTTGATGTAGCTGAAATCGGGCAGGATGAGATCCACGCCCGGCTGCTCCTCCTCGGGGAAGAGCACGCCGCAGTCGATGAGCAGCAGGTGACCGTTGTATTCGATCACGTTCATGTTGCGGCCGATTTCGCCCAAGCCGCCGAGCGGCGTGATGCGCATGGAGCCCTTGCGGTACTTCGGCGGGGCGATCAGCACGGCATCCTGCTGGGGTGCGGTGGCCTGCCGGGTGGCGTTGATCTTACGGGACGGCGTACGGCTGTTGGATCCGTTGGTGTTGCGGCCGCGCGCGGAACCGCGACGGCGAGAATTCGTGTTCTTGCTTGTTTTCTTTTGTTCTTGTGCCATAACCTTTTTGGGATTTCTGTTGTGGTGCCTCTGCTCTGTCATGCAGGGGCGGCGGGCTGGCAACCCGTATGCAGCGTTTCGGGCTTACAGCAGTCCGGCAGCGCGCATGCCCTCTTCAGCCTTGTCAAGCTGAGTGGCGTCGGGACCGATGTTCGGCAGACGCATGGTGGTGGAGGGGATAACGCCCTTGACCTTGAGCGCAGCCTTGGCCATGACGGCCTGATAGCCGTCGCCATTCAACGCGTGGACAAGGGGGGCGAGCTGGTTGGCGAGGCGACGGGCGGTGGTGATATCGCCGCGATCGAATGCCTGGACAAGCTGCTGCATGGGGTTGGAGGCGACGTGGGCAATCACCGAAATGATGCCGACGGCGCCGATGGAGAGGAACGGCAGGAACAGGCCGTCATCGCCGGAATACCAGGCGAGGCCGGTGCGCTGCTGCTTCTCCACTGCGGCTGCAAGATCGCCGGTGGCGTCCTTGACAGCCTTGACGTGTTCAAGTCCGGCCAGTCGGTCGTAGGTTCCGACCTTGACCTTCAAGCCGGTACGGCCGGGAACATCGTAGACGATGATCGGCTTTTCGGCGGATTCGTCGACGGCCTTGTAGTGGCCGACGATACCGTCCTGCGAGGGGCGGGAATAGTAAGGCATGACGACGAGCACCGCGTCGGCGCCCGCTTCCTGAGTCTGTTCGACCATACGCACGGTGTGTGCGGTGTCGTTGGAGCCGGCGCCGGAAATCACCGGAACGTCGACGACCTCCTTGACGGCCCTGACCAGCTCGACCTTCTCATCCATATGGGTGACGGGCGATTCACCGGTGGTGCCATTGACCACCAGACCATCCGCGCCATCGGCGACGAGGTATTTGGCGAGCTTCTGCGCGGCGGCGAAATCGACGCTGCCGTCGGATTTCATCGGGGTGACCATAGCCGGCAGAATGCGGCCGAAAGGTGCTGGCTCAAGAAGGTGCATGTCATGCTCGCTCATAGTGTTCACCGTACTTCCCATTGTGGACTCTTATATTACGTACCTTGATTGTTGCTGAATGCGTGGCATTATGACCGGAGCCGGTGGCAATGCCGTGATGCGCGTCCCGGCGCGCTTCCCTGCCTGAAATGCGGGGGCGACTACTGGTCGACTGCGGGTCGATTACAGGTCGAGGAAGTGGTCGAGGCCGATGGTCAGGCCGGCCGGAGCGTCGCCGGCGAGCTTGCGCACGGCAAGCAGGACGCCGGGCATGAAGCTGGTGCGGTCGAAGCTGTCGGCCCGAATGGTCAGCTGCTCGCCGGCGTTGCCGAAGAGCACTTCCTCGTGGGCGTTGAGGCCGCGCAGACGCACGGCGTGCACGTGGATGCCGTCGACCACCTGGCCGCGTGAGCCGCCATCGGTTTCGGTGGCGTCCGGCACGGGGGCGAGTCCTGCGGCCTTGCGTGCTTCGGCGATGCCGTGGGCGGTGTGGATGGCGGTGCCGGAGGGGGCGTCCACCTTGGTGGGGTGGTGCAGTTCGATGACTTCGGCGGATTCGAAGTATTTCGCGGCCTTGGTGGCAAAGTAGTCGGCCAGCACGGCGGAGATCGCGAAATTAGGTGCGATGAAGACCTTCTGGGTTTCGGGCTTCGGGCCGTTGGCGATGGCGGATTTGACCTGGGCGAGTTTCTCGTCGGTCCAGCCGGTGGTGCCGACCACCACGTCCACACCTTGGCCGATCAGGGTCAGCACGTTGTTCAGGCTGACGGACGGCACGGTGAATTCGACGACCACATCGGTGTTGTCGGTGGTGATCTGGGTCAGGTCGTCGCCGGCATCCAATGCGAGCGCCAGCTGCGTATCCTCGGCGTTGTTCACCGCTTCGACCACGTGCGAGCCCATGCGGCCCTTTGCTCCGACCACCGAAACCTTGATCATGTCTTCTTCCCTGTCTACCCGTACCTGCCCGGCAATGTACCCGGGACGTTTTCCAATCGGCAATCAGCCTATCACCGCCAAGCCCTCACGCCAATACCCCGTCCACAGAATCAAGCTCCCTCTGACAAGCCGAACCGTGAAGTCGAGCTCCCTCTGATGAGGGAGAGACCCCGGCGAGGCCGCCAACCATCCATCGGGCGTAGCCCGATCCCGTTTCACCCACGCCGCTTGGCCAAGGCCCATCCGGCCAACGCCAATGGCACGGACGCCAGCGTGAAGATGAATGGCAGCATCATGCCCACATGAGGGTTGGAGGCGTCAAGCACAATGCCGGCCACGGACGAGCCGATCGACGTGCCGACCGTGCCTGCGGTGGTTACCCAGCTCAGTCCTTCGGTCAGGGATTCCGCCGGCACCAGATCCTTGACGATGAGGTTGCCGGTGGCGAACGTCGGCGAGACGGTCAGGCCGGCGAGGATTTCGAAGACGCCCAGCAGGATGAGATTGTCCATTGACAACCGGAAGAACACGTAGCCGACGGTCAGCAGCGACAGGAACATCACCATATGCGCCCAATGGGAGCCTTTGAGTTGGCAAGAGCCGAACACCAGCGCGCCGATGCACGAGCCGACCGCGAACATCGCCAATTGCAGACCGAGGAAGGGCTCAAGTCCCATGGATTTCATGGTGGCGGTAATGGACACGTCGAAGGACGTGAAGCTCATATTGAACACGATGAACACGGCGAGCAACGGCAGTACGCCGGCATAGAGCAATACACTCTTGGGCTTGGCACCGCTGCGTTTGAGTTGGCGCAGGGTCAGCTGGTCGGCATCTTCGCTTGCAGCGGGGCTGCCGTCATCGTGCGCGGCCACGCTGACCTGTTCCACGATGACCGGCGGCTGGGTGGATTTCAGCGAGAAGAATATGGTGCCGCCGATGCCGCATGCCACGGTGGGCACGAACAGTTGGGATACCGGATGCACGGAGGTGGCCAGCCAAGCCGCCAGAATCGGCCCCAGAATAAAGACGATCTCGTCAATGGCGGCTTCCATGGCGTAGGCCGTGTTGAGCAGCTGTTCGCCATCTTCCACACCGCGCAACGCATAGGACCAACGGGTTCGGACCAATGCGCCGAATGAGAACTGCGTCAGACCCATGATGATGGCCAAAGCGAACAGCAGCGGAATCGGCACGCGCACCAACGCCGCGAAGGCGAAGGCGAGCATGGCCACGATCTGCACGGCGAGCGCAAGCCGGCCCACGCGGGCTTGGCCGAAACGGTCGAAGGCGCGGGCGTAGAACGGGGTGACGCAGCTCATGGCCAGCACATAGGCGGCGCTCATGGTGCCGGCGATGGTCCAATTGTCGTAGAGATGGTTGAGCGCCAGAACGATGCCGAGACTCATCATGGAGATCGGCAATCGTGCCACCGCACCGGACAGGCAGAACGCCTTGGCTCCGGGCAGCATGAACAGGCGCTGATAGGGCGAGTGGGCAGCGGACGACTTCGAAACCGCGCGAGTCGTGGACACAATAACTCCTTACTGGTGCGTTGTCCGGCACGTGCGCCCGCCCACACGTGCCATCCGAGGGGTAGCGGTTCCCAAGCAACGTCACGCGGCGCGTTTCAACCGCGGACCGGTACGTGGCCAGTCGTCTTCATCGTCGGAGATGCCTTGCGATGCATAAGGTCTCTCCGCCGGTGAAGGCCGTCCGATGCTGTACAGGTCATGAGCCTTTGGGCTCAGTCGTTGTCAGATTGTTCGGGAATGCCGGAGCTCAACTCGGTAAGGATTTCCTGTTTGGTTTTCGCGCGGGCGTGAAGCTCGCGCAAGCCCTCGTCGGGCTCACTGACATAGTAGAGAGTGGCGTCGATACTGTCCAATTCCACACCTTCGACCGCTGCCAGCAGCAGTCGGTACATGTCGAGCTGGGCGAGTTTGCGGGTGATGTCGTCTGGCTTGGTGGGCCGACGACCGGTTTTCCAGTCGACCACGGTAAAGCGTGCGGTGGTGCTGGACGGGTCAAGTCCACCGATGAATACCGCATCGAGTTTGCCATTGACCAGGCCCACGCCCGGCACGTCCACGACGATGGCACGCTCCGTCCACGCCGGGATGCGCTTGGCCCACGATGATTCGGCCAGTCTGCGCTGCCACGCCACCAGCTTGGACTCGGTGGCATTGTCGCTACTTATGGAAGTGGCGGAGGCGGCGGATACGGCGGATGCGGATTGTTGAGCCGTGGGCTGTGGGACAGCGGGCTGCCGTGTGGATGGCTTGCGGCATTGCCGCTCCCGTTCGGCCAAATCGGCCAACATGGCTTCCCGGGAAACGAATCCCGCATCCTGACCTGTATGCGGCATACTTGATTCGGCTTCATATGCCAGTACCGCTTCATCCGGCTTACCGGCATTGATGAATTGCTCAGCCCACGCATGGAACTGCGTGCCGGCCTCGGCCGCCGGAGACGATATGCGCGGAATCGGGCGGATAATGCTACGCCAGTAGAGGCGCTCCTCCCGTTCGTTCATGCCACCTACGCGGGCTTGCAGGCTTGTCACGTTCTGGCGTCCTGCAGCCAGAACGCGTTGCGCCTTGGCTTTGACTGCCTCATCAAGCGACTGGCCGCTGGCGGCATCGGCCATCAAATCGGCGTCGTCCACCAGCAATTGCGCCCGTTGCAGCAGTGGACCGGCGTCTTGGTGCTGCTCAAGTGACGAGGAATCTGCGGCGATAACATCGATGCCACGTGACAGCTGTTCATGCACTGCGTCGCTGAGGGTAGCCGGCCACGGCAATTCGACAGCGGCATCCGTCTGCGTAATCGGCGTCTGCCATGCCTCCCCCACCACGGCGTCACCGTATGCCGCGGCATGCTCTCCGATAAAGAACCCTTCGGGAGTGGCAATCGCTTCGCCTTGCGCCGAGATCAGCATGGGCTTCCCGGCATTGGCGGCTTGCAGCCGTTCCACACAGTCCTGAGCCGATATCGCATGTTCACGGGCTTGGAGCGCGTCATGCACTTCAAGCCAGAAATTGGATGGCTGAGCGGCGCGAGAGCCTTTGGGCACCACTGACGGGTCCCGCCCGGATTCGCCCGTATAGGCGCAATAGGTCATCAGGGCATCTTCTCGCGCACGGGTAAGCGCCACATACATCAATCGACGTTCGTCGGCATGCAGCCGGCGCCCATATTCCTCCGCCTGCGTCAAATACCAGCCGGATGCATCCACTTCTTCCACGCCATCGCCGAATTCGCGCATGGAGCCGAACACTTCATCATCAATAAGCTCCACATCATCCAAAGCCGCCAACGATGCGATGGGGTCGGCTTCCACATCGGCATCATGGGGGAATCGCGGCAGAATGCCGGCATCGGCACGCATAGGCACGGGTACGGCGGTGGGGTTGGTGAGCCAGGAGTCGGCGGTCTCATGATATTCGGGTGCGGTCCAGTGACCTTGCTCGGTGCCTCCCGTATGGTGCTCGTCCAGCACGATCTTGAGATGGTCGCCCTGATTGCTGGGGAATCCGACGGCGGTAAGCCCCACTACCGCAACGGCATCCCATTCCAACCCTTTGGACTGGTGTACGGTCATCAGTTCCACATCCACCGGAGCGTCAGGGAGACTGGCGGCTTCATCCTCCACCGAAGCCAGATGATCCACCCATGTGATGAACCCATGCAACGAGGGAGTTTGCTCAGCGGCAATCTCTTGCGTGTACGTATCCACCAAATCCACAATCGCATCCATAGGCATATGCGCCAAAGCGGGATTGGCGCGGTGCTGCGGATTATGCAGCACACCGGCCAATACGGTGTCGATGTCAAGATCCAACGCTTCTATGCCGGCGCGAATCACGTCGCCCAGTGGCCGCCCGACGGCATCATGCACCTGACGGAGCATCACCGCGGCCCGGGTTATGGCGTTGCGCCCGTGTGCGCTCAACCGTTCAAGCAGTTTTACCAGGTCGCCGCGTAGCAATACGTCTGGCAGGAATACCGCATTGGCCACCTGATCGCGGTACTCACGCACCACAGCCGCCCATTCATTCGCTGGTGTATCCGGTTGGGCAAGGCCGGCCTGCACCAATGCTTGGAAGCGTTGTTCCGTGTTCTGTTCTTCAGCAAAACGGGCCAACATGGTCAAATCCGCTGCGGACATGGTGAATCGTGGCGTGGCCAGCAAGCGCATCAGCGATCCCGTATCGGTGTGGTCGGCGGCCACGTGCAGCAACGCCATCAGATCGCGGATTTCCGGACGTTCCAACAGCGCGGAATAGCCGACCACGAATGTGGTCAATCCGGCCTGTTCCAATGCCGCCTGATATTCGGGCATATGTGATTTGGACCGAAACAGCACGGCGACCGGCGCTTTCTGTTCGCCCGGCATCTGTTCCTGTTGTTCGGCTGCGGAACGGTGCCGTGCGATGGCCGTCTTGCAGAAACGCACTACGGCGTCGATCTCCTGCCCGGCCGTGGCGAAGCCCAGTACTCCCAATGTTCCTTCGGGGGCATCAGGCATGGGGTCGAGCGATGAGACATCGACCTCACGCATCAATGAGCTGGAAGGACGCGACGGATTGGAGCGCAACGGCAGCGTGAGATTATTGGCGGCTTCGAGCACTATACGGCTGTTTCGCCTGGTGACGGACAGCGGGAATGGCTTGTATCCGGCAGACAGGTGGAAATCTTGCTGGAACATACGGAATGCACCAGGGCTGGCACCACGCCATGCGTAAATCGACTGGAACGGATCACCCACCGCGTTGACGGCGGACCTCTGTGACGCATCCACGTGGAACAGTGCTGCCAGCAGAGCGGCCTGCGTGGTGGAGGTGTCCTGATATTCGTCGAGCAGCACGTGGCTGTACCTGCGGCGCGTACGCTCTCCGATGGAGGGGAAGCGCTCGATAAGCTGATACGCGGCAATGGTGAAGTCGGAGAATTCGGCCATATTGCGTTCCCGCTTGGCTTGGGCATAGGCCTCCACCAGCTGGAGCAGAATATCGCGTTTGCGTGTGGTCTCCAGCAGCGCACCGCAATGATAGGTGCAGCGGGCGTGCAAATGTTCGGCACGGTCATCGAGCTTGGCTTGCCAGCTGGCGTCGGTATCTTTCTTCAGTCGTTTGATCTTGGGGATTTTCGGCTCGTCCTCGGGCATGGGTTCATCTGCAACGGCTTGTTGCAATCGATTGATGAATGCCGAATCCCATTGCCGTACTCGATTGATCGCATCATCGAAGCTGGTGCAGCCGGCACCGATCATGGCACTGCCAATGGCATCCGACAACGCCAGAACACGGTTCGCCAAACTGGAGAAGGCGCCAAAATCCTCACTGAACGCCAGATCCATGTGACTGTCGATGACTTCGGTGGCCAGTTGAAGCGCTCCGGCTGCGCTCAATGGTTGCGTGTTCTGATCGAATCCGACAAGCAGTCCATATTGGCGCACGATGGTCTGGAAGAAGGCGTCATACGTGAAAATGGCCGGCTTGAGGAATGCCCGATCAGACACCGTGGCGGTCGTAGAGCCCGCCATATCACCGGCCACTGCGGCGGAGACGCGTTCCAGCAGTTCGCCTGCGGCCTTGCGTGTGAAGGTCAGGCCCAGGATGCGTTCAGGTGCCACACCTCGATTGATAAGCGCGATGATGCGTTGGGTCATCGTAAAGGTTTTGCCGGAACCGGCACCGGCAACCACCAATACGTCAGCATCGACTGGCGCATCGATGATGGCGGCCTGTTCCGCACTGGGAGTGAACGTGCTCATGCTTGCCTCGTTTCGAAAATCGTGTCGATCTGGCCTGCACAGGCAGGGCAGACGTTCTTCATACGGCAGAATCCGATATGGGTGTCTTGCGGATGGGCCTCGATGATGGCTGATCTGCTGGCCGCCGCGGCATAGAATACGCGGGCGATCATGGTCAGCGACCATAACGTCTGCGTACCGGCGAGCGCGGCGAATTGCGCCCACGCTTCGGCACTCACACCTTCGGGAGGAGTAGCCGGATCTATGGCGGGTATGTCGAAGAAACGGTTGGGGTCTTTATACCAGTATCGGGGCGTGAACGGTTCGGCATTCAACGAGCCATCAGTGAACAGCGGCGGCTGGAAGGCACCTTCCGGAGCGTAGCTTCTGGCTGGTGCCGCATTCTGCCCGACATGGAATAGCACGCTTTGGCTGATATGCGGCATTGCGGCAAGTGCCTTGGCACCGCGCGGCCCGTCTTCGGGGAACACGAGGCCAAGCTGATAGCACACGAGCTGCAAATCATTGAAAATCTGTTTGACCGTGGGCGTTCTGCCTGTTTTGTAGTCAATGAGGCGAATGCATTCGCCGCCGTCTGCGAGTACGCGGGTTTCCATACGGTCGATGCGCCCGGACAGTCTCACGGTCAGATGCTCGTCCATGCCTTCCGGCCACCCTCCGACCAGTGCTCCCATCAGACGGACCAGCGTGTTCCGACCGATTGGGTGCAGGCCGGGCACGGCATTGTATGCGTCGAGTATGTCACGCACATCGAATCGTGCGGCAAACTCCCGTTCGCATTCGGCACCGGCCAATGCGCCAATGCTGAAGTTGCTGGAGTTCTTGCCAAGATACGTTTCCGGATCGGCGTCGCTGCGCACAAAGTAATCGGCGATGTTGCGCAGGGTATCCGCCGCGGACTCGTCCTTACGGGTGGCCTCATAGCGGTTCCGGGTGTCGGCTATGGCATTCGGATCAGGACGTTTGCTCTGATAGATGGCATTAAGCCGTGCCGAGACAGCCTCGATGCGACGTTCCGCGCCGGCCGTGGAGTCCAAGCCCAGTGCGGCCAACGCCTGGGCATTGTGGGAAAGATGGTCCAGCCCTTCCTCGCTGCCTTGCTGCGCAACCGCATGGATGAGGGTTCCGAAACTGGTGTCCACGGAGCTGGGGCGAGGACCGGCGAACCGGTTCTCCAGCATCCAGCACACCGGGCACGCCCATAGGCTGTCGACCGCCGATGGAGATAAGGTGACCATGGGCGCGGCCTGCGCATCCGTCTTGCCTTTCCCTGTTTGGATACCGTCAGGCTGTACACCACCAGATGACGCGCTGTCGGATGAGGCACTGTCAGATGAGGTATCGCCAGATGACGCACCGCCAGATGACGCACCGCCAGATGACGCGCTATCCGATTGGGCCGGCGATTCCACAAACGCCCAGCTCTGCGGATTTGCGGCGCGCACACCATGCTCTAACAGGAGTGTCAACGCAATCGCGGCGTCCTTTGCGGCAGCCTGCTGCGGTTGAGCAGTGGCCAGAACCGCGCGGGCGGCGCTGACCAACCCACGTGGGTCGGCGTCCAATCCGGCCAGATCATATTCGGCGAATCCCGCATGTGCCCCCACTGTGGTGAAAGGCGCCTGTTGCCGGTTGCGCGGATAGTATTCCGGCAGATACCCGAAGAGAAAGTCCGAGGGGCTCATGCTGTCGTTCCATACCGCGCTGATCATGATTCGCCGTGCACGGGTCAGCGCGACCAGGAAACTCTTCTTCTCGCCCGACAATACAGCCGCGAACCGCGGATCATGCCCGGTTTTGTCGCTTTCTTCAAGCGCTCCCCTCAGCACGAGCTCGGCAAGGTCTTCACCACCGAACATGGTGTTGCGCCCGGCGAGGTTCGGCCACACGTCTTGCTGGACCACCGGTATCCACGCATATTCCCAGTGGCGTCCGGCCGCGCCTGCCGGCGTAGTCAATGTCACCGCGTCTTCCACCGGTCCTATGTGGGCCAAGGAATCGGCCTGCACTTCCATGCCCCGAACCTGTGCCATGAATGACGTGATGTCTCGACTGGCGGTGGAATCATCGGCGAACTGGAACAGGCGCATTGCCGCGTCCAGCCGGTCATTGGCCGTACGCCCCTCTGCCGTGTTGAATAATGCCGCACGCTGCCAGACCGGTGCCAGACCGGTGGCGTTCCACGCAACAGACAGCGCATAGCGCGGCTGTACGCGCTGGCTTGCCGGCAGCCGCTCCAAGCCGGAAGCAACGCTGCCCACCAGATGCCACAGGTTCGCAAAAGCGCGGGCCTGAGGGTCGTTGCCGAGCACCGCGTGGATGGATGCGAGCGCAGCCTGCGCCGGCGCGGCGGCATCATCAATGGCAAGCATCACGTACAGCGCGTCAACGCCAAAGGCCAAGTCATCGCCGGACGGTTCACCGAGTATTTCGACAGACACTGGCAACGAAGTCACTGACGACGAAACCGCTGACGTCGAAACCACTGACGAGGATGTTTCACGACCTGTTTCACACCGTGTTTCATGGTATGTTTCACGCAATGTTTCCCATGCCGTCGTCAGAGAGGTCAGCATGGCATCATCCGTGGCGAGATGCGCCAGCGACTCCAACGACCCCATGGCCGATTCGATCGGCGCAAGCCTTGCGGGACGCCCCTGACCGGGTTTGGCCCCGGCACTCACCAACGGGCCGTTCATCAACGTGGCCACTCTAGTCCTTATATATGCCGCGCAGGAAGCCAACGTCATCTGGCATTCCGCCATCCCCTCGGCACGCAATCGGGCAAGCTCCACAAGCGCGAACAATCCCTGCACGAAAGTCTCGTCCTTCAAAGGACGGGTGACCGACGAATACCGCACCGGTACACCATCTCGGCGCAGTCGTTCGCCGAACAGCCGCACGGCGGCATTGTCGTGGGTGATGACCGCCATGTCGTTCCACCGAATATGCCGGTCAAGATGCGCCCGCTTGATGCGCCAGACCACATCATCCAGCTCCTCACGTGAGGATCGGTACAGGCCGGCGGTCACCGTGCCGTCCGCCTGATAATTCGCTGCATCGACTCCGCCCAGTATGGCGGTCAGCTTGCCGGGACGCTCGGCCGGAGGCAGCGGCTCGTCTTCCGGCGAGGGAATCGACAGCGAAATACGAGACGCGATCACATCAGCCATCGTCATGTGCGACTGATCAGCGACGGCACTGCCGCCAACCAGCTGTTCTTCCTTGGCCTTCAGCCGCCCTTCCACGGCACGGCGCATCAGATATTCCGGATACGATCCGCGGAAGGTCTGCACCGATTCATCCGGGTTGCCGACCAGCACCAACTTGACGCCGGCATTCCCCAACTCCTCCAAGAAGCGCATGCCGGCCAGCGTGGTGTCTTGAACATCATCCACAACCAGCAGCCGGGGCAAGCCCAACGCCTCCATACGCATAGGCCGGTCGGAATCATCCGCGTGATCGGCGGCGAATGCCTCACGCACCACACGAGCGCCTGCCACCAGCAAATACGAGGCATCCAAACGGTATTGCCCCGGATATACCGCGCTTTGGGCTGCAATATATTCGCGGCGCAACGCGAAAGCCAAACGCCATTGCACCGACAATCGCGCGTCCTCCGTCACGGCGTCCAAGAGACGTGGCTCTTCGTGAACGCCTACACCGAGCTCATCCAATCGGGCCAGCATATCGCGCAACTGGCTGATAAACGCATCTGAAATACCTCGCGTGAACCTATCCGCGCTGGTCGAGCCGCCTGCCGACGTCGGAGACGGCGAATCCGACCCTTGTTGCGAGAGGCTTGATTGTGCGGAAGCGGCCGAGCCGGGCATCTCGCCGGCACCGGCATCGCGTATGAGTCTCGCCCAGTCATCCTGGGCAAAGTAGACGCGCAGCAAATCACAGGTGCCGCAATCATCTCCCGCTACGGCATGGCGCAGATGCACGGCCATGACTTGACGCAGCAAAGCATCCTGTTCCGCACCGTTCAGCAATCGAGGCGACGGCAATCCAGTTCCCTCGCGCGAAGCCGATATGGCCCGGAATGCCACGGCACCCAGCGTGGTGACCGGCCTGGCCTGCACGGAAAACCCGAGCTCACGAATCACCCGATTGCCCAATGCGTCGGCGGCCACACGGCCGGATACGGCCATCACCGCCTGCGTGCCACCGTAGCGGCGCAGCCCCGCCATCAACACCGATAAGGCGAATTCAGTTTTGCCGCTTCCAGGCGTGCCGACAATCAGCCTCGCCGCTCCATCACGGTCGATGCCGTCCAGCACTGTTCCAGGTTCAAGTCTCGTCATCATGGCTCCAGCCTAAACCCGACCGTCACAGAGGGAAAAATTTTACCGAACCCGACGAAGAATCGTACCCTTGACGGTATCCTGTAGAACGAATGCAGGGAGAGCGCATTTTCCAAGGAGGGAGGGAACAGATGGACAACATTCCGATGAGACCGCCGAAGCTGCCCGGATATGATTTCGTCCAGATGTTGGGAAGCGGTGCCACCGCCACGGTGTACCTATATAACCAGCGTATGCCCGCACGCCCGGTGGCGGTAAAGGCCAGCGCCAAAACCCTTGACCCACGGGCCGCTGCCCTGTTCAACCGCGAGGCCAACTTCATGGCCAAGCTGTCATCCCACCCGTACATTCTGCCGGTATATGGTGCCGGCGTCACCTCCGATGGCCATGGCTACATCGTCATCGAATATGCGCCGGGCGGCACCTACAACAGCATCATGAAGGCCCGGTCCATGACCTGCGAGCAGGTACTCGACCTCGGCATCAAGCTGTCAAGCGCGCTGTTCACCGCGCATCGCAGCAATATCATCCATCACGACATCAAGCCCAGCAACATTCTCATCACCTCGCAGGGCTTGCCTGTTCTGGGTGATTTCGGTATCTCCACCGATGTGTATGACCGCACCGAAACCGGATTCTCGCCGCCGTGGGCACCGCCTGAGGTGCTTCAGCATCTGACCAATGGTTCGGAAGCCGCCGACATCTATTCACTGGCGGCCACCCTGTACGCCATGTTCGTCGGCTGCTCGCCATTCCAGCACGATTATCACCCGCGTTCGCAATCGGAACTGATTTCGCTGATCGTCAACCAGCCATTGCCTCGCCTCAACCGCCCCGACGTGCCGGCCGATGTGGAAGCGGTGCTGCGCCGGGCCCTGAACAAGGACCCCGACCAGCGGTACTACTCCGCGTTGGAGTTCGCACGTGCCATGCAGCGTGTGCAATTCGCATATTTCGGGCATGCCACTCCCGTTACCGTGGAAGGGATGCCGGCCTATCCCAAAGACATCGAGCGTCGGCGCCGGGCCACGGACCAGCGAGATCAGATCACCCGTTCGTCACGGCGATGGGTCAAACCGGTGGGTATTACCGTCGGTATACTTGCGGCGATCACCGCAGCGGCACTGATATTCGCCTTCGTGGTCGTTCCCCGCATGGACAGCGCCACCGGATCAGATACCAAACAGGTGGCGACGCCCGGCACCAAGGATGATGACAACAACCGCAATAATCAGGATGACGTGATCACCGATACCGCGAACGCCCAGATTCCTTCCCCGGAGAATCTGAACGGCACCTATGCGGCGGATGGGTCATCCGTGACGTTCACCTGGACGAATCCAGACCCGCAAAGCGGTGATACCTATGCGTGGGCCATAGTGCAGGGCAGCAATACCGACCAGAGCGCGCAAACCGTCACAACGTCAGATCCCACGGTGACCGTCAACGCGCAGGAAGGCTCGCAGACCTGCATTCAGGTGTCCATTGTGCGCAAGAACCGCCAGATGTCCGTCAGCCCCGCCATCGCCTGTGCGGCCAAGCCGCAAGAATGATCCGCTCGCCACTGCCGGGCATGCCACCCTGGCATTGCGTATCGCATCAGACGTGCGCCCAGCAGCGGCGAATTCACCAAATGGACAACAGGAACGGCAGGTATTGGAACCGTAAAGCGTTGTCATTACACCAGCAACCAGAGAAAACAGGGGTCAGGGAGTTCAGATGGCCACATCGTCCCAGTCATACGATCGTCGCCGACGCATCAGCGCGGCTTTGCGCCGCCTTATGCCCTCCGGAGGGCATACGTGGACGGTTCCCGTAATCACGCTCCTGCTGCTTCTGGGACTTGTTGCCGGCGCGGTGATCATGAGCACCGTCACGCGCCGCCATGTGCAACTGGACGATGGCACCGTATGGGTCACTTCGCTGAAAAACCAGAAGGCCGCACGATTCAACGTAAAGAACAAGGAGGCCGACGCCGGCGTCTCCTCCTCCGCCCCACGATTCGACATCGCACAGCATAATGGCGACACCATCCTGACCGAAACGACCAAAGCCTCCACCATCAAGGCATCCACGGTCAGCACCGGTGTCAAGACCGACATCAAAGCCAGCACCACCACTGTGGTCGGCGGGGATACCGCAGCCCTGATCAACGAGAAGACCGGCAATGTGTGGACCGGCTTGTCGGAAAACCTTGATTCCGTGACCCCCACCACTTCCGATCCGAAAATAAAGCTGGGCGAGGGCGGGCGCATCGCAGTAACCCACGATGGCAAGGTCTACGGATACCGTCCATCCGACGGTATGGTGCTGCGTCTTGACAATCCCAGCAGCGCCAAGGCCAAAACCCTCGAATCGCTGACCGACGGCAAGCAGCAGACCGTTGAAAGCTTTACCGTCATCGGGAGCACGCCGGTAATCGCAACCGGCAAAACCGTCATATTCAAGGGCGGCCGCGTCGATGTCGACACGACCGGCACCCTCACCCTTCAGGAGCCTCCCACCGATGACATACAGTCCGATTGGGTGGCCGCGGCATCACCGAGAGGCCTTGCGCTTATCCCGTTGAAGTCCAATGCCAAGGCGAATTTCATAGCCAACGGGGGCAAGGCGAATCCAGCACGACCGGTATCGTCCAAGGGCTGCGTGTACTCGGCTTGGAGCCAGAAGGCCAGCAACTACATTCGCGCCTGCTCCCCCACGGATACCAGCGTCAAGCCGCAAACCCTCGAATCCGTCAATACTACTTCCGAATTGGTGTTCCGCACCAACCATCGCCTTGTGGTGCTCAACGACACGGTTAACGGCAATGTGTGGAACCCTGAGGATTCCACCAAAGTCATCAAAATACAGTGGAACAAAATACAGACCGAGCAGACCGAGAAAGAACAGCAGAACAACGACTCGGCCAACAACCACCACGACTTCTCCAAGACCTGTTCCGCACAATCCGGCCAAATCAAAGCCGAGGATGATGAAATCGGCGCACGAGCCGGTTCGGAACAGATTCTCGACGCGCTGCGCAATGACGAGCAGACCGATTGTTCCGTACTGAAAATCACCAAGGTTGGCGCACCAAACAACAAAGACGTCACCATTTCGCCGATTTACGACGGCCGGTATCTGCAACTCGATGCCTCCGCCGCATCCGCAGGCACCGTTACCTTTACTTACGATATTTCCGATGGTCGCGGCCAGACCTCTTCCGCCACGGTGACCGTAACCCTGAATGATGGAGGCAACCACGCTCCCGTACAGTTCGACACTCCTCCCGAGATCGATGTGGAGCAGGGAGCCAGTTATACCGCCAATGCGCTGAGCAGCTTCAACGATCCGGATGGAGACCCGCTCACTCTGGTCTCCGCTGTGGCCCAGAACACCGACCAGGTGCAGGTGTCCACCCGAGCCGACGGCCAGCTTACGTTCAACACCGGTGCGCTGGCGTCGGGACGTGTGGGCGTCGAGGTCACCGTCTCCGACGGCACGGCAACCGGCACCGGCATGGTGTATTTCTCGGTCAAGCCCGCGAACACCTTGGCCGCGGTCATCGACCCGGTAGCGAAAACCACCGTTCCCAACACGGATACCGTCGTCAAGCTGTCCTCTTATGTGCATGGCACTTCCTTGCAGCCGGCACAACTGACTCAGGTGGATACGCCCAACGGCGCTTCGACGACCACCAATGCGGCGGATATGTCGTTGACGTTCAAGGCCACCAATCCCGGCACCTATTATGTGCCCTACATCATTACTCAAGGTTCGATTCCGGCCACCGGATTGGCTCGAGTCGAGGTGCAGCCTGCCACCGGCGAGGCCGCCAAACCGGTTGCCGCCAACGATGTCGCCCTGCTTGGCGCGGATAATACCGCCATTGTGGAGCCGCTCACCAATGACGTCGATCCGATGGGCGGTGTGCTGTCCGTCACCACGGTGAGCGCACCGGCCGACTCCGGCATCAAGGTTGGTCTCGTCAGCCATAAGCGCGTGTATATCACCGCGCGTCAGGTGCCCACGAAGCCCGTCGCCCTTACCTACACCGTGGCCAACGCCTCCGGAACCGCCAAGGGCACCATCGTGTTGCAGCCGCCGGCTCTGGCCACCTCGAATTCAGTGCCCAAGGCCAGCAATATCAATGCCCAGGTGCGTACCGACGGCATCGTGTCCGTGGATGTGCTTGACCATGTGGCCTACTCGGATGGCACCACGGTCAAACTCAAGAACAACCTGCAATACGACAAGGGGACGTTCAAGGGTCTGGCCTTCGTCTCTGGAGACACGGTCCGCTACCAAGCATCCAGCGAGACCGGCAACTTCCCCATCACCTATACGGTTGAAGACAATCTGGGTAATGTGGCTTCCGCCAATATCACCATTACCGTGCATAAGAGCGACGCAGCGAGCAAGGCCGCGCCAACCCCGCATGACGCCGAAGCGCAGGTTGCCGCCGGGCAGAAGGTCCGCATCCCCATCACACTGACCGGCATAGACACGGATGGCGACGACGATCAGCTGTTGGGTCTGGGCAACAAGGCACCCACGCTGGGCCGCATATCCGAAGTCGGTTCCGACTACTTGGTCTATGAAGCGTATCCGGATTCGTCCGGCACCGACACCTTCTCCTATGCCGTGGAGGATTGGACCGGTCAGCGCGCACAGGCGCAGATCCGCGTGGGCGTATTCCAAGGATCGTCCGACTCCGGCGTATACGCCAGGGATGACGAAATCACGTTGAGGCCCAATACGGCCGCAACCGTGCCGGTCGCGCAGAACGACATCTCCGGCGACAACACCAATCTGACCGTCGACAAGCATGTCGAGGTCCAAGGTCTCGACGGGGTGAGCGTGAAAGACAATATGCTCTCCTTCACCACGCCCGACAGCGCCACCACCGACTATATCGCCTACACGGTCAAAGACAAGGCCGGCTTGTCCGATACGGCCACCCTCACGGTAAACGTGGATCCGAATGCCGCCATCGAGCCGCCTACCGCCTACGACTATCGCGTGCCGTCCGCCGCCACCATCGATAAGAAGTCCGTGGATGTGGATGTTTCCCAGTGGATCGCCAATCCTTCCGGCACAGCCAATGAGCTCAAGGTCGGCGTGCATCCCTCCGCCAGCGCTCACGCTCACGTCAGGGGCGGCGAGCATTCGACCACCATCACCGTCGACCTGACGTCACAGGCGCGAGCCGTGCCTTACACGGTGACCAATACGAAATACAACATCACCTCCACCGCGTTCATCCAGGTACCGGCCTATGGTGTCTTTCCGCCCACGTTGCGTCCCAAGGCACCGGAATTGAAGGTCAATTCGCGCGAGACCATTGAAATCAACATCAATGACTATGTCCGCGTCGGCGCCGGCAAGGAACCGTATATCGAAAGCGCTGATTCCGTCAGCGCCACCAAGGCCTCCAACTCCGATTTCTACGTGAACGACAAGACCCTGAAGTTCACTGCGGCAAAAGACTACGCAGGCCCCGCCTCCATTACCTTTACCGCTGTGGATGGCAAGCAGGGATCGGATAAGACCAAGATCATCAATTCCGCAGTGATCACTCTCCAGATCACGGTGATAGGCCGCGATGTGCCGCCGCCCACGTTCTCGTCCTCCACTATTGATGTCGAGGCGGGCGCGGACCCCAAGACCGTTGATCTGACGGCGCTCACCCATGCACCGTCCGGCGTGTATGACGACGAAAAGCAATACACGTATTCCGGTGGAAGCTCATCATCCAGGCAAATCACCGCAAACCTGTCCCGTTCCGGTAGCTTGCAGGTTTCCGCCACCAAGGATGCCGCTCCTGGCACCACCGCGTCCATTCCCGTGCAAATCGCATACGGCGCGGACACCGTGAATGCCGGTGTGACCGTGCGCGTAGTGTCTTCGACCCGTCCGCTGGCACACGTCGGCGACAAGACGTTGAAGATCAAGGCCGGTGCCAGCGATGCCGTGAACGTGCTTACCGGCGCGTACAATCCGTTCCCCGATTCCTCGCTGACCGTCATCAGCTGCAAGGCGGATGACGCCGCCAAACTCACCATCGCCGGATGCGATGCCTCCGGAAACATCACCATCGCCGTCGCATCCGATGTGGGTGCTTCCACGAACACCGTGCTCGTCACCGTGCAAGACGGCACCAAGTCCAAGGATCGTGAAGTCACCGCATCGATTACCGTGTCCGTGATCGACAAGCCCGAGCCGCCACTGCTCTCCCCCGTAGCCGGGGAACCGCAGGACAGCGCGGTCAGCCTCACATGGACGCCCGGTGCCGCCAATGGCAGCCCGATCACCAACTACAAGGTCAGTTGGACCGGTGCCGCCACCGGAGAGAAGGATTGCGGTGCCGTCACCTCATGCCAGGTCACTGGTCTGAAGAACGGCAAAACCTATTCCTTCACCGTCGCCGCGCGAAATGACGTCGGCTGGTCCAAGCCGTCCACCGCCGTCGAAGCCACACCGGACAAGGTGCCGTCCGCTCCCACCGATGTTACGGTCACAGGTGGCAATAAAACCGCCAAGGTGATATGGAAGGCACCGAGCGGTGATTTCAGCGCCGTCGACAACTATTCGGTGACCGTCACCGGTGCAGGTGCTCCGCAGACCAAGGAAACCGGCAATACGGCCACCGAGCTGTCGTTTACGTTCAACAACAACGACATTTCCGATGGCACCGCCATTACGGCGACCGTCAAAGCCCATAACAAAATCAATTGGAGTGCCGAGTCCGCCGCATCGCCGTCAGAAAAGATCTGGGGAGACCCGGATGCGCCGAACATTGCGTTGTCGAACGACGACACCACAGTAACGGCGAAAGTCACTCTCGGCAACAACCGCAATGCCGGCTGCCGGCGAATTTCCTTGGGAGGAGACGTCAAGGACACCATCGATTGCAGTGACAGTGGCGCTACGTTCGATATCAATGAGAACGATTTGAACACCCGGGAAATCACCGTAACGGCCACCGTGGTGCCGCAGCGCGATGCTTCCTCCGGCACGGGCAAGAGCAGCTTTGTCCCGCAGTACAAGGTCCAGCCGCCCACTGACGTCTACACCACCGGATCCGGCAGTACATGCACCGTGCATTGGACCAAGCAGGGACATGCGCAGTCCTACAGCGTGACTGCCGATGGCATCGATTCCGGTACAGCTACTAACCGGAACTCACTCGACTTCCGAATGAGTCCTTGGGCCAAATGCAACACCGCATCGGTGCAACAGGTGTTCAACGGCGCTACCAGCGACGCCGTCACCGGAGGCCCGCACAATGGAGCTCCTTACACCTATGAGAAGAAGGCTGTAATCAACAAACCGCAGGAGCTGCGCTGGTCAGACAACGCTCACGTCATTAACGTCACCGGCGGTTCGGTTGATGTCTATGGCAAGTCGGCCACTGTACAAATCATCATCAATGGCCAACCGTTCACGTGGAACTCCGGCCAGCCATTGGATGTCACCGACTTGACCGTGGCCGCCGATGGCAACTACGCGTGGAGCGTCAAAGTCACCGGCGGGCCGGGATACTCCGGTCTCGACAACACTGCGGACGGAGGCAGCGTCGCGGGCACACGTCCCTCTGACTCCTCGGAGGGGACCAAGTCGCTCAAATCCGGTACCGATGTCACCACTTTGGCCAAGAACCCCTGGATTCTTGGTTTCGGCAATACCCCAATATCGTCAACCACCATTCACAAGCAGTAGGAGAACATCCATGAGCGAGAACATCGATGACGCGACGCAGTTGTCTGACACGACCCGTCTGTCCGACAGCACGCAGCTATCCGACAGCACGCACTTGTCCGACGCCACGCACCTGGCATCCGCACCACACACCGGCACGACCCCAAGCACCGAGTCGGCGCCGCAGTCCGTTGCGCTGCCTAACCTGCCGCAGCGGCCGTCACAAGCGCCGTCAGAAAAGCCGTCTCCTACTACTGATGCCGCCTCCATTCCTGCGGGCGATGACAGCACCGTGCTCAAGCCGCGCAAGGGATCGACGCCAGCCATCCCGCAGCAGGCCACCGCGCAATCCCAGCCGCAATCACAGCCGCAGCGTCAGTCGAGCAAAGCCGCGCAAGCAGCCGCATCGGCACTGCCCGCCAGCATCAATTCCGGACTACTGCCCCAGCCCACGGCTCAGGTCCGGGATTTCCAGCAGTCCTTCAATGCGCTGGTCGAAAATGTCTCCAAGGTGGTTATCGGCAAGACCATCCCTATCAAGCAATGCGTCACCGCACTGATGGTCGGTGGCCATATTCTGCTTGAAGACAACCCCGGCACCGGTAAGACCCAGTTGGCCCGAGGCTTGGCCAATTCCATTTCCACCGGTTTCAAGCGTGTTCAGTTCACGCCCGATCTGCTGCCTTCGGATGTGGTGGGTGTGACTTTCTACGATCAGAAGCGCGGAGAATTTGAGTTCCGCGAAGGCCCGATTTTCGCCTCCATCGTGCTGGCCGATGAGATCAACCGTGCATCGCCGAAGACGCAGTCCGCACTTCTGGAGGTTATGGAAGAGCAGAAAGTCACCGTTGACGGCGTCACACATGATGTGCCGCAGCCGTTTATCGTGATCGCAACCCAGAACCCCATCGAGCAGCTCGGTACCTATAAGCTGCCTGAGGCGCAGATGGACCGATTCCTTATCAAGACGTCAATCGGCTACCCGGGCCATGATGTGTCCGTCGATATCCTCAAGCAGGTCGATATCACCGACCGTGCGCAGACCATTTCCCCGGTGCTGAGCGGTGACGATGTCATGCGGCTGCGTCAGGTGGCCACCGAAATCTATGTGGATGATGCGATTCGTGAATACATCGTCAGGCTCGTCGAGGCGACCCGCCACAACGAGAAGATCACGGTCGGCTCCTCCATGCGTGGCGCTTTGGCACTGACCCGATGCGCCCGTATCTGGGCCGCGGCCGATGGCCGTGCCTACGTGGTGCCGGATGACGTCAAGGACCTTGCAGTGGCCGTGCTCGCACACCGTATCACGCTGACTCCGGAAGCCACCTTCGATGGCGCGACTCCGGAAAGCCTGATCGCACAGGTGCTCGAAGACGTTCCCTCCCCCACCATCGGTTCCTGATAGGGCCCGGAAAGGTATCCGACCATGGCATCTACATCCGCCGCATTACGCCGTCGCCGGCGCGCTGAACGCATGTTCAAGCGCGCGGTAAGACGCATCAGACGGTTCTTCGCATCCTACGTCTCGCCCTTGGGCTGGGCGGTAACGGGCGCAGGCATCGCATGCCTTATTGCGTTCCCGTTTCTGGGCTGGTATGAGCTGCTCGTATTCGGCATCGTGGCGATGGTGATGATGCTCGCGGCAATCGTGCTTTCCCTCGGCAACACACGCTTCCACGCGTCCATCGTCGTATCCAATCATCGCGTGACCGTGGGAGACACCGTATCCGTTATCGTCGGCATCGACAACACCGGCAGAACGCCGACGACCACGGCACGCGGATATCTGCCAATCGGCGATGCGCATGAACGATTCAACATCCCCATGCTGGCTCCCGGGCAATCCAAGCAAACCGATGTGGAGTTCCGTACCGTATCGCGCGCAATACTGCCCATCGGCCCATTGCGCATCCGCAAGGGAGACCCGTTCGGTCTGGTGCGTCACGAAAAGGAGCTGGCCGACCGCATCACCGTATTCATCCACCCTCGTACCGTGCGTCTCGATACTCTGAATGCCGGCGTGCCCCGCGACCTGGAAGGCCAACCATCCGGCCAGATCGTGGATGATGATCTCGACTTCTACGGATTGCGCGAATACGAGCCGGGCGACGACGTGCGTAACGTCCACTGGCTGAGCTCCGCGAAAACCGGCACGTTGATGATTCGCCAATATGAGGCCACGCGCCGCACCGACACCTCGGTGACCATCAGCGTGAACCCGGACGAATACGTCAACGGCGAGGAATTCGAGATGGCGGTGTCCATCCACTCCTCCATCGGCGTCAAATGCCTGCTGCAGGATCGTCCATTGTTCTGCCACGCGGGCAACGCGCACGGCCAGCCGCGCAACGCCATGGAGTTCCTCGACAACGCCAGTGCCATAGAGCCTGATCGTGAGGATAATCCGAATCTCGCCGAGGGCACGCTGAAGCACAGTCCTGATGCTTCGTTCTATTTTTTCACTGTTGGATCGCTGAAAGACATCGAGCAAATCAAGCGCATGACCTTGGCCTTGCCCCGATCGGCCAGCTGCGTGGTATTGCAGGCCAGCGCCGGCGCCAATCGCGGCATCAGAAGATTCGCCAACTTCACATTGGCCACCATCGGCGACCTCGATGATCTCCCGCTGATCATGGGGGTGCTCGCATGACCTTCGACCAGTCCAGTATCACCAATACCAATACCGCTGCGTACGCCGGATCGAGCGGCACATACACCGGCACTTCCTCCGGCACGTACACCGGGACCTCCACCACCACCGGCTCCTGGGCCGACTCCACACATTCGGTTATCTGGATGACCAGAGGCAATGTGCTTCGCGGCATGGGCCTCAGTCGCCAGCCGTGGGGCAAACGAATCGCCAGCCTCGTACTCATAGCGGCGATGATGTTGCTGGCGCAAGCCAATCTCATCGACGTGTACGGCGGCGTGGCCACTTGGGCGATTGCCGCTGTACCGGCCACCTTGCTGGGCGCGATCATCGCTCTGGCGGGCATGTTGCCGGCGTTGCGACTGTGGTGGCAAATCGTGTTTCTGGCGTTTGCCCAATTCATCATCGGCCCGGTGGTAACGCTGAGTTCCACTACGTCCCATTACGTGATTCCCACCTTGAAGACCTTGAGTTCAGGTTGGGAAATGACGTTTGGCTCGTTCAAGTACATTATTTCCGTCGATCCGCCTCTGGGCACGCAAGACGGCGTGCTGATGGCGGTATGGACCATCGGCCTGTGGCTTACGTTCTTCACCGGCGTGTTTGCCATTAATGCCAACGCATGGTTGTCTCTGGTGGGAGTGCTGCCCCTTGCGGCGGCCGTGGCCGTATGTGCCCTGCTGGGCACAGACAGCGGCTGGCAACGCGCCATCTGCGGTATTGCCTTTGCCTTGCTGCTGATTATCTGGCTGTCTTGGCTTCTTGAACTGCTGGAAGGGGGGCGCTGGATATCCGCGCTGATCATCGTCGTGCTCGCTGCCGGCCTTGCTTTCGGGGGCACGTTGCTGGTGCCACAGGACCGTTTCGTGCTGCGTGACCGCTACGATCCGCCGTTAAGCCCCTACGATTACACCAGCCCGCTCAGCGGCATGCGATCCTATATCAAGGACCACAAAAAAGACGTGTTGCTGACCGTTCATAATCTGCCGGCCGGAACACCGGTCAAACTTGCGGTGATGGATCGATTCGATGGCACAGTATGGAACCTGTCCGATTCTTCCGAAGCCACGGACTCCTCGAATTATCATCGCGTGGGCACCACGATCAAGGCGGATGAGCGGGGTAAATCCTTCACTGCGACCTTCACCGTCGATCAGGAACTGACCGACACCTGGCTGCCGCTGGCGGGAGCGGCCACTGGCGTGAGCTTCGCCAACGATGCCGACAACGGCAATGACACGTTTTACTACAACACGGATACCGATTCCGCCATTATTCCCGCCGGCACGCGTAAAGGCCTCACCTATACCGAATCCGGCATTATCGCCCGCAAGCCCACCGATAAGCAGATCAGCAGTGCGGCTGCGGCCCGCATCACCCAACCAGAAGCCCAGGATGTTCCCGATTCGGCCAGCAAACTGGCCACGTCCATTGCCGGCGGGCAGTCCTCGGGCGGTGCCGCAGCCACGGCGTTGGCTGACACATTGAAAGACTCCGGATGGTTCTCTCATGGACTTGAAGGCGACTATCCCTCCGATGCCGGCCATGGCAACTACCGCATCAACAAGCTGCTGGCAGGCACGGCCATGGTGGGCGACTCCGAGCAATATGCCTCCGCCATGGCACTGATGGCTCGTGATCTGGGACTGCCCTCCCGTGTGGTCCTGGGCTTCCTGCCGAAAAACGAGGATGGCGAAATCACCGATGCCCGCACGGAGAAGACCTCGGGCAATGGCACCAAAATCGAATTCACCGGCAACGATGTCACCGCTTGGGTGGAAATCAAATTGCAGGGCCTGGGATGGGTGGCGTTCTATCCGACGCCCAAGGAGACCAAGATGCCTGATGAAAACCAGAACCTGACGCCGCCGAATCCGCAGACGCTGGTCCGGCAACCACCAGTGCCGTTGACCGATCCGCTGCGCGATCAGACGCAAGCCAAGGGCCAAAGCTCATTGGCCGGCGCCGACGCCGATGATTCGCCGACCAACCTGTTCTGGGCGCGGTTCTGGCGAGTGACCCGCAAGGTGGCCCTGTACGGCAGCCCATTGTGGACCCTACTCATCGCCTGCGGTCTGATTCTGATGTTCAAGGCCATACTGCTGGCACGAGCGCGGCGGCATGGCAGTCCGAAAGCCCGTGTGGCAGCAGGTTGGAATGCCATACGCATGCTTGCCGAGCAAAGCGGCATCACAGCCAAGGGCACTCGTCGAGATCAGGCCGGTGCCATCGCCCGTCAACTCGGCACAGATGACCAGGCTTTGATCCAGCTTGGCCGGGAAGCCGACTACGCCACGTTCTCGGGGCAAGACATTGAATCGGGCCAAGCCACCACATATTGGACAGGAGTCGACCAATTGCGCAAGGCAATGCTCGCTTCTTTGCCGCGTTTCAGGAGGATACGTACACGACTTTCCCTGAAAAGCGTGGCTATACTGTCAAATGGGCACGCAGCAAAGCCGCACACGACGCATGTCAAGCGCACGCGTAAGAAGGGGAAGGCGTCATGACCACAGGCTCCATCCGTATCGCGATGACCAGTGACGTGGGTCTTAGGCGCAAAAACAACCAAGACACCGGATTCGCGCAACAAGGCGTGTTCATGGTCTGTGACGGCATGGGCGGCGGCAAAGGCGGCGAGCAGGCAAGCCAGTTGGCTGCCCAGCATTTCGCACAATTGGCCGCCATGCCTTCACGCACCCGTCAGGATATCGACGACACCTTGGCACGGGCCCAGCACGACATTCTCGATCTGGGAGACCGCCTTGGCGGCGTGGCCGGCACAACCTGCTCCGGTTTGGTACTGCCCCAAGATCATGCGGATTCCGCCAGCGCCCGCAGCGCTGCTTTGTTCAGTGACGCCGATGATCAGGACTTCTCGGACCAGACCTATGTGGTCAATGTTGGCGATTCCCGCACCTACCATCTCAGTCCGTTGGCGCATGCCGATGCTCCCGCCACGGATATCATTCCCGTGTGGGACGCCGCTTCGCTGATCCGCATCACGCGAGACCATTCGCAACGTCAGGAAGCCATCGATTCCGGGCAGATGTTGCCGGAAGAGGCGGAGGCGACCATTCCACGCAACATCATCACACAATGTCTGGGTGATCCGGATGGCATCATGCCCGACGTATATGTCGCCGATCTGACCGGCCGCTTCATCATCTGTTCGGATGGATTGCATGGCGAGGTGCCGGACGAACAGATCGCGGCCATCGCCGCGGCGCATTCCAGTCCGCAGGAGGCCGTGGACGCCTTGGTGGCGGCCGCTCTTGATGCGGGCGGAACCGACAATATCACTGTGATTGTGGCCGATATGCCATTGACCGAACCCGAACATCATGCGTTCAGCGCATTCAGGCTGGACGAAGGTGAGGATATCGGCGCCATTGAAGACGCAACACTACAAACACTACGGACCATACGTTCGGCATAACCGAGCGAACATAAGGAGGTAATCCCATGGTTGATTATGATGCTGCGGTCGCTGCCGTTCAGGATCCGAACGCGGATCCGATTCTGCTGGCAAAAATCGCCTACGAGAATCCGGAATTCGGTGCCAATGTCGCCGTGAATCCGCGCTGTTATCCCGGCTTGAAGCGTTGGATCGCCGAGTTCGGTGACGATCGCGCCCGCGAGACCCTGGCGCAATACGGGTTCACTGCCGAGGCATTCGGCGGCCCGGTTCAGGATCAGAAAGCCACGGCACAGGCGGCCCAGCAGCCCGCCGCCGAACAGGCTCAGCAGCCCGCGGCTCAGGCGGCATTCGAGGAGCCTGTGGCCACCAATCCTTACGGTTTCACCGCCGAACAGGCCCTGACCACCACCGACCAGATGCAAATCGCCCAGATTGCCCAGTACGCGCCTGAACTACGCGCCTGCATCGCACGTAATCCCAACACCTATCCGGCACTGATCGAATGGCTGGGCCAGCTCGGCGACCCGGCAATCAACGCCGCTCTGGCTTCCCGTCAGTGAAAGGACGGCATCATCATGGCCAAACTTCCCTACCCTCCAGCACCTGAACTGGGTTGGTATTCTGACGATCCGGTGGAAGGCACCCCGGATTCCGCAGTTGGCACAGCCGAACCGCAGAACGACTATGGGCAGCCCAGCTCTGCGGAAACCGCGGCCAATACCGCTTTTGCGGCAGAGCCTGCCGTCACTGCCGCTACCGCCGCCGCTGAGCCCGCTGCCACCGCTCCGGCAGACACCACACCGCACGCCGCCGAAAACGACATCGAGGATTGGGACAGCACCGTGCTCTCCTCCTCGTTCACGTCCAAGGCACCGAAGAAGACGTACCTGCTGCATAACGATGTCACCGGCCAGACCATCGTGATCGATAAGAGCACGTTGCTGGGCCGCAAGCCTTCCATGGATGTGCCGCAGGGTGCCAAGGCGGTGCGTATCGTAGACCCGACCCGCACCACATCCCGCAACCATGCCGCCATCAGCATCGACACCGATGGCGCGCTGTGGATCGAGGACTACGGCTCGTTGAACGGCACCTACATCATCACCAATGGCCAAGAGACACAAGTCACCAAGGGCACACCGCTCAAGCTCAGTGCACCTTCAACGGTGCGTATCGGAGACCAGTTCTTCCAGTTCACCGAAAAACAGGCTTGAGTAATCAAGCAACGAGCGGCTGCCTGCTCTTGTTCAACAGGAAAATCACAATGGCAAATATACGGATGGCCCGGAACTGATATAGTTCCGGGCCATCTTATTGCGATTAACGCAAGATCTGAGTCCTAGAAGGGGCATCCTTTCTAGGACCTTCTCACTTACTCCTCGATGTCAGGCTGACCGCCCTGATCGGAGTAGAAATCATCCGGGTTGAAGTCGTCGCCGAGCTTCAGATCGCCGAACTCGAGGTTCGAGAAGTTCAGGTCAGACAGGTCGGCGTCGGAGAAGCTCGCGTCGCCGAGATCGCCATCGCCGCCCAGACCGAAGTTCGGGTAGATGGTGTCGCGGATGGCCTTGTCAGGCTCGACCACGGCGTTGCGGTAGCGCGCGAGGCCCGTACCGGCCGGGATGAGCTTACCGATGATGACGTTCTCCTTGAGGCCCTTGAGGTCGTCGACCTTCTCGGAGAGGGCGGCTTCGGTGAGCACGCGGGTGGTCTCCTGGAAGGATGCGGCGGACAGCCAGGAGTCGGTGGCCAGCGACGCCTTGGTGATACCCATAAGCGCCGGACGACCGACGGCCGGACGGCCACCGTTCTTGACGATGTTGCGGTTGATCTCGCGGAAGCGGGCGTTGTCCACCAGCTCACCCGGCAGCAGGTCGGTGTCGCCGGAGTCGATGATGGTCACGCGACGGGTCATCTGGTGCACGATGACCTCGATGTGCTTGTCGTGGATATCCACGCCCTGGGAGCGGTACACGGTGTGCACCTCCTCCACGATGTTGACCTGGGCGGCGCGCTTGCCGAGGATGGTGAGGATCTTCTTGGGATCCACGGAACCTTCGACCAGCTGGGTGCCGACCTTGATGTGGTCGCCGTCGGCGACCTTGAGCGGCACGCGCTTGGAGACCTGGTAGGTGATCGGCTTGATCACGCCGTCTTCCTTCGGTGCGCCGGAATCGGCGTCCGGGGTCAGGATGATCTGGCGGCCGCGATCGTTCTCCACGATCTTGATGCTGCCGGCGAACTCGGTGATCGGCGCCTCGCCCTTCGGGGTACGCGCCTCGAAAAGCTCGGTGACACGGGGAAGACCCTGGGTGATATCGGAGGCCGCGGCCACACCACCGGAGTGGAAGGAACGCAGCGTCAGCTGGGTACCAGGCTCACCGATGGACTGGGCGGCGACGATACCGACGGTCTCGCCGACATCGACCAGCTTGTTGGTGGCCAGGGACCAGCCGTAGCACTTGGCGCACACGCCACGCTTGGACTCGCAGGTCAGCACGGAACGGCACTTGACTTCCTCGACACCGTGGGCCACGAGGTCGTTGAGCACGTCCATGGACAGGGCGTCGTCGCGCTTGTACAGCACGGTCTGTCCGTCGGCCGGGTCGATGACGTCGGCGGCGAGCAGACGGGAGTACGGGCCACCGTCGGCGGCCTTGACGAGCACCAGGTTGCCGTCGTTGTCGCGTTCGGCGACGCGGATGGGCAGACCGGCCTTGGTGCCGCAATCCTCTTCGCGCACGATGACATCCTGGGAGACGTCGACCAGACGACGGGTCAGGTAACCGGATTCTGCGGTACGCAGTGCGGTATCGGCCAGACCCTTGCGGGCACCGTGCTGGGAGATGAAGTACTCCAGCACGGACAGGCCATCGCGGTAGTTGGACTTCACAGGACGAGGAATGATCTCACCCTTCGGGTTGGCCACGAGGCCTCGCATGCCTGCGATCTGGTTGATCTGCATCATGTTGCCTCGTGCACCGGACTGCACGATGATGGCCAGGTTGGAGGTCGGGTCGAACTTCTCCTCGACTTCCTTGGACACCTCGGCGGTGCACTCGGTCCACAGGTCGATGAGTTCCTGACGACGAGCTTCCTCGGTCAGCAGACCCATCTCGTAGTTGGCGTTGACCTTGTCGGCCTTGGCCTCGTACTCGGCGATCTTCTCGTCGCGCTCGGGCGGCTCGTTCACGTCGGAGAACGCGAAGGACACACCGGACCACGGTGCGCGGGTGAAGCCGAGATCCTTCAGGGCATCCAGCGTGGCGGCCACCTGCTGGGTGGAGTAACGCATGGCGATGTCATCGACGATCTTGGACAGACGGCCCTTGGCCACCTGCTCGTTGACGAACGGGTAGTCGGTCGGCAGGGTCTCGTTGAACAGGATGCGGCCGTAGGAGGTGGCGAACAGCACGGTGCCGTCGTGGAAGCGCTCTTCCTTGACGACCTCGTCCTCGCCTTCACGCGGGTCGAGCACCTTGACCTCGCCGGGCTCCCAGTTCTTCGGCAGCACGAAGCTCTCGGGCAGGCGGATGAGCACCTTGGCCTGCATATCGATCTCGTGGCGGTCGAGGGCCATTTCGGCCTCTTCCAGCGAGGAGAACACGCGGCCCTGGCCCTTGGCGCCTTCCAGCACGGTGGACAGGTAGTACAGACCGAGGATCATGTCCTGGGACGGCATGGTCACGGTGTGACCGTCAGCCGGCTTCAGGATGTTGTCGGAAGCCATCATCAGCGAGCGGGCCTCGGCCTGGGCTTCGGCGGACAGGGGCAGGTGGACTGCCATCTGGTCACCATCGAAGTCGGCGTTGAAGGCGGCGCAGGCCAGCGGCGGCAGGTGGATGGCCTTGCCTTCCACCAGGATCGGCTCGAATGCCTGGATGCCCAGACGGTGCAGCGTAGGTGCACGGTTGAGCAGCACGGGGTGCTCGGAGATGACCTCCTCGAGCACGCCCCATACTTCGGCGTCGCCGCGGTCCACGAGTCGCTTGGCGGACTTCATGTTCTGCGCGTAGTTCAGGTCCACGAGGCGCTTGATGACGAACGGCTTGAACAGCTCGAGGGCCATCGGCTTCGGCAGACCACACTGGTGCATGCGCAGGGACGGGCCGACCACGATCACGGAACGGCCGGAGTAGTCGACTCGCTTACCGAGCAGGTTCTGACGGAAACGACCCTGCTTACCCTTGAGCATGTCGGACAGGGACTTCAGCGGACGGTTGGAGGCACCTGTGACCGGGCGACCACGACGGCCGTTGTCGAACAGGGAGTCGACGGCTTCCTGGAGCATGCGCTTCTCGTTGTTGAGCATGATTTCAGGGGCGCCGAGCTCGATCAGTCGCTTCAGACGGTTGTTACGGTTGATCACACGGCGGTACAGGTCGTTGAGGTCGGAGGTGGCGAAGCGGCCACCGTCGAGCTGGACCATCGGGCGCAGGTCCGGCGGGATGACCGGGATCACGTCGAGCACCATGGCCTCCGGCTTGTTGCCGGTGGTCAGGAAGGCGTTGACGACCTTGAGACGCTTCAGGGCCTTGGTCTTACGCTGTTCGGAAGCGTCCTTGATCTCCTCGCGCAGTTCCTTGGAGATGGTCTCCAGGTCAAGGGACTGCAGGCGCTTCTTGATGGCTTCGGCGCCCATGCAGCCGTCGAAGTAATCGCCGTAGCGGTCCTGCATCTCGCGCCACAGGTCCACGTCGTCGACCATGTCGCCGGGCTTGAGCTTCTTGAACTTGTCGAAGACGGCGTCCACACGGGCGATCTGGTCATTGTAACGGGTGCGGATGGCGGCCATATCGCGCTCGGCACCGTTACGCAGCTTGGTGCGGGCCGGGCCCTTGGCCTCGCCGGCCTCCTCAAGGGCGGCGAGATCCTCTTCGACCTTCTTGGCGCGGGCTTCGATGTCGGAGTCACGGCGCTGCTCAAGGCGTTTGATCTCGGAATCGAACTCGTCCTGCAGGCCGGGCAGATCGTTGTGACGCTCGTCCTCGTTCACCTCGGTGACCATGTAGGAGGCGAAGTAGATCACGCGCTCCAGATCCTTCGGGGTGACGTTCAGCAGGTAGCCGAGGCGGGAAGGCACACCCTTGAAGAACCAGATGTGCGTCACCGGGGCGGCGAGCTCGATGTGGCCCATGCGCTCACGGCGCACGCGGCTGCGGGTCACTTCGACGCCGCATCGCTCGCAGACGATGCCCTTGAAGCGCACGCGCTTGTACTTGCCGCAGGCGCACTCCCAGTCACGGGTCGGGCCGAAGATCTGTTCGCCGAACAGACCGTCCTTCTCAGGCTTCAGCGTACGGTAGTTGATGGTTTCAGGCTTCTTGACCTCACCGTGGCTCCAACCACGGATGTCATCGGCGGTGGCAAGGCCGATGCGAATCTTGTCAAATGCGTTGACGTCCAGCACTTGTTAATCCGTTTCTGTTCTTGAGACCTTCCCAAGCTCCCCTTGTCAGGGGAGCTGTCAGCCAAGGCTGACTGAGGGGTAGTGCAAACCGGAAAGGTCTCTGTACGTTATCTATTTCACGTTGGCGGGGCTACACGCGGCGTATTGACCGCATGCAGCCCGAGGGATCACTGGTATTCGGGCTCTTCGGCCTTCTGGTCTTCCTTGGCGGCCGCGTCGGGGCGGGCGCCAATGTTGAAGCCGAGGTCGTCAGCGGAGCTGGCCGGATCGTCGTCCTCGTCCTTCATGTCGATGGCCACGCCTTCGGCGTTGAGCACTTCGACGTTCAGGGACAGGGACTGCATTTCCTTCAGGAGCACCTTGAACGACTCAGGGATGCCTGCCGGCGGCAGGTTATCGCCCTTGACGATGGCGCCGTAGACGCGCACGCGGCCGTCGACGTCATCGGACTTGGTGGTCATCATCTCGTGCAGCGTGTAGGCGGCACCGTAGGCCTCAAGGGCCCACACCTCCATCTCGCCGAAGCGCTGGCCACCGAACTGGGCCTTACCACCGAGCGGCTGCTGGGTGATCATGGAGTACGGGCCGGTGGAACGAGCGTGAATCTTGTCGTCGACCAGGTGGTGCAGCTTCAACATGTACATGTAGCCAACGGAAATCGGCTTGGTGTACGGCTCACCGGTACGGCCATCGAACAGGGTGGCCTTGCCGTCGGGGCCGACCAGACGGTCGCCGTCACGGTTCGGCAGCGTGGTGGACAGCAGGCCCTTCAGGACCTCAGGCTTGACACCGTCGAACACCGGGGTGGCAACCGGGGTGTTCGGCTCGGCCTTCTCGGCACCGGACGGAATCAGTTTCTTCCACTCGGCTTCCAGATTCGGATCCAAAGAGATGTCCCAACCGGAGTGAGCAATCCAGCCAAGGTGCAGTTCGAGCACCTGGCCAAGGTTCATTCGGGAAGGCACACCCAGCGGGTTCAGCATGATGTCGACCGGAGTACCGTCAGCCAGGAACGGCATGTCCTCTTCCGGCAGGATGCGGGAGATGCAGCCCTTGTTGCCGTGGCGGCCGGAGAGCTTGTCGCCCACCGTGATCTTGCGGTGCTGGGCGATGTAGACGCGGATCATCTGGTTGACGCCGTTGGGCAGCTCGTCGCCGTCCTCCTCGGCATCCTCACGGGTGATTTCCTTGACGCCGATGACGGTACCGGTCTCGCCGTGGGGCACGCGCAGGGAGGTGTCACGCACCTCGCGGGACTTCTCGCCGAAGATGGCGCGCAGCAGGCGCTCCTCCGGGGTCAGCTCGGTCTCGCCCTTCGGGGTGACCTTACCGACCAGGATGTCGCCGGCCTCGACCTCGGCGCCGATGCGGATGATGCCGCGCTCGTCGAGGTTGGCCACGGCGTCCTCGCCGACGTTCGGCAGGTCGCGGGTGATCTCTTCGGCGCCCAGCTTGGTTTCGCGGGCGTCAATCTCGTACTCCTCGATGTGGATGGAGGAGAGGGTGTCGTCCTGCACGAGGCGCTGGGAGATGATCACAGCATCCTCGTAGTTGTAGCCGTTCCACGGCATGAAGGCGATGAGCAGGTTCTTGCCCAGGGCCAGGTCGCCGTTCTGGATGGCGGGGCCGTCAGCCATAACCGAGCCGGCTTCCACACGCTCGCCGTCGTGGACGATCGGGCGCTGGTTGTAGCAGGTGGTCTGGTTGGAGCGCTGGAACTTGGCCAGCTTGTAGGAGCTGGTGGTGCCGTCGTCGTTCATCACGCGGATCAGGTCGGCGGACACGTAGGTAACCACACCGTCCTTCTCGGACTTGATGACGTCGCCGGAGTCGTTGGCGGCGCGCCATTCGGAGCCGGTGCCCACCAGCGGGCGCTCGGATTCGATCAGCGGCACGGCCTGACGCTGCATGTTGGTACCCATCAGTGCACGGTGGCCCTCATCATGCTCCAGGAACGGAATCAGGGAGGCGCCGAGGGAGACCATCTGGCGCGGGGAGACGTCCATGTAGTCCACGGAGCTCACCGGCACATCGACCGCCTCTTCTTCGCCGACTCGGGCAAGGGCGGACTTCTGCACGAAGTTGCCGTTCTCGTCGAGCTCCTGGTTGGCCTGGGCAATGACGTGGTCAAGATCGCGGTCAGCGGTCATGTACTCGACCTCGTCGGTCACGTGGCCGTTGACGACCTTGCGGTACGGGGTCTCGATGAAGCCGAACGGGTTGACGCGGCCGAAGGTTGCCAGGGAGCCGATCAGACCGATGTTCGGGCCTTCAGGAGACTCGATCGGGCACATACGGCCGAAGTGGGACGGGTGCACGTCGCGCACCTCCATGGAGGCGCGGTCGCGGGACAGACCGCCGGGGCCCAGTGCGGAAAGACGACGCTTGTTCGTCACACCGGACAGCGGGTTGTTCTGATCCATGAACTGGGAGAGCTGGGAAGTGCCGAAGAACTCCTTGATGGTGGCGTTCACCGGACGGATGTTGATCAGGGACTGCGGGGTGATGGCCTCGGCGTCCTGAGTGGTCATACGCTCGCGCACCACGCGCTCCATACGGCTCAGACCGGTACGCAGCTGGTTCTGAATCAGCTCGCCGACCTGGCGGATACGACGGTTGCCGAAGTGATCGATATCGTCGACGTCCACGCGCAGGTCAACGTCTTCGCCGTTGCGCTTGCCCGGGAAGGTCGCCGCACCGTCGTGCAGGGCCACCAGGTACTTGATTGTGGCGATGATGTCTTCCTGGTGGAGGGAACGATCGTTGAAATCGGCCTCGACACCCAGCTTGCGGTTGATCTTGTAGCGGCCAACACGGGCCAGATCGTAGCGCTTGGTGTTGAAGTAGAAGGAGTCCAGCAGATTCTTGCCGGCCTCGGGGGTCGGGGTGTCGGCCGGACGAATCTTGCGGTAGAGGTCAACGAGGGCCTCGTCCTGGGTCTCGAGGGTTTCCTTCTCCAGTGCGTCGAGCACCAGCGGGTAGTCCTTGAATGCCTGGGCGATCTCGGACTTGGTCATGCCGATGGCCATGAGGAACACGATGGCGGACTGCTTGCGCTTGCGG
>OFCP01000116.1_pt1 | contig 63890 bp, 53 predicted proteins | sample 1520831 | NCBI WGS metagenome assembly OFCP01 (sample SAMEA2699039, study PRJEB24076) | metagenome | biome: Human gut stool | place: Spain | collected 2013-03-20 | reverse complement strand
ATGGTGCAGTCCAAGCAGGTTTACCTTGTTCATTTAAGGCTTCTGCGAGGAAAAGCAATACTTCCGCATAACGGTAAACGGGCCAATTATCATTACAGTAACCTGCTTGGACTGCACCATGTACATATTTCTTCACATAAGGGAAATCTATATAATTGTGTGCAGGGTCTCCAGTGAAGAAACCGATAGATGCTTCCTTCCGTTTGTCTCCCGGTTCGTAGGCTGCAATCATTTCAGGTGTAGGAATATTCCATCCTGCATAATTGTTTGTATTGCCGTCAGGAAAGCCTTCTATCAATCCCGGATTGGAAAGAATAGGAAGGAAGTTATAGGCAAAGTCACTTTGTTGACCGGCAGCTTGATCGTCCCAATATTGGATTTCGAAAATGGATTCTGCATGATTCTTATTGCTAGGATCGTAGATTGAAGCATAATCATCCAGCAAAGTATAGCCGGTTACCTTCTTGAGTGCTGTCTCTGCTTCTGCCCATCTTTTTAGAACAATATATACGTTCCCTAATAGAGTATAGGCTGATCCTTGCGAGGCATATCCCTTTTGTTGTTCAGTTACGGGAGGGAGGATATTGGCTGCTTCGGTAGCATCTGTTATAATCTGATTGTAAACTTCTTCAACAGTATTTCGGGGAACCATTGTCTGGCCATAGGAAGTAGGTGCTACAGTTATCAGGGGAACACCACCAAAATATTGTACCAAATCAAAGTAGCCCAATGCACGAAGGAACAACGCTTGTCCTTTATAGTTTCTGTAAGCACTTTCGCTGATATTGGCTTCTTCAATATATTGGATGACTTGATTGGCACGTTGAATCATATAGTATGTATTATTATACTTATTGCTTACGGCACCGCCATTGGCATCATCTGTGAAAAGAGCCACATATTCTCGGTCTGCATATCCTCTGTTTTCCAGGTTATACAGATAGGTTGTGTTATCTGAACGCATTTCTCCCATCATCCAGGACCCGTAATTGGCTGCACCGGCACCATAAATAGAACGTAGCATTTGATAGATACCTATATTTGCTTGTGCAAAATCTGCTTCAGTTTTATAGAAGTTTTCTTTTAACATTCACAAAATCGGCCACTGGGAGAGAAAATAACTGCATGAACTGATTGTAAGCCCGGGCAAACGGGCAAGTATTAATGTTTTTGTTTTCATATCACAAAGTGTTGTTAAATTAGAAATTTAAATTGATACCTAAAGTAAAGGTTCTTGGAACGGGATACCTTGTATAGTCTATACCGGCTGACACACCGCCTGATGCGGATGCTTCGGGATTATTACCTGGATAGCTTGTTATAACCAAAGCTTGCTGTACACTGCCGTAAACCCGAAGCCCTTTGATGGCTGCCGATTTTTTTAATGGTACAGTGTAGCCCAAGGTGATGTTTTTGATTGTAAGATAGCTTGCATCATATACGAAATTGGTACTGAACCAGTCTCTTTCTTGTCCGGTAGTTCCTGAGATAACTTTACCATGCTTTCCGCTACCTGGATTATCTTCTGAACGCCATCGGTCGTTTACTTCTTTCAGCACATTGAATGAACCGTCCAAATTGGTAACAAAGCGGTCCATATAGTTATACATTTTATGGCCGAACGCCCCTGACATAACGATGGATAAATCAAAATTACGATAATTGAATGTATTGGTCATACCTAAAGTAGCGACAGGCGATGTACGTCCGATAGGACGTTTATCACGTTCGTCGTTGGTAACATCACCGCTTCCATCCATATCCTTATATTTTATAGTACCTACTTGAGCTCCAATATATTTTGGTGAATTGTCAAAATCTTCTTGATTCCAGTATACACCGTCCCAAACCAGCCCGTAAAGTTGACCGATACGTTTTCCGACTTCATTAATTGTATTGTCACCATAAAGAGTTGCATTGGCGGTTCCCAATGCCAGTACCTTATTATCGTTGAAAGCTATATTGAAATCTGTATTCCATTTGAAGGTTCCGATAAGGTTCTGTGTGTTTAATGTAAATTCATGTCCCCAAAAAGCAAGTTTGCCAATGTTAGTATTGAAATTAGTAAATCCTGAGGAAATGGGGAGTTCAACGTTATAAAGCAAATCTTCCGTTGTCTTGTGATAATAATCGTAGCTGAAGTTAATGCGTCCGTTCAGGAAACCAAAGTCTACACCGAGATCCCATTCTTTGGTGTTTTCCCATCCTAACATAGCATTGTTGAAACCTCCCAGACTTTTTCCACTAAGATATTGGTTATTTATGACAGCGTTTGTGTTGACCATTGAGGCATATTGTGTATAGTTACCCACATTGTTATTACCGACTACACCATAGCTGGCTCTGATTTTCATATATGAAATGGGTTTGATAGATTTCATGAACTTTTCTTCGGATACAATCCATCCAATGGAAGCTGAAGGGAATCCTCCCCAGCGGTTGTCCACACCGAATTTGGAAGAGCCATCTGTACGATAGGCCAATGAAAGCAGATATTTGTGTTTATAGTTATAATTTAAGCGGGCAACAAATGAGAGAAGTGTCCAGTTTTGAATGTCTGTTGAACCAGTAATGGTTTTTGCTGCATTCAAAGTTTGGATACTATTGTCTGGATAGTCTTTTCCGGTCATTGTTCCGGTTTCAGTATGGGCTTTTTGTGCAGTCCAACCTGCTAAAACATCAAAATTGTGATTATCGAACAGGTTGAAAGTATAATTGGCTGTATTTTCCCATAACCACGAATAAGTGTAGTTATTGCTATGACTGCCAGAAATACGTGATGCATCGGTTTCACTACCAGGATTGAAAATACTACCTGCAGTTGAAGGTGTGAACGAGTCGGCTACCGAATTGAACAGTTCACCGTTAAGGCTACTTTTAAGGACAAGGCCTTTGATAGGTTCATATTCCAGAAAGGCATTGGCGATGGCGTTGGTACTTTTACCTGTGTTTTTGACAACTTGTACTTGATTATACCAATTGGGTCCGGCAGAACCGCCATAGCTGTTCCCAGAGTAGTCATCTGCATTAATGGGGATAGTTCCGTCTTCATTTTTCCATGGTGCAAGTGGTGAAGTCAGTAAGGCACTTTGGATGACACTTGGAGAATCATACCAAGTACCGTCACTGTTGGGTGTATTGTTTGTTGTCAATGTACCAGCGAGGTTGAAGCCAATTTTTACTTTGTCATTAAATTTGTAATCCGAATTGATACGCAAAGAAAAGCGGTCATAATCTGAATTTAGTAATACACCCTCCTGCTTCATATAGCCGGCAATGGCTGAGGTACTGAATTTTTCTGTTGAAGTGGTATAATTGACAGAGTAATTTTGCATTAGTGCCGAACGGGTAATGACATCAAACCAGTCTGTACCTTTACCATATTGTTCTGGATTTTTAAACATATCAGGTACATCCCAACCATTCTCTTCTGCAATTTCTTTTTTAAATTGTGCAAATTCGCGGGCATTCATCATATCAGGTTTGAGCTCATTGGGAATTTGTTGCAGTCCCATATAGGCAGAGACACTCAATGAAGAAGAACCGGCTTTTGCGCGTTTGGTTGTAATCAGCACTACACCATTGGCTGCACGTGAACCGTATAAAGAAGAAGCGGATGCGTCTTTTAATACAGAAATTGTTTCGATTTCATCGGGGTTGATATTGGCAAGGCTTGAGTTGATAGGGAACCCGTCTACTACAATAAGTGGGTCACTTCCGGCTGAGATGGAAGCTTGGCCACGTATACGTATTTCCATACCTTGTCCGGGAATACCTGTGACTTGGTTGATTTGTACACCTGCCAGTTTACCTTGTAACTTTTGGGATAATTGTGCTACCGGCATATCTGCCAGTTCTGTTGCTTTTACAGATTGCACCGAGCCGGTAATTAATCGTTTCGATTGTTTACCATAACTCACTACTACCACTTCGTCCAACATTTCAGCGTCTTCGACAAGTGTAATTTGTCCAAGATTGGCTTTCGTTACACTGATTTCTTGGGATTTCATACCCAAATAAGAAATAATAATTACTTTAGGTGCATCGTCTTGCATGGTTAGTGTGAAGTTACCATCCAAATCTGTAACAACACCATTGTTAGTCCCTTTTTGTAAAACACTTGCTCCTATAACGGAGTTGTTCTCTTTGTCCACAACAACGCCTTTGATACTTTTAAGGGATTGAGCAGTAACTGTGACCACCCCAAAAACAAGCATCAATAGCATGAAAGTTGTGCGGAAAGCATTTCTTGATAAACGTTCCATGTAATAAATTTAAAGTTAATTGATGAATAGATAAATTTCTCTTGGGCAAAAGTAGATGCTGCTAACTGAAACAACAAAAAAAGTACAGTTAGTACACATGAAAAAATTACATATGTATTGATAATCAGTGTTGTATGGAATAGACACTTTTCTGTTGAAGTACAGAATAGACTGCTGCAGTTATCCCCAAAAAGGTGTTTTTGAAAACGTTTTTGATGATTTAAGACTCGGATTCTATTTCTAATAATCGTTTGTCAAACTCTTCATTCGGAACTATTGAGATATTTCTGATTTTAGATTTGTAGTTGCGTACTGTACTTGCCGAGAAATTGAGAATCTCGGCAATTGTATCGCTTTTAGTAACTCCTAATCTGACTAAAGCAAAAATACGTAGTTCTGGTGTCAGTATATTTTTTTCTTGTACAACTACTCTGTCTTCTTCTTTCAGTAAAGAGTTGAATTTTTCAATAAAATTAGGGAATAGTTTTAGGAACATTTCATCAAAACGTGCCAACATATCTTTTCGCTTTTTCAAATAATCATGTTTATAGATAAACTGGATAATATCATCATATTGTTTGGCTTTAATTTTGATTTTTACAGTTTTTACTAATTCTTCTATTGTGCTGATTGAAGAAGAGTTGTCTGATAAAATCCGTCCTAAATAGGTTGCCTTGATATTGTTGGCATCTTGCAGTTCTTTATTTATCTCGGTCATACGGGTATTCATGGAAAGCAATGATATATTCTGCTTTCGAATCAGAGAGGCGGAAATTTTAAGTTTTTTATTCTGTTTCCATATAAATAAGAAAGAGATAAGCAAGGCTATAATAAATAGAATGATGGTATAAATGCCGATAGCTAAAGTGTCTTTTTGTTTTTTTGTTAGTTCATATAGGTCTTTATCAATTAGAGGTAAGGTAATGCTAGATTCATACATACGATACCTTGAGTCAAAAAAGACGGCATTGTCCATTGACAATTGTATATATTTATAGGCTCTTTCCACCTCTTCATCCGGATAAATTGCTTCTGCTATTTTTCGTAGGGCGGGTGTTTGTTTGGAACCTATTTGGATATCCATAATTGCACTTTCCACCATATACTTGATAGCAGTGATTGTATCTCCCATTTCTAAATGATAAAAGCCGACATCTCCAAGTTTGGCTGACATTTCGCGGGAAATGCCCGATGAATATTTCAGCCTTTGTTTGAGATATTCGTATGCTTGTTCAAATTTATTGTTGTGTGAACATGCTTTTTGACGAGCCTCAAGCAGATGGTCGTCGGAGGTTGGTAGAAGCTGTTCAAGTTGAGAGATTATACCGTCCATGCTTTTCTCATATTTGGAGAGAAAAAAATGCAATGGCTTGACATAGAGGGCTGACTCATATTCTAAATTCAATCGAAACATCAGATAGTTGACTTTTGCGTCATTGGATATTCCTGCTGTGTCTATTGTGTTGGCATATTCATAAGCTTCTTTAAAGGCTCCGCACCAGAGATAACTATAGGCTAATTGGATTTCAGAATCAACCAGTTTGTTTTTGTCACCCATTTGTACAGACAATGCGATGAGTTGCTGGGCGCTGGCATGCATTAATTTTGACTGGTAAGTGGAATATTCATCGAAAAGTAGATAAGTATATCTATACTGTTCATCCAATGAGAGGCTTGTTTCTTTTAACCGTTCTTTGAGGGTTGCAATTCGTTCTTCCTTTTGTTTTGTGTATGTATCTTTAATTTGGATATATTTGTCAAGACTATCCAAACTGTTTCTTATTTGTGTTTTATCCGTTTCTATTGAATGGATTGAGGTGAACGGCAAATGCAGCAGTAGGATAGCTATTATAAATGTACTTTTCATATAAGTAGATATTTTTAAGCTAATTTCTTCTAAACTGCATGCAAAGATATAATATAAAATTAAATCTTAAGAAAGTCAGTTGTATTTAACAAATGAAGTCTAAGCTGACTTTCTTAAGATTCTATAAAGGGAATGTTGCTGGGTTGATTTTATTCTATCAGTGCAAAATCCAGTTGCTTCTTCTCCAGATTGGCGCGTGCCACTTTGACGGTGATGGCGTCTCCCAGGCTGTATATCCGGTTTTTGCGGCGTCCGCGCAGGCAGTAATTCTTTTCGTCGAATTCGTAATAGTCATCGTCGAGGTCACGGATGGGAATCATGCCTTCGCATTTGTTTTCGTTCAGCTCCACGTAGAGGCCCCATTCCGTTACACCGGAGATGACACCGTCGAAGGTTTGTCCCAGGCGTTCGGTCATGAATTCTACTTGCTTGTACTTGATGGAGGCGCGTTCCGCATTGGAGGCTATCTGCTCCATGCTGCTGCTGTGTTCGCAGAGGGCTTCGTATTTCTGTTCGGACACGGTGCGGCCTCCCTGGTCCAAGTACTTGGTGAGCAGACGGTGTACCATCATATCCGGATAGCGGCGGATGGGCGAGGTGAAATGGGTATAGTAATCGAAAGCCAAACCATAGTGCCCCACGTTATGCACGGAGTAGCGTGCTTTCTGCATGGCGCGGATGGAGACGGTTTCAATCAAGTTCTCCTCCTTCTTGCCCTGGATGTCGTCCAGCAGGTGGTTGATGGACTTGGAGATGTCGGTCTTTGTACCGCTGGTACGCAGCTTGTAGCCGAAACGGGCGATGAACTGTGCCAGGTTGTCCAGCTTCTCCGGGTCGGGGAGGTCGTGAATACGGTATGGCAACACTTTGGCTTTCTTGCCTTTGGGCACGCGGCCTATCTTTTCGGCTACGGTGCGGTTGGCAAGCAGCATGAACTCCTCTATCAGCTTGTTGGCATCTTTCGACTCCTTGAAGTAGACGCTGACGGGTTTGCCCTTCTCGTCAATTTCGAACTTCACTTCGTAGCGGTCGAAGTTGATGGCTCCTGCCTTAAAGCGGTTCTCACGCAGTATTTTGGCAAGCTTATCCAGTTGGAGCACCTCTTCCTGGAAGTCTCCTTTGCCGGTTTCTATAATCTCCTGGGCTTCTTCGTAGGTGAAGCGGCGGTCGCTCTTGATGACGGTATGTACCACGCGTGAGTTCTTCACTTCGCCTTTTTCCGTCATTTCAAAGATGACGGAGTAGGCAAGCTTCTCTTCGTCGGGGCGGAGTGAACAGATGAAATTACACAACCGTTCGGGGAGCATTGGGATGGTGCGGTCTACGAGGTAGACGGATGTGGCACGCTTCTCGGCTTCCTTGTCTATGATGCCGCCCTCTTTCACGTAGTGGGTCACGTCGGCAATGTGTACGCCTACTTCCCAAAGTCCCCCTTTCAGTTTGCGGATGGAGAGGGCGTCGTCGAAGTCCTTGGCATCCTTGGGGTCGATGGTGAAGGTGGTCACACCCCGGAAGTCCTCACGTCGGGCTATTTCCTCGGCAGAGATTTCGGCGGGTATCTTGTCGGCAGCTTTCTCTACGGCAGCGGGGTAGACATAGGGCAGGCCGAATTCCGCCAGGATGGCGTGCATCTCGGTGGTATTGTCTCCTGCGCGCCCCAGGATGTCGATTACCTGGCCGATGGGGTTCTTGGCTTTGTCGGGCCATTCCACCACCTTTACGATGGCTTTGTCGCCCGTCTTGCCGCCTTTCAACTTTTCTTTGGGGATGAAGATGTCGTTGGCAAGCGTACGGTTTTCCGTTACAAGGAAAGCGTATGACTTGGCAACTTCCAGGGTACCCACGAAGGTGTCGTTGGCACGTTCCAGTATCTCGATGACTTCTCCTTCGGCTTCGCGTCCGCGACGCTTGGCATAGAAGGCGATACGCACTTTATCATTGTTCATGGCGTGTGCCGAGTTGCGTTCGGCCACGAATATCGGTTCGCCTCCACCTTCCGGTATAAAGGAATTCTTGCCGTTGCTCTTGCGCTGGAAGGTTCCGGTCATTTCCACGCCGTGGTTGTTCAGCTTGTATTTGTGCTTGTCCACTTCTGTGATGTAGTCGTCCATCGACAGTTCGGACAAGATGTCCATGCACAGCATCTTCAGCGGATGTGTGGTGAGGTGGAGTTGTTCAAAGATGTATTTCAGGGATAATACTTCGTCTTGCTTTGTGTGGAAGAATTCCAGCAGTACTTTGACGAGCTCTTTCTTCTTCATGCGTTTGCCGGCTTTCTTTTCTTTCTTTTTGGCCATAATGTTATGATGTATTTTATGTATAAATAGAGATTCTGTGTCAATCTGTGTAATCTGTGGTGATTACCTCTTGCAAAGTAAACAAATAAATACGTTCCTTCGTTCACTCAGACTTCAAAATATTATCATTCTATTGAAAATAATGAAGGAACGACAGATTGTAATGGATTTATGTACTATATTTGCACACAAAGTGAAGATAGGCTGTACCTTAGACGAAAAGCAGATGGAAATGCAAACTCTGAACAAAAAAGCAGATGCCACACGGGAAAAAGACATTTACCGGGTGACGGTTGTGGGAAGTGTGGTAAACTTTCTCTTGCTTGTCTTCAAATTCTTTGCAGGTATTGTAGGTCACAGTGCCGCCATGCTGGCGGATGCGGTACATTCTTTGTCGGATTTCATTACAGATATTATTGTCATTGTTTTTGTGCGCATTTCGGCAAAGCCCGAAGATGAAGGACACGATTACGGTCATGGCAAGTACGAGACGCTGGCAACTGCCATTATCGGTATTTTTCTGTTGTTTGTGGGATTCGGCATTTTCTGGAACGGGGCTTCCTCCATTTACCGCTTCCTGCAAGGCGGCTCTCTGCAGGAACCCGGTATACTGGCACTGGTGGCTGCATTGGTATCCATCGTTTTCAAGGAAGTGCTTTATCAATATACCGTATTCAAGGGCAGGAAGTTGAATTCGCAGGCGGTTGTTGCCAATGCCTGGCATCACCGGAGTGACGCGTTTTCGTCCATAGGCACGGCAGCGGGTATAGGTGGCGCCATTCTTTTGGGTGACCATTGGCGGGTGCTGGACCCGGTGGCAGCGGTTATTGTCAGCTTCTTCATTATGAAGGTGGCTGTGCAGTTGTTGATACCGTGTGTGGACGAACTGTTGGAGAAATCATTGCCTGCCGAGGTGGAGGATGAGATACTGAAGACGATTCTCTCTTTTCCCGGTATCAGCTCGCCGCATCACCTTCGTACGCGCCGCATCGGCAGTTATTGTGCCATCGAGGTGCATGTGCGTATGGATGGCAGCATCTCGCTGGAGGAAGCTCACGAGACGGCAACGGCGGTGGAGAACAAGCTGAAAAGGCAGTTCGGCAAAGGAACACTGGTCAGCATCCATGTGGAGCCGGTGAAGAAGAGTAACGAGGCGACAGAGTAACACAAGGAGCGTCAAGGTGACGGACCGGATGAAAAGTAATTAGTAATTTGTAACTGAAGAAGTGGAATCGATTTTAATTACAGGAGCAAGCGGATTTATCGGAAGTTTCATCGTGGAGGAGGCGTTGAAGCGCAAGTTCGGTGTGTGGGCGGGTGTACGTTCGTCCAGCAGCCGCGAGTATCTGCGTGACCGCAAGATACATTTCCTCGAACTGGACTTTGCGCACCCCAATGAACTGAGGGCACAACTCTCGGGACATAAAGGGACCTACAATAAGTTTGATTATATTGTCCATTGTGCCGGTGTGACGAAGTGTGTGGACAAGAACGAATTCGATTTGGTGAATTATCTGCAGACCAAATACTTCATCGATACGCTGAGGGAGCTGAACATGATTCCCAAGCAGTTTATCTTCATCAGTACGCTGAGTGTGTTCGGCCCGGTACGCGAGAGGACCTACGACCCGATTATGGAGAGTGACCCCCCTTCACCCAATACCGCCTACGGACTCAGTAAACTGAAAACAGAACTTTATTTGCAGAGTATTCCGGGTTTCCCCTACGTCATCTACCGGCCGACGGGTGTATACGGGCCGCGTGAGAAGGATTATTATCTTATGGCAAAGTCCATCCGGCAGCATACGGACTTTTCTGTAGGCTTCTGCCGCCAGGACTTGACGTTTGTATATGTAAAGGATATCGTGCAGGCCGTCTTCCTCGGGATAGAGAAGCAGGTGTCCCGCCGCGCCTATTTCCTGGCTGACGGGAAGGTGTATAGCAGCCGTGCTTTTTCCGATTTGATAAGGAAAGAATTGGGCAATCCGTTTGTTATTCGCCTGAGATGTCCGTTAATTGTATTGAAAGTCGTATCTTTGCTCGCTGAATTTTGGGCGAAGCGGCAGAACAAGACCAGTACGCTCAATTCGGACAAGTATAGAATAATGAAACAACGCAACTGGCAGTGTGACATCACACCGGCCGTCGAGGAACTGGGCTTCAGTCCTGAGTACGACCTGGAACGGGGTGTAAAGGAAACCATTGCCTGGTATAAGGATAAGGGATGGCTTTAGATTTATTTAAAAGGGTAGAAACCCGTAAGGGGCTTTTTGCGGTAGAGAAGATTACGCTGATATACAATTTGCTGACTTCCATTCTCATTCTGTTTCTTTTTCAGGAAATGGATCATCCGGTGCAGATGCTTGCAGACCGTGTTGTCATTGCGGGTATGACGTTCCTGCTGATGTATCTTTACCGGCTGGCACCCTGCAAGTTCTCTGCCTTTGTGCGCATAGCCATCCAGATGTCACTGCTTTCCTATTGGTATCCCGACACCTTTGAGTTCAACCGGATATTCCCCAATCTCGACCACGTGTTCGCGTCGGTGGAGCAGTGGATGTTTGGCGGACAGCCTGCTGTATGGTTCTGTGAAAGGTTTCCGCAGATGTGGGTGAGCGAGCCGTTCAATATGGGATACTTCTTCTATTATCCGATGATTCTGCTGGTGGTGGTGTGGTATTTCCTTTATCGTTTCGACCTTTTCGAGAAGGTTTCGTTCGTCATCGTCACCGCTTTCTTCATCTATTACCTTATTTATATCTTCGTCCCCGTTGTCGGGCCGCAGTTCTACTTCCCCGCCATTGGAAGCGACCATGTGGCGCAAGGTATCTTCCCGTCCATCGGTGACTATTTCCATCACCATCAGGAACTTCTTCCCGGTCCGGGCTATGAGCACGGCTTCTTCTACAACCTGGTGGAGAGTTCCCAGCAGGTGGGTGAGCGCCCCACGGCTGCTTTTCCCAGTTCGCACGTCGGAATGTCTACGGTACTGATGATTATGGCATGGCGTGGCAGCAAGCGTCTGTTTGCCTGCTTGTTTCCTTTCTATCTGCTGTTGTGCGGGGCTACGGTCTATATCCAGGCACATTACCTGATAGACTCTATCGTGGGTTTCGTATCGGCTTTCGGCATTTATATCCTGGCCACGTGGATGTTCAAGCGATGGTTTGCGCAGCCGATGTTACGCTAGTCGGGCACGGTGATTATCTTTCCACTGTCTGTGGGCAATACCAATGTACGCGGATAAACTTCTGCCGGAAGTGAATGCTGGAAGTTTACGATGAGCTGTTTGAGCAGTTTTTTCTTTTTCATAAAGACATATTTATGGGATTCTTTCTTTCTTGGGAAGACGAATATAGGGACTTGTTTCTTTCTGCCAAAGAAACAATGTTTTTTTTCTTGCCTCCTTGTTGGCAAGGTTTTGCCTTCCCATTGGCAAGGCTTTGCCACCGCGTTGGCAAAACTTTGCCATAGGCATGGCAAAAGTTTGCCAAGGGCAAGGCAAGTGGTTGGCAAAATTTCTTGCTGACAGACAGTGAGTTATGCGGATGGCAACAAAGCGTGTCATCTGCGTCTGAATAGCCCCCCTCTCAGAAGCTATTCAAGAAGGGGCGTGAGGATGATTGCTCAAGTATCGGACTCGATGGTAAAAATCGTATGCGGTTTTCTCCTATGGCAGCAACGGTTCTATCTCTTCGAAGATGCGGTACAGTTCCTCCTTCGTCTCTGCCCGCAGCATGGCTATCCGGGTGTCGCGGAAATTGGGAATCCCTTTGAAGAGCGGGCTTGCTGCCAGGTGGCGGCGCACGTGCAGTATGCCCCGTCGTTCATCCAGCAGGTTGACGCTGTCTTCCACTTCCTGGCGGAGTACGTTCAGCCGCCATTCGGAACTCAGCGGAGGGAGTTCTTCGCCCGTCTCCAAATAATGCTTCACTTCCTTAAAGAACCACGGGCGGCCGAAGCTGGCACGGCCTATCATGATGGCGTCCACACCGTAGAGGTCGAAGCATTCTTTGGCCCGTTGGGGAGTGGTGATATCACCGTTGCCGATGATGGGAATGTGCATGCGTGGGTTCTTTTTCACCTCGCCGATAAGTGTCCAGTCCGCCTCGCCGGTATACATCTGGGCGCGGGTACGGCCGTGGATGGTGAGGGCGGCAATGCCGCAGTCCTGCAACTGCTCGGCAAGGTCTACGATGATTTTACTGTTGGCATCCCAGCCCAGGCGGGTCTTCACGGTGACGGGAATCTTCACGGCATCTACCACGGCACGAGTGATTTCCAGCATCAGCGGAATGTTCTGTAGCATACCGGCACCGGCACCCTTGCCGGCAACGCGCTTCACGGGGCAGCCGAAGTTGATGTCCAGCGTGTCCGGATGTGCCTGCTCCACAATGCGGGCGGCTTCTACCATGGTGGCGGTGTCCCGTCCGTATATCTGTATGGCTACGGGCCGCTCTTCATCGCTGATGTTCAGTTTCTGCTGGGTCTTGCCTACGGAGCGTATCAAGGCATCGGCAGAAACGAACTCGGTATATACCATGTCTGCTCCGAAGTGCTTGCACATCAGGCGGAAAGCAGGGTCGGTGACGTCCTCCATCGGGGCGAGGAATACGGGGCGTGGGCCCAGGTCTATATCTTTAATCTTCATAATCTAAGCGGATTTGTCCGCAAAAGTACAGAAAAAAGCCTACCTTTGCATACTCTAATTCAAAAAGAAATGATGAAACACTCAATCAGTGACTTCGAAATCATGGCACCGGTAGGCTCGCGCGAATCTCTCGCAGCAGCCATACAAGCAGGTGCCGACTCCATCTATTTCGGTATCGAGAACCTGAACATGCGTGCCCGTTCGGCAAATACCTTCACTATCGACGATTTGCGGGAAATAGCCCGGACGTGCGACGAACATGGCATGAAGAGCTACCTCACCGTCAATACCATTATATACGACCATGACATTCCGCTGATGCGTACCATTGTAGATGCGGCAAAGGCGGCAGGCATCTCGGCAGTCATTGCCGCTGATGTGGCAGTGATGAGTTATGCCCGGCAGATAGGGCAGGAGGTACACCTCAGCACACAGCTCAACATCAGCAACGTGGAAGCCCTGCGCTTCTATGCGCAGTTTGCCGATGTGGTGGTGCTGGCGCGTGAGTTGAATCTGGAGCAAGTGGCAGAAATCTACCGCCATATCCGTGAGGAGAATATCTGTGGACCCAGCGGAGAGCAGATACGTATAGAGATGTTCTGCCACGGTGCCCTTTGCATGGCAGTCAGCGGAAAGTGTTATCTCTCATTGCATGAGATGAACCACTCTGCCAACCGTGGTGCTTGCATGCAGGTATGCCGCCGTAGTTATACGGTGCGCGACAAGGAGACGGATGTGGAATTGGAGGTGGACAACCAATACATCATGTCCCCCAAAGACTTAAAAACTATCCACTTCATGAACAAGATGCTGGATGCAGGTGTTCGTGTTTTCAAAATAGAAGGACGTGCCCGCGGACCCGAGTACGTGCGCACGGTAGTGGAGTGTTACAAAGAAGCCATCCGTTCCTATCTGGACGATACATTCACCGATGAGAAAATTGCCCGGTGGGACGAACGTTTGAAGACGGTCTTCAATCGTGGTTTCTGGGACGGCTACTACCTGGGACAACGCTTGGGCGAATGGACCAAGAACTACGGCTCTGCCGCTACGGAACGTAAAATCTATGTGGGTAAGGGCATCCGCTACTTCTCAAACATCGGTGTGGCAGAGTTCCTGGTAGAAGCAGCCGAAGTGAGCGTAGGCGACAAGTTGCTGATTACGGGTCCCACAACGGGTGCCGAATTCGTCACTTTGGACGAGGCACGCGTCGATTTGAAACCCGTGCAGACTGTAAAGAAAGGCCAGCATTTCTCGATGAAATCGGTGAAAATACGTCCCAGTGACAAACTCTACAAGCTGGTCAGCGTAGAGGAACTGAAGAAGTTCAAAGGCTTGGATGTGGAGAAACAACGTGGCTAAGTATCAAATAGTAAATAGTCCAATAGTAAATATGAATTATATCTATGAACTTCCCATGAAGGTGCGCGACTATGAATGCGACCTGCAAGGCATCGTCAATAATGCCAATTATCAGCATTATCTGGAGCATACGCGCCATGAGTTTCTGTTGAGTGCCGGCGTCAGCTTTGCCGGACTGCACGAGCAGGGGGTAGACCCGGTAGTGGCACGTATCAATATGGCTTTCAAGACTCCCCTGAGGAGTGGTGACGAGTTTGTCTCCAAACTCTACATGAAGAAGGAGGGTATCAAGTACGTCTTTTACCAAGATATCTTCCGTGCTTCCGACGGCAAAGTCTGTCTCAAAGGCATAGTTGAAACCGTATGTGTGGTGAACGGACGGTTAAGCGATAGCGAACTGTTCGACCGTCTCTTTGCCCCTTATCTCAATCCGTGTGAATCTGTGTAATCTGTGGTGGAATGAACAGTGACGAACGGATTTGCAGCATAGCTCTCACACTTTGCCCCGGTATAGGACATATCGGGGCAAAGCGTTTAATAGAGGGTATGGGCAGTGCTGCCGAAGTATTCAGTCGGCGGAAGGAGCTCCCCGAAATCATGCCCGGTGTGAATCCGGGGGTAGTGACGGCTCTTGATTGTCCCGCTGCCTTTCTGCGTGCCGAGCAGGAGATGGAGTTTGTAGAGAAGAATCGTCTTTCCTGCCTGACGTTGAAGGATGAGGCTTACCCTTCCCGCTTGCGCGAATGTGAGGATGCGCCGATTGTACTTTTCTTTAAAGGAAACACCGATTTCAACCGCCTGCATGTCATCGATATGGTAGGTACACGCCGTGCCACCGATTACGGCAAGCAATTCTGTGCCGACTTCCTGCGCGATTTGGCCGTTCTTTGTCCCGATGTGCTGGTAGTAAGCGGACTGGCTTACGGGATAGATATCCATGCCCATCGGGCCGCTTTGGCAAATCATCTCCCTACCGTTGCTGTCCTTGCTCACGGACTGGACCGCATCTATCCGTATGTCCACCGGAAAACAGCCATCGACATGCTGGCACAAGGCGGACTGCTGACCGAATTCCTTACCGGGACGAATCCGGACAAGCATAATTTCGTCAGCCGCAACCGTATTGTGGCGGGTATGAGTGATGCTACCATTGTGGTGGAGTCTGCCGCAAAGGGAGGTTCCCTTATCACTGCAGAGTTGGCGGAGGGATACCATCGTGACTGCTTTGCCGTTCCGGGGCGTGTTACGGACGAATCTTCCATCGGTTGTAACCGGTTGATACGCGACAACAAGGCCGCCCTTATCCAGAGTGCGGAAGAGTTTGTGCAGATTATGGGCTGGGCCGTAGCGGAGCAGCCTGCCCGGACAGAAGGTATTCAGCGTAATCTCTTTCCGGAACTGACAGAAGAGGAGGAGCTTGTTGTGCGCATCCTTATGCGGCAGGGAGACCTCCATATCAATGCGATGGTGGTGGAAGCGGACATACCCGTCAACCGGATGAGTGCCTTGCTTTTTGAATTGGAGATGAAGGGAGTGGTCAAGGCAATGGTGGGTGGTGTCTATCACTTGCTGACTTGAGCGCGGCAGGTCTCTTGCCTTATATGGACGGTTTCCCGTATTTCATGATGAACTTTTCCGGGTGGTCCGTCGCTATGATGTCTACCCCCAGGTCGACTGCCTTCTGGTTCTCTTCCGTCTTGTCGTCCAGCCCCAAGACGAGTGCCAGTACCTGCAGGTTGTGCTCACGGCATTTCTTTACGAATTGTGGGGTAAGGGAGTCAATCCAGACGACAGCGATGTCGGGATGCAGTTCCTTTACGACATGCTCTATGTCCTTTTCACTTTTGATGTAGGCTTGCAGGGTTCTTACCTCGGGTGCCATCTTTCTGAAGCATTTGGCATGATACTCCTTGCTGAAGGTGAAGTTGCAGTTTTCCAGCATGCCTTCGTCCTTTATCAAGTTCAGTAATTGGTGCAGACCGCCGTTGCGGTAGTCGATGGTGATTCTTAAACCGTGCTCTTTGGCCTTGCGTAGCAGGTCGGTAAGACGTAGTACCCGTTGTCCGGCAAATCGGGGCGCAAACCAAGAGCCGGCATCCAGTGTGTCGATGTCGGCGGACAGCCATTGGGAGATGGCGCCGGTACCGTTGGTGGTACGGTCGAGGGTGGAATCGTGCAGTACGTAGAAGACACTGTCCTTACTGATGCAGACATCGCATTCTATATTGCCTACACCGTATTTGATGCACGAATCTACGGATGCCATTGTGTTTTCGGGAGCGATGGTGGCGGCACCACGGTGTGCGCTGGTTAGGGGTATCTTGGTGGTGGCGGCAGGCCGTTGGGAACATCCTGCGGTAAGTAGGATTATGGAAAGCAATGCGAGTACCGGTTTTTTCATAATGGGCTCAAGTGGTGATGTTTTCTTCTTTAACAGTTATAAAAGCCATCGAAGATAGCTATTTTTTGTCATTCGGAGAAACGTATGGGCATAAAAAAAGGAGTACCGCTGTACTCCAACCTTTGTTAACCTTAAATCTAATACTATGAAAAAAATCACATTACAAATGTAAGGTTCCCGTTGTTATCTTCCAAATTTCAGAATGTTCCTGCTACTTCTTTTGTATTTCTTTCACTGAATTTTACTGTTTTCGCACACGGATTGACTTTTTGAGAGAGAAGAATCTATTCACAGCGTCCCGGATAAGGCAGAAGTTGCAAATCTGTTTCAATCGTTTCACAGAACCTTTCAGCCTTTGAAAAGAGTGATGGAAAGTGATTTTTATTCGGTAATTATCTTCTACTTTTGTTTGTATACAACGCGAAATTATGGGAAAACGCATTTTTATATATGTCTTTTGGCTACTCCTTTTTTGCATGATGTCGGGGCAGGTAATAGGGCAGAATAAGTCGGTAGAATCCCATAGCCATACTTGTAAAACGGTGCTGGCGTTAAAAAATAATTTGCTTTACGACCTGGCCTTGGCTCCGAACATAGAAGTGGAGCTGCCATTGGGAAAGAGGTGGTCTTTGAATGTTGAGTACAAATGCCCTTGGTGGTCTGACAGCGGATGTAATTTCTGCTATCAGCTCCTTTCGGGAGGGACAGAGGCGCGTTACTGGTTGGGAAACCGCCATACGCGCGGAAGATTGTCCGGACACTTCCTGGGAGCATATGCCGAAGGAGGTACCTATGATTTTCAGTTGAAAAAGGAGAAGGGATACCGGGGGAAGTATTACGCAGCTGCAGGAATAACTTATGGATACGTGCGTCCACTGGCTCGGCATCTGGCGATTGAATTCAGTGTGGGCATTGGATACTTGGATACGGAGTACAGGAAATATACTTCTTATGGAAATGACTTGGTTTGGGTCAGCAGTGGAAAGTATCACTTTATCGGGCCGACAAAAGCAAAAATTTCTTTGGTATGGCTTCTAACGTCGGGGAGATGAGTGGTATGAAAGATGCACGGCATATGATTCTCTGGCTGTTCTTCGGGCTGTTGCCAATGCTGGGAAGCTGTGACTTCCGCGATATGCTGGATGATTATCCCGTTAGCGGAGTACAGATTAAACTGGATTGGAAAGGGGTGACGGATAAGCTGCCGCAGACCATGCGGATTATCTTCTATCCGAAAGATACTCAGGGGAGAAAGGTTGAAAGTTATCTGCCTGCCGGAGGGGGTGAGGTGAAGGTACCGCCGGGGAAGTATGCGGTGGTGGCCTATAACTTCAATACGGAGAGTATACAGATACGGGGCGACGAGAGTTATGAGACGATTGAGGCTTTTACGGGACACTGTACGGGGCTGGATGTACACGAAGATATGGTTTGGTCGCCCGACCCTTTGTATGTGGTGGCTTTGGACGAGGTGGAAATAAGGCAGAGTGATGTGGCGCTTCCGTTGGACTGGAAGCCGGAAGCGGTAGTGGACCATTATTCCTTTGATATAAAGGTGGAAGGATGGGATAGAATATCGAGCATCATCTGCCATGTGGACGGCTTGAACGGAAGTTACTTTATAGGCAACCGTGCTTGCCATTTGAGCGAGGTACCTATATGTGTGGATACAAAGCGTGAAAACGGGCTTTTATGGGGGTATTTCTCCAGTTTTGTATTACTGAAAGATACCAAGACCCGTGCGGATAGTCCTATGTTGCTGACACTGAAGATTGTGAAACGAGATAAAACGGTTCAAGAGGTGAAGGTGGATATCACGGAAGTGATTGAAACAGCTCCTCCCTCGGGAGGAGGCGAAGAAGAACCTGATGTGGGCGTTCCTGGGTCGGAAATCCATATCGAGGTTCCCGTACCGGAGGACAAGGTTGTGGTGGATGATTTGGAACCGAGAACCGATGAAGGAGATGGAGGGATTGGTGGCGATGTGGACGATTGGGATGATGAGACGGATGTGGAGCTACCGGTGAATTGATAGCAAACAGACAAATAAATATATTAACTTTAATAACAGACAATTATGAAGAAGGTTTTATTTTTGGCTTTGGCTGCAGCAGCAGTAATGAGTTGCTCGGAAAGTGAGGAGATAGAGAATGCCGGACAAAAGGCGGAGATTAAATTGGGAACAGTAGTGGGTAACACTACGAGAGCCACAGTGACTGATTTGCCGGAATTGCAGAAGGTAGGGTTCACTGTGTATGCTTATAATACGGGAGCAACAACAATGGCCTCCGTTGCGACTTTTGATGCGATGAAGGAATTCATGGCAGCTGTTAAGGTAACTTATAGTGCTCCCGACTGGAGTTTGACTGGGGGAACATATTATTGGCCAATGACGGATAACTTGCAGTTCTTTGCTTACGGGAATCCGGGTACCGGGGCCTTGACGTACAATCAACCGGCTGCTGGTGCTATATATCCTTCCATTACTTATACGGTAGCGGATGTAGCTGCCCAAACGGACTTGGTAGCCGCGAAAGCGACGGATGCAACCAAGGCATCAAATGCCAGTGGGGTATCTTTGAAATTCGGCCATATACTGACCCAAATAAATTTCACTGTCAAGGCAGCCGACGCTTTGACTTATAAACTGAAAACACTTACAATATCCGGTGTGCACAATAAAGGAACTTATGGTTTTGATGATTCAATATGGAAGTCACAGGAAGGAACAGCCACTTATGCACATACGATTGACGATGGTGCATTGGAAGTGAATACAACGGGTGTGGAAGTGAATACAGCCTGGATGTTGATGCCCCAGACGTTGGATACGAATGCCAAAATCAATGTTGTCTATGACATCTATGAGAAAGACGTTCTTCTTGATACTGTAACTTCCGCCATTGACTTGAATGATACACAAGCCTGGGGTGAAGGCAAAAAGATACGTTATACGCTGACGCTGGCCAATAAGGCGGCAAAAGTAACCTTTGTACCTGAAGTTGGTCCATGGAGTACGGCTGATGATACGAACGTGGAAAAATAAAACGGCACTGTCCGCAATAAAAAACTGAATTACTTCTATTTTATTCATTCCCCGAAACTTCTTTATGAAAGTTTTCGGGGAATGTTTCTTTTATGAGTATTATTTATCTATTTTTGTCACTGCAACAAACAAACAAATCTACTTGCCGATGCCCAACTCTTCTGCTTGCAGAGGTAAAAAACAATGCGCTCAATGTCCCAAGGCTGTGGACAATGCAATAATATATGCTTCCCACCTCAGAGGATTCCATCTGCCGGCGCGAAAGTGTGAGGAAAATATTATAATTTTCCTGCTGAAAGGAGAAGTGCTTGTCAATAGTAAGGAGTATGCGGGAACTGTGTTGCATGCAGGTGAGTTCATCCTTCAAGCTATTGGTTCCAAGTACGAAATACTTGCCATGACGGATGTGGAATGCGTTTGTTACCGGTTCAGTAAGCCTGAATTCTTCTGTGAGGACCGGTATAACCATATTATGAAAGAGGTTACCCCTCCATTGATATTCTATCCTTTGACCATTACTCCCGAGTTGCAGCTCTTTCTGGAAAGTTCCAAGGCCTATTTGTCCGAGGAGAAGATTTGCCGGGAAATGCTTTGTTTCAAACGGAAAGAACTTGCTTTCATTCTTGGAAATTACTACTCCGACTATGAGCTTTCCATGCTGATACATCCTCTTGCCCAGTATACTAATTCCTTCCACTACTTTGTCTTGCAGAATCATGCCAAAGTCAAGACGGTAGAGGAACTTGCCCAGTTGGGAGGATATACAGTAGCTACTTTCCGGCGTATATTCAATTCTGTTTTTCATCAACCGGTGTACGAGTGGATGATGGAACGGAGGAAGGAAAGCGTGGTTTATGAACTTCGTTATACGGATGCTTCTATATCAGAGATTTGCTATAAATATGGCTTTGAATCGCTGCCTCATTTTTCCAATTTCTGCAAAAAGAATTTCGGGGCTTCTCCCCGTAGCTTGCGTGCCGGCAATTTATCTGAAGTAAACGGCATGTCATAAAAAAACTCCTCCGGCGGTTTCCCGGCAGAGGAGTCTCTTGTGATATTAATCAAATATAGTGAAAGCTGAGTGATAAATCTGAGCTTGCTCAAAAGGTTTATCCGAAGCGCATCCTATATTATTTGCAGAAAGACCGGATTAGTCTTTCAGTTTCGCAATGATAAAGTCGCGGTTCAGGCGAGCAATGTTGCTGATGGAAACATTCTTCGGGCATTCAGCTTCGCACGCACGAGTGTTTGTACAGTTACCGAAACCGAGTTCGTCCATCTTGCTCAACATAGCCTTGGCACGGCGCAATGCTTCCGGTTTGCCTTGGGGCAACAGGTTCAGCTGGCTCACCTTGGCAGAAACGAACAGCATAGCAGAACCGTTCTTACAAGCAGCCACACAAGCACCACAACCGATACAGCTGGCAGCATCCATAGCCTCGTCAGCGATGGGCTTCGGAATCAGGATAGCGTTGGCATCCTGGGGAGCACCGGTACGTACGCTGACGTAGCCGCCTGCCTGCATAATCTTGTCGTAGGCCGTACGGTCGACCATCAAGTCCTTGATAACCGGGAAACCGGCAGAGCGCCACGGTTCAACAGTGATGGTATCGCCGTCGTTGAAACGACGCATATAAATTTGGCAAGTAGTAGCGCCGGTTGCAGGACCGTGGGGGTGTCCGTTGATGTAGAGCGAACACATACCGCAGATACCTTCGCGGCAGTCGTGGTCGAATACAACCGGTTCTTTACCTTCAGAAATCAGCTGTTCGTTCAAGATATCCAGCATTTCGAGGAATGAAGTATCGCCCGGGATATCTTTCATTTGGTATGTTTCAAAAGCGCCTTTTGCTTTCGGACCCTTCTGGCGCCATACCTTGAGCGTAAATGATATATTTTTATCCATTTTCTTTAATTCTTTAAATGTTCAACTTCCCGATTAGCTCTTGTAGTTACGAGTCTGTACCTTGATTGCTTCGTAAACCAGCGGCTCTTTCAGCAATACCGGTTCCTTTTCGTCAGAACCCTGATATTCCCAGCAAGCCACGTAGAAGTAGTTTTCATCGTCACGCTTGGCTTCGCCTTCTTCAGTCTGATATTCTTCACGGAAGTGACCGCCGCAGCTTTCGTTACGGTTCAGTGCATCGTAAGCAACCAGCTCGCCCATAGTGATGAAGTCGTACAGACGGATAGCCTTGTCGAGTTCTACATTCATACCTTCCTTGTCGCCCGGGATGAACAGTTCTTTCTCGAACTCCTTGCGGACTTCTTTCAGCTTCTTCAGACCTTCCTTCAAGCCTTCGGCCGTACGTCCCATACCTACATATTCCCACATAATGTGGCCCAGTTCCTTGTGGATAGAGTCTACAGACTTCTTACCCTTGATGTTCATCATCCAGTCAATCTTCTCCTGAACGGCCTTTTCTGCAGCTGCAAATTCGGGCAGGTCGGTAGAGAAACGGGGAACTGTAATCTGGTCGGCCAGATAGTTCTGGATAGTGTAAGGCAATACGAAGTAACCATCGGCCAGACCTTGCATCAGGGCGGAAGCACCGAGGCGGTTTGCACCGTGGTCGGAGAAGTTACATTCACCGATGGCGAACAGTCCCTTGATGGAGGTCATCAGTTCGTAGTCAACCCAGATACCACCCATGGTATAGTGGATAGCCGGATAAATCATCATCGGGTTTTCGTATGGGCTGACATCAGTGATTTCTTCATACATATCGAAGAGGTTGCCGTAACGTTGTGCAACGACATCTTTACCCAGACGGTTGATAGCTTCGGAGAAGTCAAGGAATACGGCAAGACCGGTGTTGTTCACGCCGAAGCCCTTGTCGCAGCGTTCTTTGGCAGCGCGGCTGGCAACGTCACGCGGAACGAGGTTACCGAATGCCGGATAACGGCGTTCCAGGTAGTAGTCGCGGTCTTCCTCGGGAATATCTTTTCCTTGCAGTGTACCTTCCTGCAGTTTCTTGGCATCTTCCAGCTTCTTCGGAACCCAGATACGACCATCGTTACGCAGAGATTCGGACATCAAAGTCAGCTTAGACTGCTTGTCACCGTGAACCGGGATACAAGTGGGGTGAATCTGTACGTAAGCAGGGTTGGCAAACCAGGCACCTTTACGGTAGCAAGCCATTGCTGCAGAGCAGTTACATGCCATTGCATTGGTAGAAAGGAAGTAGGCATTGCCGTAACCACCGGTAGCGATTACCACAGCGTGGGCGGCAAAACGTTCCAATTTACCGGTAACGAGGTTCTTTGCAATGATACCGCGGGCACGTCCGTCAATGAGGACAACGTCTTCCATTTCGTAGCGGGTATACAGTTTCACAGTGCCTACGTTCACCTGGCGGCTCAATGCAGAGTATGCACCCAGCAACAGCTGCTGTCCGGTCTGACCCTTGGCATAGAAAGTACGGGATACCTGAGCACCACCGAAAGAACGGTTGTCCAGTGTACCGCCGTATTCGCGGGCGAAAGGAACACCTTGTGCAACGCATTGGTCGATAATATTGTTGGATACTTCAGCCAGACGGTAAACGTTGGCTTCGCGGGCACGGTAGTCGCCACCCTTTACTGTATCGTAGAACAGACGGTATACAGAGTCACCGTCGTTTTGGTAATTCTTAGCAGCATTGATACCACCTTGTGCAGCGATGGAGTGTGCACGGCGCGGAGAGTCCTGGATGCAGAAGTTGAATACTCTGAAACCCATTTCGCCCAGAGAGGCGGCAGCACTGGCACCGGCAAGTCCGGTTCCTACTACGATGATGTCCAGACGACGTTTGTTGGCAGGGTTTACTAATTTTTGGTGAGCCTTATAATTGGTCCATTTCTCAGCCACCGGTCCTTCCGGTATTTTAGAATCTATCTTAGTCATAATGCAATTTACAATTTAGTCATTTACAATTTGAATTTAGCAAGCGCCGCACAATGATTTTGCAAAGAATACGACAACTACCAGAGCGAAGCAGAGGACAACGATAGTAGAATAGATGTTGGAGATACATTTCCAACGGTTAATCCATACTTTGTTGTTCCAGCCCAAAGACTGCATGGAGCTCCAGAAACCGTGAGTGAGGTGGAACCACAATGCGCCCAGCCAAACGAGGTAAAGCACTACGAATACCGGATTGCTGAAGGTGTTTTGAATGTGATAGACACCGTTGGCTGCATATGCCAGCGTGAGGGTGTCGGCATGCATGCCCATGTTGTGCATCAACTCGGGAAGCTGCATTTTAGCCCAGAAGTTTACCAGGTGCAGGCCCAAACCCACGATTACGATGATACCCAGTACGAGCATGTTCTGAGAAGCCCATTCCACAGTCTTGGGCTTTTCCGTAACGGCATAGCGTTCGCTACCACGTGCCTTACGGTTCTGCATAGTCAGCCAGAAAGCGTAGATGATGTGGATGATGAATAAGGCAGCCAGACCTACCGTAGCCACCAATGCGTACCAGTTTGCTCCCAGGAACTCACAAACCATGTTGTAGCCATTAGCCGAGACTAATGCAACCAGGTTCATCGCCATGTGAAATGTCAGAAACAGGACAAGGGCGATACCGGTAACGCTCATCACCACTTTCCTTCCTACAGATGAATTACTTAACCACATAAATGATTGAATTTAAGTTATTTAATAGTTTGAAAATTTGTTCTATCAGGATACTTCTGTAAATGTTTCGCAAAAATAGGAGAAATCCAGCGATAAAGCAAGCGATTAAAGAAATAATTCCGTAATCCGGCAGAATGCGAAGTTTGCGGACAAGTAAAAGGTTTACTCGTCCTCCTGGTCTTTGCCTTGCTCTTTGCAGATAATGGAAATCTTTTCTCCGTTTGCTGAACGTTTTCTCAGGGCGCGGGGCGTGTCTCCGAAAGAGTCTTTGCAGAAGTGGGCAAAGTGGGATAGGGAATCAAAGCCATAGCGGGCGCTGATGACTGAAATGCGTTGTTTGGTGTATTGCAGGTCGTTCAGAATTCCTTCACGTTTCTTGTCCAGAATCCATTCATAGACCGGGACCCCATACATATTTTTAAACAGACGGCGGAATGTGGTGGTGGTATATCCACCGAGGTGGGCAAACTCTTCCACATTCTTCACCTTGTCGTAGTTCTGCATGACGAAATATTGGAAGCTTTCCGTATAAGTGCTGATGGGGTAGAAGAATGTACTGATTTGGTGTAGCGGATAGTAGCATGTCAATATGTATACCAATTCCTGGCATTTCATTTCAATGTATTTGCTGCACGCATAGGGTTGCTCGTTGAGGTAGCAGGCAAGGTTTTTCAGGAGCCCTTCGAGCATGGAAATCGCGGTAAGCGGGGTATAAGTCAAGGGGGCTTCCGAGCGTTTCAGTATCTCCTTGTAGCGCTCTTCGCAAATCAGAGGAAGCTCGGTGAACCAATAGACAATATATTCCACTTCGGTCAAAGCCAGGAGTTCTACTTTGGAGCCGATGGCTTGCAAGATGAGCTGGCGGCTTTGGAGAGTGGTGCCCGGATATTCGTCACTGTTTACAAGTAATTCACCTTTCAGCATAAATATCATGCAGTTCTGTGTGCACTTTTCAGCAGAGAAATGTTGTCCCTTGGGGTAGTGGCGGTAAACCAATACTCCTTCTGATTTTTGGGGACATACCATACAATCAATCTGTCGGTTGCAGCAAGTTTCCAGTCTCATGAAATGATTAGCGAATTATTATAAATGTGGCAACAAAGATAGAATTTTTTTGTGAAAACTCTATCTATTTGTCCTATCTTTGCGTCAAACTAATATAAAGGACTTATGAAAAAGGCTATTTTTTTTGTATATTTTATCTGCCTTGTTGTATCCGGTCTTTCGGCACAGAATTGGGATATTAACACTTTGCACCGGGTTAACAGTTGGGATGGCAAGTTTGTCCGTAACTATAATAAGATAATTTCACGTTCGGAGCCCTATGTTGCTGTCGGTGTTCCGGTGGCGATGGCGGTTGCCGCTTGGATAAAACATGATAAGGGTTTGCTGAAAGATGCGGTCTACGTAGGTACAAGTGTAGCGGGGGCTTTTGTTGTGACTTATGGAATGAAATATCTGGTGGACCGTGAGCGTCCTTATGATAAATATCCCGACAGAGTGCATGCATATAGCCATGAAGGCAGCCCGTCTTTTCCTTCTGGACATACGGCGACGGCTTTTGCCCTTGCCACCTCGCTCAGTGTAAAGTATCCTAAATGGTATGTGATAGCTCCGTCTGCCCTGTGGGCTTGTTCCGTGGGAGTTTCCCGTATGAACGAGGGAGTGCATTATCCGTCAGATGTGTTGGCGGGGGCTGCAATCGGTGCTGGATGTGCTGTGGTCAACATCTACGTCAACAAGTGGCTGAATAAGTGGCTGTTCGGAGAATGATTTTAGGCGCGAATTACGCGGAATACGCGGAGTTAGATAAACTAAATCCGCATAATCCGCGCCTAAGTTTGTTTCAAGTCGGCTATTGGATAATAGTGCTGTAGATGCCTTCGTTCAGCACTTTTAGAGCTTGCTGCACGCTCTGGTTCGTGCTGTTCATCACCTGGAAGTATTCGTTCATGTCCCATAGGTCACGGGCTATCAAGGCTTTAAGTTGTGTCTTGATGAGCGGTAGGGATTGGTTGTACTGTTTCTCGTCAAACTTGATTTTCTCTTTGTCGGCAAGCGTACGTATTTCGGCAAGGAAGTTATCGTCTATCTCGAACTTCTCGTTGAAGGCTTCGAATTTCTTGTATTTGTTCTGCAACTCCTTCCGGTGCTTCTCGATGTAGCCGGTAGTGGCTTTGATAACCACGCCTTTGGCTACGAGGTTGCGGTGATAGTCTGTGTACTGGGTAGTGTCGATGGGGACGAAGAAGTCGGGCATGATACCTCCACCTCCGTAAACGGTACGTCCCATACGCTTGGTCTGTGCTTTCAGGGAGTCGGCAAAATGGATACTGTCCGCATGAATCATTTCTCCATGATTGAAGCGGTCTATCAGTTCCTGGTTATACTTATCCTGACTGTTCTCGCCGGTTAGGCGGCCGTCGAGGTTGGCGGTGCTGTCGTAAGGCTTCTGGATACAACGGCCCGAAGGAGTATAGTAGCGGGCGATAGTGAGGCGAATCATGGAACCGTCCGGCAGGTCGATAGGACGCTGTACTAATCCCTTGCCGAAGGTGCGGCGTCCTACTACCACGCCTCTGTCCCAGTCCTGGATGGCTCCGGTCACGATTTCACTGGCAGAAGCGGAGTACTCGTCCACCAATATGATGAGACGGCCGTTCTTGAAGTTGCCCGTACCTTTGGCAAAGAAATCACTGCGGCGTGCGGCTCTTCCTTCGGTGTAGACGATGAGTTCTTTTTGCTTCAGAAATTCGTTGGCAAGGTCGATGGCGGCATTCAGATACCCTCCTCCATTTCCTTGCAGGTCGAGGATGAGGTCTTTCATTCCTTTCTTTTGCAGGCTTTTCAGGGCTTCTGCAAACTCTTCGGCGGTGGTTGCCCCGAAGCGGTTGATACGGATATAGCCGGTTTTGGGTTGTATCATGTAAGATGCGTCCAGGCTGAGGATGGGAATTTTGTCACGCTTCACGGTGAAGTACAGCTGGTCGTCCACGCCACGGCGCACAATGGTGAGTTTCACTTCCGAGTCTTTCGGTCCGCGCAGGCGGCTCATAATATCTTCCGTGCTCATTTTTACTCCGGCAATGGCGCTGTCATTGACGGCTACGATACGGTCGCCGGCAAGGATGCCCACCTTCTCGGAAGGTCCGTTGCTCACGGGTTGTATCACAAGCAGGGTATCTTCTATCATCTGAAACTGTACGCCGATGCCCTCGAAATTGCCTTGCAACGGCTCGTTCATCTTCTTCACTTCTTCGGCGTTGTTGTAGGTGGAGTGCGGGTCGAGTTGTGCCAGCATCTTGATGATGGCTTCTTCCACCAGCTTGTCTTCATCCACCTTGTCCACATAAAGGTTGGTGATGGCAAACTCTGCCATTTGCAGTTTGCGCAGGGCTTCATTGTTCGGCTTTTGCGCTTGCGCCGTCACCGCGCATATACATATTATAATAGTAAATAGTTTTTTCATCATTTCCATTTTAATCCCTAATCCTTTATCCTTAATCCCTAATCTCCATTCCCTCCGGTATGAACATGCTTATGTCCTTGCCGTATTGTAGCAGTTCGCGCACGGTGGTGGAACTGACGCAGGTAAGTTCCGGCTCGGTGAAGAGCAGGATGGTTTCTATGCCGGTCAGTTTGCGGTTGATGTCGGCAATGGTTTCCTCGTATTCGAAATCCTTCACGGTGCGTATGCCGCGTATTATCAGACTGGCATCTACCTGCCGGGCAAAGTCGATAGTCAGGCAGTCATAGGACTGCACAATGATGCGCGGCTCGTTCCGGTAGTAGTCTCGTATCATTTGTTCGCGCTTTTCCAAGGGGAAATACGTATTCTTATTTTCATTGATGCCGATGCCTATGACGATTTCGTCTATAAAAGTCAGTGCACGGCTCACTACCGAAGAGTGTCCGATAGTAAACGGGTCGAATGTTCCCGGAAAGATAGCTCTTCTCATGATGCCAAATCTTCTTCTATAACCAAGTTGTTGATAATAAAGTTTTGTCGTTCCATGGTATTCTTACCCATGTAGAATTCCAGCAGCTCTTTTACGAGGTCTGTCTTGCGCAGGGACACTTGTTCCAGACGCATATCCTTGCCGATAAAATGCTTGAACTCGTCGGGCGAGATTTCTCCCAGACCTTTGAATCGGGTGATTTCGGGGTTGGGACCCAGTTCTTCAATGGCTTTCACACGTTCCTCCTCTGTATAGCAATAACTTGTCTTCTTTTTGTTGCGCACGCGGAAGAGAGGGGTTTGCAGGATATATACATGCCCTTTCTTTATCAGGTCGGGGAAGAATTGCAGGAAGAAGGTGATGATGAGCAGGCGGATGTGCATGCCGTCCACATCGGCATCGGTAGCTACGATGACTTTGTTGTAGCGCAGTGTCTCTATGCCGTCTTCTATATTCAAGGCTGCTTGAAGCAAGTTGAATTCTTCGTTTTCATAAACTACTTTCTTGGTGAGTCCGTAGGAATTTAGCGGTTTACCACGCAGGCTGAATACTGCTTGGGTATTCACGTCGCGGCTCTTGGTGATGGAACCGCTGGCAGAGTCTCCCTCGGTAATGAAGATGCAGGATTCGGTTTCCTGGTCTTTGCCTTTACCGTCACTCAAGTGGTAGCGGCAGTCGCGCAGCTTGCGGTTGTGCAGGTTGGCTTTCTTGGCGCGTTCGCGTGCCAGCTTGGTGACGCCGGCAATGGCTTTGCGCTCTTTCTCGGAGTCTTGTATCTTTTGCAGCATCACTTCGGCCACAAGCGGGTTCTTGTGGAGGTAGTTGTCCACTTCCGTCTTGATGAAGTCTCCTACGTATTTGTTCACCGTGGGGCCGGCGGGCTTGTGTTCCTGCGGCGCGGCAGGCCACATGTTGTTGCTGCCCAGTTTCGTTTTGGTCTGGCTCTCGAACATGGGTTCCTCCACGTCGATGGCAATGGCGGCTACCAGTCCGTTGCGGATGTCGGCATATTCCTGGTTCTTGTTGTAGAACTCCTTGATGGTACGGGCAATGTGTTCCTTCAAGGCAGTCTGGTGTGTGCCGCCTTGGGTGGTGTGTTGCCCGTTGACAAAGGAGTAGTACTCTTCGCCGTATTGGTTGGTGTGTGTGAAGGCAATCTCGATGTCCTCTCCTTTCAGGTGGATGATGTCGTAAAGGCCTTCGCTGGTCATGTTGTCTTTCAGCAAGTCCTCCAGCCCGTGGCGGGAAACGATGCGCTGGCCGTTGTAAATGAAGGTGAGGCCCGTATTCAGGTAGGTGTAGTTACGCAGCAGGGTTTCTGCGAACTGGTTCTGGAAGGAATAGTTCAGGAAGAGTGTGGCGTCCGGTTCGAAGAAGATATAGGTTCCGCTTTCTTCTGTCGAGTCTTCGGTCACATCACTCAACAGCGTTCCTTTCTCGAAGATGGCGGTACGTACTTTGCCGTCGCGGTAACTGCGTACCTCGAAACGGCTACTCAGCGCATTGACCGCCTTGATGCCCACGCCGTTCAGTCCGACACTTTTCTTGAAAGCCTTCGAGTCATATTTACCCCCGGTATTCAGTTTGCTGACCGCCTCTACCAGTTTGCCTTGCGGAATGCCTCGTCCATAGTCGCGTACGCTGACACGCAGACTGTCTTCTATAGTCACTTCTATACGCTTTCCGGCACCCATCTTGAACTCGTCGATGCTGTTGTCCATCACTTCTTTCAGCAACACATAGATGCCGTCATCGTTCTGTGAGCCGTCGCCCAGACGGCCTATGTACATACCGGAACGGACACGGATATGCTCCATGTCGTCCAGGTGGCGGATGTTGTCGTCGGTATATTCCACGCTGGAAACGGGGCTCTCTGTGATATTGTTGTCTGCTTCTTCCAGCGGCAGGGTCATATTGTTGTTATCTTCCATAAGTACGTTATTCCTTCATATTGCGCATTGCGACAAAGGTAATGAGAAATTCGGGGGTTCGCAAAAAAATAATGTCTTTTATGGACTTCTGACAAGCTTATATTCTGGATTTAGAACTTATTTTATTCCTTTCACAAAGCATCTTCTCCGTTTATGCTGTTCCGTCTTGAAGTACTCCCACTGCGCTTGCACCTTGCCGTTCAGCTCCAGCTCCGGATTACTCTCGGCATACTCGAAACCAAGTTGCTGATAGACGGGGATAAGGTCGGAGAACAACAATGCATTTACCCCCTTGTTCTGATACTCCGGTTTCACGGCAACCAGCAGCAAATCGAGCATCTTGGGATATTTCTTCAAGAAGATGGTCTTGGCCAGGTGATACCAACCCATAGGAAGCAGGCGCCCGTGGGCTTTTTGCAACGCTTCGGCGAGTGACGGCATGGAAATGCCTACGGCAAGCAGCTGGTCATCGGCATCGGTAATCAATGTCACCATGCGTAGGTCGAGGATGGGCAGGTACATCTTGACGTATTGGTCAATCTGCCGTTGGCTCAGTGCAGAATAGCCATAGAGTGGCTGATAGGCTTCGTTCATCAGTTCGAAGATGGCCTGGCCGTAATCTTGGGCAATCTTCTTGGCAGATGTGTATTTCTTTACCTTGAGGTTATACTTGCGCTGGATGAGATCGGAGATGCGCTTGTGCTTGTCGGGTATGGCGTCGGGAATGTAGATTTTGTACTCCACCCAATCGGCATCCTTCTCAAAACCCATGCGTTCCAGATGTTGCGGATAGTAGGGATAGTTATAAATGGTGGCCATGGTACTGAGCTGGTCGAATCCTTCGATAAGCATACCTTCGGCATCGAAATCTGTGAATCCCAACGGGCCTTGTATATGTGTCATTCCCCGTTCTTTTCCCCATTCTTCCACGGTGCGAATCAGGGCATCGGAGACTTCCGCATCGTCGATGAAGTCTATCCAGCCGAATCGGACTTCTTTCTTGTTCCAGGTTTGGTTTGCCTTGTGGTTGATGATGGCAGCTACACGTCCTACGATTTTACCTTCCCGATAAGCAAGGAAATAGTCGGCTTCACAAAATTCGAATGCAGCGTTTTTCTTCTTGTTGAAGGTGTTGAGCATGTCATCGAAAAGGTCGGGGACGGAATAAGGGTTGTTTTTGTATAGCAGGTAGTTGAAACGGATAAAGCGTTCCAGTTCCCGTCTTGTGGTTACTTTCTTGATTGTAATTGCCATAGTTGTTCAATATTGAGGTGGCAAAGGTAATGCAAACTGAGAGTAGAACAAAATAAGCTTGCTTATTTTTTATGCCGAGGTGCAGCCTGCCTTATTTAAAGATACGTGATAATTTTTAAAATACCGTGTCGAGTGTCTGTAAATTTGCTGTTAGAGGTTGTATATCAGTACCGCTGTGTAGGCAATGTAGCAGAGAATCAGAATGCTTCCTTCCACCCGGGTGATGATGCGTTTCCCGAAAAAGATACCGAACAGCCAAAGCAGGATGCTGGACCCTACGAGTACCCACAAATCGAAATTGGTGATACCCGTCAGACGCAGTGGGGTGATGGAGGCCGAACAACCCAGCACGAAGAATATATTGAAGAGATTGCTTCCGATGACGTTTCCGATAGCTATTTCGGGGTTTTTCTTCAAAGCAGCTACGATGGAGGTGGCGAGTTCGGGCAGTGAAGTGCCGCCTGCCACGAGCGTCAGCCCGATGATGGATTCGCTGACACCCAATCCGCGGGCTATGCCGCTGGCACCGTCTACAAAGAAATTACCTCCGATGATGAGGCCGGCAAGTCCACCGAGAATGTATAGGGCAGACTTCCACGTGGGCAACAGCCTGATTTCGTCTTCTTCCTGCAAGTGCTCCTCTTCCGGTTCCTTCATACTTCCATCCCTTTTTGCGATGGCAAAAGTATAACTCAAGAAAATGGCAAAGAAGCATAGCAGCAACAGACCGTCGGTGATGCTGAGTATGTTCTCCTCACTGCCGTCCAGAAAGACGTCGTTGGCACAAATCAGCAGGACGATGGACGAAAGGATACATAGAGGGATTTCGCGCTTCAGCGTGTTGCGGGTGATGGCTATCGGGGCAAAAAGGGCCGTACAACCCACAATCACCAGGGTATTGAACGTATTGCTTCCCACCACATTACCGATGGCAATGTCTGCACTGCCTTTGAGAGCAGAGGATATGCTGACGGTGAGTTCCGGTGCGGAAGTGCCGAAGGCAACAATGGTGAGCCCGATGACGATGGACGGTATGTGGAAACGTTTGGCAACGGATGCGGCACCATCTGTCAAACCATTGGCGCCCAAAAGAATGAGGAGCAGTCCTCCGACAAGAAACAATATATCCATAGGCATGTCAATTTTGAGTACAAAGATAATGCAAACCGGATACAGAACTTTCATGTTTGCATGAAAAAGTTATGTCGATTAGGGTAGGAAGTTAAAAACATTCCGTATGTTTGAAGCATTTATTGGGTATATTTGCATAATTAAAGAATCAAATCAAGAAGTTTATATATGAAGGTTGTCCGTGCTTTCTGTCTTTGTTGGCTGTTGATGCTGGCGGACGGAGTGTCAGCTCAGTTGGTAGATAAAGTGCTCAGTGTTTTAGGTGAGGATAGTGTGGGGAGTGTCACAGTGGCAAGGACTGACTCCGATTCGATTCAGTTGTCGCTTGTCCGGCAGGAGTTGGAAACAGCCCGGCTGAATGAGGCGAACCTGCGGATGGAAATGGAGCAGATGAAGTTGGCGGGCTATGCGGCCGATTCGGTGAAGCTGGCATTGCAGAAACAACGCATTGATTCGTTGCGGACGGTGACACCGGGTATTCCGGTGGTGGTGGAGAAGGACACTTTGTTCTATCTGTATGCCAAGCGTGGAGGGCATACGCCCCAACAGCGAGCCAAAGATGTAAGCAACGTCATCGAAGCATTGGGCACGCGTTTCAATCTGCGTCCGGACTCTGTTTATTTAGAGAGTACGGATATTGTTACAGACTTGATGTATGGCGAAAAGGTCATCATTTCCTTTACCGATCAGGATGCTTTGTGGGAAAACTGTACCCGCGACCAGCTGGCCGCCAGCAAGAGGCATGTCGTGGTGGACAAACTGAAAGCCATGCAGAAGGAGCATAGCTTGTGGCAGTTGGGTAAGCGTATCTTGTACTTTATCCTGGTGCTTGTGGGACAGTTCTTCTTGTTCAAGTTTACCAACTGGCTGTTCAGAAAACTCAAACTACGCATTCAGAAGCTGAAGGATACCAAGCTGAAACCGATCTCTATTCAGGATTATGAATTGCTGGATACGCAGAAGCAGGTCAATCTGCTGGTGTTTGTTGCCAACCTGGTGCGTTATGTAGTCATGCTGTTGCAGTTGCTGCTGACGGTTCCGTTATTATTCTCCATTTTCCCTCAGACCAAGAGCTTGGCTTATACATTATTCTCCTACATCTGGAATCCTATAAAGGTTATTCTGAATGGAATAACCGACTATATACCCAATCTGTTCACAATCTTTGTGATATGCTATGCGGTGAAGTACCTGGTCAGACTGGTGCGCTATCTTGCCAATGAGGTGCAGGCTGAACGGCTGAAGATAAACGGCTTCTATCCGGATTGGGCCATTCCTACCTATCATATTGTGCGCTTCTTGCTTTATGCGTTTATGATTGCCATGATTTACCCTTATCTGCCGGGTTCCAAGTCGGGAGTCTTCCAGGGAATCTCCGTGTTTGTCGGCTTGATTGTTTCGCTCGGTTCCAGTACGGTTATCGGCAATATCATTGCAGGACTGGTCATAACCTACATGCGGCCTTTCAAGCTGGGTGACCGCATCAAGCTGAACGATACTACGGGCAACATCATTGAGAAAACACCGCTCGTCACCCGCATCCGTACTCCGAAGAATGAGGTGGTGACCATTCCGAACTCTTTCATCATGTCTTCCCATACGGTCAATTACAGCCAGTCTGCCCGTGAGTATGGATTGATTATCCATTCGGAGGTCAGTATTGGCTACGATGTTCCGTGGCGGAAGACACATCAGCTGTTGATAGAGGCTGCATTGAATACTCCTGGAGTGATAGATGATCCCCGTCCGTTTGTATTGGAGACTTCCCTTCAGGATTATTATCCGGTTTATCAAGTGAATGCCTATATCAGGGATGCCAACAGCCTTAGCCAGATTTACTCTGATTTGCATCAGAATATCCAGGATGTCTTTAACGAGGCAGGCATCGAAATCATGTCTCCTCACTACATAGCTACGCGTGACGGCAGTGAGACGACCATACCCAAGGATGATTTGCGGGAAAAAAAGCAGTGAGAGAGCCGGTTATCGTGCCAGTAAAATCTCTGCAAACGGTACGTAGAACGTAAACATCCTCCATTCCTTTGTCTGGAAATCATAAGTTTCGATGAAGTCGCCTTCACGATAGCCTGCAAACTGCACGTAGAGTTTCCTTGTCTGCCCATCCTTGGAGTAGTACATGGCAGCGGAGCGTACGGCGTTGGGGTGGGTGGCGAAAGGCTCTTTCAAGTTTCCGGCAGCAGTATCCCATAAGCAGAATTGCGTATCTCCACCATTGGCACGGGAAACGATATAGCCTCCTTTGCATTGCAGGCTGTTCGGATTACTGGGGGCGGGCTCCATAACCCGGAAAGGTATTAAGGCTTCGGCCTTGATGGGGTCGTAGCAGTACATCTGTTCTTTGGCGATGTCTATCACGACTGGCGAGAAGGTGCCGTCGCCGTTGTTGGCCGAGAGCAACATGTGGGCGTCGGCTATCACGCCCGGATAGCGTGAGAGGGATTCGGGCTCCAGTCCATCCGGTAATGGTATTTTGGGAGTATGTATCGGTGGCATATTCAACCGGGTATATACCGGATAAGAGATGCTACAGTAGGTGAGGAGCTTATCTCCGGCCATTTCCAGGGAAACAGTGTTGTTGAAATCCGAGCAGATGGTAATTGCGTTACGTTCTATCGGGTTACACCAATAGTGCATGCAGAGATCGTATCCGTCGATGAAGCTACTGCCGTCTTTCTCCCGTATCCCGCAGAGGATGTTGGTGCCGGGGATGTTGGCGGCAAGGCGGAAATCTTCGCCGTCATGGAACTGGATTACTTCCGATATTTCTTGTGTTGCCAGGTCGATACGGGTGATGCCGCGGGGAACGGTCGGTGTGTAAATGGCGTGGGAGTTGGTGATACCGTAGAGATATGGTTCTTCGGGGGATTGTCCGTCGGCTACCGAAATCTGGCCGAGAGGCTGAAGCTGTCCTGCCCGTTCCAGGAACATTTCTACCCGTGAGGCGGGCCAATGTCCGGGGGCAAGGAAAGTAATGCTGTTGCTGGTTTGCTCCGTGGTGACGGCGCGTGTGTAGCGTGAATACCCTTCGGGAAAAAGAGGATTGTCGGCTATCGGCCAGTAGATGTCCAATATGATTTGGTCGCCGCTCTGCAAGCCGTCGGCTTTGACGGTCACAGCATCACCGGGATTGAAGGTCTTTCCGGCATCGGATATGGTGATATTGGTCACAAAAGCGGGTTGTTTCTCTTTGTCGTCGTCACTGCAAGCGGCAAGTAGCAGGCTGATTAGTAGCAGGAAGTGTATCTTCTTCATCATATTTATGTATTGACAAATGCAAATATAGGGCTTTTTCTTGTATTCCTGCGGATAGGCTTTGTTTTTGTCGTATGAGATGGAAAAATCCTCCTACGAAACATACTCTTCTGCTTCGTGGGAGGAAAGTGGCTGTTTGGCAAGGCTTTAGGGAGTGTGTCTGCTTGCGTGCTGCTTTAGACTATTTGCGGCGCGTCACCGTGTGCAATACATTCCCTTTCTTGTCAATCATGCGCAGTTCCAGTGTCTTTTTGCTGGCCGATACAATGGAGAAACCCGGTTCGGGGCTGCAGAATACGGTCCCTTCGATGGGCTTCACCTTGCGGGCGAGCGAACCGGCAGAATTGGTGATATAGTCGATGTCGCTGCCTGCCACGCGTACATGCTGGAAGTTGTGGATGTGCCCGCAGATGTACATATCCACCTTGTGCTTGCGCAGGATGGGATCGAGACGTGCCTGCATGTCGGCACGTTCGCTCTCGTCCTTCGGGGTTTCGGCATAGATGGGATGGTGTCCGGCAACGATAACCCAGTCTTCTTTGGCGGCAGTCAGTACGGAATCTATCCAGGAAAGCTGTTGCTGGTAATCCTGCTTGCAGGCGTCGGGATAGGTCTTGCTTTCGTTGCGGTATTTGTCAATCATCGGGGCGGTGTCTACCCAAAGGATGCGGATGGTGGCGCCGTTGTCCTCGAACATCTTGGTGTAATAACGGGCGGGCATGGTCCAGCGGCGGCTGATATTACTGTAGTCGAGCACAGCCTGCGTATTGCCGCGGTATTCGTGGTTGCCCAGCAGGGGGAACCAGTCTATCATCAGCTCCGGATGACTGTAAATAAGTTCGTAGTTGGTCATCCAAAGAGGGTCGTTCACGCTGCGTACACCTTCAAAATGGTGTACATCGCCGGTGGCAAGAACGAATTCGGGGCCTATTTCTTCTGCCATTTGTCCCATCAGTTCGGCGATGGGCTTTTGGTCGTAGTAGCCGTTACGGCCGAGGTCGTTGGCTACGTAGAAGTTGAACTTCTTGTCGAAGATGGAGTAATCGGTGATTTGGGCAATGGCTGCGTTGCCGAGTAGGGCAATAAACAGTAAAAGGAATATTTTCTTCATTGTCATTTTAGGATTTATAAAATAGTTGATAATCTGATAGTATCTCAAACTCTCCTCCTCCGGGGAGGAGGAGTACCCGTAGGGGGAGGTGGTAGCGTCACATAGGGGGGGATTATATGGCTTGTAGCTTTGTGCTCCCTACCACCCCGCCCTACGGGCACCCCTCCTCCCCGGAGGAGGGGAATTAAGTTACTTTGTTAAACAGGTGCCTGACTTGCTAAACTTAAATTGTTTAAAAATTAATCTTCACTCCCGCATTCACTTTCACCCCGTAGTATTCCGCCTGCATGGTACGGTCTTTCGTGCCCTGGTAGTAGCGTAGCGGCTGGTTCAGCAAGTTGTTGGCTTCGGCGTAGAAGGTAGTCTTGAACTTTTTTCCGAAGGTATAGCTGGCGTTTACGTCCATATAGTTCACCTTGTCATAGTAACGGTCGTAGAAGGTGCTTTCTCCCATTTCGTCGATGAAGTCGGAAGCGAAGTTATAGCTCAGGCGCAGATTCAGGCCGCCTTTCTCAAAGTATAGGGAAGCATTTGCGGTATGCTCCGGCGAGCCGGGCATGCTCAAACCTTTCTCATTCTCGCGTCCTTCGAAGTTGAAGTCTTCCACACGGGAATGGGTGTAGGTGTACGTTCCGTAGAAACCTACACACTTCAGAGCGGGAGCAATGAAGCTGAAGTCGCGCTGGTAGGACAGCTCTACACCTACCAGGTTGGCGTTGCCCGCATTCTTGGGCTGGGTGAAGCGGGTGTAGGTGTTACCCTGGTACTCGTAGTTGGTGCTCACCTGGTCTACGATGAAGTCATCTATCTTCTTGTAGAAGATGCCGGCGCTTATCAGACCGATGCTGCGGAAGTAGTAGTCGGCACTCAAGTCGAAGTTGTAGGAGACGGTAGGTTTCAGCTCCGGGTTTCCGATGGTGATTTCGTTGTCGGAACGCTTGATGTTCACACTGGGCACGAGGGCCGAGTATTTGGGGCGTGACAAGGTCTGGGTAAACGAACCGCGCACTTTGAAGTCATCGTTTACATTCCACTTTACGAGCAGCGACGGCAGGAAGTTGATGTAGCTGTTGCGCTGACGGTCGGTCTTGCTGGTGAGGTCCTCGTCGGCATCGTAGGTGCGTCCCGTATAGGCAAGGTTGGTGTTCTCTATGCGGAGTCCGGTCATCAGCTCCACGTCTTTTGTCAGTTTTTGGTCGAAGCGGAGGTAGCCGGAAGTCACGGTTTCGCGGGCGTTGAAGTTTCCGGCAAGTTCTTCCTGCACCTGCTCTTTCTCAAAGAGGGAAGCGTTGTTCAAGTCTAAAGAGCCGGTGTATTCCTTGCTGGCGTAGATGCCTGCCTGGTATTTGTTGTTGGGCATGAAGTTCTTGTTGGTCTGGTCCACTGTATTTGCCAGGCTGTTCGTCATGAAGGCGTCCTCGTCCAGAGGAGAGTATTCGTAGAAGTCCACTTCTTTGTCCTTGGTCTTGCGCACTACCTTTGCGCCGAACTTCAGCTTGTTGCCGTTCTTGAAAGGAAGCTTGAAGTTGGCGGAGAACTTCAGGTCCTGCTCCTTGATGTCTTCCTGCTGTTCCGTCAGCTCTTTCAGGCTGAATTCATCGTTCAATGTCATAGTAGAGCCTGCTTTGGGGCTGGCAAACGGTTCGCGTTCGTCGCTCAGGTCCATGTCGAACTTCTGTTTCTTCAGTTGGAAGTCGATGTAGCGTTCGTTGGGACGTTCTTCGCTGGCTTTGGCATAGCTGGCGTGCCAGTCCATAGAGAGGGTGCCGAAGAGGTGTTCACCGCCGAGAGCAAAGTCCATGGTGCGCTGGCGTTCCAGGCGGGCGTTACGGTTGTCCGGCGTACCGGCTTTGGTCTGTATGCGTACGGTGGCGTTGCCGTCGGGGTCAAGGTCTTTCAGCGTGGTACGGTAGCGGTTCTCCCAGTCATTGCGGTTGTTGAAGATGCCTTTGAAGGTCAGTTTGTGGTTGGCATTGATGTCCCAGTCCAGTGCGGCGGAGTAGCTTTGGCGTTCGCGGGTGACGTAGTATTGGCGGATTTGGTAGTCGTTGACGTACGTCTTGCCGTTGTCATCCTGCTCCCACACGAATTCGGTGTCGTAGGAACCGGAAGGTGAGTTCTGATAGGATGCCGATACAATCAGGCCGAGTTTGTCGTTGAAGAAACGGTCGCCATAGGTGAAGCCAAGGTTCAGTTGCGCCTTTTCGCTCACCCAGTTGTAGCCGGTTCCGGCAGTGGCGGCAATGGTGCGCTTGTAGGGGGAGTTCTTGGTGACGAGGTTGATGCTGCCGCCGATGGCGTCGCCGTCCATATCGGCGGTTACTACCTTGTTCACTTCGATGGTCTGAATCATGTCTGCCGGGATAAGGTCGAGCTGTACGTTGCGCGTATCGCCTTCGGCAGAGGGAACGCGGTTGCCATTGATGGTGACGGAGCTGAGGTCGGCACTCGTGCCCCGCACTTGCCCGAAGCGCGCCTCGCCTTGGTCGTACTGCACGTTGATGCCGGAGATGCGTTTAAGGGCGTCACCGATGTTGGAGTCGGGGAACTTGCCTACCTGGTCGGCAGAGACTACATTCGTAATCCCCATATTGTTTTTCTGTGAGTTGATGGCACGGCGCTGGCCCTGGAAGGCGCCGCCTACTACGACTTCCTGCAACTCCACGCCTTCATTCAGCACGACGTCTTTTTCCAGTGTACGGCCTGCGGGGATGGTGATTTTCAGTTCTACGGGAGAGTAGCCCACGTAGCTCACCTTTACTGTATAGGTTCCCGGGTCAAGGTTGGAGAAAGTGTAGAAGCCGTTGACGTCGCTCGTCACGCCAGTGTGTAGTTTCTCGATGTAGATGGATGCGCCCGGGAGGGTTTGTTTTGTAGCGTCGATGATGCGTCCACGTACAGTTCCTTGTTTCGTGACATTTGCTTTTTCGTCGGCCATGGCCGTATTGCCGGTGGCGGTGAATAGGAGCAGGAATAAGAATGCTCTCAAAATCTGTTTCATACTTGTTATTATCTGTTAATAATCTGCCGCAAAAGTAGAGGGTTGGCGTTACACGGGAGTTGCGGAGGGTTGAAGAACAGATAACGATTTAGTTACAATAAGGTTACAACGTATGACTGTATGTATAGGAAAAGTGTATATTTGTATCGGTATAAATCAAGGAAAAGTGTGATATGCTGTGTCCGATGTTCTTCACGCCGGGCACAACGGTAGCCGGAGAGTGGTAACCTTATTGGTTGTTTCCGTTAGGACTAATGGTGGAGATGCACGAGATGTGCATCTCAAGCTGTATGAGATGTGTATCTCGAACAACATGAGATGTGCATCTCGTGCAGCGAAGACTATAGGGCTTGTTATCTTATCCGGTAGTGTGGCAGCGGATAAGTACCTTCTTTTCGTCTGCCAGGGTAGTGGCAAAGAGATACGTATCTCCTCCTTCGGCCAGTTTCAGCCGTTTGCGCAGTTCGGCAACGGTGGCGGGAAAGTTGCGTACGGTGAGGTTCGCCTTTTTCTCGGCAGCCAACATCTCTTTCACTTCTTTTTTGCTGAAGCCGCAGGAGGAGGAGATTCGGAACTTGCGGCCGGGGAAGTCGGGAAGGAGGCTGTCCGAAGTGTAGAGGTGGCTGTTGGGATGCAGCTTTTCAACCTTATATAATAAGGAAAGGCTACGGAATGCTCCGGCTTTTAGTACGGAGGCATTCGGTTCGTAGAGGTATGATTTCAGTTGAGGGGTGTAGAGGCATGCGCACTCTTTCTCTTGTCCGCGGGTGAAGACGAGGGTTTGGGGGGCCGGGGCGGAGGTGAAGTTGATGCAATGGATGGGGACGTCGTCTGTTGGCAGGCTTTCGCCTTGTCCCAGCAAGAGCAGCAGCTCCTTGCATTCGTTGCCTACGGAGACGATGTGTGCCTGGCGGACATGCTTCAAATCGTTCATGGCAAGGGTGAGGTCGAGCATGGGAGAGAGCTTTACCAGTACATGCCGTGCCTTGCGCAGCAGTAGTTCTTCGAGGGCGGACACATCAGGTTCGCAGTCGCCGATGGCTACAGTCTTTCCACCGTGTCCGTCGCGGCGGGCAGGGTCTATGAAGATACAGTCTACGGGCTCCATCTCTTGCAGATGGCGGACGCTGTCTGCGTGGCAGACGGAGATGTGGTTTAGGCCGAGGACGGGGAAGTTGTGTGCGGCTATCTGGCAGAGGGATTCCTGCCGCTCTACGTAAGTGGCATGGCTGAAGCGGGAGGAGAGAAAGGCGCAGTCGATGCCGAAACCTCCGGTGAGGTCGGTAAAGGTGCCGGCTGATGCGGGGGTACTGTCCTGCGCGGGATGTTCTTGTTCTGTACGTAGCAGGTTAGCTATAATCTCCGCTTTATACTGTGCCGTTGCTTGGGAGGAGCATTGTTCCAGAGAAAGGTGGGCGGGGTAAAGTATACGCTCGTTCTCGGCCCATGCGGGTATCTTCTCTTTGGCAATCTGCCAGCCGGAAATCTGTGTGATGGCGGCGGGCATGTCTACCGAAGGGTAGCGGCGTGCCTGCAGGGCAAGGCTGCGCACGTCGTCGCGGCGATGCTCGCGGATGAAGCGGAGGGTGTCTTGGGATAAAGGCATGGCTTGGCTTATTTATTCTGATGCAAAGTTATCTCAAAAAGGGCAAAGTGGGGCATAAATTCGCAGCTTTCTGTCTGATTATTCTTCAGACACAGATGACGCTGATAAAGCAGATTAAGAATATTAAAAATCTGCGTCATCCGCGTCAAAGTGATAACAAATTTAAGTTTTCGGACAAGCTGGGGGTGAGAGTTAAGGGATTACTTGGTATTTCTCCTTTGCTGTCTGCCTGCTGACGCGGTTGAAGTGCCACCATTCGCTGGGTAGCGGGCGGAATCCGGCTTCTTTCATTACCTGCCGGAGCAGCAGCCGGTTTTCACGTTCTTGTTCCGTCAGCTTGCCTTGTGCCACGAGCACGGCTTCTTCTGTGATGTGGGCTTCCCTGCCCAGATAGTCTACCGGGGTGCCCATGGGCAGAGGGGTTCCTTTATCGTCGAGTATGCTGATGTCCACCGCCAATCCGTAGTTGTGCAGGCCGCCGCCGCGTGAGGGGTTGGAGACATAGATGTATTTGGAGGTTCCTTTCACTACGTCCCACATCTTCTGTTGTACGGATAAGGGGCGCGCTGCGTCGTAGACGATGAGGCTGTAACCGGGGTACTGTTCTTTCAGCAGGCGTTGTGCCCGCTTCAGACTTTCCATGGCATCGGGGTGCAGATAGGCTTCTTTCAGGTCTTCGTACAATAGGGTTCCGGTGAAATTGTCGGCACGGGTGTACATCAGGTCAATGGCGATGCTGCTGTCCGCTTCGGCGATGTTGACGAAACCGAGGGAGTCCAGGTAGCGGGCTGTCCGGCTTTTGGCCGGAGCCGGAGGGACGGGTGCCGCTATGGTGTCGGCGTACGGGATGGTGGCTTCCGTATCCGGGTCTTGTGTCTGCTTTGGCGCTTGTTTTCCGCTACAACCGCATAGTGAGCAGCCAAGCAGCAGATATAACAAGTAAAAGAAATATCGTTCCATCTTATAAGGCATTCTTGGCGGTGAGGATTGATTTCATCAAGGCTATGTCCGAACTGACTTCTCCCTGCATCAAGTATTTGTTTTTCCGTTGGCAGGTGGCTTCGTAAATCTCCTTTGCCTTTGCTGTGTCCTTGTCCCGGTAGAGTGCCAGGGCGCAGAGCAGCCGCTGCTTGGAAGACGTCACATCCTTGTATTGCCGGATATAGGTATCCAGCTCATCGGTATATAATTCTTCTGCCCGTGCGGTCCTCTTTGTCACCAATGCGGTGAAGAGCAGCTCGCAAGCGTTTTCCTTTATTAAAAGTCCGATGACTTCGCGCCGGTGGCTCATTATTTTCTCAAATGCATTGTAGGCGGCTTCCCATTCTTCGCAGTCGAGCAGGCGCGAGGCGCTCATCAAGGCTATGGTGACCTGCAGGGCATCTTTGTAGTTGATGTCTTCCGTTTGGCTGAACCATTCGGCAGGCATGTCCTTAGGACGCATGCCCTCTTGCACCAGTGCGTTGATGCGCAGCTGGGTGACCAGTGCTTGCTTGCTCTTGCTGTCCTTGAGAAGCAGGCGCATGTTGTCGGCATCATTTCCGATACCGCCCATCTTCATGGGGATGCCGTTCATCCCTGCAAGGAGAATGCCAATCAAAGAGAGCATCAGAAGGAAGAATTTCAGCAGGTAAGGCAGCCCGTCTACAGTCAGCAGGGGGAGGAAGGCAAGGATGGCGGTCAGCAGGTTGGCAAGCACTCCACCCAGGTTGTACAAGGTGGTCGGGATATCTTCAAGAGGTCTTTCGGGTGGGGTAAGCAGGCATTGGCCTCCCGTTCCGGCAAGGCTGAAACGCTTGATGCATAATTTCCCGTCTTTCCGTATGAAGGTAAAGCTGAAGATGCGGAAGGAGACGAAGCGGTAGCCGGTTGCCAGTCCGCAGACAAGATGCCCGCCTTCGTGCAGAAGCACTTGCAGGAAGATGGAGAACAGCAGAATCAGTATGGCCAGCAGGGAGATTCCTACCGTCTCCAGCATGCCGGTTTCGGCAAACTTGCTGTGTAAACCGTCGAACGAGTCTCCCAAAACCAGGACTCTTACACCTATTACTCCTACAAAGCCGATGCATGCACCGACCATGAATCCTCCGGCCAATTTGAATACTTTCTTCATCCTGATATCTTGATAAATGGTGAACTTTGCCGGCAAAGGTAAAGGATTTTATCTGAAATGCAACAGCTTGCCTCGTGTATCATAAGAAGAAAGAGGCTGTGGCAATCACAACCTCTTTCCGTCACCCAAACCCACTACGCAGGCTACAGATAGGGAATTATAGTAATATAGATACCCGTAATGATGGCCGAAGTGATTACTCCTGAAATGTTGGCACCCAGGGCGTCTCCCAAGATGAAGGAATTGGGATTGTCCTTGCTTACTATCTTCTGGGCAACCTTCGCCGTAGTAGGCACGCAGCTCACGGCTGCAATTCCGATGACCGGATTGTAATTGCCCCGCTTGATGAAGTACATGATGTACCCTCCAATGATTCCGCCGATACCGGAGAGCAGCAGTGCGCCCATACCCAATACCAACAATTTAAGAATTTTAGGGTCGAGCAGCAGATGTGCGTCGCAAAGTACGCCCAACAACAGACCGAGCATGAAAGTAGAACCATACAACAGCGGACCGCTTACAAAATCGTAGATATGCTTCATCCCCGACTCGCGTACTGCCACTCCGAGGAACAAGGAGAAGAACAGCGGTGAGGCAACCGGGAACAGAAAACACAGTACAGCACACAATATAGCCGAGAAAGCCAGTTTTACTTTGGCATCATAGTTTTTGGGCGGCTTCTTGCTCGTCATCTTGATGGCGCGCAGGCGTTTCGGCACCAGCAGCTTCACCAGATAGGGGTAACCGCCATACGTCAGTCCCAGATAGAGATAGGCCACTACCGTGATGGGTACGAACAGATGTTTGGCCAGGGCCAGGGAAGTGAAAAGCACCATCGGCCCGTCTGCACCTCCTACCATGGCTACGGAAGCACTTTCTTTCAAGGACAGTCCCAATGCAGATGCGATGGGTACAGTCAGGAAAGTTCCCAATTCGGCACATAGGGCAAGGAATATGCTGGCAAACGGTTTCTGCAGCAGGAAGCCCACGTCGAGCAGAGTGCCGATACCCATAAATACGAAGCATGCAATTAATCCGTTGCTGAAGGTCAGGGTGTAGACCGGTTGCAGGAAGTCTATCTGCATGGTGTTCATCAAGTCGTCCGTATCCGAAAGCATCGGGTCCAGAAAGAGATTCCCCAATGTACCGTCGGGCATGAAAAGGGTGCCGCAATTAATGGCGACCATACCCAGTCCCATGGGAATCATGACCATGGGCTCCAGTACGCCTTTCCATCCCAGGTAAATGAGCAGCAGGCCCAGGGCTATTAAAAATACACGGGCAGAGGAGAGCAGCCAGCCGCTTTCCATCATTGTTCCGAATCCTTGGAACAAGGTTGCAAAATCTATATTCTCCATGATTAGTCTTTGTTTTCGGTGTCGTTGTTCTTTTTAGTCTTGTTCTTGTTGTCACGGTGGCTGATGGCATCTTCCAGATACATCATATGGGTATCTTCCGGGTAGAAGTAATCTACCAGGTTTTTCTTGGAAACGCCGTGGCTCACTCCGTGGTAATAGCCCCGAGGCTTTTCGTTTTCACGGTCCACACCCCGGCTGTAGTCTTCGCGCGTGTCGTTGCCGAAGATGTTTTCGTGCATGGAGGGGGTGTGTAGCATCAGTTCCATCTTCTGGCGGAACTTCTTTATGCGGCGCAGGCGGAGTAACTCCTGCTGGTGGGAACTGTAGAAATCGAGTGAATCGGCTGCGCTGGCTATCAGTTTGATGATGAATGCCACAAAGAAACCGATTGCAAAAGTGAGCCCCATCATCTCAAGGGTGGGGAGGAATAAATCGGACATAGTTATGATATTAATGTGATGAAATGGATAATAAAGAAGCGGAAGATGTACATGCAGTACACCTCCGGTAATGGTTTGCAATAAGTCCGATAAAGTCTAAATCAGGATATGCAGCAGTGCATAGATGTAGTATCCGCAGGAATAGCGGAGGGCACTGGGATTGAATGAAAGGTTGGCGCTTTCTCCGGCAGACAGATGGCTGGAAAGCAGATGCTCCAGTTGCCCGGCTGGTTTCAGAATTCTCATCTTCAGGAATTTCGGAGAGGCGTGGTTATGTGTGTATAGGCTGTTTGGACACAACGCTTCGTTGGTCCAGCAGTCAGTATTTTCGTCATTGAAAAGTGAACGGTGGGTGGCTGTGTACGATGCGCCCTGTGTGTAGGCGGTAAAGGAGCATTCGGAGGCCGGACTTCCGACAGCTATTCCCGCCGGACTCCCGGCAGTATTCCGTGAGTCTGGCTGTTCCTCCTGGGAGATGGCAGTCAAACCCAGACAGAGGAAGGTAAACATAAGTATGTAATACAGATGTTTCATCATAGCAGAGTAAAGAAACAAATAACTTTGGACAAAGTTATATATTCTGCCGTGTTTTAAGATTAATTATCTTTTTCCTCTGCAGGAAGTATCCTGAAGGACTGGTTGCGGCATTTATATGCCCAACCGTTCCTTCAATAACCGGTATCCGGAGAGGCTTACCCGTAGCTTGACGCCATTTTTTAACGTCACTTGGTAGGTCTCTTTTCCATACTGTTCCACTCGTGATATTTGGGTTACGTTGACAATGCTCGAGCGGTGGATACGGACAAAGTTATCTGCTGGCAAATGGGTCTCGAAGTATTTCATGGTCTGTTCCTTGATGTACTCTCCGTCGGGTGTCACCAGGGTTGCGTAGTCCCCACAAGCCTGGATGTATAATAGGTCTTCCACTTTGATGATGTGAATCCGTGAGCCGTCTTTTACCGTGATCCGGTCAATACTTTCTTCTTGTGGTAGGGGAGCGGCCTTTTCTGCCTCGGGGATAGTGAACTCTTCTGCCTGCGATGCGGTATCTTCTGCAATCTGCAGATGATACCACAAAAGGATAGCTGTCCAGGCAGGAATACCGAACAAGAGGCGGAAAGGAATGGTGTGGGCAAAGGAGATGTATGCTATTCCGGCTATTCTTACCATTATGTCGCATATCATAAAGCTGCCGGCCAGCCAGAAGAGAACGCCGGCTATGGCTACGATGACATTCGTTCTATACATGGAGACGGTGCCTACAATAAACCATGCAAGGTAGGCAAGTGCCATGAACCAGCTGATTGTTGCAGTTCCATCCACCATCGAAGGGAGCCAGTCGGCACCGGTGTAGCACCGCATCAGGACCGTCTGCACCACTGCAAGGAGCAGCGCAACGGCAAGTGCCGGTACCCAGCGGTAAAGATAATCTGTTATCGGGTGTGCTTCCATCGCTTAATCTTTTATTTCAAGGCCTCCGAAGGATATGTTTCCGCGTATCACAAGTACGCACCATTCTTGCTTGGCAGGTGTGCCTTGCCAGCGTTTGTCTTCACATCCGCCGCAAAAGCAGCTGCATTCTATGCGTACTTGCCAGTCGGCGGGTATGTAAAGTTCCACTCCTCCCCAACTGCAGTCCAGGTCTATGTAGGTTTCTCCGGGTGCTATGTTCGTGTGGCGCAGGTCGATGGTAGTACCGCCGAAATAGGTGCGTATGTTCGCTCCCTTGAAAAGCTCGTCGAGTACGACGTGGCGTACGGCACTCAGGGAGTTGTTGGAGTAGAGGAATCCGTCGTCAGACTGGCATTGTTGTTCCTCTTGCTCTCCCATTCTCTTGTTCATCATCCGTTGTACCATCTTGGCACGGCGATGCACTGTCCTTTGGTGTGTCCAGTTTCTCCTATGGTGATGTCTGAGGAAGAAAATGCCGATGAGGATAAGGGCCAAGGGCCAGAGCATGGCTTGGAAATTGCCGGGGAATAGCATGAGTTTGCTTCCCAAGAGGTAGAGTCCCGCCAGCAATAGGACACCTCCTGACAGATAGTGCTTGCGTATCATGGTATAGATACCTGCTATTATAAATAAGGAGTGCCAGGCAACCAGCATATTGAACCATTCTTCGGTGAGGATACCCATATTGCGTGCGAATAGCAATAGGCCTGAAAGGATAAAGAGCGAGGCAGTCAGCACTTTGCCGGAGCCTGCATGGGATGGGAATTTTTGTTTTTCTTCCATTGTTTCTGGTTTTATGATTGATGGTCCAAAGATAGGGCTAACTTGCATGCTGCCAAATACTTTCCGGGTGATTGCCGGCAGAAAAACCGATGAATGCCGGATGGGAATCGGTGAATCCGGAGTTATCTGTTCCTCCACCAATACCAGATGAAGCGTAGTCCGGTACCGAGAAGTGCGAGAGAAAGTCCGGTATAGAACACTGCGATGAAGGAGTCGGGCAGAAGGTGGCAGGTACGTATTACAATTCCCATTGCAATCATGCCTATCATGACAATCCATCCTTTTACGTCGAAAAAGGAAAAGGGGCAGTGCTTCCCTTTCTTCTGTGAGATACGGAGAGTATGTTTCTTGTACAGCCTATGGAAAATGATGCCGAAGAACAGAAGGAATACCAGGCTGGCTTCGCAGACTTTGAATAGCCAATAATGTCCGTCATCTATCCAGCAGGTCAGGCCTATACGCAGAATATTGACTCCTGCCAATGACCATATGGTTCCGGCAGTTATGAGCAGTGTATTTGGAGATACTCCGTATTTCATGATGAAGGTTGTTTTATTACACAAATACCGGGTTTGTATAGCGGAGTCCAAAAATTAAAAGAGGCTCTATTCTATTAAGAATGAGCCTCTTGTTTGTGGACCAGCCTGGGCTTGAACCAGGGACCTCCAGATTATGAGTCTATTTGCAATATATTTCACAAAATTATAAATAATCATAAAACGCTGATATTCAGCGCCTTTTTTATTTTGCAAATTTCAGAAAATTGCCTAACTTTGCATCAGTTTTCATTTCAGAAGGTCACCTGAAGGTCACCAAAAGGTCACCGAGACCTTCAATAAATACGGAGGTTTAAGGCAATATGAAGTCACAAAAAGCGGAACAAACCACAAAAGATGCTATAAAGGAGCAGAAATCCAACAAAAGGGGAGACAAGTGCCTTGCCAGATTCACGTCTTCCAACGGTAGCGTATATGGGTCTTTGACTCTTGACATTCGTAAGGCTGGCGATTACAGTCAGCCTATTCCTGTTGCCGTGCGTGTTTGTCATGGAGGACAGAAAGCTTTCCTTAGGCTGGGAAGAGCTTATACTTTGCAAGAGTGGTTGGATATTTGTGAATACGAGAAAACTGGGCGACGTGTCCAGATGGCAGAACGTGACGAGATGAAGAATCGGATGGAGAAGATTCGCCAGCTTATAAACGAATTGGTTGACACCAATACCTTCTCGCTTCGCAAACTTCAAGATATATACCAGGGCAAGAAGGACGAGAATACAACCATCTACTCCATCTGGGAAGAGTACATGCAGGGCAAACTCAACGAAGGCAAAGCTGGCTCTGCAAGATGCAACAAGGATGTGTACAGACGCTTTGTCAAGGATATGGGTACCGATGTTGCTTTTGCAGATATTGATAAGGCTTTTGTGCAGGAATGGGTGAAGCGAATGAAAAAGTCCGGCCTTGGCGTAACAACCATTGCCATCGGTTTGCGTAGCTTCAGAACTATTGTCAATATCTGCATATCAAGAGGACTTGTAAAGGGCGACACAAAGGAAATGTTCAAAGATTCCGGCTACAACAAGTCCCAAAGTCGCAAGCACGAATTTCTTGATACGGCAACCATGCGTATGCTGTATGACTTTTGGAAGAAGGATGAAGCCGTTGATGAAAATGGGCATGAGTTGTATATGCCACGAGAGAAGCAAGCCATCTTCCGTGACCTTGGACTTTTCCTGTTCATGTATCTTGGCGATGGGCAGAACCTTGCCGATACACTCCGCCTGACATATGATGATTGGTACTATTCTACCCATGGAAAGCAGATGCGATTTCTCCGCCATAAGACACGCGACAGAAACGAAAGCGCCAGTGAGGTAATCTTCCCAATAACTCCGGAGCTAAAAGCCATCCTTGACAAGTATGGCAACGAGCCAAAACTTGGCAGAAGAGTATTCCCGATTATGAGTGATGAGATAAAGCCTGAACAGGAAGTGTGGGTTATTCAGAGATATAACCGCTACATTCGGGAACACATGAAGAAAGTCGCTGATATGCTTAGAATGGAGCAGAAGCCATCACCAACATGGGCAAGACACAGTTTTGCGACCAACCTTAATAATTCTGGCGTAGTTCCTTACAAGTACATAAGCGACAGCATGGGGCATAGTGGCAATGGTGACATCACCTCAAACTATATTGGTGCTTACCCTCTGGCCAAAATGCTGGAGTACAACCACTACTTGCTTAACTCCAACCCTCCAAAAGTAAAGACAAAGAAGGCAGACAACAAGCAGCTGATTGAAATGCTGATGGGGTTGAGCGAGGAAGAGAAGAAAGCAATAGTCGACGCTTTGTCGTAATGATGCACATCGTAGCGAATAACATCATAACTTAATGAATTATACAATCATGGCTAACGAATCTACAACATACCTCCACGATGGCATGGAACTGCCTGTCGAGGATTGGAGTCAGAATACCCATTCTTTTGATGAACTGACCAAGATCATTCGAGATACTCATGATGCAGCCCAAACCACTGCAGTCAAAGCGATAAACCGTATGCAGACAATGCGGAACTGGCTATATGGCTATTACATTATAGAATTTGAACAACATGGTAAAGATCGGGCTGAGTACGGAACTCAATTGTTGAAGAGACTGGAAGAAAGAGTGAACAGGAAAGGACTGACGGAAACCCTTTTCAAGAATTCAAGAAAGTTTTACCGACTTTATCCTCAAATGGTTGAGAACATCATTGGTGTAATAAGTCCGACAGTGTCGGACAAATTGTTGGAGTCCAAAGATGCATCAGGGTTGTGCGATACTCAAATGACCGAAAATGAACACGTAGAAAAAAGTCCGACAGTGTCGGACGGATTCAGAACGACTGGTCAGATGATTATTTCCAGGCTGTCATTTTCGCATATTGTCGAGATTATGACTGTTGACGATCCACTTGCACGTTACTTCTACGAGCAGGAGTGCATCAAGTGTACATGGTCTGTGCGTGAGTTGCGTCGTCAAATAAGCACAAATCTCTATGTGCGTACAGGTATCAGCAATAACCCTGAGAAGATGCTCTCGCTCCCTTCTTTACAAGGTCATGACAATAACGAATTACAGATACGCCAGCCATTCACATTTGAGTTCCTTGGTTTGAAGGCGAATGAGGTGGTTGACGAGAAAGACATTGAGAATGCTCTTATCGACCACCTACAAGACTTTCTCCTTGAACTGGGCAAAGGATTCTGTTTCGAGTCACGCCAGAAGCGCATTATCATTGATGACGAGTATTATTACCCTGACTTGGTGTTCTATAATAGGATCCTGCATTGTGGCGTAATTATAGAACTGAAGGACGAGGAGTTCTCACATCAGAACCTTGGTCAGCTCAATGCCTACGTTTCTCATTACAAGGAGCACGAGATGCAACCTGGCGACAATCCTCCTATTGGCATTCTTCTATGTACAAGAAAAGGCAAGAAGATGGTGGAATACGCTCTCGCCGGCATGGACAACCAACTCTTTGTATCAACCTACATGCTTCAGTTGCCAGACAAGAAAACGCTTGAAGACTTCCTGTTAAAACAGTTAGAAAAGTAAGTGGTCGAGATTATTTCTTGGCTATAAACAGCTATATAAATCTACACATCTTATTATATATGGAAGAAGGAAACGCAGAAATAATCCCTGTAGATAAGGAGGTTTTATCCACATGGTTAGCAAATAACCATGAAAAGTATGCAGAGTTCAAGGAGATGTGTCATGCACTTGCTACCGAAACCGACATGATAAAAATATCCAAGACATTTGATATTGATATAGAATCGCTAATAAATGTCTTGACAGTTTTTATGTGTCAGCAAGAGGAAAATATGACCATTAATGAGTTATACACAGAAGCCATAGCAGAAAACGATGATTTTTTGTATGCCCTTTGTTGTTATTTGTATTTTGATAATGGACAGGAACAGGCATTCAAAAGCATAGAGATACGCAAAGATGTATTACGTAGGTTTGGCATGTTGGAGATGGTGGAGGGTATAGTGGAGCAAAAGGAGGTGGAGGAGAAAGAAGAACTTTCAACCATTGAGAAGGACTTGAACCTTCTGACCCTACGACGTTGGCATTATGACCATCCCCAAAAGTATGCGGAGTTCCTTGACAGTGTGGATAGGGCTGGTGATGGTGACATGACTTTTGCTACAAAAGGATTCAATAGTCTGATGGACATATTATCACTTGGAGGTGTCAAGGATATGATGGCACTAATATCATGTTTTGTACCTGGTACCGATGGATACACGAAGAGCATGGTGTCATCGGAAAACTTGTCATTCCATGACAAACTGGGTAGTATTTTGGACTCGTCTTTGAATAATGAGGCAACCAGGCAGAAAATCCTGAGCAATAATCCACATTTTAATAGCACCCTTTACTGGTTGGCTTTTGATAACGGCTTCTCAAATACGGTTGAAATCATTTCAAGGAATCTTTTGAGTGATGGCAATCTTGGCTTTATAAAGACGCTAGGAATAGAGGCAATACAAAGTCTGGTATATGCAAGTTTTGAGAAGGCAGGATATACAAAAGGTCAATGGAAGAATATAGAGAAGGGCCCTACAAAAAAAATTGTAGCCTCTGCTCTTATGGACTTGAAAGGCAGAAGGGGACGCAGAGACACCTGTCTGCTTCTTGAAGAAATGATATGCCCAGAATATCGTGACCAGATAATCATGGAGATGGATAAGATTATAGCAGAAGATAAACAGTTTAATGATACAGATTCCATCTTTGCGTACATCTTTGCGGCTTTGGACAAATGCCAACTGCTCAATGACAAGTATTCCTATCGCAGTTACCATAATGCTTTGAGAGAAAAGTTTCCTCAGTATGTGATAAAGATGGGCTTTGATCATGCAGAGGCATTATATCACGCCTTGACAAATAGAAAAGACTATAACATTAGTATAACAGGTAAACAGATTAAGCAAGCAGAGAAGCACGTGCGTGATATAGTTGTTCGTTTCCGAATGCTTATGTCACCTGACATTATTCAATAGTGCTACAGATGTAGCGGTTTTCATTAATCTACTTGTATTTCCCTTTCGTTTTGAATGATGGCAAAACGGAGGGGATTTCTAGTTTTTATCCGGATGTTTTGAGGACATGTGTTAAATATTCTCCTCTTTTTGTTAATATCACCTCGGCAGAAATCGTAGTATTTTTTGCCGAGGTTTTATGTTTTGCAATCTCACTAATTTTGCAGCAGAAATCAAAACATAGAACTATATGACAGGAAATTTTATAATGTTACAGGATGGCGAGCTTAAAGCCTTCATAACAGAAATTGTACAAGAGATCTTAAACGGACAAAAGCCCGTAGAACAGGCATCGCTTGAAGAAGAGTATTACACACGTGACCAGGTATGTGACCATCTACATGTTTCCACCACCAAACTCTGGCGTATGGAGAAAGATGGTGACATCACTGCTTATAAACTTGGACGACGTAGCTTGTATTCAAAGAAGGCTGTTGATGAACTTATCAAGTCCAAGAATGTTAACGCTAAAAAATAACAAAGAAGAGTTTATGAACATGTTTAGTTTAGTAGCAAGGTTCTGGCGCATGGCAGAAGATTCAGGTGCTACCACCAGCGAAGCTGCGTTATACTTCTACTTGCTTAACAGAGCCAACACGCAGATGTGGCGAATGCCAATACGTTGTCCCACCGCGATAGTCTGTGTCTATCTCAATACAAGCAAACAAAATGTGATGAAGGCACGTGAGGGGTTGAGACGAAAGGGGCTCATTACTTTTACTCCTGGTTCTGGCATTAACGACAATCCACTTTACACCTTAACGGAATCAAATGAACAGTTGTCTGGTCAGATGTCTGGCGAGTTGTCGGACAAGTTGCCGTCTCAATTCTCGGGTCAGTTGTCGGAGTCGTTGTCACCTTTAAAAGACAAAGAAAAAGACAAAGGAAATTCAATAACAAACGCACGTGAGAAAAAAGTTTTGGGATTGGATGATTTGGAAAGAATGTTTCTTGCTGATCAAGATTGGCTAGAATCGGTATTCAGACTTCTTCTATCAAAAGGCATGACGGACGCAAGTATAGAGATGGTGAAGGAAAAAGTCAGTATGTTCTTTCAGTACCTGAGAGCAACTGGGCAGTCAGAAAGAGAAAAGAATGACTGCAAGAATCATTTCGTAAATTGGCTGGTCAAACAGCCGTTAAACAACAAATTCAACAATGGAAGTAACAAGCAAGGACAACATGACAAGCGTAGAGCGGTTGAAGCAACACCTGCTAAGTCTTCGGACTACGAAGGCTCGTTTTAGGCTTGATATGACAGAAGAAATGGCCTACAACTATCTGTTGGCGGCATGTATGGCCGAGGTTGAGTATCGTCATCGTGAATTTATCTACAACGACGAAGTAAAGTCTCAGTTGAATCAGATGGCGCACTGGCTAACGTCCAATGATTCTAAGTTCGGAATACTCCTTTGTGGGGAGTGCGGCAACGGTAAGAGTACTATGCTCAAAGCTTTTCAACAGCTATTGAATCATTTGGAGATACCAAATCCTGATGACCATAGCAGGTACGGAATACGAATTGTGGATGCCAAATATATTGCCCAGTTGTGCAAGGACGATTATCAAAAGTTTCTGGAGCTGGCGAAAACAGATATGCTTGGCATAGACGATTTGGGTACAGAACCTATGGAGGTGTTGGCTTATGGTAACGTCTACACTCCCGTGATTGATTTGCTGACCAAGCGTTACGACGAGCAGCTGTTTACCTTTATAACCACGAATCTTACTCCTCAAAAAATCCGTGAGCATTACAAAGACCGTATAGCAGACCGTCTCAATGAGATGGTTGAGAAAATAATCTACAGTAATGACTCCTATAGAACCATTTAGTCATTAACCAGGCGAACCCCATATACTATCTGGTTTGACAGAGGGATTCGGTGAAGAGGATAATGTGGATTCTGTACACGCTGTTGACAATGTTGCCATTGTGGACAAGGTGGACCGGACAAGTTGGGCTCAGTCATCCATTGGAAAAGTATGCAATGTAAACAAGGAGGACAAAGAAGAAAAGGTTTACAGAAGAGGCATTAACCAATTCTGACAACGGAAGTAAGCAATAGAGTTATAGACTGCCTTTTTGAACTACAGACAACGGCACAAGGCTCCAAGGCTTTCGCCAGATACCGCACCATCGATGATGACATGAAGCGTGAACTCGTTGACATGATCAACTGACACACCTGCTCTGCCGCACTTGCTCTGATGTACTAACGTTCTGTCTGCCAGATGTCACTATACCGCATCTGCCGACAGGACACATGTCAAACCTTTAATACTGCGATTCAAAAGAAGAAGCATATTCAATGGACACCCCACCTCCTGACCAAGGGATTGGTCATCAGGTACCGAGAGAATCCACCGCTTTTATCACTGATATACTTACTATGTCACAGAAACATTTTACTCATGAGGTCTTCCTCACTCATGTAGTGAGTCTTGACCTACTGGATTACCTCTGTCCAGTTCACAAGAAAGAGGTGTTGAGAGTCGACGCTTTCCGCGGCCTTCTCAACAAGACCTGCCAGCAGCCTACAGGTGCAATGACCAAGGAGGGTACTCCACTGGTCGTTACCCCTGGGCAACTGGTAACGTCGGTTTCCGAACTCGCACGAGTGTGGGATTGGCACAGGGATAAGGTTCGTGACTTCCTCAATGGACTTGCCGAACGTGATGTTCTCACGATCGACATGCACAAGAAGTTCATGGTTCTTTCATTCCCTTATCTGGCAGACCGTATCTCAGCCTATGCTCCAAAGGCTGATGACAAGGAATCTGCCGACCCAACACCTTCGCCTGATGGAGTAAGCGAAGATAAGGGTCAGAAGAAGGAAGGCTCACCTGTCACTCAGAATGTGGCTACTGCAACCAAGGAAGCAAAGGCTGGCAGTCAGAATGATGGTGAGAAGCGAGAAGAAGGCAATGCTAGTACTGCCAGACGTGGCGGTCACATGCAGGAAGACCTCTTCTCTGGTGTTGATAACTCTGGCACTCAGCAAGTGCCGGTTAATACTAACCAAAAGAAGGCTGAATAATGGATTTATACTCAATGATTCAGGCTGGTGGTCGCATGAATTTCACGGTCACTGGCGAGGATCTTGTCCAGTTCGCAGAGACCATTATCGAGAAGACTATCGCTATGCGAGATGCCGAATTGGCAATGGCACCTAAGGATGAGAACTATTTAACGACTGACGAGGTCATTGCTAAATTCCATGTCTGCAAGACCACCTTGTGGACTTGGGAGAAGAATGGCTATCTGATTCCTTCACGCTGGGGAAAGCGAAAGACGTATGCCTTATCGGAACTCCATGCGCTCATGAAGGACAAGAAGAAGCGTCTGCCGAATCTTGCTGCTCAGGAGAACAAGTTGGCAGATACGCTCGGAAAGGAGGTGCAGGGATGACAGGTCTCTCTGATGATGGGCATGGTCAGCAGTTGTACGCTGTCTTAGCCTATCCTCAGAGCCTTGCAGGAACAACAGAATGGTGATGTCCTCTGGCAGACACACCATGCCTTACCCTTTTCCCTTTTGTCAATGCTGGATTTATGACCAGTTTCACCTCTTGCTCCTCATTCAAGGCACAAGCAGTGAACCAGGCTTTCCGGCATAGACACACCCAAGGGTGAAGGGATGCCCAAGCGACACATACTATATTATATGTAGTAAGAGTCGCCCAAGCATTGATTCGAGACCATCCTTCTACTCGGACATTACGCAGCAAACAGAGGTCAGCGAGGTGTCTCTGACCACAGTCCACTATCATGCGAAAATCCGTTTCTGGAGGCTTTGTCGAGGTCGTAAGACCATGGCTCTGCCGATGGCTCACCACCTGTCCTGCAGCCTGTCTATTCTTCTATTGCAAACATCTTCGATGCCTATGGCTATAACCTTGATTCTACCTTCGTTAAGTCTTGCTTCTGACACGATCCAGCAAAGCTGAAACGATGTCCGTCAGACGTAACGACCGCTTTGCGGTAAGGGGTTTTACGGGGTTGGGGAGCAAGTGTATGTTTTCTATGCCCAGAAAACAACCATCCCTTTGGTCGGGAGCATCAAGATGCTGGCACATAAATGTGAAGGAGGCTATTATGAATAATACCCAAGAACACCAAACCCCAGACTCTTCTCGTAAACATAAGGGAGGTCGTCCACCCTTAGCAGAGGAACAGAAGCGAACCGTATGCAAGAAGGTTTACTTCACTATTGAAGAGGCTAAATGCGTCGAGCTCGCTGCTGATGAAAACAGGATGTCTGACTCCGAGTACATGAACCAAATGACCATGAACGGCTATGTCAAGGCTCCTATAGATCCTGACTTCGCCAAGGACTTCAGGGCAGCTGCTAACATGGCTGGAAATCTTAACCAGTTGGCATACCAAGCCAACAAGGCTGGCTTCAGCAGTGTGGCAAAGGATATGCTTGATTTGCGTTCAAGGCTTCATGGTGTACTCGATATAATCTACCGCTGGATATGATGCCCAAGATAAGTAACGGTTCTACCTTCGGGGGAATCGTCAATTATGCAAACGACATCAAGGACAAGGACACAACAATTCTCGCTTCTCGCGGAGTTGATCTTCGGAGCAACTATACCATAGCAAAGTCTTTCAAGATTCAGGCGATGATGAACCCAAGGGTTGAGAATTGTGTCGGACACTTTGCGCTTTCATTTCCTCCAGAAGACGCACATCGTTGCACTGACGGATTCATGCGTAAACTGGCAATGGAGTATATGAAGAAGATGGGCATCACTGATACCCAGTTTGTCATCTTCCGACACCATGACCACGACCATGATCATGTGCATGTTGTCTATAACCGAGTCAACGATTTCGGCAAGACCATATCTGACGGGTGTGATGTAGAAAGGGCAATCGCCATTTGTCAGGCGATGACCAGACACTATGGGCTTCACTGGAGCGATGGCAAGATGAAGGTCAACCGTGACCGACTCAAAGGCAAGGCAGTTGTCAAGTATGCCATCTTTGACACAGCACAGAAGGCTTTGCCTGGCAGTCGTACATGGCAGGATTTCATTGATCGTATGAAGGAGCAAGGCATTCAGGTCAAGGTCGCACCTCGTGAAGGTGGCAAAGGCATGGGAGTTGTCTTCACCAAAGGCAATGTCTCAATGAGTGGTTATCAGGTTGACCGACGCAGTTTGACTTTCTACATGTTGAACCAGCAGTTGTGGAACATCAACGCTCTGTTGCCTAAAGACCAGTGGTTGCCTGATGAACCTATGATTCATGAGGTCAAGTTTGGCGACATGGATTCCGATGTCCGTCTGCCGAAAGTTTCCTTTGGCAAGGAAGATGAGTATGTCGAGGATGGTAGCGTGAGTATCTATGATGATAATAACAACTCTGCCTTTTTCGATGCCGACGCGGCTGCCGAACTTGCTTCCAACGTGGCTGCTGCAGCTGTCGAACTTGCCGTTGGCCCTGCTGTGGTTCCGACCTCAGGAGGTGGCGGTGGTGGCAGTTCCAGTGGCTGGGGCGATGACGATGATGACGAGAAGAAAAAGAGACCTAAGTTCCACCGTTAATACATTTAGATTATGGGATTTACGAATACAAACTCTAAACCGAAACTCAAACCTGCAAGGATGATAACCAAGGAGAAGGTTCAAGAAGTGAAAGACAAGATGGCTGATATTTCATCCACAGTTGTCTCTTCACAAACTGTGTCTGCACATCCTGCTGAATCTTCTGAGCAGGTCGAGGATGCTGATGTCATTGTTCCTATCAGTCAGTCAGATTCTGAATCCACAGAAGTGCCAGAAAGTGCGCCTGTCGAGGCTGAGTTCTCTGACAGGTTGCTCAACGACATAACCGTGGAAGACTACTGCTTTCTCTTTGAGACGCTGTTCAACGCTTGTTCTGATAACCGAGAAGAAGCGAAGCGAAAGGCAAGAGAAGAGAGCAGACGTAAGCAGGAGGAATCCGGTATCGATGTCATCACACCTGAGAATGCTCTTGTAAAGTGTACTGGTTTCATGAACGACATTCTGAATGGGTATAACCTCTACAAGAAGCATGAGAGTGCTATCGACAAGCAACAGTCGAAGTCCAAGGAGATTGTAAATACTCAGAACGAGACCGTCAAACGTCTGGAGACAGTTGTCGGCAGGATTGAGGACGTGCAAGGAGTCAAGGCTCCTAAGCGACCTCCATTCCCTTCATGGGCATGTCTGGCTTACTTGTTCTGGCACTGGCCTATGTATGGTTTTGCTTTTCTCTGGCAGTCGAAGTACTTTCGCAGATTCTGCTTCCTCACCGCATTCTTTGTGATGGTGCTGGAGTTCTGCATGATTGTACTTCTGTCATACGACAACAAGGATCTGCATCATGACCGTGCCAAGTATGTCACTGTCAGGAACTGGTCACTGGTAGAAGGTGACACGGCTACCATCAACAAGTTTGACTATGTGGATTTTATCTATAGTGATGTCAAATACCGCAAGGACGATATTGACGCTCTGCAAGAGACGATTCGCAAGAAGTACGACATCATGATGGAAAAGAACAGAAGCAGCAGAACCAGAAACGTCGCAAGTGATATACTTGCAACTACTCTCTATTAAAATTGGCGCACCATCCGTAGTGGGTGATGCGCCTTTTTGTGTTGCGGAATTTTGACGAAATAATCAATCTATGTTCCAGTATGCTGATGGATCACCGTCAAATATAGTGTCGATGTCATCATCACTATACCCCATTTCGTCTTGTGCGTACGATCCTGCATACCGTCCAAATGTCGGTCTATCTGAAAAAAAGCTATTTTTCCTGTTCCTCTTATTTCCGAATAACCCTTTTTCTGCTGATTCATATTCTATCAAGTCGATTTCCTTTTCATCCCCGATTTTTCCACGAACTCTTATGTTTTTTGCATTGAAAGAATCAGGGTGTACAAATCTCATAGAATCATACTTTATCGGCAAAACTTCATTACCTAATTCATTATAAAGGCCTTTTTTGTCATTATTTGTTACTATGGCAAATCTATACTCAGGATTACAACTTTCTTTTCCTGCCCAACACAATCCGAAACAATCATCAAATATTGGAGGCAATATTTGCTTCCCTGTTTCATGAACAAGTCCACATTTTCCGTTTTTATAGGATTTAAAATACCCATCTGTTGATTTACTTGCAGGATGATGTTGTGCAACTACCTTAATATCATCATAAATATCCGATATAACCTTTTTCCTCAAAACATCAAATATAAATGCGCCATCTTCTTTTTTAGCGACAAAATATGGCATCCATGTTTCATTTGCGCAATGAAGAACTTGATAAATGGGGGGAATAATCACGTTTCCATAAGAATCAATTAATCCATATCTTTCATCTTTTGTTACTAATGAGACATAGTAACAATCTTCATCTTCTGGCAAATATGGATTGTCACAATCTTCATTCGTTACACCATCAGGGAAGTGTCTTGCCAGACTGAAATGAAAAGGTGAAAAAACACGATCATAGTTTACTATCTTATTTGTAGGAAATTCTGCTCCATTATATTTTCCCAAGTAAATAGTTTCGAATTTCAGTAATTCTTTTTTCGACCAGGTGGAGCCATTCAATATTATAGTTTCCTTATTCTCCATGCTTGCTATATTACTATTATTTGTGGACTATGGTCACTCATATTCCTTTCCCAACTACCTATCATGTATGCAAAGAGGGGAATATTCGTGAATGTGAAATCAATGAAGAAAGGCATATCATCCTTAAACTGATGATGATATGTGTAGGAACTTTCCTTGCCAAAAGCTTCTTGGGTGCGTTCGTGGTACTCGCTATGCAACCCAAGTTCGCGCATGTATTCAATACATTGTTCGAAGGTTCCTGTCTGCTTGCTTACTCCTCCTTGACCGATGTAGCAATTGAAGTCTCCTGTTATCATCGTTGGCATTGCCTTTATATGCTCAGAGTAAGCCTTCAGACACTCCTTTAGTATCTGTGGATAGCTCTTCTTTACGTCTGGAACAATAGTTGGCCAGGCTGCAAGAAGTAGCCATTTACCTTCTACAATCAAAGGAATCATGTACTTATGTTCAGTGTCTGCCCATGGCGCAACCTTGCATTTCACAATACTTTTCCAGATAACCCCCAATCCTTTGAAATCGTAATTGCCTACCCAAGACATTTCATAGCCTTCTGGAAGGCATACTAGATCTGGACACGCACATTCTGGTAAGACCATAATGTCCGCACCTCTTGATAAGATGTTATCAATCTTCTCTTGATTACATCTGTGTATGTTGTAACTCAGAATCTTCATTTAATACATTTTCTCCTTAGGAGGTATTTATGTTAACGTATATTCAAAGAATTAAAATATTCAAGCATCTTCAAAGCCTCAGATGTGTTAGGCGAATTTATATGGCAGGGAAACCAATGATATAGCCCGCAATCGTATTGAAATATCGTATATCCTCCACATCCAATTTCTATCTTCACTTCCTTTCGATTCTTGTGCTGAAGGCATACTTTGGGACTTGCGTATATTGCAGATCCATACTCTGTCGTTACTGAGTTGTCAAGTGTATATGTAAACGATTCTATAAAATCGTCATCACAGATGCAGAGGAAATCCCAGAGATTATCAAGCATTTCTGCTTCCATATTTCCATCTGCGTACTCTATGAAGTGATGAGCTATCTCATCGTAAAATTTATGTGCGTTATCTTTTGTCATTTTAGCTCATCTTTATACGATCTGAATCGTTACATTTTTAAGGATGAAGATGTACGCCCAAAATAGAATCTACCTTCTGAAGGTTAATCTGTTCTTGGGTAGGATTATCATTGTATATGCCTTCTAAATCAAGAAGTTCGTAAATGCGGATAAAGTCTGCTTGGTCTGCAAAGGACGAATCTAATCTTTCCAACTCATATATTCGCATTTGGCTCTTATAGAGGAAGAAGGACAATATTACTATGATTACTGATGAAATGTACAGCAGAAATTTTATGACTCGTGTACTCATGATTCAATTGTATATTTGCTGGAGACATTCTTTTGCCCCTTCATTACCTTGTGCAGCAGATTTCTTCCACCAGAACTTTGCTTGTTCTATATCCTTTGGTACCAATGTTTCAAAATCATCAACTTCTACCCAATAATAGGTTATAAAGGTCATTTTGCTATCATTCCATACCTTCTTAATTACACGATCTTCATCAAAGAAAGATTCTCCAGTAGTTCGAGTTTCTTTATGTGACCCCGTTTTTACTCTGACCCCATCTCTATAAAGGTTACCATAATTCCACTGAGAATAGTCATCTCCACCTTCGGCACCCTTTTTGAGATATTCTATTCCCTTGGGCTTGTTCATCGAAACACCCCAGCCATTAAGATATGCCAATCCTAGATTATTAAAGGCTTTCATGTTTCCCTGTTGAGCAGCCTCGTTCCACCAATAAGCAGCTTTCACCAAGTCTTCTGATGGATAAGAATAACGTTCTCCTGCCCATTTATAGAGTTGCCCGAGAATATATTGATATTGCGAATCGCCAGCAAAAGCTTTAGACTCAATAAATTTAAAAGCATCTTCACGTTTTGAGTAAAAATGGTCAGTCAGTTCTCTATCATTTACTCCGCTGTAATTCCATTCGTTTGATCGTTTAAGAATATTTATAGAGCATTCAAGTTTAATACTGTCTATTTTTGACTCAAATTTTGCTTCTATGTCAGAACATGCTTCTTCAAACTGTTTCTGAGGAATATAGGTGTTATTATAATAATCTACACAATAGACACCAACTCCAATAATGACAACAAGAGCAGCCACCGACACTAAAATCTTCCAGATTCGTTTTAGAAACCTTCCGACCGATCTTATAACTTTTAGCAAATATGTCCAAATCAATAACACAGTTCCCTTTATCTTTTCTAAGATAACGAGAATCCAATGTTTATTCTGATTATTGATATTTATATCTATAGCCATAACTGTATAATAGGACTTTATAACTTATCTTTTTATAACACTCCTAGAACGAGAGACAGCACGTGTGCCTCCTCCTTCATATCCTGGATTCTGTGTAAGGTTAGGATTATACATCAGTTCCTGATATGGTAATGGAAAAAGTAGCTGATAAGACTTTAATCCCAGTTCGGATTCTGCGAGTCCGGCACGCTTCATATATGCAAAGAATCCTGGCATATTGGTGAATGATTTGCGTACTTCTTTTATCCTATGTAGAACGTCAGTACTTGTAAATGTGATATTCTTCTTTGATGCAAGATCTTGAAGAATTGTCTGGGCAGTTGATTCATTTCCTGTTTTTTCCTCACATTCTGCAAGTAAAAGCATGATTTCTGGATAACTAATTACCTGAATATTATTACTTGACGCTACTGAACGAGTATTGCTGACGTTATGAATCAATCCGTAAATGGTTTCTTCGTCTTGAATGAGTTTGCCTTCACTTGACGTTACTGAATAAAATCCATTGTTCTTTATTTTGGTGAGTAATGGCAAAGCATCATTGTATTTACCCTGATACATATAGATTTGTGCAAGTAGCGCTCTTGCAACATCTTTAGATGCTCCAAACAAGTCATTTGCAGACTTGTATGACTCATTTTTCTTTTCTTCTAACGTATTAACCGCTGTTTGTAAAGAACTTGATAAAGTTGAGAGTATTTCTGACTCTTTCGTTCTGGCTATATATGGATTATTTTCATAACTGTATTCATAGGTAGTGTATGGAACATCACCCCATACTGTTACCATGTTGTAATAGCAAAGTGCATACATTACAGACAACTGAGAATCGAATAAGTTCAGTTTACTCTTGTCAGCTCGCGCCAACATATGAATCCTATTTATTGCACTATA